>Ga0182006_1000824_pt1 | contig 20784 bp, 19 predicted proteins | sample Sormic07211104_1_FD_123022 | JGI IMG/M metagenome (GOLD analysis project Ga0182006, IMG submission 123022) | Rhizosphere microbial communities from Sorghum bicolor, Mead, Nebraska, USA - 072115-104_1 MetaG | ecosystem: Host-associated > Plants > Roots > Rhizosphere | place: USA: Nebraska...
ACAAAACATTCTTTCAATATTGTCATATCAGCAGGGATAGTTCTTTGGGATTTCTTTGCCAAACTTAGATTATAAATCAAGGCCTATGGATCATGCATTATTAAAGAAATTACTGATAAAACCGGGGTACACGTTATTGTTATGTGACCCGCCCGAAGATATACAGTCGATAATGGGCGATGTTCCTGAGACAATAGAACTCAGTTACAAAGACGATCGCAGTTATGATGCAGCATTGGTCTTTGTAAGGCACGAAGAAGAATTGGCGGTCCAGCTCCGAATGCTGTCAGCCACATTGAAACCCCATACGTTGCTTTGGATAGCCTATCCCAAAAAAAGCTCTGGAATTAAAACGGATATGAACATGATGGGACCCTGGGATGGAGTTAAAGAATTTAATCTGAGTCCATGTGCCTCTGCATCAATCAATGAAGTCTGGACAGCGATAAGATTAAAACCTCAGGACCAGATCAAACCATCCGGGCTGGCCAACTCGAGCATAAAAAATAATGCATATTCGACGTTTATAGACGTGGAGCATAAACAGATCATTTTACCTGAGGATTTGAAATATGAACTGGAGAAACATAAGGAAGCTTATCATTTCTTTACGCAGTTGGCCTGGAGTCATAAAAAAGAATATGTGCTTTGGATCTTGACCGCAAAACAGGAAAAGACCAGAATATCAAGGATTCAAAAGATGATTGAACTGCTGATAGACAAAAAGAAAAATCCTTCCGATAAATAAAAAGAGAGACCAGTATAAACCGGTCTCTCTCTTTTTATATACTCTTTTACTAATTAAGCATATGGAATACCATCTTTACATGGTAATTTACTGTATCCCATTAGATACTCGTCAACCTTTCTCGCAGTTTCTCTGCCTTCAGATATGGCCCAAACCACCAAAGACTGACCTCTTCTCATATCACCAGCAGCAAATATCTTAGCAATATTGGTCTGGTAATTTCCTTCCTCAGCTTTAACATTTCCTCTGTTGTCAAGTTCGACACCTAATTTCTCCAGTAAACCTTCTTTTTGAGGGTGCAGGAAGCCCATGGCTAAAAGTACCAATTGACAAGGCAACTCGCGTTCGGTGCCTGCAATTTCAGTAAAATTAATTGGACGTCCGTTTGCGTCAATCTGCCACTCTACGTCCACTATTTTCAAGGCTTTCAGGTTTCCATTCTCATCTTTAATGAATTCTTTAGAATTGACCGCCCAGCCTCTTTCACATCCTTCTTCATGAGAAGAAGTTACTTTTAAAAGCATTGGATAAGTTGGCCAAGGCATATTAGCCGTACGCTGCTGTGAAGGCATAGGCATAATCTCAAACTGAGTTACAGATTTAGCCCCCTGTCTGTTGGAAGTTCCGATACAATCTGAACCTGTATCTCCCCCTCCAATCACAATGACATCTTTACCCGTTGCTAAAATAGGCTCCTGTTCAAAACTGAAATTCTTTACCCGCTTATTTTGCTGTTTCAGGAAATCCATCGCAAAATGAACACCTTTAGATTCCCGGCCCGGAATAGTTAAATCTCTAGGGATTGTAGAACCACCAGCCAGTACAATAGATTGAAAATCTCTTAATAAAGTGCTGATCTCTACATTCACACCAACATTAGAGTTGCATTTAAATATCACACCCTCCTTCTCCAAAAGAGAAATACGTCTTGTTACTACATCTTTCTGCAACTTAAAATCAGGAATTCCATAATTTAACAATCCGCCCGGTGTGTCGTCCCGCTCATAAACAGTAACTTCATGACCCGCCTTATTCAATTGTGCAGCAGCAGCTAAGCCCGCAGGACCTGATCCAATAACAGCAACTTTTTTACCCGTTCTTAACAAAGGCGGTTCTGCTTTAATAAAACCCTTTGCAAAAGCAATTTCAATAATATGCTTTTCAATTTCCTCAATAGAAACCGGCGGTTTATTGATTCCAAGCACACATGCAGATTCGCATGGTGCAGGACAAATTCTACCCGTAAATTCAGGAAAATTGTTTGTGCTCAGCAAAATAGATGTCGCCAGCTCCCAATCTCCTTTATATACCGCATCATTAAATTCAGGAATTACATTTCCCAGCGGGCAACCCGACTGACAAAACGGAACCCCACAATCCATACAACGTGCAGCCTCTTTATTGATCTGCTCTGCTTCATAAGCCTGAACAAACTCATTGTAATGTTTTAAACGCGCTTTGGCATCTTCTTTTACAGGAGCAGTTCTTTCGTACTCTAAAAATCCAGTTACTTTTCCCATAATTTAAGATATTTTTAATTTAGAATTTCTTTTCATTAATACTGCTTTGTACTCCTTAGGGAATACTTTGATGAAATGAGCAGATTGAGTTGCCCAATCATTTAATATGAACTGAGCCAGTTTACTGCCAGTCAATTGAATATGCTTTTTTAATAAAATATTAATTCGCAATTCATCTTCTTCAGTTAATGGATCCAGATCAACCATTTCCTTATTACATTTTGATGGGAAATCACCCTTTGTATCGTAGATCCAGGCAACACCACCGCTCATACCTGCGGCAAAATTACTTCCGGTCTCGCCGATAACCAGAACCTCACCACCAGTCATATATTCACAACCATGATCACCAAGTCCTTCAACAACTGCTGTTGCACCGGAGTTCCTTACGGCAAATCTTTCTCCAGCCTGACCCCTTACAAATAATTCACCAGAGGTTGCACCGTAGAGTGCAACGTTACCAATAATGATATTCTGCTCTGGTACATAAGTGATGTTGGAGAAAGGATAAATAGATAGTCTTGCTCCGGAAAGTCCTTTACCTACATAGTCATTCGCCTCACCTTCCAGCTGAAGAGAAATACCCCTCGCTGCGAAAGCTCCAAAACTTTGTCCGGCAGAACCATTGAATTTAAAGTTAATGGTATCTACAGGTAAGCCCTGACCTTTATACACCTTAGAGACCTCATTAGATAACATCGTACCAATTGCCCTATCTGTATTTTTAACCTCAAATTCTTTAAATACAGGCTCTTTGCCAAGAATAGATGGCTGTGCCGCCTCGATCAGTTTATGATCAAGTACATCACTCAAGCCATGGTCTTGCTTTTCTGTGTTATAGAAACTCAGGCCATTATCCGGAGCTTTATATAAGATTCCGGAAAGATCCAGATCTTTAAGTTTCCAATCGGTCTCTGCAATTTGACGAACACCTAAAGCATCAGCCTGTCCAACCATTTCATTTACGGTACGGAAACCAAGTTCAGCCATCGTTTCACGCAATTCCTCAGCAAGGAAATAGAAAAGGTTTACTACATGATCTGCTTCGCCGGTAAATAATTTTCTCAGTTCAGGATCTTGAGTGGCTACCCCTACCGGACAAGTATTTAAATGACATTTACGCATCATGATACAGCCAGAAGTAACCAGGGCAGCAGTAGCCACACCCCATTCTTCAGCACCCAATAAAGTTGCAATAGCAATATCTCTTCCTGTTTTAAGCTGACCATCAGTTTGCAGAACTACCCTGCTTCTTAAACGGTTTTTAACAAGCGTCTGGTGGGCCTCAGCCAATCCAAGCTCCCAAGGCAAACCTGCATGCTGTATTGAAGTTAATGGAGACGCACCTGTTCCACCATCAAATCCAGAAACCAGGATCACATCAGCGTGAGCTTTAGCTACACCGGCAGCAATGGTTCCAACTCCAGCTTTAGATACCAGTTTCACATTAATACGCGCTTCACGGTTGGCATTTTTCAGATCGAAGATCAGCTGGGCAAGATCTTCAATAGAATAAATATCGTGGTGCGGCGGAGGTGAAATTAAACCTACACCTGGTGTCGCATGACGAACTTTCGCAATCCAGTCATCCACTTTATGTCCGGGAAGCTGACCACCCTCTCCAGGTTTAGCACCCTGTGCCATCTTGATCTGAAGCTCATCTGCATTTGTTAAATAATAACTGGTTACACCAAAACGTGCAGATGCAATCTGTTTGATGGCCGAACGCATAGAGTCTCCGTTTGGCAAAATCTCATAGCGCAATTCGTCTTCACCACCTTCACCAGTATTGCTTTTTCCACCAATACGGTTCATAGCGATAGCGAGTGTAGAGTGTGCCTCATGCGAAATCGACCCAAATGACATGGCTCCTGTAGCGAAGCGTTTTAATATATTTTCAATTGGCTCAACCTCATTCAAAGGAACAGCTGGCCTGTTGTATTTAAATTCAAATAAGCCGCGAATGGTATAAGCTTGTTTGGTTTGCTCATTAACCAGTTTAGAATACTGCTTATAAGTTGCATAATCATTCCTTCTGGTTGAATTTTGCAATAAATGGATGGTTTGCGGGTTAAACAAATGCTGTTCACCTTTGCGTCTCCATTTATAAGTACCACCAGTTGGAAGAATAGGATCAGGTCTGTGCGCCTTTCCAAATACCCTGCTGTGTTTAATGAGTGCTTCATTTGCAATCTCATCAAGACCAAGTCCACCAATTCTGGATACCGAACCAGAGAAATAAGTATCTACCACATTTTTGTGGATACCTAAAATTTCGAATATCTGAGCCCCGTGGTAAGACTGCAAAGTAGATATTCCCATTTTTGAGAATATTTTAAGCAAACCATTATTTACAGCATAGATATAATTCTGAGTTAACTTTTCCAGTTTCTGATCAGATTCATGCTCCATTCCCTTAATCGTTTCCAATGCCAGATACGGGTTAACCGCAGTAGCACCAAAACCAATCAGACAGGCAAAATGGTGTACTTCCCAAACATCACCAGCTTCTACAACAATACCTACAGCACCCCTGTGACCTTTGCGGATCAGATGGTGATGAACTGCAGATACTGCAAGTAAAGAAGGTATAGCAGCGTGCTCAGAATCTACCGCTCTGTCAGATAAAATAATAACCTGGAAGCCATCCTCAACCGCATCAACGGCATAGCGGCATAAACGATCCAATGCTTTAGCCATAGCTCCAGGCTTACCAGAAGCTCTGAAATAGGTTTGCAGCGTTTTAGATTGAAACACACCAGTATCAATACTTCTTAATTTCTCTAGTTCAAGATTGGTTAATATTGGATGTTTAATACCCACACAATGGCATTGCATCGCATGCTCTTCCAGTAAATTACCATTATTTCCCATAAATCCAGCCAGACTCATTACCACTTTTTCACGGATCGGATCAATTGGCGGATTGGTTACCTGGGCAAACAGTTGCTTAAAGTAGGAAGACAAATGCTGAGGTTTCTGAGACAATATAGCCAAAGGCGTATCAGTTCCCATAGAGCCAATAGCTTCTTTACCTTCAAGTGCCATCGGCTTAATAATTAAATCGATGTCCTCTCTGGTATAACCAAAAACCTGCTGATATTTAAAGATAGACTCTTCAGAAAGATTACTGAATACCACACGTGGATCAGACAATTCTTCAAGCCTGATCTGGTATTGATTCAGCCAGTCTGCATAAGGTCTTCTGCTGCAAACCTGTTGTTTAACTTCTTCATCACTAATAATACGTCCCTGCTCCATGTCTACAACAAACATTTTTCCAGGGGTTAATCTGCCTTTCTCAATGATTTTGCTTTGATCTAAAGCCAGAACACCTGCTTCAGATGCCATAATTACACGGTCATCTTCAGTAATTGCATATCTGGATGGGCGAAGACCATTCCTGTCTAAGGTGGCTCCAATCAGGTTTCCATCTGTAAAGGCAATTGCAGCAGGTCCATCCCAAGGTTCCATTAAGGTCGCATGAAATTTATAGAAAGCTTGTTTCAGCTCATCCATATCCTCATTGCCGTCCCAAGCCTCAGGAACCAGCATCATCAATACATGCGGTAATGATCTGCCCGCATGCAGCAATAATTCAACTATATTATCTAAACATCCCGAATCAGACTGACTTTCATCAATGACTGGTAAAAGGATATTGAGTTCTTCAGGCGTAAAATAAGAAGATGCAAATGATTTAACGCTTGCACGGAACCAGTTCAGGTTACCTTGTAAGGTATTGATCTCTCCATTATGGGCAATGTACCTGAAAGGTTGTGCCAATCTCCATGATGGAAAAGTATTGGTAGCGAAACGAGAGTGTACCAGTCCAAATGCAGACACTACACGTTTATCACTTAATTCTGTAAAATAAGTTCTAACCTGTAAAGAAGTCAGCTGACCTTTATATACTATAGTCCTTGAAGAGAACGATGCAATATAAAAATCAGATTTAATTCCGTTTACAGTATTCAGTATGGTTTTTGTCAGGTAGTTTTTAAATACATATAGCTTACGTTCAAAATCAGCCCCGGCTGCAATAGCATAAGGTCTGGCTATAAATAGTTGTTCCATTTCTGGCTCAACCGATAAAGCCATATCACCTATATCAGTAGTGTCTGTCTGAACTTTTCTAAAACCAAGAACTTCTAAGTTTAATTTTTCAGCAGCACGGTAAATGACCTCGCGGCACTCTTCCCGGGCTTTAATGTCTTTAGGTAAAAATAACATCCCTACGCCGTAATCACCGGATTGGTTCAGGCTAAATCCGATTTTTAAACATTCGTCGTAAAGAAATTCGTGTGGAATTTGAATCATGATCCCTGCACCGTCTCCGGTGTTGATCTCAGCCCCTACTGCTCCCCTATGATCTAATTTTTCAAGTATGGTAATGGCATCTGAAATGATTTGCTGGGACTTCCTTCCCTTTACATGAGCAACAAACCCAATACCGCAGGCATCGTGTTCAAAACGCTGGTCATATAATCCCTGATTGTCTTCTGTGTGGTCCATAAAGCTAAGTGTGTTAGAAACACTAAGATAGAGATTTCTAAATAAAATTGCCATTTTTGTATATATTTTTCAGAAAAATGAATTAATTACTTCTGAAATTATATAAGTATTGAAAATATCATAATTTAAATCGATACCAATTACGAATTTCGCAACACCCTTATTTGTATTCATTTTTAATAACGTGGTTTTATTTACTTATTCTTAAGTTTAAGATTTCTTAAAAATTATTTTACACTGCAAACTTCTACTGTTCAGCAAATTAGGCCTAAATCGTCTGGAAACGCAGAATTATTATCAAATTTTCTTTGGTAGAATGATCTCTTTTGCTACTTTTGTGGCGGGCAAGTCTTTTACGATCAGCTCCCTTTGAACTCCCCCAGGGCGGGAACGAAGCAAGGGTAGAAGGTTGTAGCGGTGCGATAAAAGGTGCTTGCCCATTTTTACTTTTTTTCTTAAAGTAAAAATACAAATTCCTAACTATTATTAAAGCTGAATTATTAATGACAAGATTTATCTTGTTCTGGCAAACTATTTGTCTAATTTAGCACATAATAAATCTGATTATTAATTTAAGTATTTTTAATTTATATAATAATATGAAATTTTTCATTGATACAGCTAATCTTGAACAGATTAAAGAAGCCCAGGATCTGGGTGTTTTAGATGGAGTAACCACCAACCCTAGCCTGATGGCTAAAGAAGGAATTACTGGTGATGAAAACGTAATTAAGCATTATAAAGCGATCTGCGCTATTGTAGACAATAATGTGAGTGCAGAAGTAATATCAACCACTTATGAGGAAATGATCAAAGAAGGTGAAGCATTAGCTAAACTGGATCCTAAAATTGTGGTTAAAATTCCTATGATCAAAGACGGTGTAAAAGCAATTAAATACTTAACATCAAAAGGAATCAGAACAAATTGTACATTGATTTTCTCTGCTGGCCAGGCATTATTGGCTGCTAAAGCCGGAGCAAGTTATGTATCTCCTTTCTTAGGTCGTTTGGATGATATTTCTACAGATGGTTTAAATCTGATTGAAGATATCAGAACAATTTTTGATAACTATCAGTATCCTACAGAAATCCTTGCAGCATCTATCCGCGGACCATTGCACATTGTAAACTGTGCTAAATTGGGTGCAGATGTTATTACAGCACCATTAAGTGCTATAACTGCTTTGTTAAAACATCCTTTAACGGATTCAGGTCTGGCTCAATTCCTTGCAGATCATGATAAAGCAGCGAAAGCAGCTAAATAATCAAGAAAAAAAAGAGGGAGGATCTATATGGTCCTCCCTTTTTTTTGTTTAAATAGTTAAGAAGCCAGAACTTCTTTTACTTTTTCGTAACTGATTTGTTCATCAGGCTCAATTAAAATCCCCTTCACTCCTGCTCCATTTGCAGCTTCAACATCTCTCGGTTTATCCCCTATCATCACAGATAAGACCGGATCTATATTATAGGTTGCAATCGCTTCAAGTAACATGCCTGATTTTGGTTTTCTGCAATCACAATCCCCGGTAATGGTTGGATGATGTGGACAATAATAAGCATGGCTTATCTGAGCTCCTTGCTCCTCAAACTTCCCAAACAGTATTCTGTGCATTTCGGCAAGGGTTTCTTCAGTATACCTCGATAAGGCTATTCCCCCCTGGTTGGTAATGATGATTAAAAGATAACCTTCGTCGTGTAATTTCTTTAGGGGCGGGATTTGGTATTCCAGAACTTCAAAGTCTTCAACTCTGCAGATATAATCATTTCTTTCGTGGTTTAAGACTCCATCTCGGTCTAAAAAAATAGCTTTATTCTTCATTATATTTAATTTCTCTTGTTTTGGTAACGAAAACTTCATCAATAGTCTTCTGATTTCAGTTTCCGTTTTTATGGAGTGCAAGTATAATAAAATGATATCAGATGGCTCGTAATCTTGAAATTTAACATCAATATAACACTACAGACACATTCGATGATAAATAATCTGACTTATAATCAGCTTTCTAAGTGTTTTATAAAATAATATCTTGCAAGATAGGTTAAGGAATTCTACATTTGCACCACTTTAAACGGAAACGCTTAGGGTAATTGAAAAGATGATTCCGTAGCTCAGCTGGTAGAGCATTACACTTTTAATGTAGTGGTCCTGGGTTCGAATCCCAGCGGGATCACGAAATGTGATACAATTCTTTAAAAAGAATGTATCACATTTTTTGTTTTAAGACCCTTTAAGTCTGTAGGTTAGCATTTTCATTAGTTTATTTATAAAGCGCCATCGTCTACCCCTCTTTTTGAGACCTCGAACCACGGTTAAGTATCTATAGGTCAGCTTGCAACATTTTTAGAAACTTAGTGGAGCGACTTTCTTCTTATTAAAAAAGCCCGAACCTTACCGTGATCAGGGCTACCAAACAGTTGGCTATAAGGTGAATGCAAAGAAAAGCGCTGCCGCAATGCCCAGCAAGAGCGCATTGTTTTTATTAGATAACATGACAACGTTATAAGAGATTAAGCCTGATCCGGCTCATTTGCACTTAGATATTTTTTCCTGAAGCCCGAAGGTGGCTCGCCGGTTTTTATAAAAAATAGCCTGCTGAAATAGGCGGGATCGTCATAGCCCAGGGCGTAGGCAATCTCCTTTGCCGTCCAGTCGGTGTGTACCAACAGTCTCTTTGCCTCCAGGATGATCCTGTTCTTGATAATGTCATTTGGTTGGGGCAGACTTAGTCGCTTGAATCTGTGCGTGAGAGTCTTTGGTGCAAGAAAAAGCATGTCAGCGTAGTCGGCAACATTGTGCTTTTCCTTGTAGTTTGCTTCAACGAGTTGGGTAAACTTCCTGAAGAATTCAAGGTCGGTGCTGGGCCTTGAGGCCATTGTCCCATTCAGGTGCTGCACCTTCCATAATCGTGTCGACTTGATCAAGAGCTGTTTGAGGTAGGTCCTTATCATTTCTTCCAGCGAGCTGTCCCTCAGTTCAAACTCATCCTTGATCCTGGAGAAGAGGTACTCAATAAAGCTAGCATCCTGCTCGGGTATGTTTGTCTTGGGCATGTTATTGATATTATTGAACAGCAGCCCGTCACAGGCAACCTCCTCATCATGCAGCTGGATGCAATAAAAGTCACGGTTGTAGAACACAAGAAGTCCCGGCTGTCCACCCAGTTCATCAATGCTGAGTACCTGGTTTGGGCTTATGAAGAACAGCGTGGGGCCGTCCGTGATGTATATCTTGAAATCCACCTTTATCTCAAACCCCTCATTGAGGTAGAGCACCTTGATATAGGATTTATAGGTTTCAGAATTGATATCCTCAACGCTGTCCGAATCAATATGAACCATGCCAATGGTCTTAAGGTTTACGTCAAAGATGCGCTGTTTCATGATGGGGCAGGTTAATAAGTAGTAAAAATAAAATTACCATTCTTGTTGATAAAATCAATTTGTGGTTAAAACAAAAATTACCTGCAGCCCTAGTTTGGGAGCCTGCAGGTAGCTCTTGCTTCTATTTCCTTGCAAACTTTTCAAGTTCTGAGTTGAACTTGTCCATCTCTTCCACAAATAATGCATGTCCGCTTTTCTCGAACCTCACGATGTAGGAGTTTTTCAGGCCCTTGTGCAACTGTTCGGCATGGGCATACTCGATCAATTGATCCTTAACTCCCTGGAATATGGCAACGGGAATTGTGATATCCTTGAGCACTGGACGAAGGTCAAGTTCTCCAAGGGAGGCGATGGATTCGGTAACCGCATATGGACTTGCCGACAGGTTGATGCTCTCCAGCCATTTTTCGGTATTTTTTGGAAGTGTGGTGCCCTCGGCCGCGAATGCTGCTCCCAGACCTGCGATCAGATCCTCCCTGTTGGTCATGGTCTGTCTGATCAGGCCGGCAGCATTCTCCTCAGATATTCCGTAGCTGTAGCCGGGGCGCTGTTTCCAGGATGGCGCCGCTGCTCCAAAAAGGGCCAGTTTGCTAATATGAGCCGATTTGTATTTGTTTACATAATGGATGCTTGCAGCTCCGCCCATTGAAAATCCACCCAGTACGGCATTCTCAATCTTTAGGGTATGAAGCACGGCATAGATATCATCCGAAAAAACGTCAAAGTCGTACTTTCCATAGGGTTTGTCAGATTTACCGAAACCACGTAGGGTAATCCCGATCACCCTGAAGCCCTTCCTCACCAGGTACTGGTATTGGTACTGGTACATTTCATCGCTCAGTGGCCATCCGTGGATCAACACCACCGGCTGTCCATCTCCAAGGTCTGTTACGTGAAGTTTTACACCATGCTCAACTTCAACATATTCTACTCTTCTGGCAGAAGCTGGAACCCTTTTGGTTTGTGAAAATGCCGATTGGCTGGTAATTAATGTCATGATCAGGCCGGCTGTTAGAATAAGAGTTTTCATTTTTTTATTTTTTTAAATGGTTTAAAATATTTGTTGTTTGTTGACAATACAAAGGTGGGCAGAATGCTGAACGTAAAGAATGGACATACCGATAACTGTCTTGTACATTTTTCCCATAGTCCATATTTATGTTCCATTTCCGTAGTCCACAATCGACTAGCACTTGGATTTATAGCAGTCCGGCGATTCTCCTGCTCTTCAACTTATTCAAATGCTTGGGCAAATATGTGGGGCAAATTCAATTTTCACAATTCCGGAAATACGAATTGCATAGGGATAAATCGGTCCCTATCCGAATCGCAATACCGTACTTGTGGGGGACTGTTGTATAGCTGATTTTTGTACAAAAGAATTTTACAATGGAAAACAGATTAAACTTCAAAAGCGAACTACATGGCAAGATTGCCCTGGTAACTGGGGGGACCAAGGGAACTGGAAAAGCGATCGCCGAAAGGCTAATGGCAGCGGGTGCTAAGGTGATCATAACCGCCAGGAACCGACCAGCGCAGCTTGATGAAGACTTACATTTTATTTCGGCCGACCTGAGCCGACCAGAGGAAACCGCCAAATTAATTGCCGAAATATTGGCGAAATTTGGGAAACTAGACATTCTGATCAACAGCCTCGGTGGGTCAGAAACCCCAGCAGGTGGTTTCGCCAAGCTGACCGACCATCATTGGGAGGAAACCATAAAGACCAATTTGTTAGCTCCCGTAAGATTGGACAGGGGGTTTTTGCCGCAGATGATTGCGCAACGGAATGGTGTTATCATCCACATCGCTTCCATCCAGGGCAAACTGCCATTATACGACAGCACGCTTCCCTATGCGGCGGCTAAGGCGGGACTGATCAACTACAGTAAAAGTCTGTCTAACGAAGTTGCCCCGAAAGGGGTCAGGGTGCTGACGGTTTCACCGGGCTGGATCATGACCGATGGTTCCAAGAGAATGATGGAGCGAATTTCTGAGAACGGGAACATTACTATTGAACAAGCTACCCAAAGCGTGATGGATGCACTTGGGGGCATTCCCTATGGACGGGCAGCTATGCCGGAAGAAGTTGCCGAACTGGTGGGCTTCCTGGTATCCCCAAGGGCCAGTTATCTGACAGGAACAGAATTTGTGATCGACGGGGGCACCATCCCTACCATATAAAATATTGATTTTCCACGCAGGCTGCTGCCACGGATGAAATACGCGTTGAAATCACTTAAATCACTTGGTCTTTAAATTGAACCGCATTTGATTGAACATGGTCTGGATACCCCTTTAATATTACTCGCTTTAACCTGTCCTGATACTCATCTCCCCACAGTCCGATGGAGGTGAGCACGGGTATCAGAGTCTTGCCGAAATCGGTGAGTGTATACTCGACTTTTGGAGGCATTACCGGGTAGATCGTTCTGGTCACAAGTTCATGCTCTTCTAGCTCCTTTAACTGGATGTTGATGACCCGGCGGCTTGCATCTGGTATCTTCCGTTGTAGTTCGCTCGGACGCAGGTAGCCTTCGTTGATGAACCACAATAGCCTCATCTTCCACTTGCCGTAAAGCACCTCTCCGACCAGGTCCAGTCCGCAGTTGAGGTTGGGAAAAGTTTTTTTCTCGTACATGTATCAAAGATACGCGTAGGCTCCCTAACAATCAATACGGATAAATTATTCCCTATCCGAATCGTAATACCCTTATTGCAGGTTGCGCAGGTACAACCGAAATTTGTACATCAATAAGTTAATCTAAAAATAAATATCATGAACTTACCAAAATTAATAACCGACCTGGTTGAAGCACAGAATAGTCGCGATGTAGTAGCCTATACTTCCCTTTTTTCAGAAAATGCCGTAGTATTCGACGAGGGAAAGACACATACCGGGAAAGAGGCAATCCAAAATTGGATAGAAAAATCAAACGAGGAATATCAGAGTGTGCTAAAACCTATCAGCTATAAAAACGGTGACAATGGCTCGGTACTTGAAGCCGAGGTTTCAGGAACATTTCCCGGTAGCCCTGCAATCCTGCACTTTAATTTCACGTTTCAGCACGGCCTGGTCGAATCGCTGAAGATTACAGGATAGGCTCACGAAAAGCCCCAGATTTCCAAGATGGGGTTGTTCTTCATGAATTGGTTGACAGGATAGAAAATCATCGCAAAATGAAAAAGATAATTAGCATCTCTGACATTGAAATATCTGTGTTGGGACCGATCCCAATACACGCTCAATCAATTAATTCATATTAAGTTATCATTTGGATCGATTAAATCGCTCTGGTACAAGCCTAGCCATATCTGTAAGTTCCCGTTTGCATCGATTGGATAGTGTTTTTGAAAAATGACTTTTTACTGTCTGCCAAAAACTTGTTGATTTCTAGCATAGGGCAATATTCATCATCAAATTTGGAAAACCCTTGTATTACCGGCAGCATGTAATGGTGCCGGTAATGGCTTACATCATTAGATACTTTCCATTTTGCACCAAAGGATTTACATACGCATTGCCCGATGTAGAGCCAGGCATCGGATTTTAATTCCTCAAAATTTGGCCGTGTTTTAAAAGTAACCAGTAGCTTTTCTACTTCGTCCAGGCTATTGGGGGAATAATCAAGCTTCAAGCCGAAGCTTGCGCCCAATTCGACAAATCCTTTTAATGAATTGTCTGCCTCCGCAACAATACTTTTTAGTTCTTTTCCTGCTGTAGCTTTATCCCGTTCCATTGTTACTAAATATTTTGCTTTGCAAAAGCTGCCATTTCCTTCGGATAAAAATCCATATCCTTAAAACTGCTGTCATCAATATCGTATAGCGCAACAACGGCAGCCGCTTCAAAACTCCAATACCCCTCAAAGCCACCTTCACCCTTCGCCTTATGGGCGTCATAGTTAATGTATTTTTTCATATTCTTATACCAGTCCTTCAAATACGCCTTCATTAGCGCAGCTTTCTCTGGTGTTGGAGCTTGAGTGACCTTATACAACAGTTCAAACGGTTTGGGAAAGATTATCCGATCTGTATGCCGCCGATCAGGTAGTCGCGTCGCCAGCAGCGTTTCTACCAGCTCGTCTTCGCCATTGCTATGGATATGGTCAGCAATTTTTTGAAATAATTCAGAGGGCGCATTAAAAATAATCCCCCAACTGATTAGGGTTAAAACCCGGTAATAGTCATTGGTAATTAGCAAATGCTTTTTATTGTCCCCGGTACTGATATTCTGATTATAGGCTACCCAGGCATCGATAAGCGGAGGATAATCGGAGGTAATTTCAGCTACCGGTATTCCTCCTGAATATTTTAGCGTGATCAACCTTTTGCAGTCGTAATACAGACCTTGGGTAATGCTGTTTTTCTTCCACTTCTCAGGAAAAGGGGTTACTTCAAGTTTCTCCTCCATTTCCTTAATGCTTTCAATACAATCGGTTATCCATAATTGCCAGTAGGCATCATCTCTTAAAGGCTCTCTATGCATAGGTTCTTTCAGTAGGTGCTATTACAAATATTAACAAAAAGAAATAATTATGAAAGTGCGAAATAACGCAGTTTCCAGATTCACTTTTTGCGATTTTATTTGAAATTTAAATAACAGTTTTTTTCATTTTTGATTTGTTATTGAACTTCACAAAATCAAAAATGAAAACAGCCACTAGAGCCATTTGACAATAAGCAGCAAGGTTACCGTTTAATCTATGATTCCAATCAATCTGCTATTAGCAAAACTGCTTAAATAAATGGTGTTAAACCACATTGCAAATATTAGCGGGAATAGTTATAATGTTCTTAACTTCTAAACATTATCATTTGGAATTGACCTACCTAAAGCCACTATTCTCTTCAAATCGGACACAAAGGTGTTCGAGATCTTTACCCAGCGGGATCACGTATAAAATAAGTCTTAAAATCGATGGATTGTAAGGTTTTTTTTTGTTTTTAGGAAATCCTACATATACAAATGGTAAATTTGATGGAAATAATTAGTAATAATGGCTACCTGGAGGAATAAAGTGTAAACTATGAGAATTGCAATTGTCGGTGCTCACAGGGTGGGAAAATCAACCCTGGCTGAAGAACTCCTGATGAATCTTCCTGGTTATATACTTGAGATGGAACCATACTATCAACTGGAAACATCAGGGCATGAATTCTCAGAAATCCCTACTGCTGAAGATTTTATTGAGCAGTTTAATTATTCGGCCAGACTGGTTTCTAAAAGTGAAGGTAATGTGATATTTGATAGATGTGTTATTGATATTTTAGCCTATCTGCATGTTATAGTCCCAGGTATGAACATTCAATTGCTCTTTGAAGCTGCTCAATCGGTGATTGCTGGAATTGACCTTCTCGTGTTTGTTCCAATTGAGGAACCTGATCTGATACCTTGCCGTCAGACAGATCTTCCAAAACTTAGAAGCCGGGTTAATAATTTACTATACGATTGGATTGGGGATTTTGGTATTGAGGTAATCGAAGTGGGAGGTACCTTATCAAACCGCAGGGACCAGGTACTTGCTAAAATTTCATGATAGATTGGGTAGTTTACAAACAAATTATGATAAAATAAACGCTAAAACAATTAGTTATGTTAAAACCAATTAAAACTGAGAAAGAATACGATGATGCTCTGGCTCATGTATATGAGTTGATGCAAACTGATATCGTAGAGGGTTCTGCAATTTCTGATGAATTAGAAATCTTAAGCCTATTAGTCAAAGAATATGAACTAGTACATTATCCTGTTTCTTATCCAAATCCAATAGAAGCTATAAAGTTTCGAATGGAACAAATGAACTTATCTGAAAATGAACTAAGTGATTTGTTAGGTACACGTTCAAGAAAGTCTGAAGTCCTATCAGGGAAAAGAAAACTAAGTCTTTCTATGATTCGGAAATTAACGGATATACTTCATATACCAGCTGAAGTCCTAATCCAAGCTTATTAATCGTTCTATTATGAATAATTAAATAATTTTTGACCAAAAGTCCCTATATTCATTCTATAGCAATTGCAGCTAAAACATACCGAAAAAAATGGTGAGCGATTAGGTGAGTCGAATTTTAAAACCGCACTAATTACTATTTAAACGCTAATTTTAGCACTAGATTCGAATCCCAGCGGGATCACCAGAGAAATAAAACCTTCAAATCTATTGATTTGAAGGTTTTTGTTGTTTACAGAAAACCCTAAAGTATTCAATATTGGTATTGCTCCTATCTATTTAAGGATCACAGTTGAGGAAAACCGTGCGGAACTTGCCACCAGCAGGGAATGTGAACCAGACCAATGGAATGCAAACGTTGAAGTTTATTTTGCACATAGCACTATTATGTGCAAATGATGCCAGATCTTATATACTAGAACATTAGTTTTCTATTTTTGGATTTGAAAAATTCCAACTCTCAATCCCTTTAGCACTTAATTTAATCCTGGCCTGCTCGTCCATCAAGTGAATTAAAGTACTAAATTTAATTGACTCCGAACTTAGTAAGACTTTTAAAAGTTGAGCTAATAATATTCTCCTAAAATCAGCTTTAAAATTTTCTGGAAAAAATAGGACTAACTGCTCTAAGCTTTTTAATTGTTCAATAGAGCTAATATCTATCAACCTACTATTATTATCAATCTGAATTTTCTTCAAGTTTTTTAATCCTCGAAGATTTGGTAGCGTCTCCATTTTTGACATCCCCTCCAAACATAATGATTTTAAATTTGTTAAAAAATCAAGAAATTCGAAGTTTGGTATTTGTCTGGTTCTACTAATTTCTAGTTTTTCTAGGTTTACAATGGTAGAAATTGCGTCAAGATTTTTATAACTACCAAACAATAAATTTAATTCTCTCAGATTTTTTAATCCTATAATCAAATCAAGATTTGACATCTTAATCCCTCTTAGTGTTAGTGATTTGAGTAACGAAAGTTTTGATATAGCATCTAGCCCCTTTTTCATTCCATCAATGTACAACGATTCCAAATTATTAAACTCAGAAATAAAGCTTAAATCAACATGTGTTGATTTAGTTTCCCCGATACCTAATTTTTTTAGATTAGGTATTTTAAGTAATGGTTTAAAATCGATGGTAAGGTAAGATGTTATTGAAAGTGCTTTAACAGAAGGGATTAAATCTAGGAAGTTAAAATCAATTATATCATACCAAAAAACATGAAGTCCAAGTTTGGGATTCTTTTGATAAAATTCATTTAATATTTCCCACGTTTTTCTATTCGGATTTTTAAATTTATAAAATTGTATACAATGAATTTGCTCTTCTTTAAGAAGTTTATCAATGTCTGAGTACTTTAAATTCTCATAAATATTTATATTTCCGTTGAAATTTTCCCATTTTTTTCTTCGGTTAAAAAAGCTCATTTCCCTGTAATTTATTTAGATCGTCATGATCTTTATAAAAAAATTCACTTAAACATTAATTTAAGATTGTCGAATTTAAATAATCAAAATGATTTCGCAATAAGTGGAATCAAATATTATTAAAACACTCACTATACAATCCTCATCGAGAAATAATCAATAAATCCTATTTAAACGCTGATTTTCGCACAAGGTGTAAATCCCAACGGTATTACCAGAAAAACAAAAGAGTACCTCAACAAGCAGGAAAGCTTTCAAAACTATTTAGAAGACTGCCTGGGTAAGGTGATGAACTAACCAGAAGTTCGTCCCAGCACCAGATCAAGTTCTCTACCAATCTTCGCAATCACAGCTTCATCCAATAAAATATCCGCATGCCCGGAATTCTCATCATACTCATAAATCGGATAACCAGCGGAATCCAAATCATCAGCAGAAACCGCCTGCCAACTCCCATCGTCCAGGAACATCTCGCCAACTAAACCACCATGATAAACCACCTTAAAATTAACACCATCCTGCGGATGAATATTCAAGTCAATCTGCTCCCCATGAGCTTTAATTACAATATTAAAAGGATCCATAAGAGTCAATGATTAAAGGATTTACAGTTCATTGCAGAAAGAACAATATCCGACGGATAAAAGTTTGGGGGATATCATTCTATTTCCTCACGCACCAGGTGGTCATGGCTCTCATGTTTTGTACGTTGGTGGTTTTGATAGGTTCGTAAATATGTCCATCAAGTCGTTTGGTGAGCCGCTGAAGCATTTCCTGGTTGACCAGGAATCTTTCTGATCCGTCGGGAAGGATGTACCGGCCATTCCCAATAAATCTGACTGAAGTTTCAATTCCGATTTCTGAGGCTAAACGGCAGAAAAAGTATCCCCCAGGTTTTAAGGCGCTCCACATAGAGCTTAACATGGCATCAAAATGCTCCTGGTTCTCCGCAAAATGTAGTACCGCGGAACTAATGACCAGATCAAAACTTTCATTTTCAAAAGGCATTTTCTCTACCGGTGCTACCTGGAAGTTTTCTTCGGGATTGATATGCGGAAAGGCACTGGCAAGATTTCTAAGCTGTGCAATAGCTTCAGGGTTTTGATCTACACCAAATACATTTACGCCGCTTTTTAAAAAATAAAGCAGGTTTCTTCCCGTTCCGCATCCGGCATCTAAAACAGTTTTACAGTTGTCGTAGGTGCCTTTGGCCAGCTGGTCAAATAAATAGATATCAATGTTTCCGAAGGTTTCCTGAATGTGCTGTCTAATCATCTCTTTGCAAAGATAACATTTATCTCCCTCGCTTATTTCATGGAAAAAAACGAGTATTTTTGCTGAAATGAACAATAGTACCTCAAACCAGTATTTTAAATCGAAAAAGACTTCGTTAATCATATTAGCGTTAGTGGCTCTGTTCTGTTCCAGAATGCTATTTTTCTTTTTTGATGATCCTGATGGCCCTAATCTTCTAATAGTTGCGGTTTTTGCATTGCTTATTTGTCTTTTCTCTTTTGCCTTATATTTATTCTCCCCTTCCAGAATAGGTGGTATAAAGAGGCTTTTGATAGCTATTTCTAGCCAGATACTATTGGTTATTATTCTCTATTTTTCTATGAAGTGATTAAGAAGTTCGCCCAAGTACATGATCAAGTTCTCTATCAATATTCATCAACACCCCCTCCCCGGTCTGCACCCAAGAAAATATGCTTTACTGATCAAGCCTCAGAACCTGTAAGGTTCAGCTAGATCAGTAAAACATATTTTCCAACAAAACCCAGATCTGTACTCACAAATACCCAGATCAAATCACGACCTTTAGAACCCACGCATATTTCCCAGGCAATTCCTTAGGAAGTTCCACAACCGCAAATCCATCCTTTTTAGTCCATACCAATGGCTTACTATGCCCCAGCAGAAAAATCTTTGAACCGTTTTTCGGTTGAATTGCTGAAAAAGACAACCGGTTATTTTCATTCTGATTAAAGATCACATACCCTGTCTTACCATCATTGCTCTGAGTAAATTTAATATGATCACCTTCTTTATAATCCTTCATCCCCTTGGTACCATAGATCGACTCCTTATTAATGTCCAGCCACTTACCCATTTCCCCCAGCCGCTCAATACTTGGCTGCGGAATCAAGCCTTCAGCTGTAGGACCCACATTCAACAGATAATTCCCACCTTTTGCAGCAATATCAACCAGATTATCAATCAGTGTTTGTGCCGATTTCCAGTTTTGATCATTTTTCACAAAACCCCAGTTGTTGTTAATCGTCATACAACTCTCCCAGTAATCCTGGCCAGCCCCTTTCAGGATCTCCTGTTCAGGTGTACCAAAATCTCCAGCAGCATGTTCATATTTATTCATCCCTTCCATTCCGGCGCGCCCTTTACCTACACGATTGTTGATAATTAAAGAAGGCTTAATATTCCGCAAATAGTTATAAAGATCTTTTCCCTGCTCTTCCGTCCATTCTCCAATCCATTCACCGTCAAACCAAAGCACCTCAGGATCATATTTCTTAATCAGCTCAGCAAGCTGCGGTTTTAAATATTCTTCCCTGTAGATCTTAAAATCAGGTTTTGTTTCCGGCTGTTGTTTCGGGTTGGCATTAGGCTGATGCCAGTCCATAATAGAATGATATAAACCAAAATGGATCCCAGCAGCTTTACAAGCATCAGAGAGTTCCTTAAGCACATCTCTTTTAAAAGGAGTAGCATCCATAATGTCGTACTTAGTAACCTTACTGTCCCACATGCTAAAACCATCATGGTGTTTAGAAGTGATAACAATATATTTTACACCAGCCGATTTGGCAATTCTCACCCACTCTTTTGCATCAAATTTCTGAGGGTTAAATTGCGCTGCAAATTTTTCATATTCAGCCGTTGGAATCTTGTGAGTCTCCATAATCCATTCTGCACCACCACCTACACCATTGTATTCACCAGCCGGAACAGCATACAAGCCCCAGTGAATAAACATTCCAAAGGTGGCATCATCCCACCACTGCATTCGCTTGGCTTTAACTTCTTTTGATTCTGCAGTATAATCTTTCTGGGCAAATGTGGCATAAGAAATCATCACGAGTCCTGCCAGGAATAAAACTATTTTCTTCATAGAGATATGTTTGGTTCTCACAAAGAAAAGAGAAATGTGCATTCAAAAATCTGGTATCCTACTAATTTGTTAAGCGAAATTGGCAAATTAGTCTACTTCCAAGGTATATACT
>Ga0182006_1000826_pt1 | contig 20754 bp, 5 predicted proteins | sample Sormic07211104_1_FD_123022 | JGI IMG/M metagenome (GOLD analysis project Ga0182006, IMG submission 123022) | Rhizosphere microbial communities from Sorghum bicolor, Mead, Nebraska, USA - 072115-104_1 MetaG | ecosystem: Host-associated > Plants > Roots > Rhizosphere | place: USA: Nebraska...
AACCAAGAAGACTCCCCTAAGCGACAATTCAATATTCAATATTGGTTCTATCGCAAAGGAATTTAATGCCGTTTCAATAATGATTCTAGCTGAACGCGGACTTCTTAATCTTGATGACAAGATATCCAAATTTGATTTGGGACTGCCGAAATGGTCAGAAAAAGTTACGATAAGGCATCTTATCAATTATGCTAGTGGCATTGCCAGAATTGACCCCATAGTGCCTAAAAATGACGAAGAGGCTTGGAAAATCTTGAGAAACAGCGACAGTTTGCTGTTTGAACCTGGAACTGCCTACAGGTATGACAATAGCAATGTATTTTTACAGAGACGAATTATTGAAAAGGTATCCGGAATTACATACGAGGAATTTGTCCTTAAAAATATAGTTGGACCATTGAAGATGACAAATTCGACATTTGATCCGAAATCTGGCTATAAGAATAGAACGTCTTGTTATGATTTGGATAATGCGAGATGTCCAGAATTAGAATTTATTAGCGGATGGCTCTGGACGGATACAAATGATCTTTATAAATGGATTGAAGGAATGAATAGCAACCGTCTGATATCCGAGAAATCCTTTCATACACTGCTAGAAAACCCATATGCAGTCGACGAAGGCGGATCGCTTGGCAGATACTTTGAAAAAGACGAGCTGCAGAGGCACAACGGGGTATCGTATAAATTTGAATCTATTTTCTTAAACGATTTTAAAAATAAGATAACGATAATCCTATTGTCCAATAATCTGAATAGGGTTTGGGATCTAGGCCACAGTATCCACAGTCTAATGTTAGGAAAGGAATACGAAATCCCTAAAAAATCTATTCATTTGGCTATCAGAAAGCAAGTGCTTAATGATACGGAGAAAGGCATCGAGGCATACTATTTGCTCAAAAAAAATTCTGAGAAGGAATACAGCTTTGGAAATCCGAGCGAACTCAATGCATTAGGATATGAACTATTAAGAGCTGGCAAAACTAATGGGGCAATAGAGATATTTAAATTGGCAACAAAAGAGTTTTCTGCAAATGCGAATCTGTTTGACAGTTTAGGTGAAGCCTATTATGTTAATAAGCAATACGATTTGGCATTAAACAGCTATGCAAAAGCAATAAAACTTGGCGGAACAAACGGAAACGCAGAAAAAATGATAGAGCAAATCGAGAAGATAAAAGAGAATAATTAGCCATGGCATAAACTTGGCTTTATCACAAGAGGGAATTCAATAATTCCCTCTTGTGCTTTTAATTAGTTATTTTCTTCTTCTCTATTATTTTTATTTGTTAAGTTATTTAAAAACAGGTGTTTATACTTGTTTTTTGTGTTTTTAAAAGATGTAAATTTGGCGTATCATTATCAATAAAGAATTAGCTAAATATTCTTTTTTTTAGCTTAATTCTAATCTAAATCTTAGTACTTGCTTCCAGACTAATTGCAATTAAATGTTTTAGTCCACCTACTACAAGCCGATATTGTTGCGACCCATATTTTTAGATCTTAAATGTATTAAAGGAGATGAAATGAACGATCAGGCTAAAAACAACGGCAAAAATGAATTTCTTCAAACTGATGGAGGAAAAACTAAATCTAATGCGATTGAAGTGCCATCTATTTCTTTACCAAAAGGAGGCGGAGCTTTAAAAGGAATTGATGAAAAGTTTACTGTTAATTCTGTAAATGGTACATCGTCATTTTCAATTCAACTTCCGTTTTCATCTGCTAGGGGCGCATCACCTTCATTAAGTCTTTCTTATAATTCAGGTAGTGGCAATGGTATTTTTGGATTAGGCTGGAGTTTGGGTTTAGGATCAATTAAACGTAAAACAGATAAAGGGCTGCCTCAATATCTTGATTTAATAGATTCTGATACTTTTCTGTTTTCTGGTGTAGAAGATTTAGTTCCTGAGTTTTCTAAAGATCCTGATGGAAGTTTTCTGTTAGATGGTAATGGAGACTATATTATAGAGGAAAGAACTTCAGCTGACGAATCATTTATTATAAGAAATTATAAACCAAGAATTGAAGGTCTATTTGCTCGTATTGAACGTTGGACAGAAAAGACTACCAGAAGAATTAAATGGCGGGTAATTTCAAGAGATAATGTTACGACACTTTTCGGATGGACAGAAAATTCTATTATTCGAAACCCAAAGGACCAGACAAAAATTTTTGAATGGTTTCCCGAATTTGTATTTGATGATAAAGGAAACTGCAGCCAGTATATTTATAAAGAAGAAAATGATAGTGGTTTTGATGACTCATTATTGCATAACAAAAATCGATTTGAAGAAGGGAAAATTACATACACCAATCTTTATTTAGAAAAAGTTATATACGGTAACAAAACACCATATAAAAAATTTGAAGATGCATTCCCGAGTGAATCTGACTATTTGTTTTCGACCGTTTTTGATTATGGAGAGTATAATGATGCTACTCCTTTTAATAAAATAAAAGACTGGGACTTTAGATTGGATGCTTTTTCAGATTACAAGTCGGGATTTGAAATTAGAACAACAAGACTCTGCAATAGGATACTGCTATTTCATCATTTTACCAATTCTAATGAATACGACGGTTTAGTCAAATCTCTCAATATAGGATATGATACTGCAACTGAGCAGGATTTTACATTTCTCAAAACCATTACTTCATTTGGTTATATCAAAAAGGGAGATGGTTCTTATTCTTCTAAAAAACTCCCTCCAATGGAGTTTGATTACCAAAAGCACGAATGGAGTAATGTTGTTAAATCTATTGATTCAGGAGAATTAGTTCATGCACCATCAGGTTTAGATGAACAGCAGTACCAATTTACCGATTTATTTAATGAAGGATTATCAGGTATTCTAACAGAACAATCAAATGGATGGTATTATAAACACAATTTGGGAGATGGAAAATTTGAAGATGCCAAATTAGTATCGCCTAAGCCTAATTTTGCAGGATTTGGTAGTAAGATGCAACTGATGGATCTAAATGCCGACGGAGGCAAACAATTGGTCAGTTTTAATACCGAACCTAAAGGTTATTTTGAATTAGATGATGATAATGAATGGCAGGGATTTCGCTCGTTTAAGGCAATTCCGAATATTGATTTTAATGATTCAAATACCCGATTGCTAGATTTAAATGGGGATGGTAAACCAGAAGTGATTATTTCAGAAGATCAGGTTTTTACATGGTACACTTCTGAAGGTCGAAATGGCTTTTCAGCGGCACAAAGAACACCTAAATCATTTGACGAAGAGGCTGGTCCGCATATTATTTTTGCCGATGCAAAGCAAACAATTTATTTAGCAGATATGTCTGGCGATGGTATGACAGACATTTTACGAATTCGAAATGATGAGATTTGCTATTGGCCCAATATGGGTTACGGGAAATTTGGAGCAAAAGTAGCTTTTGATAATTCACCAATTTTTGATAGTCAGAACGATTTTAACCCATCCTTTATAAAACTGGCAGATATAGATGGTTCAGGAACAACAGATATCATCTATCTGGGTAAAAACAAATTTACTTGTTGGAAAAACCTAAGTGGCAACCGTTTTAGTACAACTCCGTTTGAAATAGAAGCTTTCCCAGAAATACATTCTCAGGCAAAAATTACAGTAACTGATTTATTAGGCCATGGTGTTGCCTGTATTGTATGGTCGAGCGCATTATCAAAAAATACGCAATCTCCCTTAAAATATATTGATTTGATGAATAGTAAGAAACCGCATATTATGGTTTCTTATAAAAATAATTTAGGAAAAGAAGTTTCATTAGAATACACACCTTCGACTAAATTTTATATTGAAGATAAGCTGGCAGGAACCCCTTGGATAACTAAATTACATTTCCCCGTCCATTGCGTTTCAACAACCACAACCGAAGATAAAATATCAGGACATAAATTTGTAAGCAAATACAAATACCATCATGGCTATTATGATCATTCAGAAATGGAATTCAGAGGTTTTGGTATGGTTGAACAAATTGATGCCGAGAGTTTTGAACATTGGGAAAAGAATAATGCCTCTAATATTGTAGATAAATCATTGCATCAGGAACCCGTAGTTTCGAAAAGCTGGAATCATACCGGAGCTTTTTTGCAAAAGGATAAAATCCTGACTCAATTTTCAAAAGAATACTGGTATGAAGAAATGTCTAGGAATGGATTTGATGTTATCCATCATGAAATAGTCCTGCCAGATGCCAGATTAATAACTGCTCCCGAGGTCGATCCAACTCTACTCAAACATTTTTCTGCCTACGAATGGCGTGAAGCACTGCGAGCCTGTAAAGGCATGAATTTACGCTCCGAAATTTTTGCGAAAGATGCTATTAAATTCGGAAACACAACTGAAGCCAAAAGAAAAGAGCTTATTCCTTTTTCGGTAGCTACCAAAAATTATGTTATCGAATTACTACAACCCAAAGGAAAAAACAAACATGCCATTTTTATAGTTAAAGAAAGTGAAGCTATAACTTACAACTACGAACGAAATCCCGAAGACCCAAGAATTTCCCATAACTTAAACATAAAACTAGATAAATATGGTAATGTACTAGAGTCTGCTGCGGTTGTATACCCTCGATTGTTAGCTGATCCGACACTTCCAGTCGAAACACAGCAAGAGCAAAGCAAAACTATTATTATCTATGCCCAAAATCAGTTTACAAATGATGTTATAGATGTTGATACGCTCCGATTGCGATTGCCCTCAGAGTCTAAAACATACGAACTAAAAGATTTACCAAAAGCCAGTGCATTTTATACCCCAAATGATTTTGATGAAATACTTACCGAGGCAAAATCAGCAACAGTTTTATATCATGATATAGATAAACAAACAATCCCAGGTTTATCACAAAAACGATTGATAGAACATACCAAGACGATTTACAGAAGCAATGATCTGAAAAGCCCTTTGCCTTTGTATAAATTAGAATCCTTAGCCATGCCGTTTGAGAGTTATCAGTTGGCATATACTCCCGATTTATTGCGACATATTTACAATGAAAAGGCAGACGATTGGGCCTTGCAAAATTTAATGTTAGAAGGTAAGTTTACGCATGCATTAAATGAAAGCGGCTTAGAAGATGCCAATTGGTGGGTACGTTCCGGTACGATCCAATTTCTAGCAGATGCAGAAGCCGTGATAGATGCAAGCAATAGATTTTATGTTCCAATATCTTATACAGATCCTTATGGAGCCTTAACAAAAGTAAAATACTATGGGAATTATTTTCTATTTATAGAAGAAATTGAAGACGCAATAGGGAACACGGTTAAAGTGAATTTATTCAATTTCCGAACCTTCTCACCTCAACGGATGAGTGATATAAATGAAAACTTATCAGAAGCTATAACAGATGAATTGGGTTTGATAAAAGCCGTTGTAATAATGGGCAAGGGAAATGAGGCCGATGAACTGACCGATTTAACCGAAACAACAGATGCTGCCGAATTACTACTGATTAATAATTTCTTTCAGGCTCCCGATTCTGTTGATTTAACCAATATTGGGAAAGATTTATTGAATAGAGCAACGTCAAGATTTGTCTACGATTTTGATACATATATCAATTCTGGCAAACCTGCTGTAGTTGCATCAATAAGCAGAGAGCAACATTATAAGCAAGATAACAATTCACCAGTTCAAATTGGTTTTGAATACTCCAATGGTTTAGGTGAAGTAATAATGAAGAAAGCACAGGCAGAACCTGGACTTGCCAAAAATGTTATTGTGCTTCCAGATAATACTTTTACAGTTTCAGATATAGATACATCGAAAACCCTTCCTAAACAACTTCGCTGGATTGGTAATGGCAGAACCATCAAAAACAACAAAGGCAATGCGGTAAAACAATATGAACCTTATTTTTCGACAACGCATCAATTTGAAGATCTAAAAGAATTGGTTGAAACTGGAGTAACGCCTATTATGTATTACGATGCAGCCGGACGATTGATAAAAACAGAAATGCCAAATGGTACATTGTCAAAAGTTATTTTTGACAGTTGGAAAGTTAGTAATTATGATCCTAACGATTGTGTATTAGAAAGTGAATGGTATAAAAAAAGGACTGATATTGCTCATCCAGAATATATCAATGATCTCAAAGAACAGCAGGCAGCGTTAAAGGCCGAAAAGCATGCCGATACTCCCAGTGTTCAATACTTTGACACATTAGGACGACCAATTCTGTCAATTGAGAATAATAAAAATGGGGTAACTGGTATTGACGAATTGCAATATACACGTGTAAAATTAGACACCGAAGGGAACTTGCATTCTGTAACCGATGCCCGATTTAATGTAGTCATGGAATACAAATATGATATATTGGGTAACAAAGTATATCAGAAAAGTATGGACGCCGGACAACGTTGGTTACTGATTAATGTATTGGGCAAATCGTTACGTACCTGGGACGAAAGAAATCATGAATTTCAATATTTTTATGATATACTGCACAGACCTTTATACAGCAAAGTTTTGGGTGGTGATGGAGATGTGAGTTTAAATCACATATATGATAAAATAATTTATGGAGAAACCCAATCTAATGCTGAACTCAAAAATTTAAAAGGACAGGTTTGGAAGCATTATGATACTGGAGGTGTAATAGATACACCAAGCTATAATTTTCAAGGTAGACCAACAAGCACCAAAAGAACACTTTTTAAAAAATATAAAGAAGTTGCGAATTGGATCGATGATAATTTGGTCGATGATTTAGAAAATCAATCTTTTACTTTTACCACAGATATTGATGCATTTGGACGTATTACCAAGCAAATTGCACCCGACGGAAGTATTATTACTCCTTCTTACAACAAATCGGGTTTATTAAATGGCGAAACCGTATTACATCCTGATAAAGTACAAACAAATACCTATATCATAAATATTGACTACAATGAAAAAGGCCAACGGAATAAAATTATTTACGGAAATAATGTAACCAATAAGTTTCATTACGATAAAGAAACATTTCTTCTTAAACGTTTGGAAACTAAGTATCAGAATAATGATCCTTTGCAAGATTGGTTTTATACTTATGATCCTGTCGGAAACATTACTCATATAGAAGACAGGAATATACCCGTTGTATTTTTTAACAACCAAAAAGTAACAGGTATTTCAGAATACACCTATGATGCATTATATCAATTAACAGTTGCAAGCGGAAGGGAAAATAATGCTGCACTAGCGCTAAATGCTCAAGATAATTGGAATGATGCTCCTTTTATGCATCAATTAAATCCGGGTGACCCAATAGCTGTTCGAAATTATACTCAAAACTATCGCTATGATAAAGTAGGGAATATGATGCAGATGAAACATGTTGCAGCGGGTAATAATTGGACACGTGATTATACTTATGAAACGAGTAATAATCGTTTGAAAATGACACAGGTTGGTAGTGAAATGTTTACTTATTTACATACACAGCATGGTTTTATAACTGCATTACCTCATTTACAGGAAATGGGCTGGAATTTTAAAGAAGAATTAATCAAAACGATTAAACAAAAACGTACCGATGGAGGTACACCAGAAACTACTTATTATCAGTACGACGGACAAGGACAACGTATTAGAAAAATAACAGAAAACACTGCCAATGCAGGAGAAACACCGACATTAAAAAACGAACGTATTTACATTTCGGGCTACGAATTGTATAAAAATCATAGTGGTACCGATGCTGGATTAGAAAGAATTAGTTTGAGCTTAATAGACAAAGGGCATCGTTTTGTAATGATAGATATGGAAACTAAACCAAAATATATTTTGGGTATTCCATTTGGCAGAACATCGACTGAATTTACTACACGTTACCAGTTACATAATCATTTAGGATCTTCTGCTTTAGAACTTAATGAAACAGGTGATATTATCTCTTACGAAGAGTATCATCCCTTTGGAACAACTGCATATCAAGCAATAAATGCATCCATTAAAGCGGCAGCTAAACGCTATCGTTATACAGGTATGGAACGTGATGAGGAAACTGGGTTGGAGTATCACAGTGCAAGGTATTATTTGCCTTGGTTAGGCAGGTGGATAAGTAGTGATCCTATTGGGATTGGGGATGGGGTGAATGGGTATATTTATGTTAAAAATAATCCGATCTCAAATGCAGATACTAATGGGAAATATGACTGGGGTGAAGTGGCTATAGGATTCGTAGGTGCTGTTGCAGTTGTTGCAGTTATTGCAGTTGCCGCTACTGTAGCAGCTCCAGTTCTTGCAGCAGGTGTGGCATATACAGCTGCGACTGCGACTGCTGTTACAGGAGTAGTAGTTACAGAGGCGGCAGTTGTAACAACTGTTACTGCAGCTGCAACTGCATATGGTGTTGTCGGTGTGACCCAAACAATAGATCAGGTTCAAAACGCACCAACAGAAAGAGAACGTTCACGAGCACTTGGCAGACTTCCAGTCGAAATAGCCGCAACAGCATTAGGAGTAAGAGGATTAACGGGAGGTTCGCCACCTAGTATACCAGGATTACCAACTCTTGAAATGACACCAAATCTTAATGGGACTTTAGCATTTGAATTAGTCCCATCGACTACTTCAATTTCAATTCCAACAACATCAAGTGCAGTTGGGGGTGCGGTTGCTCATGTGATGATGTCTTCGTCCGGTGATCAGGGAGGAAGTTCTAGCTCCAGTTCTCCAGAGGAAAATGTTTGTGAAGAACCTGCAGCAAGCCCTAGTAGACCATTGTCTCATAAAGGATCAGCAACAAGAATTTTAAAGGAAAATCCCGCTAGAAGTAACCAAACTATTTTGACCGCTAGAGTAAGAACACCCGCAGGAGAAACAGTTGATGTTGCTATGCCTAATACACCGAGTAATGGAATAGATCCTCCGTGGCGTCCAGGTCAAAGAGCACTTGCTGAAGAATTAGGATACACTCCATTAGATCCCCCAGAAAATACGGTACCTGGCTTACATGCAGAAGAAAACCTTGCGGCAAGATTACATGAAATGGGGGGAACTGTAGAGGAATGGGCTATTAGTAGAGGTACTGCTGGAAATAGTTTTATCTGTCAAAGTGCAACTTGTCGTCTGTTTACTGAACTCTGGGGTCCTCAACAGTTTCAATAGCAACTGAGAAAATAATATAGCATGAATTTATAATCTGTGCCTAAAAATACACTATTAACCATTTAAAATTTTGAATTATGACAGCGAAGAAAAAAAATGAAGAAGAATCAATCTTCTTAGTATCCTTAGAAGGACTTGATTTATCTAAAGATCAGAAGAAAAGAATTGAAGAGGGGATTAGAAGCCTTGTCTTAAAAGAAATTGCAGGATTGGATTTTGAAGGTGATATCAAGATTAGCCGAAGATTTGCAGGTAAACCTACTTGGGAAGAATTATGGAAAATGGGACAAGTAGCAGGTTTCTGGATTGGAGGATTTCCAAATTTTCCACCTAGTGGTCCTAGATAGTCTGTATGAGGTTGCTAAAATTCGAATTTGATAATAGCGAGTTTTAGCAACCCAGTTTATCATTTTAAAATAAAACTATGGAGAACAATAAAGATAACAACAGTAGTTATTGTCCTAGTTATACAGTCAAGCCAGGTGCAAAACTTTATGGTATTGTAAATGAAAACGGTTTCATTAATTATCTAAAAAGTCCTATTGAAATCAATCAAGATTTTATTGAAGAAGCCTACAAAGGAAGAGAACCCGAAAAAAGATTCAGATTTGCGGGCAATTGTTCTAAATCGGGCTGTAATCAATGGAATGGTAATTCAAAAGAATGTGGTCTGGTTGATCAATTGATTGATATCATAGGAAATGAAGAGCCTATACAGTTACAGGAATGTCCAATTCGGTCAAAATGCAGATGGTTTGGTCAACGTAAAGGTCTTGCTTGTGCTCAATGCAATGAAGTGATTCGAGATATTGAAATGAAAATTATTGGGGTTGATTGACGCAATTGATTCAAATAATGGATTTATAAAACTGTCAAAATTCTAAAGTTCTAGCTCTCTTAATAGCACGGATTTGCAATCCATGCCACATCAAAGTATTTCTACTAAGTCTAATGATTTAGAAAAAATTAGAGAATAATTTTTAAAAATTGAAAATTATGAAACCTTCAAACGAAAAAAAAACACATCAAAATACACTACCCGTAAATGACAAAATATTTCAGGCAGTATATGATTCTCCTTCTTCATTGCCAGGAAAACAAAAATGGGTAACAAAAGAGGAAGATGTCCGCAAAATAGAAAAACTATTAGGTATGCCAGACAAAACAATTGGCGCACCGCTTTGGGTTAGCGGAGATAATAAAAAATGTCCAAAATGCAGACGCGAAACCAATTGGTTAGACATCGTTTCCTCTGCACTAGATAACATTCACTCTAAAGAAATGATTGCTCAAGTTATTCTTGGCGATACCAAATTTGTAAATGTAGAAGTTCCAAATGCTATAGCAAATTTACATTGTTTCAAATGTAAAACAGCTATTAAAAACCTTCGCAGTTTTAAATGCCACAATTGGGCATATGCAAAACCAGCTTTGCTTAGAGTGCTGCAGGAAATGGAGAGAAAGCAATAACTGATTCAGAAAATATATAATAACAATATCATGGCAACACAATCTGACAACCAAGATCCAAATAAAATTAAACTCAATTTTTTTAAATTTGATTTAAAAGCCGGAAACCAGCTCAAAACATTCGATGCTATTTACAAAACACATCGTGGCAATTGGGATGAGGTAAAAAGTGAACTATCCAAAGACAAAAGTTTTACACCGGCAATAGTAAAGAATCTTGAGTTTACGCACTATTTGTCTAAATGGAGTAATGACAATAAAGCTGTTGTTGAGCTTTTTCAAAAAGATGATAAGTTGCTTTCGATGCGTGATATTGCTCTAAATTTTAATAAAGAAGCTTTTGTCCAAAAAGTAAAAAGTATTTCACCAGCAAAATCAGATGACGATAAAAAAGCATTTGCTATCGATTTACATCATAAACTTTTTGAATTTGAACCTACTGCGGTTGTTGTCAATATGATAAAAGACCCGCAAGTACCGGTATTAAATACAGCAGTGGGTACAAAAGTGGCTACACTATTAGAAAAGAATCCAGATTTTAATATCAGAACTACTTCTGTATACGAAGTATTCAAAAATAATAAAGAGTTTAAAAAAATTCCTGAAGATTTACAGCAACCAATTCAAACGGAATTAAAAACTTTGCAAAGAATTGTTACGGTTAGCCCCGTAGCGGACGCTATTCCAGTTTTGTACGATGCTAAACTCCATACCGCATTTCAAATATCAGACATACCACCTGCTCAGTTCAAAACTGCATTGAGTGGTAAAGGATTAGATGCAAATATATTACAGCAAATTCATACCAATGCACAGCATTTACGTGTACGAAATGAGCACGCTTTAATAGCGTTAAAAGAAGCCAGTGAGGAAACAGGTATTGATATGATTGACAAAAGTATGCGCCTTGGCAATGGAACTGAAATAGAAAAAGGGCTGGGCGCGATGAAAACAGAAAGTAATGTCATAACACATTCTCCAGAAGAAGCTACAAAAGAGATTATAGAAAAGAATAATTTATCTTGGGATATGCTTTTTGGAGATGCCGATATTTGCGAATGTGGCGAATGCACTTCTGTCTACAGCGCGGCGGCATATTATGTAGAATTATTACAGTATTTACGCAACAACAATCTTGATCCTAATGCCACTGGAGATATGGCAATAAAATCCAACCCAAAAGATATTTCCGGAACTCCGTTAGAAAAATTATTTAATCGTCGTCCAGATTTAGGCTGTCTGGAATTGACCTGTAAAAATACCAACACCATTTTGCCTTATGTTGATCTGGTAAATGAAGTCATGGAAAGTTATGTGGCATTCAAACATTTAAAACCTTTTAATGTCGCTGATGAAACTAGCAGTGAGTTGCTTGCAGAACCTCAGCATACAGAATATCAGGCATATTGCATTTTGAAAAATGAAGTATATCCATTTACACTGCCATACCACCAGCCAATTGATGTTACAAGAATATATTTGGATTATTTAGGAACAAGTCGCTATGAAGTAATAGATACTTTTAGAAAAAACAATATTAGCAGTAATGTAGAATTAACTCAATTAAAAGATGAGGTATTAGACAGGGCTTCTGATTCTGAATTTTTGAATATTACTAAAGAAGAATATATCATTCTCACAAAGGAATGCTTTGAAAGCAAAGCTCTGATGAATAAGCTCAAAAATAAAATATTTACAGATTCTGAATATCAAGAATTGATTGGTGTAAAATCTGTTGGTGAATATTATGGCTATGATGATGATGCAACAATGCTAAGTGATAACGGACTCACATTAATCAAAAAAGAATTTTTACGACGTACAGGAATTGATTATTTCAATCTCGTAGATTTACTTAAAACACAGTTTATCAACCCGTTTTTGCCAAAAGGAAAATCGAAAAATATAACGGATAGCCTGCATTTTAGCTATCGTTTTTTGCAAAACTATGCTAAAATATACGGTATTGATAAAATGGCTGAGGATTTGGTGAAATTGGAAAAATTTACAGATTTATTGCCAATGATTATAGATCAGATAGAACTATTAACAAATAAAAAATCACTAAGCTGCCCTGACACATGCAAAGATAAAGTAGAAATAAGTGACAAGGATATTATCTGTTGGGTGAAATGCCATTTTGAGAAAATAGGTAAAATGATAGTCATAGAAAGTGGTAGAGGATGTGTGAATGGGAAAATACAGTTTAAGAATAATAAGTTATATGATAATGATTTCAGTATAAGAGTTGAAAACTGTAAAATACTTTATGATACAGAAAAAGAAATACTTCCACTTGGTCAAATTGATAAAAAAACAGGAAAAGTCACATTTGTGAATCAAGATGAAGAAGTGGATCCTAAAAACTGGGAGCAAATTAAGTTTGTGGGAGACAAAGGCGAAAAAGGTATTTTTTTAGTAATAGATGGCGAGGTGTATCTCATATTCTTAGAACAAAAAGACAGTTGTGATTTAAATACCGCTCTGCTTCAGCATTTAGATGGAACTGCGCTAACGGTAGACGAATATGATCGTATACACCGCTTTTTACGTTTGTGGAGAAAATTAGATTGGACAATTGATGAATTAGATAAAGCAATTATTGGGTTAAGCATCCAAAAAACAGTAGATGATGAAGACGATTTAAACAATGAAGATTCTATTTGTGACGATTGTAATGACGATTGTAACACTTCTGATTGTGATGACTGTGATTGCGATGATTGTAACGAAGATTGCCAGCATGATTATGCAATTTCTACAACGCTAATACATCAATTGGTAGCAGTAAAAAAACTATTGGATAAAACAGGAATTGAATTAATAAAACTACTTGCTTTTTGGACAGATATTAGCACAGAAGGAGAAAAATCACTCTACAAAAAACTTTTCTTAACACACAATGTGTTAGGAATTGATAAGGTTTTTAAGGCCAATGCAAATGGCAATTATCTTACCGTAAATAGTACAATTACCGAGCATTTTCCGGTATTAATGGCAGCTTTAAATTATACAGCAGACGATTTGCAAACTGTCATGCAGGCAACAGGAATGACAGATGAATTGACGCTTAGCAACTTGTCAACACTATATCGCTACCGATTGCTTTCAAAAGTTTTGGGCTACAAGATTCCCGTATTTATGGATATTGTTCCTTTATTTGACCATATATTTAATGATGCATACAGTACACTTGAATTTATAGAGAATCTATCCAAAATAGATGATGCAGGTTTTACGCCGCAAGAACTCAATTATATCATTAGAGATTTTGATGATATTAAAAAACCGTTTAAACCTACGCAGAAATCAATTTTAATTTTGGCAAAATCCATATACGATGGTTTAAACACAATTGACGAAACACAACAGGATTTAAAGCCAGATGCCGAAATTGAGGATGCAGTATTACAACAGATCAATCTCAGAGAAAAAGCTACGTCAGAATTTGTAAGAGCTAAAGCAAGTTTATTATTTGAAACAGATATTGTCGAAAAAGTCATCGGGATATTAGAAGGCACAAATGCATTTATAACGAATGCTCCTAAAAATATAGCATTTACTTTGGGAGAAGATAAAACGCTACAAAATAAATTAAAATACGATAAAGTAAATGGCAGCATTCAAATCACAGGGATATTAACAGAAGCTGAAAGTATAGATTATAAAGCAATCAGCAACGACCCTAATTTGATATCTGCTTTGAGCAGGATTGAAAAACAGCAAAATAAACAATTCAAGGAATTATTGTCTAAAGTTTTTGAGACAGAAAAAACAAAAACAGAGGCTCAAAAAGAAGCGTTGGAAGTACTGATTAAAGCAGGTGACATAAGCTTTCCTATTGAAAAAATACCTGAAGGAGATCCTGACATCAATACTGCTCCTCAAAAAAGAGTAGCATTTTTAGAAATTTTCATGCCTTACCTGCGCCAGGAATTGAGTCATCGTTTTATTGTGAATACCTTGTCTGGCATAGTAGGTTTACAATCTAGTATTACCGATATATTGATTACTGAGATATTAAAAATAGGCAATACGCCAGTTTCCTTATTTAGTATTTTTGAAAAAATAAAAGAAAGTAGCAAACCTGTTGAAAGCAATTGGAACGGATATCTAATCCCTACAGCAACGGCTACATATACTTTTGTGATTAAAAACAGCGATGCTCAGCCTATACTTAGTATTGATGGAACAGCGTTGGGCTTTACTGTTCAGGAAGACCCTACAAATGAATGGTGGAGTAGTGATATTATGCTCCAATCTGGTAAATTATATAAATTATCAACTCTTGGTGTCGAATTAAAAAACATCTATTGGAAAACGACTGCCTCGGCCATTACTGCTGTTCCATCATCGGCATTAATTCCTGATTTTGCCTCTCAGCAATGCGAACCAGCATTAATAGCATTAAAAAAGGTAGCCATGCTAGTTACTGGTTTTGATTTGAGTGCAGATGAAATACTGTTTCTGGAAAAAAACAAAGTTCATTTTGATAATCTGGATTTTAATAAATTGACATTAATCCATTGGTTGAGACTGGAAGCCTATACCAGATTGCGAAACTCTTTGCCTCAATATGAATTCAATATACTGGATTTCTGGAACTGGACTTACAATCCCGCATCAGATGTGACATTATTGAGCACTAAAATTGCTGATCTCACATCATGGAAAAAACAACGAATTGAGAAGTTAATTGCAAAAAATCATTTCAATATAACAGAACTACAAGATTATAATAACGAAAAAAATCTATTAAAACTCCAGACTGCTCTTGCAGTTGCCGATAAGATAAGCGTAGACATTGATTTGCTTTTTGAATGGGCAATTCCTACTTCTAAATTCAATAAATGCAGGGTAATTGCCGACAGCATAAAAAATGCAATTCGCGCCAAGTATAACCAAACCGATTGGGAACAGGCTGTAAAACCATTAAGTGATAAATTGCGTAATAACCAAAAAGAAGCCTTAATTGGATTTTTACTGCAACAACAAGCATTGTTAGATTGGGGTGTAACGGATGCAGATGGCTTGTTTGAATATTTTCTGATAGATGTTCAAATGGATGCCTGTATGGAAACCTCACGCATCAAACAAGCTTTATCATCGGTGCAATTATTTGTACAACGTTGTTTCTTGGGGTTGGAAGAAGAATACAGCGGAATTGCGCCAGATATATTAGATAGAGAACGTTGGGATTGGATGCAGCGTTACCGAGTTTGGGAAGCCAATCGTAAAGTTTTCTTATATCCTGAAAATTGGATTGAAAGCAACCTGCGTGATGATAAGAGTCCGTTTTTTAAAGAACTAGAAGGTGAACTACTGCAAAAAGACATTAACAAGCAAAATGTCATTGACGCGTTAAAATCCTACCTCTATAAAGTGGATGAAGTAGCCAATATGGAAGTGGTTGGTTTGTATATTGACGGCGAAAAAACATCCGAAAAATGGAACAAAGAAGCAAAATTACATGTGTTTTCCCGTACCCGAAATGCTCCCTATTTTTATTATTACCGCTATTTGGCTTTGGATGAAATGAATTGGTATCCTTGGGAAAAAATGCAGGTGGATATATCAGGTTATGATGTGGAAGATGCAAGTGGGAAGGTTACCGATAATGGTTGCTTTTTAACCCCTGTGGTTTGGAATGGACGTTTACTGGTTTTCTTTCCTCAGATAATAAAAAAAATGAAACCAGCTAAGAGCGGTAATGATCAGATGAAAGCTCTTGGAGATTCAACAGTTAACAGTAATTTGCCTGTAGAATATTTTGAAATTAAAATGTCATGGAGTGAATATCGAAATGGTAAATGGACACAAAAACAAATTAGCAAAGATGTTTTGGCTACAAATCCAAAAGATAGTACGCACGACATTCCGTTTTTTAAATTTATTCCTATTATAACAGATGATAAAATACTGATTAATGTAGATGATCTTAAAGATGCTGATGGCGGTTATTTAGGTGCATTTAAATTTGAAGGCAATACCATAAAAGTGGGGTCAGCAATAGGAACTGTACCAATTCCAATAAATTCTTTTAATCAGTCAGACGGGAAAATGTATTCATGGCAACTCAATAGCCCAACTTTTGCACGTCATCTTGATTTTTATTTTAATGAAGAATCATCCAAAGAAAATTTAGTTTGGGATTATGGAAGTTCAAATAAATTAAAATTCCATCATCCTTTTACACATGATTTAATGGGGAAAATTAATTTAGGGAAACTGGAAGAATTTTTTAATTATAATCTGAAAATAGTTGATAAAGAAGATGCTTTTGGCAATTATGACCATGATGGAGATACAAGCACACCTGAGATATACAATGAGCTCAAACGCCCTTATTCCTTATACAATTGGGAACTGTTTCTGCATACACCAATGATGTTGGCTGATGCACTAAGCAAATCGCAACAATTTGAAGACGCCATGAAATGGTATCATTTTGTGTTTAATCCTATTGCCGAAGGTTCTGATGATAAACGATTCTGGCAATTTGCGCCATTTAAAGAAATAAATAGCCAAAGAATTTTAGATAGTATTTTTAATAATCTGAAACCAAATAAGGCTGATCAAACCATCAACGAATGGCGTAACAAACCTTTTATGCCACACTTGGTAGCTCGTAACCGTCCAGTGGCATACATGAAATGGGTTGTAATGAAATATATAGACAATTTGATAGCATGGGGTGATTATCTATTCCGACAAGATACTATAGAAAGCATTAATCAGGCAACACAATTATATATTTTGGCTGTGCATATTATGGGATCTCGTCCAATGACTATTCCAAAACGAGGAACCACAAAACCGCAAACTTATATTGGTTTATTAGATAAATGGGATGCTTTTGGGAATGCCATGGTAGAACTGGAATTGGCGGCTCCATTTAGCAACCAAACTGCATTACCTTTTGGTGCCGTAAATGGCGAATTGGCATTTGCAAATGTTTATGGTTTAGCTTCTTCACTTTATTTCTGTATTCCGAACAATCCAAAACTTATGGGCTATTGGGATACCATTGCCGATCGATTATATAAAATACGCCATTGTGAAAATATCGAAGGAGTATTCCGAAAATTACCATTGTTTGAACCGCCAATAGATCCTGCATTATTAGTAAAAGCTGCGGCACAAGGATTGAGTATTGCCTCAGTAATAAATGATTTGAATACACCAATGCCTAACTATCGTTTTTACTATTTACTCCAAAAAGCATTGGAACTTTGCGGGGAATTAAAATCTATGGGAAATGCCTTGCTCTCTGTAATTGAGAAAAAAGACAATGAAGCCATTGCACTCATCCGTTCCAGACATGAAAATGCGATGCACAATCTGTTAATGGAAATTAAAAAAATGCAATTGGAAGAGGCAGAAAAAAACATGGAAGGTTTGGAACAAAATCGTAAGAGTCCAGAACATCGTATGAAGTATTACCTAAAATTAATAGGGGAGGATTTGGGTAAAGTACCAGGACTAGATGCCGAATTTGCCGAAATTGCTAATAGCATTGAGGCACCTGTAGATGAAAGCGGACTGAAACTCATACCTTTTGAGAAAGAAGATATGGATAAGGCCAGTGCTGCTGCCGATTGGCAAACTGGTATTGGAGTAGTAGAGACGTTGGCTTCAGTTTTTCATGCATTACCAACGATAAATGGTCACGGTACACCTTTAGGAGTAGGGGTTGCCGTATCTTGGGGATTTCCTAACTTGGCAAATGCTACATCGGCAGTTGCTAGAGGTCTACGAATTTATGCAGATCATCTTTCTTACCAATCTTCATCAGCAGGTAAAAAGGGAAATTTCAAACGTGCGTTACAAGAACGAGTTATGCAAGCTAATTCTGCAGGTTATGAACTAAAACAAATAGACAAGCAAATAACAGCTCAAAAAATTCGTATTGCCATTGCAAATCAGGAAATTGCCAACCAACAAAAAATGATCGATAATGCACTGGAAATTGAAGATTTTTTAAAAAATAAATATACTAATGAAGAATTATATACCTGGATGCGCGGAAGCCTTAAAACATTGTATCATCAGGTATATAGTTTAGCACATGAATTGTCTAAAAAAGCAGAAAAAGTATATCGCTTTGAGCGAGGAATAACCAATTCCAATTTTATACAATCAGGCTATTGGGATGCTGGTCGCGAAGGTCTACTCGCAGGCGAACAGCTTTATGTTGGATTAAAGCAAATGGAAGCCGCTTATCAGAACGAACGCGGGTATGATTATGAAATCACAAAACATGTTTCTTTATGTTTACTAAGTCCATTGGCGCTTATTCAGCTTAGGGAAACTGGCAAATGTGAGTTTGAAATACCCGAAGTATTATTTGATATGGATTATCCAGGTCAATACAAACGTCGCATTAAATCAGTATCAGTATCAATGCCATGTATTGCAGGACCTTACACAGGAGTTAATGCCAAATTCAGCCTGTTGGAAAATAAATTTAGAAATACTGCAATAGGAGGTAAAACATATGAAGAGAACACTGATGAAGCCGATGATCGCTTCAGTACATACCGAATCCCTATTAATGCGATAGCGACTAGCACTGGTCAAAATGACAGTGGTATGTTTGAATTGAATTTTAAAGATGAACGTTACCTGCCATTTGAAGGTGCAGGAATCATCAGTAAATGGTGTCTTGAATTGCCAGAGATTCGTCAATTTGACTATTCAACTATTACTGATGTTATTGTACATATTAGATATACAGCCAATGAAGGTGGAGAACGATTGAAACTAAATGCTACCAAAACCGTATTTAAACAATTAGAAAACATTAAACAGCAATTGAATGAAACTGGTTTGCATTTAGCACTAAATATGAAGCATGATTTACCAAATGAATGGCTTTTATTCAAGAAATCAGGTACAGTAGAACTGAATATCGATAAAGTAAGATTACCTTATCTGGCTCAGTCTATTAATTCAGCACATATAGAACAAGTGATGTTCTTAGCAAAAGTTAAAGGTAATCCAGTTAGTTTTGCACTTACTATCGATGAAACTGATATAATAGATTTATCCAAAGTAAATGAATTGAATTTGTGTCGCGGCATCAATTCGGATATTAAACTTGATGCGCCTTTTAGTTTATCAGTCGCTGATACAGATAAATTGAAATTGGAAGAATTAATAATGGTTGTGAAATATGGTTTTTAAAAAATAAAATTGAATTTAGAAAAGAATCGTTATAGAGTTTCGAACCTAAACCGCTATGCCTAAATTTCAATAGACACTTGTTAGTAAGAGCATCATACACCAATCAAATGTTTTATTTATGAGTGAAAAAACAGTCTTAACTAATAGTTTATTTTAGTTTTTTATTCTTGGTGCTAATGGAGTATAGAGCAGGAACGTCTTTTTATTTAGCGTAAAAATTATTAAAAAGTAGTTAGTTAGTTAGTTAGTTAGTTAGTTAGTTAGTTAGTTAGTTAGTTAGTTAGTTAGTTAGTTAGTTAGTTAGTTAGTTAGTTAGTTAGTTAGTAGTTAGTTTTAATTTTTTCTTTTTTCTCAGACTTATTTTATTAGTGATTTTGACTGGTGACGAGTTATGTTCAAAATTGATTTATTTCTTTAATATATGGTTAGTTTTTGTGACTGGATAGAATATTGAATTAATTGCGTTTTAAATTTGATTAATTTGATAGAATTAATATATTTACAACGAAATAAAATCTGACAAATTTTTTATTAATGATACTGCAATTATGATTTAAAAACACATCTAAATCAATTTGCAAAAAATTATAGAAGAATATATTACAAAATAGATTAACAAGTGTATTTGTATTTTATATAATTAATGTGTAAAAAAAATATTATATAATTAAAAAAACAAAACAAAAAGTCACGAAAAGAAGTGAGATTAAGTAATAGAGGCGTTTTTTTCGACTGCCTCATAGCATACTCACTATTAGAAACCACTTGTGATTATTGCAGCACGGCTTAATTGGAGATATCGATCATGTGAAACAAAGAACAAAAGAGTAAATCTATAGCAGATAACTATAAAAAATAAACCAAGTGCACGTGGTAGATTTTAGAGTAATGATCTGCGAAAGATTTTCAATTAATTATTAACTATAACAAACATGAAAATCATGAAAAAAATGAGTTTTAAAGACATGAAAGA
>Ga0182006_1000828_pt1 | contig 20724 bp, 21 predicted proteins | sample Sormic07211104_1_FD_123022 | JGI IMG/M metagenome (GOLD analysis project Ga0182006, IMG submission 123022) | Rhizosphere microbial communities from Sorghum bicolor, Mead, Nebraska, USA - 072115-104_1 MetaG | ecosystem: Host-associated > Plants > Roots > Rhizosphere | place: USA: Nebraska...
CCTGGGGGTGATCGATGTGACCCCGGGCGGCCTGAAGCTGATCGAACTGGCTTCCGGCGTGACCAAGGAAGAAGTGATCGAAAAGACCGAAGCGCCGCTGGATGTGAGCGAGGTCTGATCGTTTGAAAGACCGGAGGCGGCAGTCACTGCCGTGTCGGATGAGCGAAGGGCACCATGCATGTGGTGCCCTTCGTCATTTTCAGCGCCGCAATGCAGGACGACCGGAGTCCATCATCCACATTCATCGGTTTTTGCTGGATGAAGCGGGTAGAGCAGCCGGGGACAGCAGCATGGCTGGCTATACTTTTTGACTCCTGTTTCTCCTCGTCAATCTGCCTGCTCTCCCATGCCGAAAGCGCCGAGTCCCCGCATACTTCTGCTCGATACCAATTGCTTCCTTCGTCTCTATTGCTCGCCGGTCCTTCCACTGTTGGGACAGGTGGTACGCGGCTATCGGCTGCTGACACTGGCGTCTCTCATTGATGAATTCAAGGCCAATTCCCGGCTCGGCCAGATCTTCTCGCAGTTCGCTATTCCCCCGCGCTCGGTGGACCTGGAGCAAGGTGCGTTGCGCCTGACACAGCCCAAGAAGCGTCTGGTCGAAGCGCAGCGCGGACCGCTTGCGGTCTACGCGAGGCTGTTCGTCCAGCATCGCAACACGCGCGGCGCCAGGCTGACGCCGCTGTCGTGCGAGGATACAGAGCTGCTGGCCACAGGCATCGTGCTGCGCGGCGTGATCGCAACTGACGAGAAAGCGCTGACAGAATTGATCCGGGACCTCATTGCGGCGGGTGAGGAAGCACCCCAGGCCTGTATTGATTCCCTGACCCTGCTGCATTTGCTGGAGCAGCATGGGCGTTTGAGTTCGCAACAGCGTCGCGACACAGTCTCGACCTGGGTGCGCATGGAAACCTTGCTTCCAGCTGGCTGGCGCAGGCGATATCTGGAGCTGTTCGGCGAATCAGCCGAGGCACTATGACGCAAGCATGCCGCTTGCCGGCGAGAGGGCAAACGAGATTTCTACCGCGTGGCCGATATCGACATTGAGTGCGCTGGCCACGAAGGCTGGCGAGCCGCCGCCTTGCCGGCGTTGCCAGCACGCCAGCGCCTCGAATACAGGGGTACGGAAGAAGTCAGCGGCGGTGCGGATATAGTGCTCCGCTGGCAACTGTTCAGCGCCGAACAGCGCTGCGCTGACGGAGAGCGTTTCCTGTCTTCCCTCTCCATGCACATCGCAGCCTCGCTGCTTGCGCTTGAGCCCGCTGACCTTGCGGCCTTGGTGCGCCAGCCAGAGATCGACCCGGGCCACGATGGTGGACATCGGTACCTCGTATTTGCCTGCATACCAGGCCAGCAGACGCAAGGCCTCATCGCCCGAGACCTTGCCCAATTCCGCTGCGGCCCGTGCAGCCGCAGCGGGAGGAAACAGCAGCGCTTGGGCGAAGCGTTCCGCGAAGAGTTCACCCTCATCGGCAGCCAGCCGGTGCAGGGTGTAGCAGTGCCCCAACTCATGGGCAAGCCAGGCATTGAAGGTGCCGATACACGCATGCAGATTGACGAAGACCCAAGTGGTCTTGCTGCGCGGCAGGTAGATGCTCAAAGCATTTTCATGTCCGTGCCGTTGCCGGTTCCAGTAAACCGGCACCATGATGGCTCCGAAACCTTGCAACAGGGCTAGCAGCTCCTGGCGCTGTACTGGCGCATCATCGGCCAGTCCCAGCCGGTCCCGTACCTGGCGGGTGGCTTCCAGCAGATAAGCCTCTTCCAGCGAGGGAGATTCCAGAACCGCCGGGGAAAACAGCCGGGGGTGCGGCAAGTGCGGCAGCAATTCCTGCAGATGTTCTGCCGCCGTAACCGCAGCTTCCCTGGCAGCATCACTGGCGCGCTGGCCACCCGTGGTACGAAAGGCGATGACGGGTTCATCATCGGGGGCCATCAGTTGCGTCACTTCGATATGAAGAATCTCCGCCAGCCGCAGCAATTTGCGTGGCCGGGGCAGAGATTGCCCGGAAAGCCAGTTCGACACGGCTTCCTTGCTGACGTCGCAGGCAGTGGCCAACGCGGTTCTGGTCAGGCCGCGTTGTTGCATCGATTGCAGGATCAAGGGGATATTGAGCATGGTGGACTGATGGTAGGCAGACCATCGCACCGCGTCAAGTTATGTCAAGTTGCATGCAAGCCACGGCTTGCAAGATGGTGCGCAATATCGTCACATGACGAGCTCGCCACCCCTGCCTCACTCCACCCCGCTGACCCTCACCGCATTTCTCCCATCCCGCTTGGCCCGGTACAGGGCGGCATCGGCGGCATTGAGCACGTCCTCCACGCGGCGGTGGTGGCCGCGCTGCAGGGTGGCCACGCCCACGCTGATGGTGACCACGCGCAGGGGACTGGTGGCATGCACGATCAGCCGGCTGTAGACCGCATCGCACAGGCGCTGGGCCATCAGGAGCGCGCCCTGTTCCTCGGTCAGCTCCAGCAGCACTACGAATTCCTCGCCGCCGTAGCGGCCGGCGCAGTCAGTATTGCGCGGCAGGTTTTCGTTGATGGCCTGCGCCACTTCGCGCAGCACCTCATCACCCAGCTTGTGGCCATAGCTGTCGTTGTAGAGCTTGAAGTAGTCCACATCGATGAACAGCACCGAGAAGGTGGAATTGAGATTGCGCCGGCAGCGCTCCCAGGTGGCCTGCAAGGCGTCGTCCAGTGCGCGCCGGTTGAGCAGGCCGGTCAGGCCGTCGGTGAGGGCCAGTTCTTCCAGCCGCCGTTCGATGCTCACGCGGCGGCGCAGCTCGTGGCGTACGTGCGAAAGCAGATAGGCCAGCAGCAGCGTGAAGATGAACAGCGAGAGGATCACCGCATAGAGCGTCTTGCGCCAGCTCTTGAAAATCGCCTCCTGCGAATAGCCGACAAAGACGATCAGCGGCGAGTCGGGAATGCGCCGGAAGGTATAGAGCCGCTCCACGCCATCACTGTTGGCGCGCGCGAAGAAACTGCCTTCCTCATGCTGGAGAGAACTCTTGATGCGCTGAAAATTGGCACTGCCACTGAGATCGCGGCCGATGATGTCGTCCCGGTACGGCACCCGCATGTAGGCCACACCATCATCCGAATACAGCGAGATGACGCCATCGGCACCCAGCGACAGCCCCTCGAACAGGTCGCGGAAATAGGCCAGGTCCAGCGCCATCACGACGACACCGCCAAAGCTGCCATCGTCATTGAACAGCCGCTTGGACAGCACCACCACCTGCAGCTCATTGCCCAGGCTGGCCTGGATCGGCCGCGAGACATACAGGCCGACATTGTCCGCATCGCGGTGCGCGGTGAAATAGGCACGGTCGCCATAGTTGGGAGCGGGTTCGCCCGGGCGGCGGCGCGAACTGGCCAGCACCTCGCCTCTGGGGCCGATCACGGCCATCACTGCGATATGGCTGACGCTGGCGGCGCTGCCGAACAGATAGGCATAGCGCTGCGCCTCTTCCAGCCGGCGTGCGCCCAGCGGATGCTGGTAGCGGTAGGCCAGCGTATCCAGCGACAGCGACAGCACCTCCAGGTTGCGCGAAATGGCGCGCTGGGAGATCAGCGTCACGTTGCCGGCGTTGGCCACCGCCGAAAGACGAGTCTGGCGATAGCTCTGATAAAGCGTACTGGCGCACATGGCCACCACCATCAGCATGGCGATACCCAATACGACGACCAGGTATTTCTTCAACTGCTTGATTTTTGTTCCCCCACGAATCCCCAGGCGCAATTAACGCATAAAGCAAAAAGCGCTTCCATCTTGATCGCCGGCAACGTGATTGTCTTGCAACAAAAGATGAACCGCCGCGCAGCCCTGCCGGTCTGATCGCAGAATGCGTGGCCCGCTTCGTGTTCAAATGCGAGCGTCGTCAACCGAATCTGTGCCGCACCGGAGGCTCCCTGAACATCAAGAACACCATCAAGCGCGACCTCGTCATCCTGTGGGCCTTCATTGCCCTGATCGCTCTCATTCTCGCCTTCCTGCTGCTGCAGCTGAGCCGCCAGGGCGCGTCTTCGCAGATCAGCCAGGCCACCGGCCAGGCCGCCGTCAGCTGCGCCACCATGAGCGCGGGCCTGGCCCATGCGCTCTCTTCCGGCAGCGGCGCGTCCCGCACGGCGGCCGATGGCGATGGCCTGCCCGGCAGCTCCATCATGCAGGCGGTGATCGACTTGTCCCTGCGCGATCAGGCCGGGGTGGAGGGCGGTTTCTGGCATCCCCAGCGCGACGTCGTGGCCTATGCCTTCCCGACCTATGACGGCAGCGGTATCAAACGTGATCCGCCGGGAGCGGAAATGGAACGCATCGTCTCGACTGCGCAGCGCGCCCTCGATGGCGGCACGACCGTCACCGACGTGCGGCCCGGCTTGCGCGAGGCGGTGGTGTTCGCCGCCTGCCCGGTGCCGCTGGGCAAGGTGGCGCTGGCGGCGTGGACCCTCAAGCGCGTGCCGGTGATGAGCGCCAGCGTGCTCAATCAGTTGCTGGTGGCCAGCGCCTTGCTGCTGGCCTTCGTCATCATCAGCGGGGTGTGGCTGGGGGCCACGCTCACGCGCTGGCGCAGCCAGTCCGAACGCCTGGCCAGCCAGCTGGCCCACGCCGAACGGCTGGCCACGCTGGGCCGGGTGGCGGCCGGCATGGCCCATGAAATCCGCAATCCCATCGGGGCCATGCGCATGAAAGCCGAGAATGCCCTGGCCGCCCCCGCCCAGGTGCGCGAGACGCGCGTGACGGGCGCGCTGGAAATGGTGGTCAGCCAGACCGAGCGGCTCGATACGCTGGTGGCCAGCCTGCTGGCACTGGCGCAACCGTTCCAGGTGCAACGCCAGGCCGTCGATCTGGCCAGCTGGATCGAGGCCCGCTGCCAGGCCCACGCCGAACTGGCCGAGCGCCAGCAGGTGCGCTTGGCCTCGGCCATCGATGCCGCCAGCTTTGGCGGCAGTCTTGTCACCAGCGCACTGGACCCGGTGCAGATGGCGCGCGCGGTGGACAACCTGCTGCTCAACGCCCTGGCGCATTGCACCGCAGGCGGCCACATCGCATTGGGTGCGCGCTTGCGCGAGGACGGGCGGCTGCTGCTGTGGGTGGCCGATGATGGTCCGGGCGTGCCGGCGGAATTGCGTGATAGTCTGTTCGACCCCTTCGTCAGCCAGCGTACTGGCGGCACCGGCCTGGGCCTGGTGCTGGTGCGCGAGATCGTGCATGCGCATGGCGGCGTCATCCACCTGGCCGCGAGCGAACGCGGTGCCCGTTTTGAAATGGAGTTGCCATGGCGCGCATCCTGATCGTCGATGACGATGCTGCCTTTCGCGGCAGCCTGGCCGAGACCGTCGGCGACCTCGGCCACGAAGTCCTTGAAGCCGGCAGTACGGCTGCCGGCCTGACCCTGCTGGCCGCGCATGCGGTCGATGCCGCCATCGTCGATCTGCGCATGCCCGAGGAAGACGGCCTGGTCTTCCTGCAGCGCGCCCCGGCCATCGCCGCCATCCCCTGCATCATGCTGACCGCCTACGCCAGCGGCGACAACACCATCGAAGCCATCCGCCTGGGGGCCTTCGATCACCTGACCAAGCCGGTGCCGCGCGCGGCCCTGGTGGAAACGCTGGAGCGCGCACTGCGCCAGAGCCCGGCCGCAACCGAAGACGCCAGCGTCACGCAGAGCGCAACCGGTGACGAGCGCAATGCCCTGGTCGGCGACAGCGAAGCCATGCGCCAGGTCTTCAAGCAGATCGGGCGCGCTGCCACCAGCGACGCCACCGTGCTGATCCTGGGCGAGACCGGCACCGGCAAGGAGCTGGTGGCGCGTGCCCTGCATCGCAATGGCTTGCGTGCCGCACGTCCCTTCGTGGCCATCAATTGCGCGGCCATTCCGGCGGAGCTGATCGAGAGCGAACTGTTCGGCCACGTCAAGGGCGCGTTCAGCGGGGCCACCGCCGCGCGTCTGGGACGTTTCCAGGAGGCCCATGGCGGGACCCTGTTCCTGGATGAGATCGGCGACATGGCCCTGCCGACCCAGGCCAAGATCCTGCGTGTCCTGCAGGAACGCGAACTGACGCCGGTCGGCGGCCAGCAGGCGGTCAAGGTGGACGTGCGGGTGATCGCCGCCACGCACCGCGACCTGCCGCAGGAAATCAGCGAGGGACGTTTCCGCGAAGATCTGTGGTATCGCCTGCAGGTCTTGCCGATCAAGGTGCCGCCGCTGCGCGAGCGTCCCGGCGATATCCTCGCCATTGCCGAACACTTCCTGCGCCAGCAGGGCGGCGATGCCCCCAAGCGCATCAGTCCTGCCGCCGCGCGTCGCCTGTTGCAGCACGCCTGGCCGGGCAATGTGCGCGAGTTGCGCAATACCATGGAACGCGCGGCGGTGATGAGCCATGGTGCCTGCATCGAACCGGAAGACATCGCCCTGGCCGACCGCAGCGTCACGGAAAATGCCAGCGACGTCGCCATCGATTGGGACGGCGAGCTGGCCGTGGCCATAGCGCAGGTCGAACGCGTGATGCTGCAGCGTGCGCTGGCAGCGGCCAACGGCAATCGTGCCGAAGCCGCCCGCCGGCTGGGCATTTCGCGGCAGCAGTTGTATCGCAAGCTGGAAGAGCAGGGCGGCGCAGTCGCTTAGGTCCGGTGCAGGCGCTGCTCCAGCAGCAGGCCCGCCAGTGCGCAGGTGCCGGCGAACAGGCCGATGCCAGCCATCCATCCCTGTGCCAGAATGCCCGCGCCCGCCGCGCTGCCCAATGAAAAGCCGAGATACATGGTCGAGGTGTTGAGCGACAAGGCCACCGGTGCCTGCGCCGCTGCGCCTGAGGCGATGAGCCGTGCCATCTGCGCCGGGAAGAAGGCCCATACCGCAAAGCCCCAAACCACCACCGCTACCAGCACCGGGATCAGTGCCGCCCGGGGCGACAGCAGCGTGGCCGCACTCAAGCTCCAGAAGGCCAGCATCAGCAGCAGCAGCGACAGCCTGACCACGCGCGGCGAGCCGAAGCGATCATTGAGATGGCCGCCCACGGTCACGCCTGCGGCGGCCGCAGCGCCCCACAGGCTGACCGTCAGGCCGATGCCGCGATCAGCGAAGGACAGGGTGTGCGCCAGATACGGTGCCACATAGGGATAGGCCGCATACGCGCCGACCGACCAGAACAGCGTCACCCCGAGCAGACGCCGGATCAGCGGCTGCCCGACCACGGCCAGCCGCTCGCGCAGCCCGGCCACCCGCATCTGCCCGCCGGCATCGCGCCCGACCCCCAGCCAAATGCCGGCCACCGCCACCGCGCCCATCACGGCCACGGCCCCGAACGTGGCGCGCCAGCCAAAGGCATGTCCGACTACCGACCCCAGTGGCAGTCCCAGCGCGATGGCAATGGTCATGCCGCCGCTGACGATGGCCAGCGCCCGTCCGCGCTGTTCGGGTTTGACGATGGCCCCGGCCAGGGCACTGGCATTGGGTGTGTAGAGCCCGGCGGCCACGGCCATCAGCAGGCGCGATGCCAGCAGACCGCCAAAGCCGCTGGAGAAGGCCGCCACCAGATTGGCCGCCGTGAAGACGCCCATTGCACCCATCAGCACGCGGCGGCGGTTGATGTGCGCCGACAGGACGGTGGCGATGGGTGAACTGATCGCCAGCACCAGCGTGAAGACGATCACCAGGCTGGCCACGGTCGACACGCTCATGCCGAAATCGGCCGCCATGCGCGGCAGCAGGGGCGCGATCATGAAGCCTTCGGTGCCGATGGCGAAGGTGCCCAGGGCCAGGAAGCCCGCCGTGAGCAGCGAGCCCGACGGCGAAGGCGATGCAGAGGGAGCCGGCGCAGGCTCCAGGGGAGTGGATGTCATGCTGTCCTCGACGATGGCTACGGTGCGGTGCGCTGCATGACAGCGCACCGCAAGACGATCAGACCGGAATCGGATTGGCGATCAGCGCCGCATTGAAGCCGTTGACCAGCGCGTGTTCATTGGCACCGGGGTTGTCACGCAGCGGCTTGACGGACTCGACGATGATCTCTTCCTCATCGCCGGCCAGCTTGGCCATGGTTTCGGCGATGAAGGCTTCCAGCGGCATGGCGCGCGGGTCGCCGCTCTTCTTGACCAGGTCGGTATCGACCCAGGGCGGGGCGATCTCCTGCACCCGCACCGAGGTGTCGCGCAGCATGAAGCGCTGCGACATCGCATACGAATGCAGCGCCGCCTTGCTGGCCGAATAGACGGCGGTCACCGCCAGCGGTACATAGGCCAGCACCGAGGTGTTGTGGATGATGGTGGCGCGCGGCTGGGCCTTGAGCAGGTCGATCAGGGCCGACGTCAGGCGGATCGGGCCGAGCAGGTTGGTGTCGAGGATGCTGCGGCTGACCTGGTCGTCGATGGTGCCGCCGGCGTCGTCGAAGGGCATGATGCCGGCATTGTTGATCAGCACGTTTAGCGTGGGGAAGCGCGCCTTGAGCGTGGCGGCGGCGGACTCGATGCTGGCCAGGCTGGAGACGTCGAACTCGATGGCCTGCATGCCGGGATTGGCGGCGGTCACTTCATCGAGCAGGGCCTTGCGGCGGCCGCCGATGATGACCTGGTTGCCCAGCCGGTGGAAGGCTTCGGCCAGTGCGCGGCCAATGCCGGAGGTGCCACCGGTGATGAAGAGGGTGTTGTCGGTGAGTTTCATGATTTTCCTTCACTAGGTCAGTAGAGTGAGGCCGCCCACACCCGCCCGCAGGGGGCCGTGGCGGCAAGCTTCATATCAGGGCAAAAAAGGCAGGAACCGGGGGCCTTGGGGGCTGCTCAGTGGAGATCGCTACCGGCATAGCGTGGTGCCGGGGTATTGGCAGAGAGCTGGGTTGCCATCTGCTGGCGTGCGCTGTCGAAACGGGTCCAGGCCGTTTCGTCATGCAGCGAGGGGATGGTGACCAGCTCGCCGCGCTGGAAGCCGACCAGCGCCGCATCCACCATCTGCTCGGCCGACATCACGATGGCCGGGTCCAGGTGTTCCACCGGCAGGCCGCCGATGGCCCAGAAATCGGTGGCGGTGGCACCCGGCAGCACGGCCTGGACCTGCACGCCCTGGGTAGCCAGTTCATGATGCAGTGATTGCGAGAAGGCCAGCACGAAGGCCTTGCTGCCGCCATAGACGCCATTGAGCACTTCCGGCGCCACGGCCACGATGGAGGAGATGTTGATCACGGCGCCCCGGCCACGGGCCACGAAACCGGGCACGGCGGCATAGGTCAGGCGGGTCGGTGCGGTGACGTTGAGCGCGATCATGTCGGTCATGTGCTCGACCTTGCTTTGCAGCAGCGGCGTGTGGGTACCGATGCCGGCGTTGTTGACCAGCAGGGTGATGCTGGCATCGCTGCGCAGCTTTTCTTCCACCTGGGCCAGCGATGCAGCCTGGCCAAGATCGGCTTCCAGCACTTCAACGTTACGGGCGGTTTCGGTGGTGATGCGCGCGGCCAGGGTATTGAGGCGGTCGCGGTTGCGGGCCACCAGGATCAGGTCGTAGCCCAGGCGGGCCAGACGGTCGGCGTAGATGGCACCGATGCCGGATGAGGCACCGGTGACGAGGGCGGTACCACGACGGACTTGGGTGTGCGGCTGGTTCATGCTGTTCTCCTTCGGTGTGGGTTGTCGATGGAGTGCATCTTAGGCCGCTTGCGGACTTCCTGAATGACGTATATGGTAGTGTTTTGAGACATCATCACGGAGTCCGGACATGCACCACATCGGCTACCTGCTCACCGAAGGTTTCCAGGTCATGGGCCTGGCCACCCAGTCGGTCTTTGAATATGCCAACAAGGTCGTGGGCCACGACTTCTACCGCATGCACAACTATTCGGTCGCGGGTGGCGAGATCACGTCATCCCTGGGCATGCGCGTGAGCACCACCAGGGCGGCTGCCACGGCCACCATCGATACCTGGGTGGTGTGCGGGGTGGGCAATCCGCTTGAGTCGCCGGCGAGCCAGGAGGAGCGCGCCTTCCTGCAACGGGCGGTAAAGAAGGCCAGGCGCATCGCCGGCATCTGTACCGGCGGTTTCGTACTGGCCGAGTCGGGGCTGCTGGCACGCCGCCGCGCCACCACGCACTGGGCGTTTGCTGCGGCGATGCGTGCGCGCTTTCCCGACATCCAGATCGAAGACGATCGCATCTACATCGTCGATGGCCCGCTGTGGACCTCGGCCGGCATGACTGCCGGGCTGGACCTGGCGCTGGCCATGGTCGGCAAGGACCTGGGCGAGGAAGTGGCGCGCAGCGTGGCGCACAAGCTGGTAATGCACCAGCATCGCGCCGGTGGCCAGTCGCAGCATTCGGAAATGCTGGCGCTGGCGCCCAAGACGGATCGCATCCAGGATGCGCTGAACTATGCGCGCCGCCATCTCAAGCGCGCGCTGACGGTGGAGGAACTGGCCGAGCAGGCCAACCTGAGTGCGCGCCAGTTCACCCGCGTGTTCACGGCCGAGACCGGGCAATCCCCGGCCAAGGCCATCGAGGGCCTGCGGCTGGAAGCGGCGCGGCTGATGATCGAGCAAAGCCGCCATCCGCTGGAGGTGGTGGCGCGCGAGACCGGTTTCCGGGATCGCCGCCACATGCGCGAAGTTTTCCTGCGTGGCTTTGGGGTGGCACCGCAATCGATGCGGCGCGAAGTGCGCGCTTGATATGTGCTGATGTGCGTTAGTGCGCCGCGCTGGCCGAGAACAGGTTGATCACCATCACGCCCGCAACAATGAGCGCGATGCCGGCCACGGCCGGCCAGTCCAGCCGCTGCTGATGGATCAGCCAGGCGGCCAGCGTGATGAGTACCAGCCCCACGCCCGACCAGATGGCATAGGCCACGCTGGTCGGCATGGTGCGCAGGGTCAGCGACAGGCAATAGAAGGACACTCCATAGCCCAGCACCACGATGATGCCCGGCAACAGTCGTGTGAATCCCTGTGAGGATTTGAGGGCGGTGGTGGCAATCACCTCGGCCACGATGGCCACCGCCAGGGTCAGGTAAGCGGACATGCTGGATTCTCCTGTGGATAAATCAATTCGACGCAATCAGTGCGTTCAGTGCGTTCAGTGCGTTCCGTGAGCGCGGTTCAATGCACCGCCGTCTCCACGGTGGAGGGTGCGGCGTGTTCCTGCGCCGGTTCGGCCTGCATGCGGGCCAGGTGATCGCGCTGGAAGATGCCCATGCGGATCACGTCGCGGTACTGGCCGTTCATGAAGAATTCCTCCTTCAGCACACCCTCCTGCCGGAAGCCGGCCTTGGCGTAGACATGCACGGCCTTCTCGTTTTCGCGGTCGACGATGAGGTAGATCTTGTGCAGGTTCAGCACTGAAAAGCCATAGTCCAGCGCCAGCCGCGTGGCCTCTACGGCCAGCCCGCGCCCCTGGGAGGCGGGCGCGATGATGATCTGGAATTCGGCACTGCGGTGGACGGTGTTGATTTCCACCAGTTCCACCAGGCCGCTGCTGTCGCCATCGGCATCGACGATGAAGCGGCGCTCGTTCTGCTCGTGGATGTGCGCCTCGAACAGGGCCGAGAGTTCGGCGAAGGTTTCATAAGGTTCTTCGAACCAGTAGCGCATCACCGTCGCATTGTTGTTCAGGTGATGGACGAAGCGCAGGTCTTCGCGCTCCAGCGGACGCAGGCGCACGGTCCGGGTGAGGTCATGTGATTTCTGCATGGAATCTCCTTGTGGGAAAACCAGTATGATCCACCGTCAGGGCAGATCGACAAAGATAATATCTATCGATAATTCAGATGGACTGCCACATGCAATGGAATCTCGATCAACTGCGCCAGTTCGTCGCTGCAGCCGAACAGGGCTCCATCAGCGCCGCCGCACGCCACCTGGGCCGGGCCCAATCAGCCGTCAGTACGGCCATCGCGCTGCTGGAAGTCGATCTCGGCGTCACGCTCTTTGACCGCTCGGCCCACAAGGCCGGACTCACCGAGGTCGGCGCGGCCATGCTGCAGGAAGCGCGCGAGGTGCTGCGCCAGGCCGATGCGCTGGAAGAACGGGCCCGGTCCTTTTCACTGGGCGATCAAGCCAGCCTGACCATGGTGCTGGACGAGGCCTTGCCCTATGCCGCCCTGCGCGTGCTGCTGCGGGAATTGTCGGCGCGCGCGCCGGCGCTGGAACTGACCTTGCTCGATGGCACCCCGGCCGAAGTGGTGGCAGCCGTGCAGCAGCGCCGCGCCGACATCGGCTTTCACTTCGACCGGGGACGCGTGGCCAGCGGCTTCGACCAGCGCCACATCGGCTCGGTGGCGCAAGGCATCTTCGTCTCGCCGCGCCATCCGCTGGCCGCACGCGAACGCCTGCGCAAGACCGACCTGGCGCAATACCGGCAACTGATCCTGCAGGCCGATGGCGTCGAAGAACCGGTCTACAGCCCCAAGCTGTGGCGCTCCGACAATCACTACAGCATCGCCGAGATGGTGGCCGACAACCTGGGCTGGGCCATCCTGCCGGTCAACGTCGCCGAATATTTCGATCATGCCAAGGCACTGGTGCCGCTGCGCTGTCCGGCGCTGGCCCTGCCGCTGCTGTCGGTGCAGATGCTATGGCTGCCGGGCCGCCCGCTGGGGAGTACCGCGCAATGGATAGGCGAGCGCTTCGGCCAGTTGTTGAGCAGCCAGGGACAGGCGGTGCTGGGCGAAGACATGTGACGGCGGCGCGGACAGTGTCCGGCAGCGGACGCCAAGGTGGCACGGGAACGGACACATGTCCCTACGGTGGAATTCGCAAGTCATTGATTTAAAAGGGATTCGTGGCAGGCACGGGGTTTGCAAAAGAGGGTGTACCCCTCTCACCTCAAAGGAGTTGTCATGAACCGTTCCACCTTCCTCCCTCGTTCGCTGGCCGCGCTCTCGGCCCTGGCCCTGTTGGGTTCGATGATGGCGGCGCAAGCCCAGGCCTTGCCGCCTGCTCCGCCTCCGCCGGGTGCCGCGCCGGTCGCCGGCCCGATGGCACCCCCGGTCCCGCCCGCCACCTATGACGCCGCCATGACCGCCCAGGCTCCCATCACCGAAGGCCGCGTGAGCCGCTTCCTGATCAATCCCTATGGCGAAGTCGATGGCCTGATGGTGGGCGAGCGCACCGTGATCAAGTTCCCGCCGCACCTGTCGCAGACGCTGCAGAACGCGGTCAAGCCGGGCCAGTCGGTGCGCATCTTCGGCCAGGCTGAAGCGGCCGGCGTGATCAAGGCCGATGCCATCGTCAATCTGGCCAACGGCCAGACCGTGATCGACCGCCCGCCCGCCTTCGATGCCAACCCGCCGCTGCCGCCGCACCTGCGCGCTGCGCAACTGCGCCAGCTCTCGGTGCGCGGCAAGATCGCCATGGTCCTGACCGGCCCGCGTGGCGAAGCCAATGGCGTCATCCTGGATGACGGCAGCATCGTGCGCTTCGCCCCCGACAGTCTGCGCACGCCGCTGGAACCTGGCGCGCCGTTTGCTGCCAATGGCTTGGGGACCCGCAACAGTTTCGGTACCGCCATCGAGGCCATTGATGTCGGGGCCAGCGCGGATTCCCTGCAACCGCTGTACAGCCGCGTCCGATAAGGGGTTGCGGCAGGGCAGGCCGGCGGCCTGCCCGATTCTCCGCGTGTCATTTCATCCACCTGATAAAGAATAAGAACCATGTCGCCAAAAATCCTTCCCATTGTTTTCCTGATCATCTCCAACGTCTTCATGACCTTCGCCTGGTACGGCCACCTCAAGTTCGAGAACCGACCGCTGTACCTGGTGATCCTGGTCAGCTGGGGCATCGCCCTGGCCGAATACTGTTTCGCGGTGCCTGCCAACCGCATCGGCCACTCGGTCTACAACGCCGCCGAACTGAAGACCATGCAGGAGGTCATCACGCTGGTGGTGTTCTCGATCTTCTCGGTGCTGTACCTGGGTGAGCAGTTCACCATCAATCACCTGGTCGGCTTCGGCTGCATCTGCCTGGGTGCCTTCTTCATCTTCAAGGGGCCCATCGGATGAACACCAAAGCGGGCTCGATCGCCTGGCTCTCCAGGCTGAACTTCTTCCTGGCCGATGTGCGCGACGGGCTCGGTCCTTTCCTCGGTGTGTTCCTGATGGGTCACGGCTGGGCCGCGGACGACATCGGCTACGTCATGACGCTGGGTGGCATTGCCGGCATGCTGGCCACTACGCCCGCCGGGGCGCTGACCGATGCGGTACGCGCCAAGCGACTGGTGGTCGGCATCGGCTCGGTGCTGGTGGTGGCGGGCTCGCTGTTGTTGCTGGTCTCGCCCAGCTTCACGATCACGGCGGTGTCGCAGGTCGGCACCGGCATCGTCGGGGCCATCATCGGACCGGCCATTGCCGGCCTGACGCTGGGCATCGTCGGCCAGCAGGGCCTGCCTTCGCAGCTCGGAAAGAATGAGGCCTGGAACCACGGCGGCAATGTCTTCTCGGCGGCGCTGGCCGGTGCACTCGGCTACTTCTGGGGCTTGCCGGCGGTGTTCGTGCTGATGGCGGTGATGGCGGTGGCGTCGCTGGTGTGCCTCTCGCGCATCCGTCCCGAGGACATCGACCATGATGTCGCCCGTGGTCTCGACCCCGAACGTGCCACCGACCAGCCGCAGGTGTCCACCTGGCGCGTGCTTGCCGGGTCGCGCCCGCTGATGCTGCTGGCGCTGGCGATGATGCTGTTCCACCTGGGCAATGCGGCCATGCTGCCCTTGCTGAGCCAGTCGGTGGTCTCGCGCGGCAATGCCGATCCGGCGCTCTATACGGCGCTGACCGTGATCGTGGCGCAACTGGTGATGATTCCCACGGCGCTCTTTGCGGGCCGCTTCGCCGACCGCAAGGGCTACTGGCTGCTCATTACCGTGGCACTGCTGGCGTTGCCGGTGCGCGGCCTGGTGGCCGGGGTCTGGGATTCGGCCTGGGCGCTGTTGCCGGTGCAGATGCTCGATGGCGTCGGTGCGGGTCTGCTGGGCGTGGCCCTGCCGGGCTCGGTGGCGCGCATCCTGCAGGGTAGCGGCCACATCAACATCGGCCTGGGTGCGGTCACGACCATCCAGTCCATCGGCGCAGCCATGAGTCCGGCATTGGCCGGCGTGGTGGCCAAGCATTACGGTTATGGCGCGGCCTTTGCGGCCCTGACCGGGATCGCCTTGCTGGCACTGGTGGTGTGGGGTGTGCTGGCCGAGCGGCGCGATCATGGTGTAGCGGCGTCAGTGATGGTGGCCGGGTCTTTGTCAAAGTGAGCCTTGGCGAATCAAGCTGGATGTGCCTGCCCTTTAGACGTCTTGACGGCTATTTATTCCCGCGCCATCTTTCCGTGCTGGCCGGGTGGCTGTGAATTGCATCCTGATTGGCTAAAATAGGCGCCCAAGCCTTGCCTCATCTGGACTATGCAGGTTCCGTTCAGGTGCTAAGCTTCGAAACTCATCATGGAAACCTTGAAACTCTCCGTCGAGACCCTCGAATGGGCTGCCAGCCAGGTCGGCAGCAGCCTGGGCGAACTCGCGCAGAAGATTTCCAGCAAGAAGGCCGAGGTCATCGAACGCGGAGAACTGACCGCACCGCAAGCACTCAAGTTTTCCCAAGCGGCAGGGATTCCGTTTGGCTATCTTTTCCTTGACCGTCCGCCAGAGCCACGAAAACAGCCGCTTGCCGATTTCCGGACATCGGCAGTTTCTACTCCTCTGAGCCGAGACTTCTTCGATGTCTTTGATGACATCCAATTCAAACAGGCGTGGTATCGCGATTATTTGCAAGGTGAACATGCGGCGCCGCTCGCCTTCGTCGGACGCTATGCCAAAAGCAAAGCCAACGCGGCCACCATCGCCGGCAACATGCGCGAGACGCTGCAGCTGACTGATACGCAAATTCAGGCACAGCGTACGTCCCAAGATTTGTTCAATCTGATTGCCCGTCATGCAGAGGAAGCAGGAGTATTGATCTTCCGTAATGGAATTGTGGGAAACAATACCAGACGCGTTTTGTCCGTTAGCGAATTTCGTGGCTTTGTCGTGTCCGACAAGTTTGCTCCTGTCATCTTTATCAATGGCGCTGATGCACCGGCTGCCACCGTTTTTACGCTGGCGCATGAATTGGCCCATCTTTGGATAGGTGAGTCTGTCATTTCTGATGTAGCTGCCGCTAGCGATCACCGTCAAGAAAAGTTTTGCAATCAGATCGCAGCCGAATTCCTGCTGCCGGAAAGGACTTTTATCCCGGCCTGGAGTGAGCTCAACGGCGAAGAAATGGAGCGCATTGATCGTTTGCGCAAGCACTTCAAACTGAGTCGATTCGTCGTTGCGCGTCGTGCTCTTGATTTGCGACTCATCTCCCTGGATACGCACGACGAAATTTATCGGCTGACTCTTGCCGCGGCGAAGAAGAAAAAAATGGACGGGGGAGGAGGTGACTTCTATGCGACCTTGCCCATCAGGAACAGCAGGAAATTGACTACGCTGGTTTCTTCGTTGGCCGCCAATGGAAGGCTTGGACTGCGCGATGCCGGTAATCTGCTCAACACAAATCCAACCAATGTTTTGACCTTCCATGCCAAACGGTAAAAGATATCTTCTTGATTCCGACGTTCTGATCGGCGCGAAAAATATTTACTATCGGCCGAGCTTTTGCCAAGGTTTCTGGGATTGGGTTCAGCTGGGGCATACCGCAGGGCGCTTTTTCAGTATCGACAAGGTCAAGAATGAACTGCTCAATGGCAAGAAGACCGATGTACTTTATGCGTGGGCACATCGGCCCGAGCTTGATGACTTTTTCTTGCCCAGTACCGCGAGTGCGGGCAAGTGGGCTGAATTGAGCCGTTTGGCGATCGCCGGGGACTTCTTGCAGGGTGCATTGGATAAATTCCTTGACGCTGAATCGGCAGACGCTTGGCTGATTGCGTACGCTGCACAACAGGGCGACTGTACCGTCGTGACCAACGAGGTCCCCAATCCATTGAGCAGAAAAAGTATCAAATTACCCGACGCCGCCCGCGTTCTGAACGTGGAGACCATTTCTCTTTTCGATCTCTTGCAGCGCCACGGTCACCGGACATTTGAATTTCTCTCCTCATGATGAGGCGAACGAGTTGATGGCGGAGCGTTTCATGAAAGTGCTTACCCCGATTGCGATTTTGTTGTGCGTTCTGCCCGTATTTGTGCAAGCTGCCACCGGAGACGCGCTGGCAGGCCGCGCCGCCTTCGCCAAATGCGCCAGCTGTCATGCGGTAGGCCCCTCGGCGCGCGCCGGTTTTGGTCCGCAGCTGTCCAATGTGATCGGGCGCAAGGCCGGTTCCACCACCGATTTCAAGTATTCTCCGGCGATGGCCTCGGCCGGCTTCATCTGGACCGAAGACAAATTGCGGGCCTTCCTCAAGGCACCCAGCGATGTCGTCCCCGGCAACAAGATGCGCTTCTGGGGCATCGGCAGCGACAAGCAGATCGACGACATCCTGGCCTATCTGCGAACTTTCCAGCAATAAGCGCGGTCTAGGCGGCTGACGCATCAGCGTCTATCAGCCATAACGACAACAAGAGCGCCGCGCCATGTCCGAGCTGTTCGTCATCACCACCTATTTCAATCCGGTCGGCTATGCCAGCCGGCGGCGCAATTACGGACTGTTCATGCAGGGCATGCGGGAGGCCGGCGTCCCCTGCCTGACCGTGGAATGTGCCTTCGGCGATGCGCCCTTCGACCTGCCGCCCAGCCTGGACGTGATCCAGATCCGCTCCGAAACCCTGCTGTGGCAAAAGGAAAGACTGCTCAATCTCGGCGCTTCCTGGCTACCTGCAAGCTGCCGTTTCGTCGCCTGGATCGATTGCGACATCCTGTTCGACAATCCGCGCTGGCCGGCCCATCTGGTACAGGCACTGCAACGGCATCGGGTGGTGCAGGTGTTCGAGACCTGCACACGGCTGGATCGTCACGGTCAGCCCGGGGCCACGCCGGACCTCTGCCATTCCTTCGCCAGCGTGATGGCCAGGGATCCCGCCACGCTCAATGCCGGACGCTACGACCTGCACGGCCACACCGGTTATGGCTGGGCCACGCATCGCGACATCTTCGACCGCGTCGGCCTCTATGAATGTGCGATCTCCGGCAGCGCCGATCACTTCATGGCGCATGCCATCTTCAACGACTGCAACTTCTGCATCCGCAATGCGCTCAAGCATGAGCCGCGCCAGCTGTCACATCTGCGCGCATGGAGCGCGCGTTTCCACGCAGAGGTGCGCGGCAGCCTGGGCGTGGTACCCGGCCACATCCGCCACCTGTGGCATGGCGATGCCATCAATCGCCGCTACTTCCTGCGCATGCACGACATCACCGACCTCGGCTACGACCCCTGGAACGACCTCGCCATCCATCCCGGCCAGCCGCTGGAATGGGCCGCGACGATGGACAAGCCGGGCCTGCGCGATTATTTCGCGCGTTACTTTGCCAGCCGTCACGAAGACGGCGAGGAGCTGGCCGCATGAGCATCCCTCCCTTGACCGACGCCCAGCGTGCCGAATTGCGCGCAGCCCTGCCGCTTCTTGAACAGGCTGACAGCGCACTCAGTCCGCGTCTGAAGAAGATCCGGCGCGATATCGAGATCGCCGATCGCCAGCGCCGCCGCTATCGCATCCGGCTGGTGGAAAAACAATTGCTGCCCGCCATCTCGCGCTCCACGCTGGCGCGCCTGCAGCGGGAAGTGCCCGATTTCGTCGATGCACTCATCCTCGACAGCTTCGCCCGCCATCAGCGCCGCTGCATGTGGTTCGGCTGGATGGCGTGGCTGGCCGGTCCCGCCTATCGCGAGGCGCTGGCCCTGATGCGTGTGCGCCTGACCCGCCACATCGACCGCCAGCGCCATGGGCAGCTTGCCGCCTTGCGCGCCGAGCTGGATCGCCTGGATCAGGAGCGGCGCGCATTGCTGACCGCGTCCCGTGCGCTGGTGGCGCTGGTGCAGCTGATCCGGCAATCGCTGCACAGCGGCAGCGGCCTGGAGGAAGCGCGCTGGCTCCAGCTGCGCGCGTTGCTGGCACAACTGCCGGCGGTACAGCCGGTGACACGACGCCGCGCGCAGCGCCGCGATGACGAAGACAATGCCGCGCTGTTCAGCTTCACCACGTCCAGCCAGGGCGTGAGTCTGTTCCGCGACGTCAGTGAGCGCAATTCCGATCCGGATGCCTTCCAGGGCCAGTTCGATGGCGGCGGTGCCAGCGGAGATTGGGACAACGGCCGCGATGGCAGCGGCGACACCAGTGGCCCCGAAGGCCGCAGCGAAGCATCGGGCAGCCGCAGTCAGCGCGATGCCACCGATCTGGCACCGGTAGCAGCGGCGGCCGGTGCCGTGGCCATCGCCACCGATGACAGCCTGGGTCTGTTTTCCTGAGCGATCGTCAAGGCTGTGGCGGCAAGCCCATGCGCCGGCGTGCCAGGTGGATCGAGCCATTGCGCATGGCCCAGCGGATCGGCTGCGCGGCCAGCAATACCGAGCGCCGCAGCAGTTCGCGCCGTAGCGGTCCGCGTGGCGTCACGCCCAGCATCTCCTGTGCCCACGGCGGCAGCAGGTCCACGCCACCGCGCATCATTAGCCGTGTCCACGGTTGCGCTACCGCATTGGGAGCAGGCGCATTCAAGACCAGCTGCAAGGTGGCGCGGGTGCGATCGTCGCAACGCAATTGCGGGCGCATGCGCGCGATGTAATCGGCGATGGCCGCCCGTGAACGCGGCACCTCGCGTGCGCCAAGCGCTTCAGCCACGCAGGCGATTTCATCGAAATACTGATCCTGGCGCGCCGCCGGAAAATCCGGGCGGCGATACCGCAGGTACCCCTGCAGGAAGCAATGCACCTCGGCCACGTGGACCCAAGTGAGCAGGTCCGGATCGCTGGCTGCATAAGGGCGGCCGTCGGGTGCCACGCCGGTGACGCCAAGATGAATCTGTTTGACGCGGGCAATCAGCCGCTCGGCGTCCGCCCGGCTGCCGAAGGTGGTACCGGCCACGAACTGGGCGGTGCGTCGCAGGCGGCCCAGCATGTCGGCCTGGAAGTTGGAGTGGTCCCAGACGCCTGCCAGCGGCAGGGGATGCAGCATCTGCAGCAGCAGTGCCGCGACGCCGCCGGTGAGCATGGCGGTGAAATCGCTATGGACCTGCCACGCCGCCGAGTCCGGTCCGAACAGGCCGGGGTCGCCCGGGGGCTGCAGGAAATCGGCACTGCCGGGGCCACGGCTGATGGCGAGGACATTGGCTTCGATGCGCTGGCGCAGGAATTCCATGATGCAGAAAAAGCGGAAGGGAAAGGCAGTGTGCCATAGCGACATTATTCCTGCCGGGGCCGTCATGTGGACATTTTTCCGGTTCAGTTTGCAGCCCGCGAGAAGCGTTTCGCTGACATTTCTGTCAGAAAGCGATTTGTCGCAACGCCCTCTGCACGCGGCCTGCGAGGCCGTTACAATAGCCACGCCGTACGGTCCCAGAAGAACAACATCGGGGCCGCAGGACAGGGAGCAGAACGGCGCAATTCAGGGAACGCGATCGGGGCACCGGGGAAGCACGCCACGCCGCGCAAGACGAAATACAGCATCGCGGGAGAGGACGGCAGGCATCGCACGGGATGCCGGCTGCGGGCATGGGTGAGCCACAGCGCGCCTGGTCCGGCCTGCCCGTTTCACAGGGATCGCAGTTCATGAACATGGTCGCGCTGGCCTTGCGCCGCCCGTACACCTTCATCGTGATGGCCTTGCTCATCGTGCTGGCCACGCCGTTGACGCTGA
>Ga0182006_1000829_pt1 | contig 20709 bp, 11 predicted proteins | sample Sormic07211104_1_FD_123022 | JGI IMG/M metagenome (GOLD analysis project Ga0182006, IMG submission 123022) | Rhizosphere microbial communities from Sorghum bicolor, Mead, Nebraska, USA - 072115-104_1 MetaG | ecosystem: Host-associated > Plants > Roots > Rhizosphere | place: USA: Nebraska...
ACTCGGCGGCGCTCGCGGCCGCCGGCGGCGCGAACGTCGTCGTGTTCGACAAGCGCCCGGACCGCCTCGCGCAGATGATGAATCTCGGCACGAACGTGACGGCGCTCTATCCGTACGAGGAATACGTCGCGCGCGAAGTGCGCGATGCCGATCTTGTCATCGGCGCGGTGCTGATCCCGAGCGCGAAGGCGCCGCACGTCGTCACGCGCGCGATGGTCAAGTCGATGGAGGCGGGCAGCGTGCTCGTCGACATCTCGATCGACCAGGGCGGCTGCTTCGAGACCTCGCGCCCGACCACCTGGAAGGAACCCACCTACGACGTCCACGGCGTGACGCACTTCTGCGTGACCAACATGCCGGGCGCCGTGCCGCAGACCTCGTCCACCGCCATCTCGGCCGCCATCCTGCCGTACGTGCAGCGCCTGGCCGCCGGCAACGGCTGGCGCGACTACGCCCCGCTGGCCGCGGGCATCAACATCGAGAACGGCAAGATCGTGCACCCGGCCCTCCAGGGCGTGGCATGATGCCGGACACCGGGAGCGAGGTCGTTCGTTAGTGGCGCGTAGCGCGAAAGTCGTAAAGAAGCAGGCCAAGGCGCAGGTCAAGGCCCAGCGGGAGGGCTTGAGCGACGAGCTCAAGCGCCGCCTGCGCGAAGCCGGGGCACTGCTCCTGGTCCCGCTCGCCCTTTACCTTCTCGTCTGCCTGCTCAGCTACAACGACCAGGACCCGAGCTGGGGCCACATGGGCGTCGCCGAGCGCGCCACCAATTTCGGTGGCGCGGTCGGCGCGAACATCGCCAACCTGCTCAGATACATCTTCGGCCTGGTGTCGTACGGTTTTCCGTTGTTGCTCCTCGCGCTGGGGATCCAGGTGATCCGCCATCGCGGCGAGCGCAACGTGCAGCCCTGGGAGCCGTCGCTGCGGCTCATCGGCTTCGTCTTCTTCTTCATCACCGCGCCCGCGCTGGTCTACCTCAACGTGGACGCCACCGTGCTGCCGGAAGGCCCGGGCGGCATCGTCGGCAAGTGGGTGGGGCATGGCCTGCACAACGCCTTCGGCGACAAGGGCGCGCCCTTGCTGCTGCTGGCGGTGTGCCTCATCGCCGTGACCCTCGCCACCGGGCTGTCGTGGTTCCGGGTGATGGACATCACCGGCGAGATCGTCATGCGTATCGCCGGCTGGTTCGGCGGCAAGCTGCGCCGCGCGCCCGACGTGATGGCCGCGCGTTCGGCCCGTGCCGAGCGCGAGGTGGTCAAGAAGGCCGACGCGGTGAAGCAGGCCAGGCGCGAGCCCGTGCGCATCGAGACGCCGACGCCGATGGTGGTCAAGAGCGAACGCGCCACCCGCGAGAACCAGATTCCGCTGTTCACCGGCGCGTCGATGGACGGCGAGATCCCGCCGCTGTCGCTGCTGGACGAAGCGCCGCCGCAGGGCCCGGGCTACTCCGAGGAAACCCTCGAGGTGCTTTCGCGCCAGGTGGAGCTGAAACTCAAGGACTTCCGTGTCGATGCCCGCGTGGTCGGGGTGTATCCCGGCCCGGTCATCACCCGTTTCGAACTGGAGCCCGCCGCCGGTGTGCGCGGCAGCCAGGTGTCCAGCCTCGACAAGGACATCGCGCGCGGCCTTTCCGTGGTCAGCGTGCGCGTGGTCGACGTCATTCCAGGCAAGAACGTCATCGGCCTGGAAATCCCGAACACCAAGAAACAGATCGTCTACCTGTCCGAGATCCTGCGTTCGGAACGCTACGACCAGGTGAAGTCGCCGCTGGCGCTGGCCCTGGGCAAGGACATCGGCGGCAAGGCCGTGGTCACCGACCTGGCCAAGATGCCCCACCTGCTCGTCGCCGGTACCACCGGTTCGGGTAAGTCGGTGGCGGTGAACGCCATGGTGCTGAGCTTGCTGTACAAGTCCAGCCCCAAGGACGTCCGGATGATCATGATCGATCCGAAGATGCTGGAGCTCTCGGTCTACGAGGGCATTCCGCACCTGCTGGCGCCGGTCGTCACCGACATGAAGGAAGCCGCCAACGCGCTGCGCTGGTGCGTGGCCGAGATGGAGCGCCGCTACAAGCTCATGGCCGCGGTGGGCGTGCGCAACCTCGGCGGTTTCAACAAGAAGGTGAAGGACGCCGAGAACAGCGGCCAGCCGCTGCTCGATCCGCTGTTCCGCGCCAACCCGGACATGCCCGGCATGGTGGCCGAACCGCTCCAGCCGCTGCCGCACATCGTCATCATCATCGACGAATTCGCCGACATGATGATGATCGTCGGCAAGAAGGTCGAGGAACTGATCGCGCGACTGGCGCAGAAGGCGCGCGCCGCGGGCGTGCACCTGATCCTCGCCACGCAGCGTCCCTCGGTCGACGTCATCACCGGCCTGATCAAGGCGAACATCCCCACGCGCATCGCCTTCCAGGTGTCCTCGAAGATCGATTCGCGCACCATCCTCGACCAGTCCGGCGCGGAAGCGCTGCTCGGCCACGGCGACATGCTCTACCTGCCGCCGGGCACGGCCACGCCGGAACGCGTGCACGGCGCCTTCGTGGACGACCACGAGGTGCACAACGTGGTGGAGTGGCTGCGCGCACAGGGCACGCCGAACTACATCGACGGCGTGCTCGAGGAAGTGCAGTCGACCTCCGACGGCAAGATCATCAACGACTCCGGCCTGCCGCAGGACGCGGAGGGCGACAGCGACAGTGACAACGCCCTCTACGACCGCGCGGTGCGCGTGGTGACCGAGACGCGACGCGCCTCGATCTCCGGCGTGCAGCGCCACCTGCGCATCGGCTACAACCGCGCCGCCCGCCTCGTCGAACAGATGGAGCAGGACGGCATCGTCAGCGCGCCGCAGCACAACGGCAACCGTGAAGTGCTCGCCCCGCCGCCTCCGAAGGACTGATCCCGCATGAACGCCATCAAGCCGGGCGCGCTACGCCAGCGCCCCTGGGGCCTGCTCGTCACCGGTGACCTCGTGCCCACGGCCGAGGTGCTCGACGAGGTCGAGGGCATCTTCGAACTCAACCCGTCGATTCCCGGGCTGGAACTGCGCAGCGACGACGGCCGCGCCTGTTTCGTCACCCGAGACTATCCCCAGGGCCATACCGCCGGGGTGGACGACGCCCTGGAAGTCATCTTCGCCGAGCAACCGGAGATCGCCGAGATCGCCGTGCTCGGCCAGGAAGCCCGCCCGGTGCACACGGCCACGCGCGACGCGCCGTTCTGGCATCGTGACGGCAAGGCCATCGCCGATATCAGCGAGAAGATGGAAGCCGGGGAGATCACCCCGGGCGAGGCTATCGACATGCTTAAGTCGCTGTTCGAAACCGATCGCTGACAATCGCGCCGCCACCCACGGAAACCACGCCATGAAACGCCTGCTACTCGCCGCGACGCTGTCCCTCCTCAGCCTGCCGGCCTTCGCCGCCGGCCCGGCGCGCGAACGCCTGGATGCCTTCGCCAAGGGCATGCACTCGCTGACCGGGCGTTTCAGCCAGACCATGGCCAACGCCAACGGCGACCCGGGCAAGACCAGCACGGGCACCATGGCCTTGCAGGCGCCGCGCCAGTTCCGCTGGGAAACCACCGCGCCGTACAAGCAGACGATCGTCGCCGACGGCAGCCGCGTATGGCTGTACGACCCGGACCTCGAGCAGGTCACGGTGCGCAAGCAGAGCAGCGAGGAAGCGCAGAGCCCGCTCACCGTGCTGACCGACCTGTCGCAGATGGACAAGGATTTCAAGGTCACGGAGAAGGGCGAGCAGGATGGCCTGCAATGGCTGCGCCTGCAGTCCACGGGGAAAGATCCGCAGTTCGACTACGCCGACCTGGGTTTCGATGCCGGCGGGCTGGCCCGCATGGTGTTCAAGGATCAGTTGGGCAACACCACGACGATCCAGTTCGCCGGTTGGCAGCGTAACGTGGCCTTGCCGGCGGACACGTTCAACTTCGTGCCGCCGCAAGGCACCGACGTGATCGGCGACGCGCCGGTATTGCAGACCCAGCCGGTCAAATAAGCTTCCCACCCGTGTGAGCTTTCCGGCTTTCCGGGCTTCCGTGAAGAACGTTAAATATGCTTCTTTCGGCCGTTGCCGGCGTAAGCCACGCGCGCCGGGATGCTCACCGTCACGAGCGTCCCGCGCTGTGGTGCCGACTGCACCTTCAGCTTGCCGCCCATGCGCCGCGCGCGTTCGCGCATGCCGACCAGGCCGAAATGGCCGTTGCCGCCTCCGCGCGCATCCGGCACCGCCGCGAAGCCGTCGCCGTCGTCGCTCACATGGATATTCAATGCGCGTCGCGCATGCTCCATCATGATGCGGATGGACTGCGCGTGGCTGTGCTGCATGGCGTTGATCACGGCCTCGCGCACGATGCTGTAGACCTCGTCGATCACCACGGGATTGACCGGACGCCGCCGGCTGCCGTACTGCACGCCGAAGAACACGGGGATGCCGACGTCGTCGTCGGCGAGGCTGGCGATGCGGTCTTCGAGCGAGCCTTTCTCGGAAGCGTGGTTGCGTAGCCCCTTCACCCGGTCGCGTCCTTCGACCAGCAGCGCCTCGGCATGATCGATGCTGCGTTCCAGCGCGGCGCGTGCGGTGTCGTCCTTCGACAGGCCGTCGACGAAGGCCTGGAACTTGAGGATGAGGCCCTGCACGCCTTGCAACAGCGTGTCGTGCAGTTCGCGCGCGATGCGCTCGCGCTCGCCATGGCGTTCGTCGAGGCGCAGGCGCAGGCGTTGCGTCAGCAGGCCCACGCGCCATCGGTGGGCGAGCCACACCAGTCCCGCCGCGAGTAACAGGCAGAACACCTTGAATGGCGTGCGTTCGACGAGGCGCGGCGTCACCGTGACCGCGAAAGGTGTCGAGCGGCTCCAGTGCAAGCCGTCGTAGGACGCCTCGGCCCAGAAGCTGTACCGGCCCGGAGCCAGGTCGGTGTACAGCGCCTCGTGGCGGTTACCGGCATCCTGCACGGCGCCATCGGCACCTTCGAGTTTGTAACGGAACGACAGGCCGCGCGGACGCCCGGGGGCCAGCGCCGTGTAAATCACGCTGAGGTCGCGGGTGTCGTGCAGTCGCACGATGTCGCCTGGCCGGAAGGTCGTGGCGCCGGAGGTCACCGACTTGATGACGACCGGCGGCGGGAGAAGCGGGGATGGCAGTATCGAAGGGTCGAGCCACGCGAGGCCTTGCGAGCCGGCGAACCACAGGCGTCCGTCGCTGGCCGCGAGCGCGGTCGGCAAAGGGCGCACCAGCTGTGCCGGCCCGGCGAGACCGTCCTCCATCGTCAGCAACTGGACTTCGACGGGAACCTTCGGCTGCTTCAACGCGGCATCCCATGCCTGCGGAGTGAAACGGATCACGCCGGCGATGCCGTAGGCCCAGACGCAGCCCTCCTTGCTGCGGACGATGCCGGTGATCGAATTGAAACGATCCGCCGGCTGCGCGGTGAGGCGCTGGAAGCGCTCGCCATCGAAGAATGACAGGCCGTGTTCCGAGCCCACGACGAGATGGTCGCCGATGGTGGCGATGGCGGTCACCGGTCCTTGTTCCATGCCGGTGCCGGCGTCGAAGCGTCGTAGCGTGTTGCCATCGAGCGTGGCCACCGTGCCGTCGAGGTAACCGAACCAGGGCTTTCCCGCAGGGTCCACGTGGATGACGGCGGGTGCGAGGGCGGGGAAGGGCGCGATGGTGGACGCGGGCAACCAGCCGTCGACGTCGCGCACGTACACGCCGCGAAGCCGCAACGAGATCCACAGGCGGCCCATGCCGTCGCGTGCGATGGACTGCACGATCGTTCTTCGCTCGGCCGCATCGTCGGGAAGGTCGACGGTATCGATCTTCCCGTCGCGCTTGTGCCACAACGTTCCGCTGCCGCCGAGCCAGAGCGACCCGTCGGTGTCGCGGTAAGCGCTGTTGATCGCGCCGTCGAAACCCGGTATCGCGACGGGGTCCGGCGTGAGCTTCCACAACAGGTCGGGATAGCCGGTGCGTGCCGCCGTCCCCGTCCAGACCTGTCCGTGACCGTCCTCGACCAGGGCGAAGTACACCTCGGGCTTCGGAAAACGGATGCGCGAGAGCCACGTGTCGCGGAAGGTGTCCAGGCCCATCTTCGTGCTGACCCACACATGCCCGTCGCGATCCTCCATCAGCGTCATCGTGGCCTGCGACGTCATGCCGAGGTCTTCGCTGAAGGTTTGCATCGCCGGATCGCTGGCGTCGGCGGTGGTCGCTTTTCCGATGTCCCTGGCGGACATGCGGCAAAGGTTCTCCGCGCACGCGACGGACCAGAGATTGCCGTCGCGATCGAAGATCGTCGTGTCGCTGTTCTCGCGCTTCGGACGAGGATGGGGGACGGGCTTGCCCCATTCACCCGGCAAGGGATGCAGGCCCTCGTTGTTCCGCTGCCAGAGGCTGCCATCGGGATGCATCATCAGGTGGCTGCGCGAGCCACTGTGTATGCCTGTGTCCTCGAAGCGCCGGGCTCCCTTGCGCAGTACGTAGAGGTTGCCGTCGGTGCCGGCCCAGAGGTTGCCTCGCACATCCTCGAGGAACATGTCGATTTCTCGGGGGATGCCCGTTTGGGAGGAGACTTCCTTCCAGCGGGAACCGTCGAGATGGTAAACGCCGACCTCGCTGATGGCCCAGAGGCCGCCGTCGCCATCGGTCGCGAACTCGTTGATGGCGACGTGGCCGGGCAGGCCGTCGGCGGTGCCATAGAGCGTGGCCGTGCCGTCGCGCACGCGCGCCACGCCACCGTTCGCCCCGGCGACCCAGAGATCGCCGCCGGGCGCGGCGTAGATCGTCCAGGTGGCCTCGCTCTCGTTGCTCGACGGTGGCTGGAGGGGGATCTTCTCGAAGGTGAAGCCGTCGTAGCGGAACAAGCCCATGCGCGTGCTGAGCCAGAGCCAGCCGTCCTCGGTCTGCGCCATCGACACGATGCTGGCCGGCGCGCCTTCCTCGGCACGCAGTGCGATGTGGTGGAGCTGGCCCAGCGTGCGCGTGGGGTCGGTGGCGTGGGCCGGGGGAAGCCATGCGAGCAACGCCGCCAGCAGGAGCATGAGGTGGCGGGCGTTGGGGGTGCGGAGGGTCATGTAGGGCGAGGGTGGTGTGGCGGTGTTGTTGGCTAGGGTCAGGGTAACCCGTATCGCCGACAAGTCGGCTCCCACAAAAGGCAGGCATTGACACCAGGGCAGGCATTGCGTTGCTACCCGAGCAGGCATTGGCCGTTGGAGCAAGAGCATCGCCGACAGGGTCGGCTCCCACCGGGTTGCGGCTGACTGGGTAGGACCCGGCCGTGCTTTGGTGGAGACAGGCTGTGCTTTGGTGGGAGCCGACCCTGTCGGCGATGCTCCTGCTTTCTGTGGGAGCCGACTTGTCGGCGATGCAGCGAAGCTGCCTCCTACATTCTTGCGGTTTCATGCCAGACTCACGCCAGAACATCGGAAGTGGTCAGGGGAGCAAGGGCATGTATCTGGTCTGGGCCATCGTCGGGGCGGTCATCGGTGCCTTCGTGGGTGAGGGTATCGCCGGTGGCGTGGCCGGCTTCGCCATCGGTTTCCTCTGGGGCCGCACCTCGCAACTGCGCCACGACCTCGATCACGCCCGCGTGCTGCTGGACCAACTCGCCCGCGGCACTGACGCCGCACCCGGCACGCGCACCGCACCCCCACCCATGCCACAGGGGCCTGGCACGGCGCAGCACGATCCGCGCGCCGAGCCTTGGCCCGATGCGACGGCCGGCACGCCGGAACAACGCCCCGCACGCGAAGCCGCGTCCTCGTCGTCGTGGTCCCCCACCGCCTGGCCCCCCGCAACCTCGCCAGCCACAGCAGCCCCGGTGGGAGCCGACCCTGTCGGCGATACCCGCCCGCCGCCACCTCCCCGACCGCCATCTCGCCAACCACCAACCCCCACTGGCCCCACCCTCACCGACCGCCTCACCACCGCCATCAAAGGCTGGTTCACCGAGGGCAATGTCCCGGTGAAGGTCGGCATGCTGGTGCTCTTCGCCGGTATCGCCGCCTTCCTCAAGTACGCCTCCGACAACGGCCTGCTGCGCATCCCCGTATCGGTACGCCTGATCGTCGTCGCGCTCGCGGCCATCGCCGGTGCCGCCTTCGGCTGGTGGCAGCGCGACAAGCGCCGCGCCTTCGCGCTCTCATTGCAGGGCGGCGCCATCGGCGTGCTGGTGATGACCGTCTTCGCCGCCTACCGCCTCTACGGCTTGCTCCCCGCCGGGTGGACCTTCGCCTTGCTGATCGTGTTCGTCGGCGCCCTCGGCGTGCTGGCGGTACTGCAAGACGCCCTCGCGCTCGCCGTGCTCGGCCTCGTCGCCGGCTTCGCCGCGCCGATCATCGCGTCGACCGGCGAAGGCAACCACGTCGCCTTGTTCTCGTACTACGCGGTGCTCAACCTCGGCATCCTCGGCATCGCGTGGAAACGCGCCTGGCGCGTACTCAACGTGCTGGGCTTCATCGCCACCTTCGGCGTGGCCACCACGTGGGGCGTCCTGAGCTACCAGCCGGCGCTGTTCGCCAGCACCGAGCCGTTCCTCATCCTGCATTTCCTGCTCTATCTCGCCGTACCGTGGTTGCACGTGCTGCGTTCGCCGAAGCGCGAGCGGGCCATCCTCGACGGGTGCCTGATGTTCGGCAACCCGATCGTCAGCCTGTTGCTGCAAGGCGCGCTGCTCGACTGGAAGCCGATGCCGTTGGCGCTCTCGGCGCTCGTCGCGGCGGCGATCTACGTGGCCATCGCCTTCGTCATTCGCAAGCGCGACGACATGGCCTTGCTGCGCGAGACCTGGGCCGTGCTCGCGGTGGCCTTCGCCACCATCGCCGTACCGCTGGCCTTGAGCGCGAGCGTGACGGCCAGCGTGTTCGCGCTGGAAGGCGCGGGCCTGATCTGGCTCGGTTTCCGCCAGTCACGACGCCTGCCGCGCTGGGCGGGTGTCTTCCTGCAATTAGCGGCCGGCGTGGCGTGGGTGCTGGCCTCGCTCTTCCATCACCACTACAACGACACGCCGCTGCTCAACGCGACCTTCATCGGCAGCCTGCTGCTGGTGATCGGCGCGAGCGTGGGTGTCTGGCAGTTCGACCGGCACGGCATGTCGCGTGGCGTGTCGGGGCTCGCGCGCATCGGCCTGCTCGTATGGGCGGTGCTCTGGTGGCTGGTGAGTTTCGCCAACGAGATCGACACCTTCGTCATCGATGCCGGGATCGAATCCGCCTGTTGGCTGGCCTTGTCGTCGGTGACCGCATGCTTGCTGGGGCTGGCATGTCCCCGTGCGCGCAAGCTCGACCTCGGCGTGGTGCTGGCCTTCGGCGTGCCGCTGTTCCTTTTCGGTGGAATGGTGGTGGTGCTGTCCGCGGCCAACGCGGACATCCAGCCGCTGGCTCGTTGGCCGCTGGGTGCCGTGGTCGTCATGGCCATCACGGGCTGGTTCGCCTTGCGCGGCGTCGCGTCGCATCGCGTCGCCGCCGTGGCCTCGGCCACGGTGTGGTGGGTGCGCTGGGCGGTGATCTTCACCGTGGCGATCGTGCTCGCGCTCGACGCGGCGCCGGCACTCGGCGAAGGTTGGCGCCTGCTCGCCGCCGCGCTGCCGACCTTGTCGCTCGCGGCGCTGGTGTTGTGGGCCGTGCGCTGGCTTGCTTCGCCGTTGCAAGGGCATGTGCGTGACATCCGATACGCCGTCGGCACCTGCGCGGCGCTGGCGATGATCGCGGTGGGTATCGCGGCTCTCGGCACGGCCGGCAACCCGAAGCCCTTGCCCTTTGTGCCCGTGCTCAACCCGGTGGACCTGCTGCTGGTGGCCGTGCTGCTTTTCGTGGCGCGGGCGATCTCCGACGAGGCGATCCCGCGCGAGGTACGCGCGACGCGTCCGGCGGTGCTCGCCGTGGTGTTCTTCATCATGGCAACGAGCATGACGCTGCGCGCCGTGCACCACCTCGGCGGCGTGCCGTGGAACGGCGACATGCCAGGTTCGAGCCTGGCGGAGCTTTCGCTCACCGTGGTCTGGAGCGTGATCGGCGTGGTGGCCTGGGTGCTCGGTTCGAAGCGTGGGCAACGCCTGCTCTGGATGGCCGGCGCCGCGACCATGGCGCTGGTGCTGTTGAAGTTGCTGCTGGTCGACCGGGGCCATCTCGGCAACCTGTTCGGCATCGCCTCGTTCATCGCCTATGGCCTGTTGTGCACGGTCATCGGTTATCTCGCGCCCGCGCCGCCACGGCAGGGAGCGGTCCCGCCCGCGGAGTCCTCGCATGCGTCGTGATTGGCGTCATTGTCTATTCGCGTTGTCTTTCGTCGTGACGGCGGCGCACGCCGATGCGCCGCCGCCGTTCGCGATGGCTTATCCGATCCAGCACGAACCCGGCGCGAAGGCGTACGTCGTGGAGTTGCCGCAGGATGCGTATGCCTGGGCGAGCCGCGATGCCGGGTTGGCCGATGTCGTGATCGTCGACGCTCACGGCCGCCAGGTGGCCGCCGGTCCGTATGCGCCCGCCGCGCCGACGTCGCATCCCGTCACACTCGATGCGCCCTTGCTCGCCGTGCCGCAAAGCGCGGGCGGCATCGCCGGGCCACGCATCCAGCGAAGCACCAACGGCGACATCGTCATCGAACCCGGCGCCGCTCCCGCCAGTGGCGCACCCCGCGAATGGCTGTTCGACGCGCGCCAACCCGTCGCGCCCGAACGCCTGGAATTCGCACCCTTCGACCGCGACGCCAGCCTCACGCTGGACATCGACGCCAGCGGTAACCTGCAGGACTGGACGCCGCTGATACGCGGCGCTTCCGTCGTCACGCTAGGCAAGGGCGACGGCGCGGTGGATGCTCGCGTCGTGAAGCTGGCCGGCGCACCCGCGCGTTACTACCGCGTACGCGTGACCGGGGGCGAAGCGCCCTGGACGGACGGTGCCGCCGCCACGGTGACGCTGTCCGGCACGATGGAAGATGCGTCGGCGAAGGATGAGGCCCCACGCCGCTGGCTGGACCTCGCCGCCACCGACACGAGCACGAGCGGGCAGGGCGTCGATTACGACTACCGACTGCCCGCGGCACTGCCCGTGGGCGCCTTGCGCGTGACGCTCGGCAAGAGCGACAACGTGGCCCGCTTCGACGCCATCGCCGTGGAAGGCACGATGAGCGCCGACCAACTCGGCACCCTCGTCGTCACACCCGGCCAGGATGGCGGTGGCCGGCATCCGCTGGAGGTATCGCGGGGCCGCCGTGAACTGTTGCGCCTGCATTCGGCGACGCCGCTGCGCGAATCGCCGCGCCTCTCGGTCGGTTGGCGCCCGGACCGATTCGTCTTCCTGCCCGAAGGCGACGCGCCGTACCGCCTGCTGGTCGGCAGCCGTGCCGCGCGCCGGCCCGCCTGGCCGATCGACGATGCCATCGCGGCCCTGCGCAAGGACGGCGGTGCCAGTTGGCGGCCTGCCACCGCCACGACGGGCCCCGGCCAGGAACTGGCGGGCCGCAAGGCGCTGGACGATAGCGGGGCACCGTTCGACTGGACGCGCCCCTTGCTCTGGGTGGTGCTCCTGCTGGGCGCCGCGCTGGTGGCGGGCATGGCCGCGAGCCTGCTGCGCAAGCCCCGGCCCAGCGACGAATGAGCCATTGAGGCGCCGTGCACGGTGAACGCGCGATAATGCCCATTCACCGACCGCATCGATCCCCATGTCCTTCCAGTCCCCCGGCCTGTTCGCCGAACCCGAAGCCTTGAAACCACTGGCCGAGCGCATGCGTCCGCGTGCGCTCGACGAGATCGTCGGCCAGCAGCGCGTGGTGGGCGAGGACAAGCCGCTGCGCCGCGCGCTGGAAGCGGGCAGGGTGCATTCGATGATCCTGTGGGGGCCGCCGGGCTGCGGCAAGACCACGCTGGCCCTGCTGGTGGCGCGCTATGCCGATGCCGACTTCCGCGCGATTTCCGCGGTGATGAGCGGGCTTCCGGACGTGCGCAAGGCGCTGGCCGAAGCCGAGGGCAACTTCGCGCAAGGCCGGCGTACCGTGCTGTTCGTGGACGAGGTGCATCGCTTCAACAAGGTGCAGCAGGACGCCTTCCTGCCGCATATCGAACGCGGCGTGATCATCTTCGTCGGCGCCACCACGGAAAACCCCTCGTTCGAGCTCAACTCCGCGTTGCTCTCGCGCTGCCGCGTGCACGTGCTGGATGCGGTGAGCGCGGACGACATCGTCGCCGCCTTGCATCGCGCGCTCGCCGATAAGGAACGCGGCCTCGGCGACCTGGGCCTGAGCGTGGACGAAGCCTCGTTGAAGCTCATCGCCAGCGCCGCCGATGGCGACGTGCGTCGCGCCCTCACGCTTCTGGAAATCGCGGCCGAACTGGCTGAAAACGGCCGCATCGACGACACCACGCTGGAACAGGTGCTGGCCGACCGCACGCGTCGTTTCGACAAGAGCGGCGAGCAGTTCTACGACCAGATCTCGGCGCTGCACAAATCCGTGCGCTCGTCCGCTCCGGACGCCGCCGCGTACTGGCTCACGCGCATGCTCGACGGCGGCTGCGATCCGCTCTACCTCGCCCGCCGCATGACGCGCATGGCGGTGGAAGACGTGGGCCTTGCCGAACCGCGAGCCTGGCGCATGGCCCTCGACGCCTGGGACACCTTCGAGCGCCTGGGCAGCCCGGAAGGCGAACTCGGCCTCGCCCAGCTCGCCATCTGGCTGGCCATCTCGCCCAAGAGCAACGCCGCGTACATGGCCTATAACAAGGCCCGCGCCACGGTGAAGCAGATGGGCAGCCTCGACGTGCCCATGCACCTGCGCAACGCGCCGACCAAGCTCATGAAAGGCCTGGGCTACGGCACCGGCTACCAGTACGACCACGACGTGGAAGGCGGCGTGGCCCTCGACCAGCAATGCCTGCCCGACGAACTGGTCGGCATGACCTTCTACGATCCGGTCGATCGTGGATTGGAAGTGAAGCTGCGCGAGAAGCTCACGGCGCTGCGTGCCGCCCGAGCCGAAGCCCGCAAGAAACCCTGATCCGGCAACGGCGATCCGGCCACGGCATGATCCGGCCACGGCGAGAGAAGCCGCGCCTTCCTCTTGTCGGAGCCGCCCCTGTCCTCTGGGAGCCAACTCCGTCTGTGGGGGCCGACTCTGTCTGTGGGAGCCGACTCTGTCGGCGATCCCGCGGCAGCGGGCCAGGTCACGGCAAGCACCCATCGCCGCTGAAGCGGCTCCCACACACAAAGCCGCACCCCCTGCCAAAAGGCCAATACCCCGGCTCCCTGACCAGAAGTACCCTCGGCCCACACCCACCGCGGAGAACGGCCATGCGCATCGCCATCGCAACCCTGATCGGCGGACTCGTGATGTTCCTCTGGGGCGCCTTCGCGCACATGGTGCTGCCACTGGGCGAGATGTCCATGCGCGCGCCGCTGGACGAGGACAAGGTGCTCTCCGCCCTGCATGACGGCCTGCCTGCCGAACACGGCATCTACGTCCTGCCGCACTACGACATGGCCATGCACGGCGACGACAAGGCCGTCGCCGCTTTCTCGGCAAAGGCCAAGGCCTCGCCGTATGCCTTCATCGTGTACTCGCCCTATGGCAAGGACCCGATGGCGATGGGTGGCAACCTGTTCCACCAGTGGCTCTCCGACACCCTGGCCGCGCTGATCGTGGTGCTGGTGATGCTCCGGGCGGGTACCGGCGTGGTCCGCGGTCTTTACATCGGCTTGGCGTTCGGCGTCTTCAGCTGGCTGTCGCTGAGCGTGCCGTACTGGAACTGGTACCGCTTCCCGGGAGCCTTCACCGCCGGCACGCTGGTCGAGCAGGCCTTCGGCTGGTTGATCGCCGGCGCGGCGGCGGGGTGGTGGCTGGGCCGCAGGGGGCGGGGTGCGGGAATCAAGCCGATGGCTTGATCCGGCGACGCGTTGCGCGTACTACGAATCGAATTTTGCGATAATCCAGCATTCGACACCCCACGGAACACCGACAATGCTGGATCCCGCACTCCTGCGCGGCCGCCTCGCCGAGACGGCGGAGCGCCTCCGCGCCGCCCGGAACTTCGACCTCGACGTGAGCACGATCGAGCGCCTCGAGTCCGAGCGCAAGGCGCTCTCCACGGAGACCCAGGAGCTGCAGAACCTGCGTAACACCCGTTCCAAGGCCATCGGCCAGGCCAAGGCCAAGGGCGAGGACGTGGCCCCGCTGATGGCCGAAGTCGCCGGCATCGGCGACAAGCTCAAGGCCAACGAGCACGCCCTGGCCGAGGTGCAGGCCAAGCTCGCCGACATCGCCCTCGAGATCCCGAACCTGCCCGATGAATCCGTACCCATCGGCAAGGACGAGAACGAAAACGTGGAACTGCTCCGCTGGGGCCACCCGCGTCCGTTCGACTTCCCGGTGAAGGACCACGTCGATCTCGGCGTCCGTCACGGCTGGCTCGACGCGGAAGCCGGCTCGAAGCTCTCCGGCGCACGCTTCACCGTGCTGCGCGGACAGCTCGCGCACCTGCATCGCGCGCTCGCGCAGTTCATGCTCGACCTGCACACGACTAAGCATGGCTACCTCGAACACAACGTGCCGCTGATCGTGAACGCGGACGCGATGGAAGGCACCAGCCAGTTGCCGAAGTTCGAGGAAGACCTCTTCGGCACCCAGGTGGGCGACACCAAGCGTTACCTGATCCCCACCGCCGAAGTGGCCCTGACCAACCTCGTGCGCGAGAGCATCGTCGAAGCCGACGAACTGCCTCTGCGCATGACGGCCCACTCGATGTGCTTCCGCGCGGAAGCCGGCAGCTACGGCCGCGACACGCGCGGCATGATCCGCCAGCACCAGTTCGAGAAGGTCGAAATGGTGCAGATCGCCACGGCCGAAACCAGCTTCCACCAGTTGGAAGAGATGGTCGGCCATGCCGAAGCCGTGCTCCAGGCGCTGAAGCTGCCGTACCGCAAGGTGCAGCTGTGCACGGGCGACATGGGCTTCGCCGCCGCCAAGACCTACGATCTGGAAGTGTGGCTGCCCAGCCAGAACACCTACCGCGAAATCAGCAGCTGCTCCAACTGCACCGACTTCCAGGCCCGCCGCATGCAGGCCCGCTGGCGCAACCCGGCCACGGGCAAGCCGGAACTCGTGCACACGCTCAATGGCTCCGGCCTGGCGGTTGGTCGTACACTTGTCGCGGTGATGGAGAATTTCCAGCAGCCGGACGGGTCGATCGAGGTGCCCGAGGTGCTGCGGCCGTATATGGCGGGGTTGGAAGTTATCGCCTGATAAAAGTTTATGGAGAGATGGCCGAGTGGTTTAAGGCAGCAGTCTTGAAAACTGCCGTAGGTGTAAGCCTACCGTGGGTTCGAATCCCACTCTCTCCGCCAGTCTTGTTTCGCCCTTGTTTTTCAGTCTCTTAGTGAGTCTTCGAAAGCGACGTTTGGACTCTTCGGTTGGTCGCACTTTATAGGCGCCTAGCCCGATCATTGCGAACACAAGGGCTGGTGCTGCTGTGCGCTTGCACAGAAAAAGCAAATTCCCACGAAACGATCATTCGTGCATTCAACCATCAAGTGTATGGGAAGTCGGCCAATAGGTATCGGTCGGGAGCGCTGCGGTTGCAAATGCCACGCGCGCGGCCACGCGAACGCATTCGTCGCCGCTCTTCGCGGCCAGCTCTTTCGCAACTGAACCCGTCCCCCAAACCGCCAAGGAAACCGCTGTGCGCCAACTTCTCTACCTCGTCCCCCTCGTGCTGTCCGGCTGTGCTATGACGCGTCCGGCAACGCCCGTTGACGTCCACTGGACCCTCCAACGTGCCGGTGTCTCCCCGACTGAACTCACCCAGGCGTTCAACCCGCCGGGCTGGCAGACCGAAGAAACCATTCTCGGTAGCGATCCCCATGTATCGCCAATGCAGTGGCCGGTGCGCGTCAAGGTTTCCATGACGCTCTCTGCCCTGGACAACGGCATCCGGCATGCCCACGTCAAAATCGACGCCGACGAAATGGCCTCCGAGGACATCCGCATGACCAACGCGGCGATGACCATTGGCGGCCAAGTCGCGCGTCACCTCCAACCCGGCGAGCGTGACATTGAGCTCCGCGATGGCGTGCCGGTCAGCGTCAATTTCGCAGACGGCTTTGTGTTCACAGTCGATGTCCGTCCACCGGCTGATGCCGCCCGTACGGCATTCACGCGCTGAGTCTTGCGCTTCTTTCGTGCGTCAGGGGTTGTGGGCGATGCCCGTAGTTCCTAACCGGCATTCTCAGTCCATCCTCCTGTCCATCCTGCACACCGAGCCATCCTGCGAGCCGTCGTCCGTCTCCTCGAAAACGACTGACTTGTTTCGCGTAGTTACGTCAGGGAAAAGTCAAGTCCAAACCAAGTTTCTTGCTGAAGGCGAAGGTGGCGAGCAACAGGGCCGCGGCCAAAAGCACGAAGATTATGGCGAACAAAGACACCTTGCCGGCCGCGCGTAGCACTGCGCGCCTCTCAATTGGCCTTCCCTCCCTACCTTGATCGTAATGCCACTTGATAGCGAGAAACATGCAAGTGCCGAATACGAGAACCTTGAAAGTAATGAAGACTATGGGCACCCAATCCATTCGCTATTTCCACGCTACTGCTAGTCACCGTCCATGGCGATGAATTTCTGTAAAACGCTGCTTCATCGGCTCCATTTTTTACCATCATCCAGGGGTTGCAATTGAAACGGTCAATGCGCCAGCCCGGGAAGTGACGCAGGCATGCGACGAAGTTTTAGGACGAATGCAGACGAGAGGGGAGGAAGTGTCAGCACTCACCTGCAACAATGTTGTTTTGCGCACTGCAGCCATACTACCTAAACGAACTTTCCAAACGCTGAGACAAATTGTCCCAGGCGAAAACGTACAGCATCAAACTTTTTTTCAGTTTTGTTTCCGGACAAGGTGGTGCAGGGCTGGCCAAGGAATACGAGTAGATTCTTAGGCTCCATGTCATTACTCGAACGATTGCTCGTCTTCCTGGTCGCGCTCGCGTTTCGACTCAATCCAGCGATTGAGTTCATCCGAATGAGCATTCAGCCATGCTAGAAGCACCGGTGGCGGATACGGAAGCGACTTCAGTTCGGCGATACGATTTTCAATGATTGTGGCAAGGGAACCGCTCCAACTGCTCGGGAGCAGCCGATTTGCCGGATCGCCCAAGAACATCCCCGCATCCGGGGCCGCTTCGAGAACTGCAAGAAATGTGGTTGAAGGAGAGCCGTCATCACCAGGGTGCCGCGATGGAAACAGGGATATGTTCGCGCCAACCTTACCGAACCGGATATTCGGGTCTTGGTTGGCCCAAGCGATTAGCTTCTCCGCCCCAACCGCTTCAAGTGCTGGTCCCAGTTCTCGGTCTGCTCGCCACACGAGTCTCGCCGGCGTTCCTTCCAACGGCAACAAGAACGTCCCAAGAGCAACCTCCGGCTGAGCGCGAAAGAGCGCGGGCAATGTTCCCGTGAGTTGATAGGGGCTAACGCGGTACGCATTGAAGGCGTCCCTGATGGCCTCCGCCACCGCGCTTGCTGAGGTCATCCCGTGCTTTCCGGCGCAGCACTCTTCGATGACCAATTTGAGGTGGTGGTCACGCATGACGTGTATATCCGAAAACTCCAGCCGCTCAAGAACGTTTCGGCCAGCCTCAAGGGTCACGGTTTCTGCTGGTTTTTTTTGGTCGCGACAATGCCAGAGGCGTGCATGCAGAATGTCGAGTGCAATCCAGGCGCCGTCCGGCAGTACGCAGATGGCGCGTAGTAGTGCAGAAAGTGAGTCAGGCGGTGTGTCTCTCACGGCGCCGCCAGTTGCAAGAACACGGAAGTCAGCAGCAGTCAGCGAACCGTTGGCGAGCGCGAGCAACAGACGACTCACACCAGCGTCCCCAAGTTGGAGGGCTCCCTCTAGTGGCGGAAGGAGGGCGGCAAGCAACGGATCCCCTGCCAATTCAGTCACCGCAGAACCGGCTGACTGTGCGTCGAGGGTGTGCCATGAGGTAGCGAAGCCAATCAGAATCGATGCATCCCAGGGAAGGGGCTCATTTCGGTAGTATGAAAGTAGCTCGGTCCAGAGCGACTGCCGGTCGCAAGCGCCAGTAGCCATGCCATGCCCGCAAGCAAAGGCCCGGGTGACGTCAGTAGCGTGAATGAGCCACGAAACGAACAACTTTCGATTCATGTCGTCTGCAGCAAGTGCTCGTCCAATATTTCGGGCGGCGGCGTTCGCGCGGTCCCACGGGTCGTCGTTCTCGTCGCCAACGTCGGGCTCGCCGTCTGCGAAATCTCCGAATGTCGTCGAGTTGCCCATAACGACGGCTTTTGCTTGACTGAGGAAATCGGTTGGCGCCAGCGCTGCAACTAATGCCTCAAGCTCCTTATCCTCTGGATCTCCAATCCGCTGCCTCCACTGCGTCAGTCGTCGGGCCGACAGCCAACCTTCGATCCAGGGTTCATCGCTCGAGAAGATCTTTGCGACCTGCTCGAACATGGGTCGACAGCCCGGAATCCTCCATATGTTGCCAAGACGCTTGGCCAGGACGCGCTGGCCGCCAATAGGCTCATGCGGAAGTTCCGCGGCCAGCGCGATGGCGCCCTCCATCCACTGGGTCTGCTCAACGTCCGACTCCGGCCACCATCCCCAGTCCCGTGGCCGTGCGCCGAATGTTGGCCAGCCAAAACTCGTGTGGTTGTCCAAGTCGAACAAGGCGTCGAGCGCTACGCATGCAACGGCTTCCGTTGCGTTCTCGGAAGCCAGACGACGGATGAGTGAACGGCGCTGCTCTGGTGTCCCCCAGGTGCACGACAGATACATGTGGAACAGCTCGGCGAATGCATTCTTCGTCGACAGGTGCCGTTGTCCTGCAGAGTCCGCGGCAAGGAAGTGCGCGAGCAGTATCGCTGCCGCTTCAAACTCAGTTGCCTCGTAGGCAAGGGCATGAATGAGGCGCACCCATTGATCGTACGTAGCGCGGTCAGCCTCGCTGTCCATGGGGGCGGCATCAAAAATCGCCTTAACGCGATCCAGAACCATATCCGGTGCAATGGGAGCCAGTGCCGAAAGGAGCGCCAGGCCTTCGTGGTCAAGTTTTCGAAGGTTCCCGAGACGACCGCCCGTTGCCATCCAGCGTGATAACAAGGTTCGGGCCTCTGGTCGATCATGGAGGTAGCCGACGCGCCGGGCGAAGGACCGCAGCATGCGGGGCGTCATGGCTTCCGTGAAGGCATCGAGGTGGGATGGCGCAATCCGGGCCAAGGCGTCACCGGCAAGGCGATTGGCGATGGCCTGAGGCAGAATAGCGCGCCAGCGTCCGCGTGCCTGCACAATGCCACGATTCGACAATGTCGCAAGCGCAGCAAACAGGTCGGTGGCTTTGACATCCCGTATCCGTGCCACCGCTGCCAATTCACCCTCATCCGAGGTGTCGGCACCATTGATGGAATAGAGAAGGGCAAGATCCTCTGCCGCCAGGCGAAGGGAAGGATCGTCGCCTTGGCGCTGGTTGAAGAGACGACCGAACAGGTCGCGGCTCCTGAGGGTGCCCAGCGTCTCGCCTTTCTTCATCGTGGCTGCGAGGGCGCCGGCCACGCGGAAGTTTCCCTCGGAGAACGTGGCGATCGTCCCGGCATTGGCCTGCGAAAGGTCCGGATATGCATGGGACAACCAATTAACAATCAGCGAATCAGAAGCCGACTGCAACCGGAAGACATCCGTCTGTTCGGGTTCATCATCCCCAACGTCGTATTCGACGGTCAGCACGCTGACCGTGCTTCCTTCGGAGGCACATATCCTGCTGACGACCCCGTGGGTTTCGGGATTGCAGTTGTCCACGACAAGGATGGCTCGTGTACCCGCGATGACCAATTGCTGGGCCATTTCGCGAGCCGTCGGGCTTGGTGTTTCGCCGTAGTCAGTGTATAGCGCAACGGCAGGGTCGAGTGGTTCGGTTCCGATGCCCGGTTCAAACAGCGCTTGGACGATCCGGGTCTTTCCCAGTCCGGAAAGTCCAACAAGCCTTACGCATTTACCGGGATTGGAGAGAAGCGCTCGAAGGCGCGCGATGCCGGGCAGGACGGCCAGCGTCTGCGGCGATGGACCGCTGCCGTCGACGATGCATGCGCCTTCGTCGGTAAGTAAGGGAACGCCAGCGTTGACCGTGGCGCCCGCCCAGTCGCCCGGCGCGCTCCAGCCGTGAACGGGGCGTCCCACCCGGGCGCGTACCCATGCCCGGATACCCGGGTAACGATTTACCCACGTGACGAGGCGGGTGCGATCATAAAAGTCTGTCAGGAGGCGCTCCGCGTTGGGTTCGTTGCGGAGGGCGTGCCGAATAGCATTCCGGCGATCTTCCAACGGTGCGTCGGCGACCGATCCTTGTGCACTGACTATGATGTATGCACCTCCGTTTGCCGCCAACGTCGCAATGGATGGTCGGAGCGTCACCTTGGGGCGCATCTCCTTTTCTATGGCGGAGGCGCTCATGTCCGGCTTCTTGACCTGGAACCCGGTCATCCGCCTCGGGACGAAATCAGACGCGGGAAGGTCGACCGAACATTCGACACGAACATCGAGGCCACCGTCGGCGGCATCCTGATTCCCGCCGGCAGTTACCGATGAGAGCGGCATCCCTTGGGCGGTAAGTTCCGCAAGGGCAAGGCGGGCGACCAAGGTTCGGAGGTCGGCGTCGCCGAGGTTGAGGATGTCGTCGCCGTCCACATCGAGGATATG
>Ga0182006_1000830_pt1 | contig 20708 bp, 18 predicted proteins | sample Sormic07211104_1_FD_123022 | JGI IMG/M metagenome (GOLD analysis project Ga0182006, IMG submission 123022) | Rhizosphere microbial communities from Sorghum bicolor, Mead, Nebraska, USA - 072115-104_1 MetaG | ecosystem: Host-associated > Plants > Roots > Rhizosphere | place: USA: Nebraska...
ACCCGCTACAAAGTCTCCCTGGTGCCGCACCTGCAATACCTGCATCACCGCACCAACCAGCGCATCTACCAGCAGATGTCGGCGCCGAAAATCATCGCCCTGATCCTCGAAGAACACGGCATCAAGGGCAACGCCTACCGCTTCCAGCTGAGCACCCCGTGCCCGGACCGCGACTACTGCGTGCAATACGACGAAACCGACCTGCACTTCGTCCAGCGCCTGTGCGAAGAAGAAGGCATTCACTACCACTTCCAGCACAGCGAAAAAGCCCATCTGCTGGTGTTCGGCGACGACCAGACCGTGTTCCCCAAACTCGGCCAGCCCACCGCCTACGTACAGGGCAGCGGCATGGTCGCCGACGAGCCAGTGATCAAAGGCTTCAAACTGCGCCTGGAAACCCGCACCGGCCGCGTCACCCGCCGCGACTACGACTTCGAAAAGCCCAACCTGCGACTTGAAGCGGCGTACAAACCCGACGGCGAAAGCACCGAACCGGACCTCGAAGACTACGACTACCCCGGCCGCTTCCTCGACCGTGCCCGCGGCAAATTCCTCAGCCAACGTGCCCTTGAACGCCACCGCGCCGACTATCAACAAGCCGAAGGCCGTGGCGACCAGACCACCCTCGTCAGCGGCCACTTCCTCGAAATCTCCGACCACCCACGCACCGAGTGGAACGACCTCTGGCTACTCACCGAAGTCGTCCACGAAGGCAAACAGCCACAAGTGCTCGAAGAGGCGGTGACCAGCGACACCACCGACAACAAAGACGACTTCCACCAGGGCTACCGCAACCGCTTCCTCGCCACCCCGTGGAACGTGTTCTACCGCCCGGCCCTGGAACACCCAAAACCCCGCGTCCTCGGCAGCCAGACCGCCATGGTCACCGGCCCCAAAGGCGAAGAAATCCACTGCGACCAATACGGCCGCATCAAAGTGCAATTCCACTGGGACCGCGAAGGCCTGGCCGACGACAAAACCAGCTGCTGGATGCGCGTCTCTTCGAGCTGGGCCGGCGACCGCTACGGCGCCATCGCAATCCCGCGCATCGGCATGGAAGTGCTCGTCACCTTCCTCGAAGGCGACCCCGACCAACCGCTGGTGACCGGTTGCCTGTACCACAAGGAAAACCAGGTTCCCTACGACCTGCCGACGAACAAAACCCGCACCGTCTTCAAAACCCTCAGCTCACCAGGGGGTGGTGGGTACAACGAACTGCGGATCGAAGACAAGAAAGGGGCGGAGCAGATCTTTATTCATGCCCAACGGGATTGGGATGAAAACATCGAGCACGACCAGAAGATTCGGGTGGGGAATGAACGCCACGACACCGTGGTGAAGAACACCTACACCGAGCTGAAGGCCGAAGAGCACCGCACCACGATTGCTGATCGCAAGACCGAAGCGCGGATGGATGATCACCTGACGGTGGGGCAGAACCAGCACGTCAAGCTTGGGACTGCGCAGCTGACCAGTGCCGGGAAGGAAATACACCTCAAGGCTGGGGACAAGATTGTTATCGAAGCGGGGATGGAGCTGACGGTAAAAGCGGGCGGAAGCTTCATCAAGCTCGATGCCGGTGGGGTTACCGTGGTTGGGCCGGTGGTGAAGATCAATGCCGGTGGATCTGCAGGCTCGGGGACCGGGATTGGGATTAAGCCACCGGTGCTGCCGGGGGCGGCGGATAAGGATAAGGCGGGGAGTTTGATGGATCAGGCGTTGGGGAATGCTTCGCCTGAGAAGGTTAAACCGAAGGCTTTTTTTGTGTTTTCTGAGTGATCGACATGAATGGTGTTTTGAAGAAGAGTGGTGGCCTCGCTGTAGCGGTTTTCACCGCGTCGCTGCTGAGCCTGTTTCATGGCAGTGCTTATGCGGATGAATGCCCGTCTGAGGATTTTGCCCAGTTCCTTCCGGCGTTCTCTGCGAATGCTGAAACTCAGCAGCGGTTGACTGCGATGACGGTGAAGTCGCTGGTTTTGAAACCGGTGGGAGAGCATGGAGTTTTTGAGCCGCAAACGAGGGGAGTCAACAGTTCCAATTTGGCGTTTCCGCTAATGGCGCCCGTAGCCACAGACAAGACAAAAGGTGTCGAAGTCGAAGCGATCGACGACAGTCACTTCAATGTTGTGGATAAGCGGGCGGGTAACAGCAACATCAAGATCTTCAACTTTTCGCGCCAGGCGTGCTGGGTGCTTGAGGGTGTTGAAGACTGGTCGATCAGTGAGAAAGATCTGGTGGTGGCGAGCAAGCCGAGCATGAGCACCGCCGAGAATTTATGTTTTCAGCGTGCGGAAGCCTACGGAGGGCTGGGGGGGCTAGAGCAATACCGGCTGACAGGTGAGTTATTCGAAGCTTCGCTGGAAAATTATCTATGTGCGGCCGCCTCGGGTGATCCTCAGGCCAGTCTGAATGCTGCGAGTTTGAGTCTTTCGGGGATGGCTTCGCAGTTGGAGACGGAGAAGGTTGAGGCGCTTTTTAAAGCGGCGGCGACCACTCTCGCCGATGGTGCCGCCTCTCTATCCACGTTTTATTGCTACGGGAATAACACCGCGGCTGAAGGCCCTTGCCAGCATCCCGAACAAGCTGAAAAGGAGCTTATCCGCGCGGCATCGATGGGCTCGGCTGACGCTATGAATTATTTGGGTTACTCCTTTGAAACAGGGGAGTTGGTGACCAAGGATTTATCCAAGGCACTGGCGTGCTATCGCCTGGCCGCCGACAAGGGTAACGACACTGCCCTGAACAATTTGAATCGATTGAAAACGCAAGCGGCTGAAGCTAATCAAGCCAGCAGCCATTGCTACTAATTTGCAGGATGCAGAAATGACAGAGCCACTTGATTTAACGAACAAGTACACCGGCGGCGACTACGTATACAAGATGGGCGGGGACGGCGTCAAAACGAACGTAACCGGAAAAAAACTGATTGATTGTTCGCATATGGTTAATTTGTTGCTGACAGGTGCCGGCTACAACATTCCGTATGAAGAGACGCGTGAGATGGAGAATTCCAACTATTACACGACTGTTTTGCCGAAAGATGTGAAACGCGGAGATATTGCTCTTTGGATTAATGAGATTTCCCATAAAGGCGGTAGCCCGCTATTTCACACAGGAATTGTTGAAGATTTCAATCCTGGCACTAACAGCGGACATATATTTGGTGCGCAAACAAGCACTGGTCCTGCAAAGGCTTTGTTTGGTCCTAAGCCTCCAAGCCACTATTGGCCCGTCGTTACAAAGTTTCTAAGGGCTAAAGAAGAGTTTAGGACCGGTGCAGCAGCGCCTGCACCTGCTCAAAAGACGGCCCAACCGTCGACCAGCAAAGCTTCTATTATGAATTTTCAGTATCCCATCAGAAAACATGGCGGGAGTCAGTTTGAAGATGCTGATGAACTATACAAAGCTCTCGAAGCTGAAACATCGGGGCACTACTTGCTTGGAAGTAATCAGTTCTGGCACGGAGGGATTCATATCACTAATGCCAGCGCACCTCAGTGCGTTCGTGATGAGCCTGTACGCTGTATCGGTGATGGTGTGGTTGTGGCTTATAGATTGAATAAAAACTATCTGTCTTCAGAGTACGCAGGGGCGACAAGCTGTGCGAATTTAAAGTATTCGACATCATTTTGCCTAGTGCGCCACGAGTATGAGTCTCCTGCCAATGAGAAGTCGGAAGCAGTAAAAAGCAATAAATTAAGTTTTTTTAGTCTTTATATGCATATTTTGCCCTATGAGCTTTATAGTGCGGAAGAAGAAAAAACTAGTAGGATTGTTAAAGTCGTAAATGGTGGGTGGCCTGCACGTAATCATCATAAAGATCAAGCTGAAAGTAGTACTGTAGGTGATATACATAATGGCGTTGAGTTCGAAATTCTGAAGGAGCAACCTACCCTTGATGGTAAGTATACATTCGCCCAAGGACGGATACTTAAAGGTAAAATTGCCGAGCTAAAAAAAGGGGATGTTGTTTGGTTCGCTACTCAAGAAGATGGCAAGCCAATAAGAAATAGCAAGGGCAAGGAGCGATTAAAAGCAGTTCTTCCTCCTGAGCGACTAACGCCCGGCTATTGGAAAGGGATGGTCGATGCAAGTGTCAGTTCATTACAAGGACTCAAAGTAAGAAGTGCCCCGGTCGGTGAAAATGGCGGGGCGCAGGTTGCACCGGAGCAAGTGCTTTGTACTGGGAGTATGATACGGTTTGATAGTGGGAAGGTTCAGTGGTTGTTCCTTGAAGATGGAAAAAAATACCCAATGGCGGAGTGTTCATTTATTCCCTCAGAAGGAACCGGCCTCAAAGGGGCCGGTGTATTGCCAGAAAAATTCTGGTGCTGCGTGGATGACGTCGGTCCGAAACGACTAATAACAAGGAAAAAAATCACACCGACCGTTTTTGATAGCGTGGTTATTACTAATTCAGCAATCAAGGCAGGCGAGCCAGTAGGATATATGGGACTCTATGAGGTGCCTGCTAATGCAAAAGGTGGAGTTCACAGCAAATATCAGGTTCATGTCGAGGTTTTTAGTGCGGATACAGAACTAGAAAGTTACTTGAAAAATCCAGCGGCGTTGGTTGATGGGAAGAAATACCTGGTTTTGAACGAAGGGCAGATGCTGGCCGCCAAAACTGGGACTGATGAAGCTCCTGTATTCACCGAGCAGGAGCCTGCTATGAAGGCAAAAACTTATGCTTCGATGGATCGAGTTAGTATTGTAAAGGATGCTGCAGGAAAGGAATGGGTAAAAGTTACTGTCCGAAATGACGGTAAACCTCAAACTGGGTTTGTTAATAAAGAAAAGGGAGAGCTGATTTGTCAGCATGATTGGGAAAAGCTGGGTTTCAGAGTAGTAAAAGAATCCAATCCTAACGCCGATGGGTTCTTGGATCCAGGGGATATGCCGGTATTCTTTCAGGAGCTGTATGCAGAAATCGATGCCAAGGGTACTAAAGACAATGACGTAACTCCGGCTGAGCTTCAAGCGGCTCTGCGTGATCCGGAAATACGTAGTAGTTGGTCAAAGTTGATTGCTAATCATCCTACCGAGTGGCAGGCAAAGTCTTCTGAGGCAAAGTGGGAAAAGTTAAAAACTCTACTGGAGGACTCACCGGAGCTACTCAGACATGAGCAGGAGCGAATAGATAAGCTTGTATTCTGGGATGAAATGGCTGGTTCGATGCAGGTTGCATTCACCAATAAAGTTTATCATTTCCATCCTATAGAATTTATTAGTAATCTTAAGCCGAAGGGTGGTGCAGCCCATACCGGGTTATTTACTGTGGCAGACGGTAAAGCAGCGATTAAAGTGATTTACGAAAAATATGGAAAAGAAATGGCGATCATTATCGAGCGGATGTATCGCGACGAGACGGCCCATTTTGAGTCGGGTCAATATGCAAATTGTGGAACCGGTGGGATGGAGGCTTTTGGCGGCCCTCCTTACTATGGTTGGGATGGTGCAATCTTCGAAGCAAATCCAGAATATGCACCGGTTGGTACTTGGTCGGCATTCGAGAACAAGGGGATGAGCGGCCAAGGCGGCAACCAACAGGTTACAGATAAGAAAAAAGTTTTCATAGTATTGCCTTCGGTGTTGGCTGGCATGGAGTATAAGGCTGCATACATCAACAAGTATGACGGTAACTGGGCACGCTGGCACTCTAAAGAAATAGGTGCGCAAAATGCGTATAAAACTCATATTCAAGCAATTCGCGCTAGGTTTGTAGAGGCGCTGGAGAAAGGAGAGTAAATGAAGATTTTAAATCTTGTTCCTAGTATTGCCTTCAAAGCATGCATTGGGGCAGCGCTTTTTTTAATTACAGGATTGGCTTTCGCAGATGGTCAAGACGGTGTTGATGCTCGTTCTGAGGGTGAAGGCTGCTATGGCTACCTGACCGAGATGGTTAGGAGTAGTGACTTTCCATTTCGTTATACAAAGAAAGAAAAAATTAATCTGTTGATTGATGATGATAATGGTGAGCGCATACTGGCTCAGTTGTTCTATAAAACTTCTGGTGAAGGTATTGTTGGGTGGGTTAAGTATTATGTTCAAGATGAGGCGCTATTTAATGCATCGGCAGATTTGGATGAGCCTGTTGAGTTGAAGTATGATAAAAAATACGCGGAGTTGTATAAGGGTTGTATTGCTAAGCTTAATAAGTAATTTTGTTTGTGGGGATGGGGGTTGTCTGTGAGGTTAAATGCCGGCTCCAATAAATAGAGCCGGCTCGTTTCTTACTCGTCCTCCTTTTTTACTAGAGAATTGAGTAGTGAAAAAACAGGCGGATGGCGCCGATATATAGTCGTATGTTTGATGTGAAAACAAAAGCGAAAAGGGGACTGACTTAGTTATGAGGTAGGTTTAGTTGTTGTTAAATAAATCGACCCCTTTTTTTATTTGAAAGTATCGGTTTAGTGACAATGAAATCGTTTATCTTGTTTGTTTGCTTAGTTTTTCCGATCTTTTCTTTTTCAGGTGAAAAAAGTTGTGGTGCAGTTACGTCAACTTTGGAGTTTAATTTATGTGTTAAGCAGGTACATGATTCTGCTGACTCTAGATTGAATGTTAGTTACAAGCAACTTATCGCGAGAGTGAAGTCTCAATATCAAATAGCTCCTGACCAAGGAGCGAAATTTTTGGTTAAGTTAAAAGCTTCACAATTGGCTTGGCTGAAGTTGCGAGATACTAATTGCGCTATAGAAGCTTTTGAGTATGATGAGAAAATGCCGGCTTATGAGGTGACGGTAAATGTTTGCGTCACCAAAATGAGTCTCGAGCGTTCAGAGTATTTAGATAATACTTTTCCAGATAACTATAACGCCCCTAAGGAAAAATGATTAGGTGAGCGTGGTGTGTTTTACAGCTGGTTTATATGCTGCGCTTAGCGAAAGGTAGCGAAAGGTAGCGAAAGAGGACTGATTTAGTTATGAGGTAGGTTTAGTTGGCGATTAATAAATCGGTCCCCTTTTTGCTGTCCACTTAAAGGCCGAGTATTTGGTTACCATTGTTTGTTTAAATAGGTTGTTACGATGCGTAAATTTTGTTTTTTATTATTGGTATTTATGCTCTGTAGGGTCTCCGTGGCTCAGGACGATAGCCTCTATCTGCGGGGGGTGGTAGTAGATGGACCCTATAAAACAACTGCTGTCGAAAATGCGGAATTATCGGTTTTGGAAACGGGAGATGCAGAGTATCCCGTGTCTTTAGTCCTCGACGTGAAAAACAGCGATGGAGTATCGGCTAGACAGTTAGTTGATAAATATGATGTTGCTGGTTCGCCACCTAAGGTCGAATCGATATTTTTTTATCCGGTCCAGGATGTAAAGAATGTCTTTGTTTTGGTTTCTTGGGAAATTAACAGTAGAGGTATTGGTACCTACGGTACTCTGTATCAGGTCTATGCTTATGCACGAAGTAGCAATGGTAGGTTGATCTCCAATCGATTGATTCAGGCTAATAGGTACTTGAGCGGGATCGATGGCTTTAGTGAGGGTGTGCCACAAACGTTTGCTTATAAAGATGCGGCCTCAATAAAGGCATACGTAAAGAAGCACCTTAATACGCCATAACCCCTTACGAAGGGATCTGTTAAAAAATACAAGGATGATTGGGATGAATCAGTTTATAAGACTCCTTATTGGTGCAACGTTTAGTGGTCTGCTAGGTTTGCCCACTGCATTTGCGCAGGATGATTGCAGCGAGAGCACCATAAGCGAGCAAATTGACAGGTGTTCTGATGTCGCGAAGAACGCTGCCGATTCTCAGTTGAATACGAGTTACCACCAACTGATGGCTCGACTCGAAGCGCAGTATCGAGCCGAACCCGACACTGGGGCGGCGTATACGGCGAAGGTCAAAGAAGCACAGCGTGTGTGGATAAAATTGCGCGATGCGAATTGTCCGCTCGAAGCGTTTGAGATTAAGCCTGGCACGTCCGCCTATGTAGCGACGGTGAACAATTGCATCGCAAGAATGAGCCGCGAGCGTACAGCCTTTCTGGACAATATTGCGCCCGACATCGTGAATGGTTCAGCTGTTGGGCGAGGGGCAGACGTCTCGTGTCCATCCCAGAACTTTGCTCAGTTTCTGCCGGCGTTTTCTGCCAATGCCGAGTCCCAGAAGCGCCTAACCGCACTGGCGGTAAAAATATTGGTATTGAAGCGCACCTCGGACCCTGGTCAATTTGAACCGCAAATTACTGCGGAGACTGGCTCCAGTTTGGCGTTTCCGTTGATGGCCGCGATGGAAGGCAAAACTGAAGGGGTTGAGATCGAAACAGTCGATGACACTCACATGAACGTTGTGGATAAACGGGCCGGTAACAGCAACATCAAGATTTTTAACTTTGCTAAAAAGTCGTGCTGGTCGCTGGTGGGGATTGAGGATTGGTCGATCAGCGAGAAGGAGCTTGTCGCACCCGGTAGACCCGGAATGAGCCGCGCGGAGAACCTTTGTTATCAACGTGCTGAGGGCTTGGGTGGGTTAGGGTTTCTTGAGCGATACCGTCTGACTGGGGAGTTGATTGAAGCGTCCCTGGAAAACTATGTCTGTGCTGCGGAGTCGGGCGATCCACAGGCGAGTCTGTCGGCGGCAAGATTGAGTCTTTCGCAGATGGCGCCTCAATTGGAAACCAGCAAGCTTGAGGCATTGTTCAAAGCGGCATCGACGACACCGAACGGCGCGCTGGGTTATGCCACTTATTTTTGTAACGGTAATTCCACCGACTATAGCGGCCCTTGCCTGCACCCCGAGCAGGCAGAAAGGGAGGTTATTCGCGCAGTTTCCATGGGCTCCACAGATGCGATGAATTACCTGGGGTCTTCTTTTGAGAATGGCCAGTTGGGAACAAAGGATATGTCCCGGGCGTTGGCCTGTTATCAGTTGTCAGCTGATAAAGGTAGCCCGGGGGGGAGCGACGGCGTGAAGCGTTTGGTTTCGCAAGGCTCAGACATAAAGGCCAGTCACTGTCTGTAAATTTCACCGTGCAGGTATAAACGCTGAAGAAGGGGACTTTAAGTCCCCTTCGTAACGTCCCTTTTTTATCCGAGTTTCACTACGCCTTCGCCCGATGCTCCGCCGGATTCGGCGAATCAATATGATCCAGCGCTCGCTCCACCAACAACTGCACCCCATCGGCCATTCTGCTGAGTGCCAGGGCGACTGAGCGGCGGGTGCCTTCGATGTCATCAGCCAGGTCGGCGGCGATGGCGCTGATGGACTTCAGGTCTTCTGAGGCGTTGGCCAGGAGGGCTTCGGTGTCGATGTCGGGGGAGACGGTGAAGAGTTTGCCTTTGCGCTTGGGTTTTTCTTTGGGGGGTGGGGCGAAATGGTGGTCGAGGGCGCGTTCGGCGGCTTCGTGGAGCTTTCTGGAATCTAAGGATTCGTAGGGGGATGTGGCTTCGTTTTCAGGAGGATTTGGTGTTGGCTTGAACATAGATGTAATCCCGTAATTAAGGAGCCGACACCGTTTCGCGTGCACTTCGAAAGAGGTGGCAGCTGTGCATAGGTGTGCAAGACCGGCGGGATTACCCGGCAGACCCGAAGGTCTCCCATACACAGCCGCCATAACGGTTCGCGAGCATAGAAAAATGCTCGATGAATTGCCATAACCATTGTGTATCCCGCCGGACTTGCACGTCCGTGTCACCGATTTTGCGGTGACGAACAGAGGTTATCGATGAGCGCGAGCGCTGGATAGTTCATGAACAGCCCGGCGTGTTGAAGGAAATGTCCGATGGTGTCGACGTCTACGTAGGCGGATGATTGAGCGTTTTTAAACACGACACCTGAGCCGTTTAAACCGTAGGTTTTTTGAGTGATCAACATGGATTGTATTTTTAAAAAAGGATACGGCTTCACGGCGGCGCTGATGGGCGCCGTTGTTCTGAGCCTGTTCCTTGGCGGCACGGATGCGTTCGCTGAAGATCAACCTTGCCCGTTCGACGTGCCTCAAACAGAACTGAAGGTTGCAAGCTGCGTTCAGGAAGGGGGCGTGAACGTACTCAAGCTTGTACCCCGTAACCAGCCGGACTACGCCAACAACTTCGATAGTCTCCCCACTGTCATTGTCACTGGGAAAAATCTGCAGGACATTTTGGCGGTTGTCGGAATCGACAATACACGGCGCTACAACAAGCTGATCGAACTGCCTGATGCTGAATCAATCATGGAGTTTTCGGACGCTACGGCGACAGCCAAAGCGTCGATGCAGCAGCAAGGCTGGAAGCTGCTGGACATGAAAAACGTCATTTATCCTAGGCCGGGCGGTGTTGAAGGGTTCGGATTAATCTGCAACACACTTCAAGCAGAAACAGCACAGGGCTTTGTCGTTGTTTCTCAGTGCAATACTTTTTATGAAAGCGAGAGATCAAGCCTGAAAAAGATCCTTTCCAGGATCACCTGCGAACCCCCAAAAAGTGAAGCATTCCCAGCGCTCAACACAGACTCGGGCTCTATCGTTTTCAACCACGCCAAACTGCCCGAAGACGAATCCCAAGACGCCGATGACGTCGCCATCAACGTCGATTATGTAAATTGTGCCGATGGTACAAAAAAGAACATAGGCGGCCTGCCATTTTTGGCGGCCACTGGACGAGTGCAAGCGGCTTTCTTTGCGCAGGCTGAACCCGAAGCCGAGCCGATGCTATTCGTCATTCATGCGGTCGGAATCAGAGCTGATACGGGCGTTAATTATTTGGGCGAGTATTACACCACTCATGCGTATTCCCGTACGGCGGCGGGTTATGTGAGAGATGAGCGGTTGTCGAATTATTTTGGTAATGGCGGCGATATTGCGCGCGATTCCGAGTCGTCGGAGTTGATCTACACGTTCCCTTATAAAACCGCTGAGGGGATCGTCGCCAAACTCAATTCTGCCGCCTATAAACGCTGGGCAGCGGGGGACAGGGTGACGCTCACGATTAACAAAAAGACCTCGATTCACAGTTCGCCCGTTTTGGCGGACATGACGAAAATGTATTTGATCAAGGGCGACTCGGTGTTGCAGGAAGGGGTTGAGGCCGGGTGGCTGCAAATCATGTTTAAAACCCCCAAAGGAAAGGAAATTCGGGGCTGGGTTCAATGCAACGATGCCGATGGTTGTTAGTCGATTTTCTATTAGAAATTTTAGAGGCGAGACCGGTCCCGTGATTAATCACTAAATCTCCCGATTTCCTTTAGACTTGCGCCCCTCAAGGAAGACCTCAGGACACGGAATGCCAGTCCCCTCAAATACCCTTCGCCAAGCCCTGGTCGTTTGGCTATACGCCGCCGCACTGGTGCATCTGCTCGTCAGCATCCTGCTGACTTGGGCCGGCCATTCCGGTTCGCTCGACGGCTATCTGCAAACTATCGAAAAAGCCTTCTGGTTGGCCGACACCGTACCCACCGCCGCCCGCGCGCAACAAGTCTGGTGGCTCGCCCTATTCGGCGCCACGCTGCAAAGCTATTCCCTCTACATGCTCGCCCTCGTGCACTTCGGCCATCGTCTTAAAACCCCTATGGCATGGGGCTGGTTGATTGCCGGCATCGTGCTCTGGGCGCCGCAGGACATGTTGATTTCCCTCCAGGCGCAGGTCTGGTCGCATCTGTGGTTCGACAGCTTCGCGCTGCTCACTTTACTGCCTCCGCTGATCTGGCTGTATCGCCACGACCGCCGCACCTCCACCTCAACACACACCGAGTGATGCCAACCATGCCTGACTTTTCTCTCCTGGATTGGGCGATTGCTCTGTTGATTGCCCAGGCCTGCCTGGGTGCGCTCGATACCCTGTACCACCACGAACTGACGGTGGCGTTGCCGTATCGCCACAGTGCCCGGCTGGAGTTGTCGATCCACGCGATGCGCTCGTGTTTCTACGGGATTCTGTTTCTGGGCATGGCGCATCTGGCATTCCACGGCACGTGGGCGATTGTGATTGCGCTGCTGTTCGCGCTGGAGATCGGCCTGACGCTCTGGGACTTCGTGGTCGAGGACCGCAGCCGCAAGTTGCCGGCCATCGAGCGCATCATGCATACCGTGCTGGCGGTGAACGGCGGGGCTTTCTTTGCTCTGTACGGGGGGCAATTGGCGCAGTGGGCGAGTTTGTCTACCGGCCTGAGCGCTATCGATTTCGGCTGGCGTGGCTGGTTGCTGACGCTGTTCGCTATCGGCGTTACGGCTTCGGGTATTCGTGACGGATTGGCGGCGTTGCGCATGCAGCGCGAAGGTAAGCCGTCTAACCCGTTCGCTGGCGGAGCTTACAAACGGGTACTGGTGACCGGTGGCACCGGGTTTATCGGTGAAGCCTTGGTCAATCAATTGCTCGACGCCGGCCACACCGTCAGCGTGCTGGCTCGCGATCCTTTGAAAGCCGCGTACCTGTTCGACGGCCGCGCCCGTTGCCTGCGTTCGCTGAGCAAACTCGGTTACAACGAAACCTTCGACGTGGTGATCAACCTGGCGGGGGCACCGGTTGCTGGTCCGCGTTGGAGCGCCAAGCGTCAGGCACAACTGATCGCCAGTCGCGTCAATACCACCGAAGCGCTGATGACTTGGCTGAAAAATGCCACGCATAAACCGGCGTTGTGGGTTCAGGCCTCGGCCATTGGCTTCTACGGCGTGCGCGATGCCAGCGAACGTCTCGATGAAACATCGACCAGGGGCGATGGCTTCATGGCCGAACTCTGCGCGCAATGGGAAACGGCCGCGCAACCGGCCACTGAGTTCGGTGTGCGTCAGGTGGTGATGCGCCTCGGCGTGGTGTTCGGGCCGGGCGGTGCGTTGTTGCCGTTGCTGATTCCGTTTCGCCTGGGCTTTGGCGGACGCATGGGCGATGGTCAGCAGATCATGAGCTGGGTGCATCGCGACGATGTGATTCAAGTGATCGCACGCGCGTTCGATGATGAGAGCTTGAGCGGCACTTACAACTTGGTGGCGCCGGATACGGTCAGTCAGGCAGCGTTTGCCGAGCAGGTCGGCAAGGTCTTGAAGCGTCCGGTGTGGTTTCACATTCCGGCGGCACCGGTGCGCGCACTGGCGGGGGAAATGGCTCAACTGTTTTTCGACGGCCAGCGTGTGGTGCCCGAGCGTTTGAGCGAGGCGGGCTACACGTTCCGCTATCCAGCCCTCGACGCCGCCCTGCGCGATCTGGCCTGAGGATTGTTCATGAGCAAGCCCCTGATGTACCTGCTGGCCGGCAACGGTAGCGCCGCCGATTGGTGGGATGATGCGCTGCCGCACTTTCAGCGCTATCAGGTGGTGCCGCTGGAGTTGCCGGGCTTTGGCAACAATCCACAGGCACCCTGCGAAGACCTCGCGGCGTACGCTCAAGCGTTGCTCGCGATGACGGTGCAGGGCAGCGCGATCATGGCGGTCGGGGTGAATGCGTTGCTGGTGTTGCATGCGCTGCAACGTCAGCCGGGGCACTTTTGCCGCAGTGTGTTGCTCGCGCCAGTCGGGGCGTTCTTGTGGCAACGACGGCTGCCAGCGTTGATGTCGCCGCTGCCGATTCGCAAGACCATTCACTGGTTGCTGGCGAACAAACCAGCGCTTTTTAAACACAAGTTCTCCAATCAGACTTGGACACCCGCGCAATACCAGCGCATGGGCGCCGGGTATGCCCGCTGCCGCGCGTTTGTGCCGCACTGGGACTTGGTGCGAGCAGACACCGCGTTGCCGCTGCTGGAGTGGATCACTGATCCGGTCGAGCTGGTCTGGGGCGATCAGGACAATGTGCTGGGCATCGCTCAGGCCGCAGCATGGTCAGCCATTCTTGCCCGCGCTGATCTGACTATCAGCCTGAAACCCGGTTGGGGTCATTACCCGTGGATCGACTCGCCGGCCGAATTCGCTGCGTGGCTGGAGTCGGGCGAGCGTGGGTTCGTCGCGCATACCAAGGGCGGGCGCTTGCGTCTGGCCGAGTTGGCCGGGCAAGCGGTGCCGCCGGCGCTGTCACTCAATGATTGTCACGATGAACGTCTGCTGGCGTTTCTCGCGAGCCAACCGGACGCCACGTGGGCGGTGCGCTCCTCCAGTTATGGCGAGGATAAAGCCGATGCGGCGAACGCCGGGCTGAGCACCACATTCCTGCGGGAACCGACGCCCAACGTGCCTGCGCGCATTGCCGAGCTGAGCGCGGCAGGTGTGGAAGAAGTGGTGGTGCAACGCTTCATCACACCGCAGTTGTCCGGGATCGCTTTTGTGCGACATCTGTCGGTGGAACTGGAATGGGTCGAAGGTCATCTTGAGTCGTTGGCCGATGGTCGGGTGAGCCCCGAGCGGGCGATCCTTTCCCGCCTCGGCGACTCTTGGGGCAGCGATACTTTCAAACCTTCCCACGGCCTGACAGCGGACCTGTTGTGGCGTTTTCTGCAAGACGTGTTGCGAGTCTTCCATTACGTGCCTGGCGACGTCGAATGGGCCTGGGATGGCCAGCAACTATGGTTGCTGCAATACCGGCCGATCAGCGATTACGGCTGGCGTCGGCACCTGACTGCCGCCAACATCGCCGAGATCCTGCCGCCCCAACCCAGCACTTTGGTGGAGTACGCCCAACGGCGTGCGGCGGCGAGTATTCCAGCGATCATGGCGCGTTGGGATTCGCGGGTGTTGCAGGACAACGAACCGTTCACGGCGGTGTTTGGCGGCGCCTCGTACATCAACAACGATTTGTTTCTCGCACGACTCGCAGACTGGGGCATCTCTGCCAGCAGCTACGCCGGCGAAGTCGGTGGCGCGACTCCGTATCTGCCTTGGCGACCGCTACGGATGTTACATTCGCTACCGTTATTCCTGCGTATGCAGCGCGTTGCTCGCGGGCATTTGCTGAGCCTTGAGCATGGCTTGCGGCGCTTCGACGGTGAACTGTCCGAGCTCACCACCCAAGGCGCCGACGGCCGGCAACTGGCCGACTGGTTCACCCGATTTTATGTGTTCGTGGTGCAAGGCAATCTGTGCATCGCCACCTCACTGGCCAGCAGCGGCGGCGACCTGTTGGGACGGCCACCGACGGCTTATGACGACCTTGAACACAGCCCACATCGTCTGCCGTGGGAAACCGATCCCGCCACACCGCGCCCGGCACCAACCGACCTGCCGTTGCAGGCCTTCCCGCAGTGGCCGGGGTTTATCCGCTTAGCCCATTCAACTGGCCTGCCGGGCCTGCGCGGCTACTACCTGCAAGTGCGTGAGTGGTATCGCGACAATCTCATGCGGATCTTCTTCCGCCTCCATCACGCCATGCCGCTGGCAGATCGCGAGCATTGGTTTGCGCCGCATCCCGACGTTCGTACCCGCGACGGCAGCTTCTGGCAGGACGGTCGCGAAGGCACGGAGCAGGCGACCGGGTTCATGATTTATCCGGGGCAGGTGCAAGGCGTGCTCGGCGCCGACATCCTGCTCGAAGACACCCTCGACCCCGGTCGCCACGCGCACTATCAAGCAGCGCGGGCGGTGATTGCGCGGATGGGCGGGCGGTTGTCTCACGGCTCGACGTTGCTGCGTGAACTGCGCAAGCCCTCGGCGGTGATGCCGCAGGTTGATCCGGCGTGGCTGGGGTGTGAGGTGGTGTACCGCGATGGTGAGTTGAAGTTGATCATTCCAGCGAACAAAGGATGAACCGACTGCTGTTGAGCAGTCGTCGATAACGTTATGCACAGGGATGTCGGTTGATGGGCTTAATCAAGTCTTCATGGCTGCGGGGTTCGCTACTTGGCTGGGTTGCGCTGACGCATACAGCTCTCGCCGCCGATGCCGTGGTGGTCGGCGGTGAGTCAGGCCAGTCGGCGGTTGCACACGGTCCGACCGAGGCTGTTGTCGAGCTGGATACGTGTCGGTTCTCCATGCCGTTGTTGCAAGACCAATGGCTGACGTTCGATCGCTTTTATCTGGTGTTTGTCGCGGGTAAACAACTGCCCGCTCGGGCCAGCGCGCCTGGTTTATGGCAGGCGGAAACATCGAGCGGTTATGACTGGCATTTCGAGAAGTCCGACAACCTGAGTCAGCCGTGGTTTGGCGTGATGTGTGAAAACGCTGACAGCTTCTCCCGGCTCACGGCCCGGAAGCCCCCGGAAGAGGACTCCATCGCGCTGCAAGTCCTACGTGATGACAACGACCGCAGATGCCCGGCGACCCTGACCGATCACGGTTGGGAGCCCACGTCGCTGGCGGGCCCCAAGAAAAGCTACACCTTCGAGGCACTGGGTGGGGAGAAGTCATCTGGGTTCATCTTCGGTTTCCATGACAAATCACGACGTCACATCACTCGCGTCGCTTTCTGCTTGCTCAGGGGCGAAAGCGTACTGATCGGCTCAGCAGAGTCAGGCTCATCCACTCCTTTGGCTATCAGCGCCGAAGGGTTTGAACAAATCAAAACAGCGGTGCGCAGTATTGTTTTTGAGAAAGCAGCCCAATGATGTACCCCATATACGGAGTTACAGCGTGAAAGGATGTTCAGTTCTACTCGGAGGCCTCTTGGCCATTGCCACGTCCATGGCTTTCGCCGCCGACCCGGACTTCAAGGACTACACCGTCACCCCAGTGTTCACCGGCGCCAACCATGAACCGGTACCGCAAGAAAACGGCAACGCGATGATGGATCAAGCACGAGCGCGGGCTCTGAAAGGCAAGGTCAATTTCGCCGGTCATTACATCCTGTACAGGCTCGGTTGTGGCGGCAGCGCCATTTGCGGCGAAGTGCTGGATGCGCGTACGGGGGACGTTGTCGTCGGGCTGCCGAACGCATACGACGGCAGCACTTTCGATATGGCCTACCAGCCCGATAGCCGCTTGATCTTCATTTCCGGCCTCGCGCTCGATGGCGAAGAAGACGCGCAAGGCAATCGGTTGGAAAGTCGTTACCGGGATCGTTACTACGAGTTTGTGAACAATGAGTTTCGGCTGCTGACGATCACTGACGCGGAATCACCGCCGCTTGATTAAGGATGATTGGATGAACCGTTTTTTCATTCAGCCCACGCTGAATGCTCTTTTACTTTTGCCCCTCGCCTACGCCATCCCGGTAACCGCCGAAGCAGGAGCCGACGGCTATGCAAAGTGCCTCGCAAAAAAACAGCCCAGTTAACGGTGAAAGGGAATTTTCCATGAATCAGCGTCTTCTCGCGGGCAGCCTTTCGCTGCTGCTCTCGTTTCCAGCCTTCGCCGCGCCTTCGGATGCCTACACCCAACGCGATGTCATGCAGTGTGGCGGCGTTGAGGTGGTGTTGGTGTCGTCCTGTCGATCCGTGACGGTGCAGGACACTGAAACCCACGTAATCCCGGTCTGCTCCGACCAGACAATCAACATCGGCGGCAAAGTGCTTCGGCGCAACATCGACAAAGTTTCACAGCTCACGTCCGACGGTGCGAAGACGAAGATGCTGAGTAACGTGGTAGTGGCGATGGATTGTGTGAAAGGAACCACGGGCAGCCTGGTTTCAATCGGCGGTTATGGCGGGTGCGGATCCTGCCCTGAATGGCGCGGTTATTACTCGACGGCCGGACGGTTAGAGCATTACAGCTACAGCAATAGCTATCGGTCGTTTGGTTCGAAAGGTTCTTGGGAGGGGCTCATCGAGGCTTATGGCGTCACGAAGAGACAACTGCAATCGGAAAGCCCTGCAGTGAAAAGGATCGTTTATGGCCAGCCTTAAGTGGGTGTTGATGTTCGGCAGCCTGTTTGTCGCCAGTGCCTTTGCCCAAGACCTGCCAATAGTCGGTGTCGGCGGACACTCAGTGACGTTTCGGGCGACAGAATGGACGATGCCCGGTGTGGAGTCGGCGACTGCTTGGTTCACCGCAAGTGGTAAAACGTTCCCGCTCTTCAGCATCGACGTTGGTGCTGATGGGCACTCCGGTTGGCTCAGTCCTGACAAGAAAACCTTGTTGCTCGACCCGGTGAGCTTCGGCATGTTGTCGGTCGAGAGTGGTGAAGAAAAACTGGTGTCGCAACAGCATTGCGATGTGATCTCGATGGAGACCGGTTGCGTGCTGGCTGAGCGTTCTGCCAGTTTTTGTGTCGGTAAATGGGTGGGCAATCAGTGGGTTTCCAACGACGGCGAAGTGTTCAATCCCGCCCTGGAGACGAAGCCCCCAAAGGACTTGTTGAGGCATGTCGTGGACATCGAGCTGGCGCAGTCCCGTGCGGAATCCATCGAATGGAGCCTGAGCTTTTTGAGTCCGGAGTCCTACATGGCGTGTCATCCCCCGGCGCAAAATGTTCAGGCGTTCAACGACCTGGGTTTTTACCTGGCCGAGGGCGGTAACGATGAGTTTGCGCTGAAGTTTTATCGTGGCGTTGAGGCGGTCGGCAAGCGCACGGTGTTGATGTTGAACATGGCTGATTCGCTGTGGCGACTTGATCGAAAAGAGGAAGCGCGGCGGTATTACAGCGAGTACCGCGAAGCGATGAGTGCCGCCGGCAAGATACAAAAAATTCCACAGCGAGTCGTCGAGCGATCCGTAAATCAGGGACTGAAAAATTGAACATGTTTATCCGGCTTGTCGCGTTGTCCTTTGGACTTCTGTCCGCTTCATTCGCGTTCGCTGACGATAATTGCAGAGTGATCTCTTCAAGTGCGCAAGTCGATCAATGCGCCGAAACCGCTCGCAAGGATGCCGACGCGAAACTCAATGCCAGCTACAAAAAACTGATGGCGCGATTTGAGGCTCAGCAAAAGCGTGATCCGGAACAAGGGAAAGCGTTCATGGCTATTGCCAGAGATTCCCAGCGGGCCTGGATCAAGTTGCGAGACAACACTTGCCCGCTTGAAGCCACGGATATCGAGCCTGGTACAGCGGCGCATGCCACGACGATCAATAACTGCATTACCAGAATGAGTTTGGAGCGTGCCGTTTATCTGGACGGGATCGTGACGGATAGGTCGGGCGACTTGCTCGATCTTAACAAGGTGTTTACGGCGGGCTCACAACGCTACGATGATGTTGTGGCTCGCTATGTGACTACCTTCGGCAGCGTTTGCCTCAACGTCCAGATCCTTGCGCCTGACGGGGGCTGGAGAGTGCTGTCATTTGCGCGGTTCTGCAGTTTTGACGGCAAATCGTTTTGGGATGGTTATTCCTATGCCGGGTTCGAAAACCTTGAGTTTCATGCGGACGGGTTGCACGTGACGCTCAGCTTGTCGGAGCTTCGTGGCAATGGTGAGGAGCGTCGTGCCTGTGTGATTCCGATTCAGGATTCGCAAATCAAAGAGCTGAAATGCAGCCCGCCTGAATCCATGTAAGTACAAGCAAAGATATGAATTGTTCGATTCGTGTATCACCAAGGAAGGTAGCTGAAATTGGAAAGGCTTTTCAGGTATGTCTGCGTGCTCGGACTCATGGTTGGCTTACCAACTCAACCGGCATCGGCAAGCGACCCGCAAACCATTGGTGAGCTGCATCCGCCTGTAGTGGCTTCCGTGGGCGATCAAAAGATCATGGTGTTCTTTTTGAAGAACAATCTGAAAGATCAGGTGACAGAGGTTCACGTTCCTGACGCCGAAATTTTCTACTCACCAGTTAACGCAACGAAGCCAACGCTGAACTATGTGTGGAAGCTGGAAGATGAGCAGGTTGTATCGGTGTTTTTCTACGAGCGAAAGACCCCGGAGCGGGCGGGGAAATCCATGTTTGTGCTGGGGAAAAGCAAAGAGTCATACATTAGTTTCGAGGGCTTTTCCTATTCAGTATTAGAGCTGCCGCTCATTAAAAACGGCGACCAGTTGTCTTTGAAGTTTTTTCGCGGTGATCCGCCAGATCCTGAATGGCAGGACTGTCGCGACGGTCGAGATCTGGAGAAGGGGGTAGACGTGGTATGCGCTTACAAGGACGCGGCGAGTATTAAAAAGCGTTTGGCAGCACTTGATGGAAAGGCTGTTGCAGATCAAAAACTGGAGCCCGGTCGTCGCATTGGGATACAACAGTGACCATGGCACGTAAGAGGCTTTCGGTCGTAACGCTGACGGACACTGCTACGTGGTTTTTCGTCTGTTCAGTGAACACTCCGCCTATTGCGCCGTACGAACGCTTTCAGTTACCCATGAACCGCTAAAGGAATGAACGGTTTGAAATCTTTGTCTGTGTTTTTTATTGCGTTGTTGCTCCTCTGTCCGCTGGCGGCTCACAGCGAAGTCACAACGGAGGTCTATTGCTTCCGATCGCAGGAAGGCAAAAGCATCAATTTTGAGTTCAGAACCTATTACGACTCGGTCGCCAAGTGGGGCGGCGCGGGAGTTAAGTACAGCAAGTCAAAGAAAGCCATTTCTCTAGTCCATCGAAGCACCGAGCAAGAAATCCTGGCAGAGGATCGGCCCTATGAATTCACGACAACTTGGGTGGAGGTTTCCGAAGGGGCGCTGACGGGTGAGTATGAGATGGTCAGTCAGGGGGCTCGGATCTATGGGATGACCTACACGAATTACAAATCCGGTAAGAAGTATTCGTTCGATCAAGATATCAGCATGGAGGCGTCACTAGAGACAGGCTGTCAGTGGTGAGTCGAGATAATTGAGTAAGGGGACCGAAGCCTCTTTGGAGAAAGGCTGCCAATGGGAATAATCGGTTTGCTGAGGAGTTACAACATGAAAGGACTGCCGATTTTATGGGGCTGCATCCTGGCCGGTGCAGCCTCTTTATCTTTCGCCGCCGATCCATCCTTCACGGACTTCACCCTCACCGAAGTGTTTGCCGGTCCAAACAACGCCCTGGCGCCCAGGAAAACAGCAACCAATGG
>Ga0182006_1000831_pt1 | contig 20702 bp, 12 predicted proteins | sample Sormic07211104_1_FD_123022 | JGI IMG/M metagenome (GOLD analysis project Ga0182006, IMG submission 123022) | Rhizosphere microbial communities from Sorghum bicolor, Mead, Nebraska, USA - 072115-104_1 MetaG | ecosystem: Host-associated > Plants > Roots > Rhizosphere | place: USA: Nebraska...
CGGGGCATGCGGCAGATCGTTGCCGGTGACATTCATGCAGTTGGCCAGGTTGGACTCCGGCGGGCATGCCGGCAAGCCCTGGTAGTCGTTGGAACCGGCGTAGACGAGCTTGCCGAGTTCCTTCTTCGGAATGGCCGAGAAGATCAGGTTGAAGCGATCGTCCTTCTGCTGATACGCCAGCTCCGACTCGATGCCGAACACCTTGGTGCTGCCGCCCACGTTGGAGAAGCCCAGGCCGTGGTTGCCGTCGGGATAAACGATGGGCGCGGAAAGCTGGAAGTTCTTGAAGTCTTCGTAATAGACGGCCGAGTTCCATGTCATGTGGCCATCGAAGAAGGTGAACTTGCTGCCGATTTCATAGTTGGTCAGCGTCTCGGGCTTGTACAGCGTGCCCGCGTCCTGCGTACCGCCGGACTTGTAGCCGGTGGATACGCTGGCATAGAGCAAACCGTTCTCGCCGACGTCGGTATCCAGGCGTACCAGCCAGGTCGGCTTGCTCTTGCTGTACTTGGCGCTGTTCCGCTGAGAGATGTTGAAACCGTTCGACGGGTCCGGATACACGTCCGGGGAGATCGGCACCTGCGGCACGTTCGGGTCGTAGTTCCAACCCCAGTTGATGCCGCCCTTGTTCTCCTTGTCGTCGTGCGACCAGCGCACGCCGCCGGTGAGGCGCCAATGATCGTTGAGATGCCAGGTGGCCTGGCCGAACAACGCGTACGACTCCACCGTTTCCTTCGGCTGGATGAAGGAACCCTGCCAGCTCACGGTGCCGTAGCGCGTGCCGTTCATGATGGGGATGTCGAAACGGATGTCGTTATCTTCGTAGCCGTAGTACGCACCGAGGATCCAGTCCACGGTCTGCGGCCCGACGGACTTCAGGTTGATTTCCTGGCTCCAGCTCTTGTAGTTGGAGTCGTTGGTGCGATCGTCCTGGTAGACGCCATTGGTGGTGAAGCTGGTGGGCACGCTGACACCGACGTCCTGGTCGAAGTCGCTCTTGCCGGAGTATTTGTTGTAGCCGGCGATGTAGCTGAGCTGCACGCCGTCGTTGATGTTCCAGTCCATGCGGCTGCGCACCGTATGGGAGGTGCGGTCCAGGTACGGCGCGGTGTCGATCAGCGCGGACCAGAAATCCTGTCCCTGGCGCGGCGTCTGCATCAGGCTGAGGCTGGGCGTGCCGCGATCGCGGAAGTACTCGTACGACAGGTTCCACTTGAACGCGTCGCTGGGCTGCCACAACGCGCTGACACGCGCGGCGGACTGGTCCTGCGAGTTGTACTTGTTGCCGCCCTGCACGTACTGGCCCGGGTCGATCGGCTTGAAGTTGGCCAGCGAGCCCCCGGAGATGGGCGACGCGAGATATGCCTGCTGCTGCTGCGCCACCGTGGGCAACTGGCCCGACGGCTTCTGGTAATCGACGTAACCGTCGTGCTCCTGGTGCACCACGGCGACACGCATGGCGAAGGTGTTGCTGATGGGCAGGTTGAACGCGGCGCGCGCGCCGGTCTGGTTGAAGTTGCCCGCTTCGACCTGCGCATTGCCGTAGAAGCCCGCGCCGATATCCGGCTTGGCCGTCTGGAAGCTGATGGCGCCGGCCGTGGAGTTGCGGCCCCAAAGGGTGCCTTGCGGGCCACGCAGCGTTTCGACGCCATCCATGTCCAGCAGCAGACCCGACGCGGCCTCGGCGCGTGGCGCGTACACGCCGTCGACGAAGGTGGCGACTTCCGGATCGGCGTACTCGGTCTTCGCGCTGTCGTTGCCGATGCCGCGCATGGTGAGCGTCACCACGCCATGATCGCCCTGCGACGTACCTTGCAGGCCGGGTACCAGCTTGGTCAGGTCCTGCACGGTCATGACCCGCTCTCTGTCGAGCGTGTCGACGGTGATCGCCGTCACCGCCACCGGTGTCTTCTGAAGCGGGGTCTCGCGCTTGGTCGCCGTAACCGAGACGGCATCCAGGTTCTGTACTTTCTTGTCAGCGGCCCCTGGATTCCTGGACGGCGGGTTTTGCGCCGTCGTGTCCTGGTCCGCCGCGAACAGCGTGCCCGGAGCGAACGCGAGTGACATGGCGACATACAACAACTTGCGATGCAGATTCATCTGGCTCTCCCCAACAGTCGTTCGGATAAGTGTTGTCCGCCGCACACGTCGGCCATGACAAAGATTCCCCTACTTCCCCACGGCGCCCATACCCAGAATGACAGCGCTGTCATTGCTGGATGATAGAGCGCCATGCCGATGAATGCTTGCCGCATGGCAGCACGTCATCGACGCATTACAAACGCATGCTGCACAGCCCCGCGAGCTGCTTGTCGCGGCTTTCGACAAGTGGATATTGGTGCAAAGCAAATAAACAGCCCGGCACCCGAACCACGAAGACGAGCTTCATGGCTTGTCACCGTGAGTCGGGCACGTCAACGTCCGGTCCGCTACCGTGCCGAGTGACACGTCGGTGATGGCGACCTGCCCGCCGGAATGACTGGACCATTCAAAGGGCCGATCGATCTTGCTCATGTTCGCGCCGGCGTCGCGGAAGCATTTCAACGGAATGCCCACGCGCAGCCACTGCCCTTTAGGCAAGGCGGAAAGCTGCTGTCCGACGGATACCTCGCCACCACAACCGGCACCGCAGCCGATGCCGACGGTCGACGTATCCCCTGGTGACATCGCATCGACGCGCAGCGTGGTCACCAGCAAGACGTCGCCGTTGGTTTCGCGGTCCACATCGAGCGGCGCGGGCGCCACCAGTTCGACACGTGCGGCACCGGCATGGGTGCCCGACCAGGTCAGGCTGCGTGCGTCTTCCTGCGCCTTGTAGTCGAGCGCGCTGATCTGAAGGCTGCCGTCCGGCGTCGCGGCCGGTATGGCGGTGACATTCATGGCCTTGCCGTTCGCGCCGGTCAGGCGCACCACGAAATCCTGTGCCGGCTTGCCGCGGGTGAAGTAGACGCCGGCCTGTCCGGAACTCAGCACGATCCCAGCATCCTCGGACAACGCACCGGTGTTCCCACGATCGGCATAGGTCAGACCGAAGCCATAGGGGAACTGCGGACGCTCGCCTCGTGCGGCTGCCGCGACCGGTACCTGTATCGCGTTACGCGGCCACGCATAGGCCAGCTTGCCCTGGAAATCGTGCGCCATGCGACCGTCCGGGGTGCGCAGCAGCACATCGGCGATGCCCTCGCCTTCGCTGCCCGGTAGCCACGCCACGACGAAGGCATCCGCGGCGTTGATCTCGCGATTCACCCAAAGCGGCCTTCCGGTCAGGAACACCGCCACCACGGGAACGCCCTGCCCGCGCAGCTTGCGAAGCAGGTCGAGGTCGCGATCGTTACCCGGGCGGTAGGCGAGGTTCGGCAGGTCGCCCTGGAACTCGGCGTAAGGGTCCTCGCCGAACACCACGATGGCGACATCGGGCTTCTGCTTGTAATCCCCATCCACCGACAACTCGGCGCTGCCGCCAGCCGCCTTCACCTGTGCCTGGAGACCCGCCCAGACGGAAGTGGCTCCCGGAAAATTCGCATTGGTCAGGCCGGTGCCCTGCCAGGTCAGCGTCCAGCCGCCGTTCTGCTTGGAGATGTTGTCGGCGCCGTCACCGGCCACCAGGATGTGCTTGCGCGGATCGAACGGCAGCACCCCCCGGTTGTTCTTCAGCAGCACCAACGACTCGCGCACGGCACGGCGCGCCAACGCGCGATGCGAAGCACTCCCGACCACCTCGGCCGACTTGACCGCCAGCGCATTCGCCGACGGCATACCGGCCTCGAACATGCCAAGACGCATCTTCACCCGCAGGATGCGAGTCACCGCATCATCGACGCGGCTCATCGGAATCACCCCCGCCTTCACTTGGGCCAGGGTGTTCTTGTACAGACCCTTCCAGGAGTCGGGCGCCTCCAGCATGTCCAGCCCGGCGTTGTAGGCCGCGGCGCAATCCTCGTTGGTGCAGCCGGGCACTTGTCCGTGCGCGTTCCAGTCGCCCAATACGATCCCATCGAAGCCCATGCGCTTCTTCAGCACGTCGGTGATCAGCGCCTTGTTGCCGGCCATCTTCACCCCGTTCCAACTGGAGAACGAGACCATCACCACCTGCACGCCGGCCTTGATCGCCGGCGCATAGCCGGCCGCGTGGATGTCGCGCAAGGTCTCTTCGCTGATCTGGGCGTCGCCCTGGTCCTTGCCATTGCGGGTGCCGCCATCGCCCACGAAATGCTTGGCGGTGGCGATCACATGCCCTGCATCGAGGAATGAGGGAGTACCCGGCTTGCCTTCCAGCCCGCTGACCACCGCGGCGGCGTATTCCGCCACCAGCTTCGGGTTCTGCGAATAGCCTTCGTACGAACGACCCCAGCGGCCATCCTGCGGCACGGTGAGCGTCGGCGCGAACGTCCAGCTGATGCCGCTGGCGCGCAGTTCCCGCGCGGTGACCTCACCGATGTCATGGATCAGTTGCGGATCGCGCGTGGCGCCGAGCCCGGAGTTCTGCGGGAATAGCGTGCTGCCGACCAGGTTGTTGTGGCCATGCACGGCGTCGATGCCGAACAGCACAGGGATCGCCAGACCGCCGCGCGATGTATCCATGGACGCGCGGTAGAAGTCATCGGACAGCGCCTGCCACTGCGAGGCGACGGGGAACGGCTGGCCGGGCGGTTTGGAGTTGCCGCCGGCCAGCACCGAGCCCAGGCGGTACTCGCGTACATCGTCCGGCGTCACGTATTTGATGTCGGCCTGGATCATCTGGCCGACCTTGTCTTCCACCGACATCTTCGCCAGTAGAGCCTGTATCCGGGATTCGATCGCGGGATCGGCCGGCAGCGGCGACTCGCCTTTTGGCCACTGCTCGGGATGAACGACGGTGCCATCGCCAGCCATGGCAGGAACGGTCATGAGTAACGCTCCGCAAAAGGACAGCGCCATGGGGATGCTTCGTAAAAACAGGCTCGATCGCTGCAGCAATGGCACGGCAAAGTTCCCTGCTGGCGCACCGGCGGTACGCTTCCGAGCCGCATCCTGGCAGGAATGACAGCGCTGTCAATTTGCGTTGCAGCATGACCCTTCCTCACCCCGTGGCGTCAGGGTCTAGGGTGCGATGGCGGTGGAGCCGCGAATCTGCAGGGAGAAAGGCAGTTGCACGAGCCGACCGGTGCCGTGACCGCGTAACTCGCTCAGCAATTGCTCGGCGGCGATCTTCCCCATCTCGCGGCTGGGCTGTTGAACGGTGGTCAGCGCCGGCCACAACTGGCGCGACAGGGGCGTATCGTCGAACCCACAGACGGACAGGTCGTGCGGCACCTTCAAGCCGTACTCGCCCGCCGCCCACATCACGCCGGTGGCCATGTCGTCGTTGGCGGCGAACACCGCGGTCGGCCGCTTGGCCAGTGCGAACAACTGTCGCGCGGCCTCAACACCCGAGCCGAAGGTGAAAGCCCCCTGCACCACCAGGGCCGGGTCTTCGGACAAGCCCGCGGCGGCCATGGCCTCGCGGTAGCCCGCCAACCGCCAACGGCTGGCGCCATGGTTGGCGATGCCGACCACGTGGGCGATCCGCCGGTGGCCCAGCGCCAGTAAATGTTCCACGATCGCACGCGCAGCGTGCTGTTCGTCCATCGTCACGCCCAGGGTCTTGCCCCGCCGAAGCGGCGACACGCTGGCATAGGGCACGTTGCGCTCACGCAGGCGTTTCAGCAGCGGCGCATAGTCGGTGATCGGCGGCGTCAGGACGACGCCGTCGGGGTGATGGTCGGAAATCAAGGCATCGAAGCGACGGATGAAGTCGCCATCGCGCATACGAAGCGGCCGTACCATCATGCTGTAGCGATGCGCGTCACAGGCCTCGAGCACGCCGTCCTGGATTTCGGCCAGATAGGTCGAGGACGGGTTGTCGTTGTTGTCGTACAACATCGCTACCAGGAACGAGCGATTGCCCGCCAGGCTGCGCGCCGACGGATGCGGGCGATAGTCCATGGCCTCCATGGCGGCCCGCACGCGCTCGCGCGTGGCATCGGTGACGTTGGCCTCGTCATTAAGCACGCGCGATACGGTCTTGGGCGATACGTTCGCCGCGCGCGCCACATCTTCGAGGCGTACCCGCATGGATTCTCCGCTGTCATCACACTGTCGATCGACTATGCCGCCAGAGCACTCTGCTTTACAAGGGTGGGCACCGGCCCTGATGCTGCGACCGCAGCATGCGGGATCGGACGGCCCATGACATAACTGTCGCTGGAGGAGGAACCCATGACCTGGATCAACCACAGCGCAGACCACCGATGACGGAGAGATCCGCACTGTCGTTCTGGCAGATATGGAACATGTGTTTCGGCTTTCTCGGCCTTCAGTTCGGCCTCGCACTACAGAACGCGAACGTCAGCCGGATATTCCAGACCCTGGGTGCGGACGTGAACGACATTCCCGCCCTATGGATCGCCGCGCCCCTGACCGGGCTGATCGTGCAACCGATCATCGGCCACTACTCCGACCGCACCTGGAATCGCCTGGGTCGGCGCCGGCCGTACTTCCTGGCAGGAGCGGTGTTCGCCTCGCTGGCGCTCCTGTGGATGCCGAACGCGCCGGCGTTGTGGATCGCCGCCGGATTGCTGTGGATACTGGACGCGTCGATCAACGTGTCGATGGAGCCGTTCCGGGCCTTGGTCGGCGACCAACTACCCACGCAACAAGGCCCCGCCGGCTTTGCGATGCAGAGCTTCTTCATCGGCGCGGGTGCCGTGATCGCCTCCATCCTGCCGTGGGTCCTCGCACGGTTCGGTGTCGCCAACGTGGCACCGAACGGAGGCATCCCCGATACGGTGAAGTACGCGTTCTACGTCGGTGGTGCGGTACTGCTGGGGGCCGTGCTGTGGACGATGCTGACCACGCGCGAATACCCACCCGCGCAGCTGCGCTCGTTCACCGATGCCGTGCCTGAAGGGCCATCGGTGGATGTATCACGCGCTGGGCGGCCGGGTTTGCTTCTGCTGCTGGCGGGTATCGCGGTGTTGTTCGCGATCCGGCATTTCGTGCTGGAAAAGGAGGTTTACCTGCTGGCCGGCGGTCTCATCGCGTTCGGTCTTCTACTCACCTGGCTCAGCCGTACCCGAGGCCATGGCATGCTGCGCGAGGTGATGGGTGACCTCTATGGCATGCCCATGTCGATGCGGCGACTGGCCGGGGTGCAGTTGTTCTCGTGGTTCGCGCTGTTCGCGATGTGGATCTACACCACCGCGGGCGTGACGCAGACGATGTATGCCACTGCGGATACCAGCTCGTCCGCCTATAACGAGGGAGCCAACTGGGTCGGCGTGCTGTTCGCCGCGTACAACGGATTCGGCGCGCTGGCCGCCGTGGTGATTCCGCTGATGGTGCGCCGATGGGGCCTGCGCGTCAGCCATGTGGTGAACCTATGCCTTGGCGGGATCGGCCTGCTGTCGTTCCTGTACATCCGCGACCCACGCTGGCTGCTCGCGTCGATGGTGGGCGTCGGCTTCGCCTGGGCCTCGATTTTATCGCTGCCGTATGCGCTGCTGTCGGACCACCTGCCGACGGCGAAGATGGGTGTCTACATGGGCATCTTCAATTTCTTCATCGTGATCCCGCAGGTACTCGCCGCCAGCATCCTCGGGCTGCTGTTGCGGCTGTGCTTTCATAACCAACCCATCTGGGCGCTTGGCATGGGCGGGGCTAGTTTGCTCATTGCCGCGCTGTGCACGCTGTACGTTCCGGAGCCCGAACGCCGGGCTTAAGGTTCGAAATTCCCCAAAGTTGCATAACTCCCCAAACTCACCCATCCTTCGGCGATGCCGCAAGGCGCGTCGTCGTCGATGGAGGGGTGGGTATGATCTCGTTTCGCTGGGCTGGCCTTGCGCTGGCGGTATTGGGTGCATCGAACGTTGCGGCGGCGCCCGTGCATACCGTCACCTACGACCGCTACTCGCTGGTCATCGACGGGAAGCCCACGTACCTCTGGTCGGGCTCGTTCCACTACTGGCGACTGCCCTCCCCCGATTCCTGGCTCGATGTACTTCAGAAGATGAAGGCGGCGGGTTTCAATGCCGTGGAAATCTACTTCGATTGGGGCTACCACTCGCCCAAGCGCGGCGTCTACGACTTCTCCGGTATCCGCGACGTGGATCGACTGCTCGACATGGCGCGTGACGTCGGCATCTATGTCATCGCCCGCCCCGGCCCGTACATCAACGCGGAAACCGACGCGGGCGGGTTTCCCGGCTGGCTGGTGACCACGTCGGGCAAGCCCCGCTCCGATTCACCCGAATACACCGCCGCGTACCGAGAGTGGATGACGCAGATCAACCGCATCATCGCGCGGCACCAGGTCACCGACGGCCGCGGCAGCGTGCTTCTCTACCAGGTCGAAAACGAACTGTATGACGAGGCTGACGACACCCGGCGATACATGCAGGATCTCGAGGACAAGGCGCGCGCCGATGGCATCACGGTGCCGCTCACGGGCAACCACAACAGCAATTTCGTCGAAGGCCTGGGTGCCACCGACATCCCCGGCCAGGACTCCTACCCGCTGGACTTCGACTGCACGCGTCCGGAACGCTGGAACGCCATCTACGACTTCAGCGCGGAGCGTCGGGAACTGACGCACACGCCCCTGTTCTTTCCCGAATACCAGGGCGGCGCCTTCGACGCCTGGGGTGGTCCTGGTTACGAGGCCTGTCGCAAATTCACCGGTCCGGCATTCGAGCGCGTGTTCTATGAGTCGATCATGGCGGCTGGATCGACGATGCAGAACTTCTACATGACCTACGGTGGCATCAACTGGGGCTGGTTGTCGTCACCGGGCGTCTATACGTCGTACGACTATGGCGCCGCGATCACCGCCAGTCGCCAGCTCACATCGAAGTACGATCAGCAGAAGCTCATCGGATATATGACGCGTGCCGTAGCTCCATTGGCCCGTACCGATGCGGTGGGTACCTCGGTGCCGGACAACCGGCGTCTACAGGTCACCGGGCGTATCAATCCAGACGACGGCACGCGCTTCTATTTCCTGCGTCATGCCGAAGCCAAGGACACGACCGACGATGCCACGCACCTGAAGATCGCGCTTGACAGCGTGGGCGAGACCACGATCCCTCAGCAGCCCGGCACGACGATTCATATCGTCGGGCGCGATGCCAAGGTCTTGCTCGCCGATTACCGCTTCGGTGGACAGAGCCTCGCGTACTCCACGTCGGAACTGATGACCCAGCTGCGTCTGGGCGGGCGCGATGTCGCCCTGTTCTATGGCCGCCACGGCGAAGACGGCGAGACCGTTCTTCGTTATCCGGCCGAGCCGAAGACGAGGGTCATCGAAGGCGACGTCGCCACGCATTGGGACGCCGCCACGCATTCGCTGCGGCTCAACTATCGGCACGATGGCCTGGCGCGGGTGGCGATCGACCAGGGCGACACGTCACTGCTCCTGCTGATCGGTGACAACGCAGCCGCGACCCGCTTCTGGCAGTTGGATACGGCGGATGGCCCGGTGCTTGTTCGTGGCCCTTATCTCGTACGAAACGCTGTTCGCTCGGGCGACAAGGTGGCGCTGACCGGTGATACCGACAAGTCTAGTGAAGTAGAATTGTTCGGCTTTCCCGACACGCGCGGGTTCTCCTGGAATAACGCACCGGTCGATGCGGTGGCGACACCCTCCGCCAGTCTGCTCGCCCATGTCGATGGCCCCGTACCCGTAACGCTTCCCCGGCTCGATAACTGGCGTGTCAACGACGGCGCGCCGGAGATCGTGCCCACCTTCAACGACCGCGGCTGGCTCGCCGCCGACCGCACCCGTTCGCCCAACCCTTACTGGAACCACCGGCTGCCGATACTCGACAGCGATGCCTATGGCTTCCACCACGGCAACGTGTGGTATCGCGGGCATTTTCGCGCCACCGGCAAGGAAATCGGCATCCGCCTGTCCGCCAACACCGGTGTGCACCTGGGCAACCACGGCATCTTCACCGCCTGGCTCAATGGCCATTTCCTCGGCAACAACCCCAGCGGCGCGCAGCAGTTCGCCATCGACCCCAGTTGGCTGAAGAAGGACGGCGACAACGTCATCTCCGTGCTGGTCGACAACCACGGCCACCTGCAGGAGGAGCACAACGGCGCATTCCGTGAGCCGCGCGGGCTCCTCTCGGCGACCTTCGCCGGCGCCCCCACCGAGATCCGTTGGAAGATCCAGGGCAATGCCGGTGGAGAGAACCTGCCCGACCCCGTGCGCGGCCCGTTCAATGCCGGCGGCTTGTACGGCGAGCGCATGGGATGGCAGTTGCCCGGCTTCGCCGATGGCGGATGGAAGGCCACCACCTTGCCGCATAGCACCGACAAGCCCGGCCTCGACTGGTACCGCACGACCTTCCGTTTGGACCTGCCCGCCGGACAGGACGTGCCGATCGCGTTGCGCATCCACGATCTCGCTCCCCACCACTACCGCGCCATCGTCTTCATCAACGGCTGGCAGATCGGCCGCTATATCAGTGACGTTGGGCCACAGACCGATTTCGAGCTACCGCCCGGCCTGTTGAACCAGCATGGCGACAACACCATCGCCATCGCCGCATGGAGCACCGCGTACGACGGCGGCCTCGGCGAAGTCTCGTTGGTGATGCAGGGCAATTACCGCACGTCACTGGGACAGCGGGCGGTGAAGGCACCGGGTTATCGCGAGGTGATGCAGGTGCAGACGGGCGCTCTTCCGAAGTAGGATGTCCTCGAAAACCTTTGTGGCACCCATGTTTAACGAACAAGGAAGGGGACGAGCATGAGATTCATGAAGCACGGACTACGGGCACTGTGCCTTGTCGCATCGATCGGTTGCGCAAATGCGCAGTCGACAATCAGCTCGAAAGTCCCGCTGGTAAGTGTATTCGACGAATATTCGGCCGCGGCGAACCGGGGTGACTTAGCCGGCGCATCCGAGCTTTTCGAGAAATCGCGGGAATGCCTCCTTGTTCGCCGTATCGACTCGCACATGACATGGCTACAAAGTCTGAATACGACACAAAGGAATGGCATCCTGGAGGGCGAGCATCTCGAAAAATCAAAGGCTGCCCAGCGGCACGCCGAAGCATCGAGGGCCATGTGCCAGGGGTCCGAAAGCAAAGTCACGACGAGCACTATTTACGATATCGCGCTTACCGCTGCACGATTGGGCGATGTCCCGGCGAGTGCGTGTTTTATGGCGTCGTTCTGGCAGGTTTCAAAGTCCGACGTGGACAGGACAAAGGCCGTGCAATACAAGGGTGCAGCCGAATATCTTGCAGCCCACATGATCGAAAAAGGCGACTGGAACTTTGTTCAAGCGATGATAGTCGCGTCGGCACCCGGCTTGCGCACCGGATATGCCGCGTACATCCAAAGCGACGACACCGCGGCACAGTTGCGTTACTCGAAGCTTCTGCGTCTCGGAGTCGCGCCCGACAGCGATGACGCAAAGAATCTCGATTTATCGATCAGTATCCTGTCCGACCGTTTACAGCCAGAAGAGATTGGGAAAGCCGATGAGTGGGCGCACGCCATGTTCGCCCGCTATTACATATCCCAACCGCGACCCGGCGTTCTTTCAGCCTGCGATGCTTGAGATAAGAATGCAGGAAGCGAAGGGAGACAAACGCCCCCTCCGCTTCCTGCATCACCCGGCAAGCCGGCTCTCAATCCAGCTTGTAGTCGAACGTAATGAACATCTCCCGCCCGTTGTACTCGTCCGCCGTCTGTCCCGTCGTGACGAACTCGAACCCACCGGCGTAATAAGGAATCGCCCCGACCTTGTTGAAGATGTTCGACACCGTGAACTTCAGGTGGGTCTCGGGATTGATCTGCAAGCCGACCGAGCCGTTCCAGGTGATCCATACCGGCGTCCTGCCCTTGTACGTCGTGTCGGCGACGTTGACCTGGTTGCCGTCGAGCGTCACCTGGCAGATGCCGGTGGCGAGCGTCTGGCCGCCGTTGGGCACCGTGACCATGCCAGGCTGGATGCCATTCGGCAGCACGTTGCAGCCGTCATAGTTAGGTGCCCGCATGCTTCCCTCGCGTACCCCGGAGATCGACACGTTCCACGGGCCCTTGTTCCAGTCGCCGATCCAGGTGACCCTGCTCGCCACGTTCTGGTAACGCGTGTTCTGCAATTCATCGGACGCCAACACGCGCTGCTTGTACGACAGGTTATCGGTGTAGTTGATGCCCGCACGGAAGTCGCCGTGCGTGTCGGTATGGAACTTGTAATCCAGCGACGCATCGATACCGCCCACATAAAGCGATGCCTCGTTGATCGGTCCGGACTGCACCGAGACGATCTGGCCAGCGGCGTTACGCTTCACCATCTGGGTCACCATCGTGCAGTACGCCGAATTCGGCACGTGCGCCGTATAGGGTGACAGGCCGGAGGTACCGTTCGGCTTGACGCCGGTGAGGCAGCCCGCCTCGTCGTTCAGCACGGTGTTCTGGTCGAGGTACTGGATGGCGTTGTCCACGCCCATGTGCCAGTAGTCAGCCGACACGGAGAGGCCTTGCACGCCCGGAACCTGCCACACGAAACCGTAGGTCCACGAGTGACCGGTCTGCGGCAGCAGCAGGCGGCTGCCATTGGTATACAGGGTGTAATACTGCGACGTCGGCCGCTGGACCTGGTTACACCACGTGTTGTTGTTCTGCCCGGACTTGATGGCGTTCACGCACTGCAAGGGATCGATGTAATCGCCGATGGGCGACGTGGAACCGGTCAGGTAGATGGCCTGCATGTCCGGCGCCTTGAAGTTGGTGCCGTAGCTGCCACGAAGCAGAAGACCATCATACGGGCGCCATTCGATACCCGAACCCCAGGTACGGGCGACGTCGGCGCTGCTGGCGTCGTTGTACTTGTCCAGGCGGCCGGAGATGGTCCAGGTCACCGTATTGAGCAAGGGCACGCGGAACTCGGTACCGAACGAATAGCGCTGGCGGGTACCGCCACCGGTGAGGTATGCGCCGAACGGATTCTGGAAAGTGGACGGGTCGGCGGCGCGCGGATCGGGCGAGAGCTTGAAGCCGTTGTGTGCCGCTTCCAGCACTCCCGCCCAGCCCACCGGCTCATCCACCCATGGGAACTTGAACAGGTCGCCATTGAGGCGCAACTGCGCCTGGTCCAGCCACGAGGACGAGGTGTTCTCGCCGTTCACCGCGAACTGGCTGTACTGCTGCGGCGTGATCGGGTTCCACCACTGTTGCCAGTTCATGGCGTAGATGGGCAAGCCATCCGCGGTGCTGCCCTGCTGCTTGCCGAGGAAGAAATTGTTCATTGCCTGGGCGTTGTAGCCCGTGAAGTCTTCGCGGACGGTGTACTTCTGGCTATTGAGGTTCAGGTCCCAATGGAAGGCGCCGTCGAACACGGTGCCACGCAAGCCGGTCTGCAGGTTCCAGTTCTGTTCGCGATCATGCGTATTGGCCGATGTGCCGATCTCCTGCGCGGTCAGCTGGCGGATGGCCTGGTTGATCACCTGCCCCGTCGTCTGGTCATAGAACTGGCCGGTGCCGAAGACATTCAACTGGGTGTTGGAAATGCCCACCGTCTGGTACATCGCTGCCGAGCCATAGAGCTGCAAGCCGTTCTTGAAGTCGTACTCGCCGGACACGTAACCGTTGTTGCTGCGGCTGCCGGGCGTCAGCACCCAGTTCTGGAACAGCGCGGGCTGCGAACAGTAATAACCGTTGTTCGTCACGCTGGCGATCTGGGTGCCGTTGGTGGTGACGGTATGCGACTGGCTCAGCTGCGAATTGGTGAACTTCCCGCAGGTACCCGCCGGCGGCGTGATGTATTGGCCATTGCCGTTCATCGCGGAAAGGGCCACGGCGCCTGCCGCGTCGTACTGGTAGCCGAACATGCGCGCCGCCGGACCCCAGGCGCCATAACCCGCGTCGGACACGGAGTCCTGATACGGACGGTCCATGCCCCACAACGCCGTGCGGTTGGACTTTTCCAGGTTGTAGACGACGTGCCAGTTGCTACCGGATTTGCCGCCGAAGAAGTTGATATCGCCGTACGCACGGCCACCGCGCGTGGCGCCGCCACCGGTCACCTGCAAGTCGTCACCCTGGTAGTTCTTCTTCAGGATCACGTTCACCACGCCCGCCACCGCGTCCGACCCGTAGATCGACGAAGCACCGGAAGCAAGGATCTCGACATGGTCGATCATGCCGGTGGGGAGGTTGTTGTAGTTCTGGAAGTTGCTCTGCTTGTTCAACGGCTGCGGGTAATCGACGATGCGATGCCCGTCGATCATCAGCAGGCTGAAACCCGGGCCCAGGCCGCGCAGGTTGACCGAGCGCGCATTGACCGAACTGGAACCCCATGCCGCGGAATCGGAAATCTGCTGTCCCACCTGCGGCAACGAATCGAGGAATTCCCACAGCGTGGTGAAGCCCTGCTGCTTGATCTGTTCGCCCGTGATGGTGATCACGGGAGCCGGGCCCTCGACTTCCACGCGCGGGATCATCGAACCGGTGACGGTGACCTCCTTCAACTCGACCGCCTTGTCGGCGCTCCCCGGCGGTGTCGACTGCGCGTAGACCTGTGGCGCGAAGAGCGCGAACGCGACGGAACTGGCGATCATTCCGCGCCGCAAACGGATTCTGTTCATGAGTATTTCTCCCCCCACGGGAGCTTTGTCTGGTGAGTGTCGTTTTTTCTTGTGCTGCGCCAAGCCACAAGGTGCGCTGGATGGCGACCCTCCTCGCCACCCCGCCCTCGCTTCCGTCCATTCGCAAGAAAGTGCATATACGAACTATATGTTCATATATGTCACAAAGAGGCTTATAGACCGAATTAAGATCGATGCAAGTTGCGCTGCAGCAAACACCGGCAATGAGCGCAAAACTCATGATTCGTGCATCAGAGCAATACGAACTCAGGCTTTCACCGAGCTTTCGTCAGGCTTTCCGACGAGGACATGGCCGAGGTTGCTCGCGGCTTGGCGCCGGACGCCGCTAGCCCATTTTCGAGGGGTCGATAACGACATGCCGCATGCGTTTTCGCTCCCAGGTATAGAAGACATGGACGAGGCCATCCTTCGTTTGGATCACCGCGGGATAGGAATACTCGTGGCCTGGCTTGTCTTCGAGCGTGAGTACCCTCTTCCACCGCATGCCATCCCCACTGACCGCGACGGCCAGGGTGCCTCGGCCGTCCCACCAGTTCGGCCCGGGGCGGCCCGGGTTGTAGACCAGCAGGTAACGGCCGTCCGCGAGCGATACGGCGTCGATGCCGGCATTGGGATTGTCGACATCCAACAAGCGCAACGGTAACCAATGGCGCCCGCCGTCCGATGACCGGGTCTGGAAAAGCTTGCCCTGTCGGGTGCGTCCGATCGCCACCAGTTCACCTTGCGGCCCGACCAGCACGCTGGGTTGAATGGCATCGATGCCGTTCGCCGGCACATCGCCGCTCGTCGACCACGTCTTGCCGTCGTCGCTGGACCATTCGAAATGAATATGCCAACCGCCCTCTTCCGTACTCGACGGACTGACGATGGTTCCATCGGCCAACTGGACCGGCTTGTTCTTGATCGGACCAAGGATACCCGGCGGCAAGCGGCGCGGCGGAGACCAATGCTCGCCGTCATCGCGGGATGTCATGAGCATGCCCCACCAATGCGAGGGGTCCGGTCCGATCTTGTAGAAGAGCATGAGCGTGCCGGACGCGGATCGAAACAACACGGGGTTCCATGCCGGCAGGCGCGTCCCGTCCGCTTGAACGCCTCTGGCGACCTCTCGCGACGGCGACCAGCGCCCCTCCACGTACCGCGCCACCCAGATACCGACGCTCGGATCGCGCTCTTCCTTTCCTCCGAACCAGGCCGCGACGAGCCCATGTCCGGTTTCCACGATCGTGCCCGCGTGGCTCTGTGGTGTCGGCGCGGGATCGGCGACGAATTCGCGGGTCATCACGGGTGACATGTCACAGCCAAACGCCAAAAGAGGCATGACGAGGAAAAGCAGGAAGAATGCTTTCATTGCTGGCATGTCCGCGCTCGATCGGTCGAGGCGTAAAGTCTACCGTTTTCATGCTACGTTCCGTTCCGCAGGAGCGGTGCGACCATGCTACGGCTATCACCGGAGCAAGCTAGCGTTCTCCAAGTACGGTGCTGCGGGGGCGAAATGACATCCAGACTTAAGCGTGCGAATTGGCTGCGCATCGCGGCGACGTTCGTTCTAGCCGTACTGGCATCGCACGAAGCGAAATCACAGGAAACGGACGTGATGCTTACGGTGCGGGGGCACCCGCTGCACTTTCATATCCTGAAAGGAACCGGGACACCGATTCTGTTTGAAGCGGGTGGCGGCGACGATGCCACGGTGTGGGCCGGCATCGTAAAGCCCATTCACGACATCACGCATGCGACGCTCATCACCTATGATCGCGCCGGGTTCGGCCGAAGCGAATTGACCCCTGATAATCAGGCCATAGACGCCCACGGTATCGAAAATGGGATAGAGGAACTGGAAGACGCCCTCGAGCAACTGGGTTACAACGGCGATATCGTTCTTGTGGCCCACTCTTACGGGGCGCTCTATGCGACCTTGTATGCGGCGCGGCACCGCTCGCAAGTCAAGGCAGCGGTCTTTATCGATGGCAGTTCGGCTTGCTGGTTTTCCGATGACTGGATGAAAGACTTCGTGCATAAGCAGGAAGGCGAGGACAAGCCGGATGCGCGGCATCTTGGTAATTACTATCAGTCGAAGAACCTGCCAAAGACCATCGATATCGTGAGGGCCGAGCCATTCCCGGTGTCGGTCCCCGTGATCGACCTGGTTTCGGCTCATCCGCCTTTTTCCAACCAGGCCGACGTAGATCGCTGGCGGGAGTGTCATCGCCGGTTTGTCGATGCTTCACGCAACAGGGAAGGTCTTACCGCCCTCGACACCTCACACTATATCTATAGGGACAACCCGGACCTGGTGGTGAAGGTCATCGTCAAGGCTTATGCCGATGCGGCCGACAAACAAGCGGCACTTCGCATCCTCAGGCGGGAACTCGACCACTCCATCGAGGCGGCCAACCGGGCGAAGCCGGAACTCGATGCCAAGCACCCATAGTTGAAAAATCGTTTCTCATGCTACGTTGCGTCCCGCAGGGGACAGTACGTCACGGGAGAACGTGCGCATGGCTTTCATCGATGGGGTGGACCGCAAGAAGTTGCGGCTGGGTTTGCTTGGTTGTGTCGCGGCGTGCGCGGCGCAGGGGGCGTTCGCGGCAACGGCACCGGGGTTCGATGTAGGTTCCGCGAATGTCGCGGTTGCCGATCCAGCGGTTCCCCGGCCGCCGGGCAAATCCTGCGTGGTCGAATTGTTCAAGGGTTTCACCTTCACCGATTTCTCGAATCATCCCTACACATACGCACCGCCGATTGGCTGTGGCAAGTCGTGGTCGAAGGTGGTGCTCGAAGCGGACTTCTCGGTCACGACCGGGCGTCAGTTCGATCGCACCGCTTCGCTCTGGCTGGGCGGCGCCAACATCTACTTCGGCACGACGCAGGAGCCCTCCTCCACCGTGTCGCCGAGCTGGCATGTCGAGCGCGACGTGAGCGACTTCGCCAGCCTGCTGGGTAACCCGCAGACCGGTCAGGCCATTCTGGGCAACGTCGTCAACGAGACCTACACGGGTGTGATCAGTGGCTCCGCCAGGCTGGTCTTTTATCCCGCGAACGTCCTGGCACCGAAGGCCGATGCGCCTGATGCGGTCTATCCACTTTCCGATGGGACGGACGGCGGCACGGTGACACTCAACACGGGCGCCGACGTGCTCACCCGCACGTTCACCCTGCCGACCAACATCGAGCGCGCCTATCTCGACGTGTTCGCCCAGGGCCAGGGTGGCGACGAGTTCTGGTACTCATGTGTTCCGAACGAGGTCGCCGACGAGGCACAGAGTTGCGGCGGTGGTTCGTACCGCGAAGTGCAGGTGTCGATCGACGGACAGCCGGCCGGCGTCGCGCCGGTATATCCCTGGATCTTCACCGGTGGCATCGATCCGTACATGTGGCGGCCGACGCCTGGCGTACAGACGCTGAACTTCCTGCCTTACCGCGTCGACATCACGCCCTTCGCCGCCTTGCTCAATGATGGCCAGCCTCATGCGCTGTCCATCGGCGTGACGGGGGCGAACGGCTATTTTTCCGCGACCGGTAATCTCTTCGTCTATCTCGATCGCGGTCGCAAGGTACTGAGCGGTGCGGTGACCGCGAACACCCTGAAAGACCAACCGGCCATCGCCACCGTCGACAACACGCTGACCGATGTATCCGGCGTGGTCGGCGGTGCGGTCGCCACCCACGCGTCGCGCAGCTTCCGTACCAGTGGTTACGTGGACACGTCGCACGGTCGCATCGTCACCGACGTCACGCAGACGGTCGCTTTCCGTAACACACAGACCTTCGCCATCGACGCCACGCGCTACGAGCAAGCCATCGACCAGCTGTCGATGGTCGACAGCACGACAAAGACCCGGCAGGGTCGATTGGGCCTCGCGGTGACGACGGAAGCGCACTACGACTTCCCGTTGGTGGCCAGCTTCAAGTACGCCTTCGACGATGCAGGCAACATCGTTTCCGCCCCGAGTGCCGTGACCCAGGGTTTCTCGCGGCAGTTCTCCAAAAAGCTAGGCGGCCTGCTCCTCTACCGCAGCGACGTGGACAACAGCATCGATACGGCCGATACCCTGGCCTTCAGCGGTGGTGCGGTCACGGGACACAGCGGGCAGCGCAGCACCCAGGTCTTCCGGTTCAAGGACAACCTCGGCAGTTGCTACGGCCGCGACGTCAGCACGAATGCCGGCGTGCTGACCGCGGCGACCGATGGCGGTGGTTGCCCGGGAGCCCGGAACCCCTTGCTCTGGTTCACCCATCCGGATGGCTCGCCCGACACGTCGCGTACCGAGGACCCGGGCATCTTCTGAGAGAGCCCTTCGTTGAGGCGCCGCCGTTCGTACGGCGGCGCCTTATGGGCGAATCAGTCCTTGAATATCGCCGGTGTCCCGACCCAGATCATGCGCACTTCGGACTTTCCCACGTTACGCATGCTGTAGGGATGCCTCTGGTCGAAGTGCGCGCTATCTCCGGTGTTCAGCACGAACTTCTTCCTGCCCACCGTCATTTCGAGCGTGCCGCTCAGGATGTACCAGAACCCCTCGCCTTCCCGATGGATCGTCGGCGCCGCGAGGCCAGGCGGAACGATCAGCCGGAGCGCTTCCATCTTGCGTTCGGCGTGCCGGCCGCTCAAGCGCTCGTAGACCACCGGCGACTCCAGGTCGATCCGGTCATGCTCGCCTGCCCGGCAGACGATCTGCCCTGGCGAGGGCACGCCGACGAAGTAGTCGACGTCCACGTCCAGCGCCTTGGCGATGGCTTCCAGGGATAGCAGCGATGGGTGGGCCAGGTTCCTCTCGACCTGCGAGAGGAACGGGATGGAAAGTCCCGAGCTATCGGCGAGGGATTGCAAGGTGAGTCCCAGGCCACGGCGTCGATCGCGAATCGCGGACCCGATGCTCAGCCCGGCGGCCTTGTCCGGCATCGCTTGTGCGGCCGCCACGGTTACGAGCTGTGATCGCTACTGATCAGCCAGCGTGAACCGACCTTGTGGAAAAGCAGCGTCGTGAGCCCCGAAACCTCGGCACCGGTGTCCGGCTTGAGGTGGTAGCGGCCGATGACGAAGGCGTACTGCGTACCCAGCGGTTTGACGTCGATCAGTTCCAGGGTGAGCTTGCCCAGGCTGGCGCCCGGCTTCTGGAAGCGCGAGGCGTACATCGCTTCGATCGCCTCGTAGCCCTCGACGACGCCACCCGCGCTGACGTAACGCGTACCCGGGGCTCGCTCGTAGCACTCCATGAACGTCTTCAGGTCGCCTGAAGACCATGCCGCGGCGCTGGCATCGAGGGTCTGCTTGATGGCCTGGGCGGTCGACACGGTGGGAGTTTCAGCCGACACGACGGCGGTCGCCGACACGGCGCTCAGCGCGCAGAAAAGCACGGACATGGTTTTCATGACACCCCTGGAGCATGAGAGAAGTCGCTCTTCCGCCGATGAGGGCCAGCATAGTGGACGGCATCGGGCGGGACCCTTTTAGGTAGCTATCTTGCGGTGCCATCGGATCGTAGCGTAAAAGCTTGACGCCATCAAAACTTTTTGATCTGATCGAAACCAGGAAGTGTGCGCCGCAGCAAATGCGGTTCAGACGGCTATACATACGGTGCCAGGGGATCGAAGGCGCAGCCGGTCAGGGACATCTGGCATCAACCGAGCAAGGACCGTCCCCCATGGGTTCACCCGTGGGATCGACGTCCGGGGGCAATACACACGAACCATAGAACACGCTGTCATTCGACGAGCGTGCGCGAAGGGTATGCACGTTTTCACAGGCCGGGGAATTCCATGAACCAAGAACTCAAGCGCAGCCTTCTCTATACCGCCCTGCTGTCAGTCGCGCTGGCCTCGGGCCTGGCGAACGCGCAGGACGCCACCGCCCCGGCCAGCGAAAAGAAGAAGGCACAGGCTTCGGATTCGCCGCAGACCCTCGAAGGCATCACGGTCACCGCCGCCAAGCGCGAACAGGATATCCAGAAGGTGCCGATCAGCATGACGGCGCTGACCGGGGAACAACTGGAGCGCCAGGGCGTGACCAGCCTCGTCGACCTGGCGCGCATCGCGCCGTCGCTGACCGTCGCTTCC
>Ga0182006_1000832_pt1 | contig 20700 bp, 16 predicted proteins | sample Sormic07211104_1_FD_123022 | JGI IMG/M metagenome (GOLD analysis project Ga0182006, IMG submission 123022) | Rhizosphere microbial communities from Sorghum bicolor, Mead, Nebraska, USA - 072115-104_1 MetaG | ecosystem: Host-associated > Plants > Roots > Rhizosphere | place: USA: Nebraska...
GAGGCAATGACAAACGACGATCTGTGGCCATTCCCGATGATGGACCTGGTGTGCGCGGCGGGCGTGGTGGTCGATGCCGCTGCCCAACGCTTCATGGATGAAGGCTTGGGCGGTGTGACGATGGCGAACGCCATCGCCCGCCAGGTCGACCCGCTGGGCACAACGGTGATCTTCGACTCCGCGATCTGGAATGGCCCGGGCCGCGAGTACTTGATTTCGGCCAATCCCACTTTGGTTACGAGCGGCGGCACGTTGCACACGGCGCCGGACCTGCGCGGCTTGGCCGCGCAAGTAGGCCTGCCGGCAGAGACGCTGGAGCGAACCGTGTCGAACTACAACACGGCTGTGGATGCTGCCGCCACGGAAACGCTCGTGCCCCGGCGCAGCGCCGGCGGCCACCGACCGTGGCCGATCCGCCAAGCACCTTTCTACGCCGTAAAGCTGTGTGCCGGCATCACGTACACCATGGGCGGAATCGCCGTCGATGCGGAGGGCCGCGTGTTGAATCCGTCGAACGAGCCCATGACGGGCCTGTATGCCGTTGGTTGTGCGGCTGGCGGCCTGGAGGGCGGCGCGCTGGAGCAGGTGGCTTACGTGGGCGGCCTCACTCGTTCGGCCGTATTCGCGCTGCGGGCGGCTGACGATATCTTGCGCAACCTCGTGATGGGGTAGTCAAAAATGACAGGTGCAAGGCACCACCGCGCTGAGGTCGGCTTGCACTCAGGTTTCGATACGTGGAACAGGTACTTTTGATTGAAACTTGACGTAGAATCTTTGCATCGACGAACGGCGCTTTGCCGCATGGAGCATCAGATGGCTTTTCTGCGCACCTGCCTCCTGGAGGTCAGAACACGACATGGGCAGGATCTCCTGCCTCCGCTAATTCCAGGTCCGGCTGGCGGGCACGCAGCCGATGACCTCGAACGCGCATGCGGAGCCCTTCATGCGAGCGTTGCAGCCGAGCGCATCCAGCAGGCACGAGCGTTCCCGATGAGCATGGGAAGGCCGGTCGCCCTCGAATCCGACGCGCCGAGGCATGCAATTCAATCTCGCGAGAATTGACCTGGTTTCGCTGAGGCTGGCTGTGCTGTGCTCGGAGACCGGCTCGCTCTCCGCCGCCTCGCGGCGGGCGCACTGCTCCGTGTCAGCCGCGAGTGAAAGACTCAGTGCGCTCGAGGATGCGCTGGGCCAACGGCTGTTTCTCCGGGACCATCGGGGACTGCGAATCACTGCTGCGGGCGAACTGCTGGTGCGCCACGGAGCGCTGATCCTGGAAAGGCTGCAGCTGTTGCATGGTCAGCTCGCGGCGCCCGAACTCGCCACGGCCGCACTGCAAGCAGGCGAAGACGCCGTGCCATGCGGCGCCCTAACGCGCGCACCTGCATCGCCGAGCTGAGCCGGGACCCCGAAGCTCGACGTTCATCGAGCACTTGAATTCTCGCGCGGCATGCAGACCGAAGCGAAAGTCGATGCCCGTGGCGGGAGCCACATCGGACAAGGCAATCTTTCGCGGAAGATGCCCTGCCTGCGGTCGCAGGTAACGCGGATCTCACTCCTGCTTCGCAGGAAGGGCAAAGGCAATCAGCTTCGTTCCGGGCTTGGTGCCGTACGCGGGTCGACCTCCTTCTGCGACCACGACGAACTGGCGCCCGCTGACCGGGTTGCGGTAGGTCATCGGCGTCGCGTTGGCACTGGTGGTCAGCCGGCTGCTCCACAACTCCCGGCCGGTGGCCGTGTCTAGCGCACGGAACGTGTGCTCGGCCGCGCCGCCGATAAACACCAGACCGCCTCGCGTGGTCACCGCTCCGCCTGCGGTCGGCGTGCCGATCGTGATCGGCAGCATGGTGCGCACGCCCAGCTTCAACGGGCCAATGTCGCGTCCGGTGCCAAATGGCTTGGACCAAAGCACCTTGCCGCTTACGAGGTCGACGCCCGCGATCAGGCCCCACGGAGGTGCAGTGCAGGGGCTACCCAGCGGCGAAAGGAACTGGGTGCGGTACGCGCCGTAGGGTGTGCCCAGCATCGGCTGATCGGTCTGCCCACCCGCATCCAGCCCCGGGGCGATCTGGAAGTTGCGGCGAGTGGACTCCTCGCGCGTGATCAGTTCGAGCCGGTCGGGCACCTGGGTCCAGTTGACGATCATGATGCCGCGGTCGGCGTCGAGCGAGATGCCGTTCCAGTTGATGCCGCCCATGGAGCCAGGGGCGATCACGATGGTCTTGTTGAGCGTGACCGGAGTAAACATGCCTTCGTAGCGCGAACGCTTGAACTCGATGCGGCAGTACAACTGGTCGAGCGGCGTCATGCCCCACATGTCCTTTTCGCGCAGGTCGGGCTCGCGGAAGGCTGGCAGGTCGCTGGATTCAGGCTGGGTCGGGGACAAGCGCTCGCCCTCGGCGATGCCGCCTTGTGGCGCCGGTAACTCTCGCACCGTCTTGATCGGCTTTCCGGTTTCGCGGTCGAGCACGAAGATTTCGCCGCGCTTGGTCGGTTGGATCAGCGCTGGGCGCACGCCCTCTGGCGTGGGCAGGTTGGCCAGGGTCGGCTGCGAGGCGACGTCGTAGTCCCAGATGTCGTGGTGGGTGGTCTGGAAGCGCCAGCGCATCCGGCCCGTCTCGGCGTCGAGAGCGACGACGGCACTGCCGATGTCGTCATCGAACGGCCGGCGCTGGCCGCCATACGCATCGGGCGTGGCCCCTCCCATCGGCATATAGACCAGGCCGAGTTGCTCGTCGGCGCTGATGGGCGCCCAACTGTTTGGCAGCGATGGCGTATAGACCTGCCCGTCCGATGGCGCGCCAATTCGATCCGGGACGCCGGCGTCGAACGCCCAGGCCAGTTCGCCCGTCACTGCGTCGAATGCGCGGATGACCCCGGAGGGACCACCCCAGTACTGGCCGTCCGGGATGCCGCCGCCGACCACCACCTTGCCGCGGATGACCTGCGGCGCCGAGCTGACATAGAACAGGCCGTGCGGATAGGGGGCGATCCCCTCCTGCAGGGTCACCAGCCCATTCTTGCCGAAGCCGGGGCAGAGTTCGCCGGTGCGCGCGTCCAGCGCTGCAAGCGTCGGGTTGTGGCTGGGCGCGAAGATGCGTTCCGCGCACAGGCCTTGGGCGTTCGGCACTTTGTAGTAGGCCACGCCGCGGCATGGCTTGCCAGAGGGCGGCTGGCCGCCGGAGACATTGCGCCGCCAGCGCACTCTTCCGGTCTCGGCTTCGAAGGCATGCACGCCATTGTTGCCATCGCAGGCGTACAGCGTGTCGCCAATCATGATCGGCGTCACCTGCAGCGCGTTCATCTCGCCGGGCACTGTCGCCTCCATCTTGGCCTCCCACACCTTGGTCAGGCGGTTGACGTTGGAGGTGTTGATCTGGTCGAGCGGACTGAAGCGCGTGCCGCCCTGGTCGTTGCCATAGGCCTGCCAGTCGTCGCGGTCGATCGTCGCCAGCGGTTGGGGCAGCGCGCCCGGTGCCTGCGCCTGCACGCCGCGCCGCAACGCGGGGAGTTCGGAGGCATCGCCTAGGGTATGGGCAAGGCCGCCGAGCACCAGCGCCATGACCAATGCGCCGGTGAAGGTAGCCCAGCCGTGGATCCGCCATGGGGCCGACCTGCCTGCCGGCAGCCTCCTGATCGACGGCAGGAGCAACAAGGCGGCGAGAACGAAGGGAGCAATGAGCCGCGGCGCAAGCGGCCAGCCGGAAAAGCCCACTTCCCAAATGCTCCATGCCACGGTCCAGACCAGCATCGCGGCGTAGATCCACACCCCTCGCGCATCGCCCCGCCAGAGTAAGACGCCGCTGAGGATGCACGCCACACCCGTGAGCAGGTAATAGAGCGAGCCACCGCTGGCAGCCAGCACTGCACCGCCGCCGCCAAGTGCCAGGCCGAAGGCGAGCAGGACCAGCGCCACGGCCCGACGCGGCCATACGCGCGGCGCCCGCGGCGGAGGACTTTGCGGGTTTCTGCCCGTCAAGGGGCGATGTGTTGCGTTGGGTGAAGTCATAGCAGCTTTTCCGGCGTGATCGGCAGATCGCGGATGCGCTTGCCGGTGGCGTGATACACCGCGTTGGCAATGGCAGCCGGGATGCCGACCATGCCCAGTTCGCCCATGCCCTTGACCCCCAGCGGATTGACGATGGTGTCGTCTTCCTCGACGAAGATGGTCTCGATCGAATGGATGTCCGCATTCACCGGCACGTGGTAGTGCTGCAGGCTTGCGGTCATGATGCGCCCCGTGCGGTGATCGACCTCCGTTGCTTCCTCCAGCGCCATGCCGATACCCCAGACCACCCCGCCGATCTCCTGGCTGTGCGAGGCCAGCGGATTGAGGATCTTGCCGCAGGCGGTGATCTCGATCACCCGGCTCACCCGGATCGTGCCCAGGTCGGGATCGACCTTCACTTCGACGAACTGGGCGCCGTGGGCCAGCGAGGCGTATTTCGCGCGTTCGGGTGACGGCGTGGAGTTGTGAACCTCGTTGATCTCGCTGGTGCCCGTGCGCCGCATGACCTCGGCGATGTCGATAGAGCGCGACGGATCGCACTTGACGCGCAAGCGGCCGTCGAACATCTCCACGTCGGCGGCTGTGATGCCGCGTAGGGGCGAAGCGGCCTCCCGGTTCGCCAGGTCCAGCAGCTTCGCGGTGATGGTCAGCGCCGCACCGCGTACCGCCGAGCCGACGCTGGAGGTCGTCCACGAGCCGCCCTGGGCCGGTGCCTGGGGTTGGTGCGTGTCACCCAGCTCGAACTTCACCTGGTCCAACCGAAGCCCCAGGAATTCGGCGGCGATCATTGTCATCACCGTGTAGGTGCCCGGGCCGATGTCGCTGGTCGCGCTGGTCACGCTGGCGGTGCCGTCGGCGCGGTAGATGACGCGCGCGCTCGCGGGCATCTGCATGGCGCCCCACACGCTCGAGGCCATGCCCCAGCCGACCAGCAGCTTGCCGTCGCGCATCGAGCGCGGCTCGGGATTGCGGTTCTTCCAGCCGAATTTCTCCGCACCCAGGCGGTAGCACTCGCGCAGGGCCTTGCTGGAGAACGGCTTGCCGCTTTCCGGGTCGACCTCGGCATAGTTGATCAGGCGCAGTTGCAGCGGGTCGATCTTCAGCGCGTAGGCCAGTTCGTCCATCGCGCTTTCCAGCGCGAACATGCCGCTGACCGCACCGGGTGCGCGCATCCACGTCGGTGTTGCGAGGTCGGTAGCTGCGACCTTCAAGGGCGCGTGCAGATTGGGGCAGGCATAGACCTGCTTCAGAAAGCCCGTGGTGTTGTCAGAGAACGACTCGAACGACGAAGTGTTGTGAAACGCCTCGTGGACGATGGCCTGCAGCTTGCCACTGCGATCGGCCCCCAAGGCCACCTTCTGGATCGTCTGCGGCCGATAGCCGTGCCCTGTGAACATCTGCGCGCGCGTGAAGACCACCTTGACCGGGCGCTTGAGCTCACGCGCGGCCATGGCGGTGAGCGAAGGGTAGTAGTTCGGTTTGAGCGATGAGCCGAAGGCGCCGCCGACGAAGGGCGACACCACCCGGATGTTTTCTGCCGGCACGCCCAGGCCTTCTGCCAGGTGCTTCTGAACGCCGTAGACATTCTGGGTCTTGTCGAAGATCGTGAGCTGGTTTCCTTCCCAGAAGGCGATCGCCGCATGAGGCTCCATCGGGTTGTGGTGCTCGATAGGAATGCGGTACTCGGATTCGACCCTGACCGCCGCCGCCTGCAGCGCGCCTGCCGGATCGCCCCGCGGGGGCGTATTTTGCGGTGACGGCTCCGCACGCCCGAGTACCGCCTCCAGATCGGTGGTGTGCGGCTCGGCCTGATAGCTGACCTTGACCAGCCGGGCGGCATGGCGCGCCTGCTCGTAGGTCTCGGCGACGACCAGTGCGATTGGCTGGCCGTTGAAGAACACCCGCTCCGACTGCAACGGCCAGGACCATTGCGGTGGCCCGCCGGCGGCTGCCGCCTTGCCCAGGCGGCCCGCGTTGAGATGGGTGAAGACGCGTACGACGCCCGCCGCTCGTTCGGCTTCGCGCGCGTCGATCGCAGTGATCCGGCCTTTGGCCACCGTGCTCAGCACGATGAAGCCGTACGCAACGTGCGGAACCTGGAACTCGGCCGTGTATTTGGCCTTGCCGGTGACTTTGGCGACCCCGTCCACGCGGGTCGTTTCTTTTCCAAGATAGCGTGCCATGGTAGTTTTTCCTTCGCTCAAGCCAGCTTGGCGGCGCGCATCAGCGCACGCACAACGGATCGTTGACCCAGTTCCACCTTGTAGGCGTTGTGGGACAGAGCGCGGGCATCGCGCAGCGCTGCTTTGGCGGCCTGGTCGAATGTGTCCTCGCTGGCTCGGCGGCCGATCAACATTGCTTCGGCCTCGGCGCTGCGCCAAGGCTTGTGAGCAACGCCGCCCAGCACCACGCGCGCCTGGCGGATGGTGCCTTCATCGATCTGCAAGGCCGCGGCGACGGCGACCATCGCGAATGCGTAGGAGCTTCGGTCGCGCACCTTGAGGTAATGGGAGTTGCGCGCGAACTCCGCTGACGAGACGGGCAATTCGATGGCCAGGATCAACTCGCCATGTTCGAGGTTGTTGTCCCGTTGCGGCGTGTCACCCGGCAGCCGGTGAAAGTCGGTAATAGGGATCAGCCGCTCGCGTCCGTCCGTCGCACGCACGCGCACGTTGGCGTCCAGCGCATACAGCGCGTTGGCCATGTCGCCCGGGTAGGTCGCCACACAAGCTTCGCTCCAGCCGAGGACGGCATGGATCCTGTTCAGACCCTCGCGCGCACCGCAGCCGGTGCCGGGCTCCCGCTTGTTGCACGGCGTAGCAGTGTCGTAGAAGTAGTTGCAGCGGGTGCGCTGCAGAAGGTTGCCGCCATTGGTCGCCATGTTGCGCAACTGCCCCGAGGCGCCCGCGACGATCGCCTGGGTCAGCAGCGGGTAGTTCTCGCGGATCAGCGGATGGTTGGCTGTCTCGGTGTTGGTCGCCAGCGCCCCGACGGAGAGGCCGCCCCGGATGCGCTGGATTTGCCGCAACGGCAATTGCCGGATGTCCACCAGGCGCGTGGGCCGCTCAACGTCTTCCTTCATCAGGTCCACCAGGTTCGTGCCGCCCGCGAGGAACTTCGCGCCAGGAACGCTCGCCACCGCTGTGACGCCCGACGCGGCATCGGCCGCCCGTACATACTCAAACGGTCTCATGGCCGTCCTCCTTGCGCACTGACGCCAGTTGCGTTTCTGTGGCGAATCCCCAGGTCCGGGCAGCCTGGCGGCCGGAGTGCACCTCCTGCACTGCGGCGACGATGCCGGGGTATGCGCCGCAGCGGCAGATGTTCCCGCTCATGCGTTCTTTGATTTCATCGTCGGTCAGGCGTGTCGTGGTTTTGCCGACGTCGGCGGTGACGTGGCTGACGTGCCCGCGCCGGGCTTCCCCGAGCAAGCCGACGGCCGAGCAGATTTGTCCCGGCGTGCAGTAGCCGCACTGGAAACCGTCGTGCTTGATGAAGGCCGCCTGCACTGGGTGCAGTTGGTCGCCTTGGGCCAGCCCCTCGATGGTGGTGACTTCACGCCCTTCGAGCGTCGCTGCCAGCGTGAGGCAGGACAGGACGCGCTGGCCGTCCACCAGCACCGTACAAGCGCCGCATTGGCCTTGATCGCATCCCTTCTTGGACCCGGTCAATGCCAAGCGTTCCCGCAGTGCGTCAAGCAGGACGACACGCGAATCGAGTTTGAGCGTTTGCTGAACGCCATTGACTTGGAAGGTCACCTTGACGACGTTCTGCGCCTTGATCGGCGCCACGGCAGCGCCCTCGGCAAGCGGCATCTGCGCCATTGCCGCCTCTTGGGCCAGCAGGTTGGCTGCAAACATTCCGATTCCGCTTGCGGCCGAGCCGATCATGAAGGTGCGCCGCGACTGGCCGATACCGCCCAATTCGGGCATTTCTCTCAGGAGCGCAGCTTCGTCGGCGCTCAGCTCGACGGGTGATTCGGTCTCGATGGGGTACTTCATCGTGGGGTCCTTTCTGCAACGCTCAAGGCGTCGGCGGGTTTGGCTGAGTGGGCCGGGGGGGCGGGGCGCAATCAAAGCGAATCAACGGGATGAAGCCGGTGGCAGCCCCTTGCTGAACGCCTTGGCAAGGAACACCGTCGCGCCTTGCCCTTTGTCCATGTCACTGGTGACGGCGTAGAGGTCGTTCCTGCCGGGGTGGATGGCCAAGCTCGTGGATGCCAGGTTGTGGCCGCCATCGCGCCCGGGCAACAGCACCTGGCCAATGGGGATGCCTTTGCGGTTGAAGGCCAGCACACGGCCTTGTCCGTAGATCGCCACGTACACATTGCCGTCGGCATCGGCGCGCATAGAGTCGGGGGCCGGGCCGACGAAGTGATAGGCGATGGCCGAGCCGATCGGCGCTATGGTTGTCGCGTCGGCCAACTCGATCCGGTGCAGCAGGTTGCGGCCGAATTCCGTCGCCCACAGCGTCTTGCCATCGGGAGCGAGCGCCAGGCCGTTGGCCATCGCCAGGTTCGGCAGCACGGGCTTGATCGTGGTCAGCTCCGGCGTGGTGTAGTACACGCCGCCCTTGGGCTCGGTGGCGTTGCCCTTGAAATCGGTGAAGTAGAAGCCCCCGCGCGCATCGAACACCAGGTCATTCGGCATGTACCCGGCAATGGCCGGCACGATCGCCCGCAGGCTCGAGCCGTCCGGGTTCACCGCGAAGATCGCGCCGCGGCCGTTCGGAATGTCCAGCGCCGCGATGAACAGGCGCCCGTCCGGGTGGAAGGCCAGGCCACCCGGCGACAGCGCGTCCAGAGTCACGACGGTGGACAACTGCTTGTCCGGCGTCAGGCGCAGCACGCGGCGGCCGCTCACGTCGCAGAACAGCAGATTGCCGCTGCGGTCGAAGATCGCCCCTTCGAGGATCAAGCCCTCCTTGGACACCTTGAACCAGGGTTCGGCCAGGGCCGTCTGCAAGGCGCGCTCGGACGGGGGAATCGGCACCGCACTCTGCGTCTGCGCGTCGTAGGCCAATCCGGCGACGTCGCCTTGCTGTGCCGACGCGCCCGATACGAAGCCCATGCCGATCGCCAGGCAGGTAGCGACGAAGCCTGCTCTTGCCTTGGTGCCCGACTGAGCGCCGTGCTTGTGGCCCGGTGCGCGCGGAACTGTTCGGGTCATCGCAGGCCCTTACCAAGGCTGATTGGCGGGGCCAACGGTGAACTCGTTGATCGTCGTGTCCTCGGGCTGGTCGATCGCGAAGGCGACGACGCTGGCGATCCGGTCCGGGGAAATGCCGAACTTGTCGTAGATGCTCTGCATCTGGCCGAGCGACTCCTTGTCGCTGAATGTCGTCAGCAGTTCGGTATTGATGGCGGCCGGGTAGATCGTCGCAGTGCGGATGTTGCTGCCTTCCATGGCGGACTCCATGCGCAGGACCTCCATGAAGTCGCGCACGAACCACTTCGTCCCGCCATACACAGCGCCGCCTGGATAAGCCTTGAGCCCCGCCACCGAAGAGGTGGCGATGACGTGGCCGGACTTCTGCGCCAGGAATTCGGGCAGCACGGCCGCCACGCCATTGAGCACGCCCTTGATGTTGACATCCACCATCTGGTGCCACTCGTCGGTCTTGAGCGCGGACAGCGGCGAGTTCGGCATCAGGCCAGCGTTCAGGAAAATCGCGTCCACGCGGCCGAATTCGTCCTTGGCCAGCTTGACGATGGCGTCGTTCTCGGACTGCTTGGTGACGTCCAACTCCTGGTACGCGGCATGGCCACCGTGCTGCCGGATCTCGTCGGCGATCCGCCTGAGGTTCTCCGCGCGCCGCGCGCCGAGCACCACTTTCGCGCCTTGGCTCGCGAGCAGCTTGGCCGTGGCCTCGCCGATGCCGGACGATGCGCCGGTGATGATGATGACTTTGTCTTTGATCATGGTGTATTACTGCCCTTGTTAAATGCCGGCGATATCTGTCGGCGTGAATATCAGTACACGGTGAATCCGCCGTCCACACAGCCTGGCCGGCGGCGGTTGCGGCCCTTCAAAGTCGAGCCGGACACAGGGATGAATGAACCGCGGGCGCAGAGGCGGCCAGGTCAGTCGTACATGCGCTCGATCCTGGCCTGCAGCGGCGCGGGAGCCTGCAGCACGGACAGTCCCGTCTCCACTGCGCCGAGGCGCATCAGATCGCCCGTGTAGTTGCCAGTGCCGTCCTCGACAAAGATCGCGAGGTTGCCCCACGGGGCGTAGTAGGCGAGATCACCTGCATTGACGGGTACCGAGCTTTCGGCGCCGCCGCGGGTGAGCTTTTGTGGGAGGTCGGCAATGCGCTCGATGCGCGCGTAGTCGGCCAGCGTCAACGACAGCGGCAGCAGCGCCGCGAAATCCCTTGCAGTGGCGTTGTCGTACAGCCTGGCGGTAACCACCTGGCCGTCGACCGACAGGCGAATCTTCATGAGCGACTCAGGAGCCCCGGAATTGGCTTTTTCCATGGCCTCGATGCTGGGCCTTTGAAGTCAACTTGACTAGCTAATGAAATCTTCTAAGGCATATTAATTGCACTAATCAATTGCCCATGGGAGACTGCTGCCATGGTCAAACGCAACCTCAACGATCTCCTGTATTTCGTGACGGTGGCGCGGGAAGGAAGCTTCACGCGCGCCGCCTCGCTGCTGGGCGTCACGCAATCGGCACTCAGCCAGGCCATCAGCGGCTTGGAGGCGCGGCTGGAGATTCGATTGCTCACGCGCACCACGCGCAGCGTGTCGCCCACGGTCGCCGGCGAGCGCTTGCTCAATGCCATCGGACACCGATTCGACGAGATTGGCGCAGAACTCGATGAGCTGACCGAGCTGAGGGACAAGCCGGGCGGCACGGTGCGCATCACCTGCGGCGAGCATGTCCTTCGGACCACACTGCTGCCCAAGCTCAGGCCCCTGTTGCTCGAGTACCCCGACATCAAGGTCGAGTTCGACATCAACTACGGATTCCGGGACATCGTGGCCGACCGCTTCGATGCGGGCGTGCGTCTGGGCGACACCATCGACAAGGACATGATTGCGTTGCCGATCGGCCCGCAGTTGCGCATGGCCGTAGCGGCTTCGCCTGGATACTTCGAGATCCATCCCATCCCCAAGACTCCGCGCGACTTGATCAAGCAGAACTGCATCAACATGCGCATGCAGACCGCAGGGGGCCTCTATGTCTGGGACTTCGAGCGCCGAGGCCGGAAACAGAATGTGCGGGTGGACGGGCAACTCATCTTCAACACCTCACTCAGCATGGTCGAAGCGGCCGTGGCGGGACTGGGCCTCGCATTCCTGCCCGAAGAAGAGTTCGCGCCGTATCTGGAGGAGGGCCGGTTGGTGCGCGTGCTGGACGACTGGTGTCCGCCGTTTCCCGGCTATTACCTCTATTACCCGAGCCGCCGCCAGCCTTCGCCCGCGTTCTCATTGGTGGTCAATGCGCTGCGCGTGACATCCCCGCCGACCCCGAAGCGCCGTTAGGCGTCGTTGAGGCGCTGGCCCGGCATCCGGCAATCCTTCCTGCCGGGAAGCTGCAGCCCACTTCATGATGCGGCCGGGTTCGCCTGGCAGAAAGACAGTGCGAGTAATCATGTTCCAACTTTCGAATTCGCCTGTGGATCGCACTCTGCTGTCCTTGATGGCGTGCGTGTTCGCTGTATTTCTTGTCACGGGCGCGGCACTGCCCGCATTGCCGCTGCATATCCATGGCAATCTTGGCTTCAGCACCTTCACCGTTGGCCTTGTCTCTGGCGCGCAGTTCGCCGCGGCGCTGCTTTGCCGCCTGTGGTCTGGCACGATCTCGGATCGGCGAGGACCCAAGTCCGCTGTGGTGACGGGGGTTGCGCTGGCAGCGCTCGCAGGATTGCTCTATCTCGCATCGACAAAGGGCACAGGCGACCGAATGGTGTCGATCACGATTCTGTTGGCGGCCCGCGTGCTGCTCGGGGGCGCAGAGAGCTTCGTCATGATTGGTGCGCAGAGCTGGTGCCTGTCGCTCACTAGCCCCGGCAATGTCGGCAAGACGATCGCGCGGATCGGTACCGCGATGTTCGTAGCCCTGGCGCTGGGTGCGCCTCTGGGTAGCTTTCTGTATGCGAGCCTTGGTTTCGCCTCGATCGGATGGGCAACACTTGTCGGCGCCATGGCGACCTGGCTGCTGGTCGCCTTCATTCCTTCCCCCCGACCCGTACCGCAAACCCGCAAGGCCACCAACCAGGTCCTCAAGGCCGTTTGGATACCTGGGCTCGCGATGGCTTTTTCCAGCTTGGGCTACGGCATCATGACAGCCTTCGCCGTCCTGCTGTTCCAACAGCAGGGCTGGCAACCGGCATGGCTGTCCTTCACCGCATTCGCCGTTGCCCTGATGGTGGCGCGTGTCTTCTTCGGCCCGTTGCCGGATCGCCTGGGTGGCGCGCGCACCGCGATGATCTTCGTCGCGATCCACAGCGCGGGGCTGGCTCTCATCTGGCTTTCCCCCAATGCGTGGCTTGCCTTCGTCGGATCTGCCATGGCGGGCTTCGGCTACGCACTGGTGTATCCCGGCCTCGGCATGGAGGCCGTCGCTCGGGCGCCGGCAGAGGCGCGGGGACTTGCCATGGGTGTCTATACGGCCTTCATCGATCTGGCACTCGGCCTGTTCGCGCCGCTTCTCGGGCTGCTTGCGAACGTGGTCGGACTGGAACAGATTTTCCTCATCACCGCATTGCTCGCGCTTTGCGCCGTGCCGATTGCGGCATGGCTCATTTCTCATCCAGCCGGACGATCACGCCAGACCTCGCATTGCGCGGCGGTCGGCAACAACCATTGAGGAGCCCAGGGCTCAAGATCCTCGCTGGCCGCGTCTGGCTGAGCCGTAGATTCAGTTGAAGTTGATCTTGAGCTTCTTCCCGAGCTCTCGCCATTTCGCGACTTCGGCACCGAGATACTCCTGGAGACCGGCCGGAGTTGACGTCGTCGCCTTCACGTTCGCCGTTTCAAGCCGTTGAATGACCTCGGGCATCTGCGCCGCCTTGTTCAGGGCATCACTCAATATGCGGGTGGTCGACGGCGGCATCCCTGCGGGCCCGAGCAAGCCGTAGATGGAATAGATGCCGATGGACTTGAGCGCCTCGACGCTGTCGCCGGCCGTCGGCACATTAGGCAGCGTCTTCAGCCGCTGCGTCCCAGTCACGGCGATCGCCTTGACTCGCCGATCGTTCACGAACGGAACCGCTTGTGCGGAGATCGGAACACCGAAGTCGATCGTGCCGGCGGCGAGCTCCCGCACGACCTCGACGTCGCCTTTGAATGGAACGTGCGTGAGTTTGATGTCCGTGACGTTCATGATGTACTCCGTCAACAGATGGCCGCCCGAGCCGACGCCGGCCGAGCCGTAGAACAGCTTGTTCGGGTTGGCCTTCGCATAGCTGATGAAGTCGGCGAGAGAGTTGACCGGCAGGGTGTTCTTCACGGAAAGCACCGCTTCGACTTCCCCAACCTTCGCGATGTGCGTGAAGCTCTTCAGGATGTCATAGGGGATGTCAGAGCGCACGCCGGGGCCGATGGTCAGGGCGCCCGCAGTTCCTAGCCAGAGCGTGTGTCCATCCGGCGGTGCAGAAAGTACGGTCTGTGCGGCGAGCTGCTCGAAAGCACCCGGCTTGTTCTCGACGATCACCGGCGTGTTGAGAATCGTCTGAAGCTTCTCGGCGTAGACCCGCGCCGTCGTGTCAGCTCCTCCCCCCGCGGTATAGCCGACCACGATCCTGATGGGCCGGGATGGATACGGCTCTGCATGCGACGTAGCCAGGAGCAACGTCGTGCAAAGCGCGGCGGCGATAGAGCGCAGGATGCTGAGGTATGTCATTTATGTCTCCTTGTATCTTTCGAATGTTGTGCGCGCAGCACATGCACGCCCCTGCCAGGCAGGACGACCGTCACTCGTGCAGGTTCGGGAACTGTCCTGTTGTGCTGATCATGGTGGTGCGGGTCTCAAGAAATGGGGCGAGAGCGTCGATGCCCATCTCGCGGTCCCAGCCACTGGCCTTGAAGCCGCCGTAGGGCGCAGACCAGCGGGTGGCGTTGTAGGTGTTGACCCAGACCATGCCGGCCTCGATCCGCTGGGAAACGCGTAGCGCACGGCCCAGGTCGCGAGTCCACAGTCCCGCGGTCAGGCCGAACTGGGTGTCGTTCGCGATGGCAATGGCTTCCTCTTCCCCATCGAAGGGGATCAGGGAGGCGACCGGGCCGAAGATCTCCTCACGGGCGATGCGCATCTGGTTGTTGACGCCAGCGAACACGGTGGGCTCTACGAAATAGCCACTCGCAAGCTCCGGCGTCTCTATGCGGTGGCCTCCGGCGATGAGCTCGGCTCCGTCGTCGCGACCGACCTGAATATAGGACAAAGTCTTCTTCAGCTGCGCCTCGTTCGCCTGCGGTCCCATGCGCGTCGCCTCGTCGAGAGGCATTCCCACGCGCACGGCCTTCGCTCGCTGTCTGAAAAGGTCGACCACGCGGTCGTAGATCGGTCGCTCGATGAGGACCCGGGATCCCAGCGCGCAGCTCTGGCCGCAATTGCGCCACGCCATCGCGGTTGCCGCGTTGATCGCCTGGTCGATATCGGCGTCGGCAAAGAGGATGTGGGGCGCCTTGCCGCCCAGCTCGAAGCTGAATCGTTTGAGCGTTGCAATGCCGTCGTGCAGCATCTTCCTCGCGGTGCCGCCTTCTCCGGTGAAGGTGATGCGCGCAACGCCAGGGTGTTTCACGAGGTGCGCGCCCGCGCTGTGGCCATATCCCGGGACGACATTGAAGACGCCCGGAGGAAAGCCAGCCTCGTGTGCGAGGCGTGCCAACTCCAGTGCCGTCACGGAGGTGTGCTCGGATGGCTTGAGCACCACCGGACAGCCTGCCGCGAGCGCCGGGCCGATCTTCACGCATGTCGTGAACAGCGGCACGTTCCACGGCGTGACCGCACCGACCACGCCGATCGGCTCCATCGTGGTGAACACATGCATGTCGCTGTCGATGGGAATGGTTCGGCCCTGCGCTTTGTCCGCAAGCGAGGCGAACCACTGGTAGTACTGCGCCTGGGCCGTGATGCTCGCGCGCAGGTCGCGAATGACGCCGCCGCAATCTCGCGATTCCAGTTCCGCGAGCTTCGGCGCCGCTTCGCGGAAGAGATCCGCGAAGCGGCGCAGCAGCGCCGCGCGCTCGTGGCCCGGCATGCGTCGCCATGGGCCGCGGAGGGCGTGCTGCGCAGCGGCGACGGCGCGGTCGATGTCGGCAACTCCGCCCATTGGTACCACGGCCCACGGACGACCCGTGGCCGGATCGATGCTTTCGCTATACCCACCGTCTAGCGGCACAACCCATTCGCCTCCAATGTAGAGATGTTCATAGCGCCTCAGGGCGCAAGGTTCGTTGCGATTTTCAACGGCGCTATCCATGGGTCGTCTCCTCTTGTTGGACTCGCGGCAGGGTGCCGCAGCCTGATATCAAGAATAGCATGCGTTTTCTTTTGGTCGAAACGCATTCCAGTGTTCGGAACTGCATATATCCTGGAACGTGCGAGCGATTCGGGGCGAGGAGAGGGCGAAGGCAGCCCAAAGAGACACTTTCACTGCGGCCCACAAGTCGACAAAAGCTACCTCATCAGGGCCGGTTCATCTGGTCGGTGCCCAAGCCTCAGCTCGGCACGTCGCGGCCTCTGTTTGCTGGCCTGATTAATTAGTTGGTCTGATTAACTCTTTAAGAATTCATTACCTAGTCAATCGACGGATCCCTTGGCAAACTTCCCTCAACAGCGAAGAAGGCAATGATTGGTCCAGGCACCGACTGCCTGCGCCGCCGCCCAATCCAAAGGAACATCGACCATGAAAACCCCAGCAGATAGCACATTCGGCGCGACCGCAGAGCAAGTGTTCAGCGCTTCGGATCGTCGCGAATTTCTGAAGATTGCCGGCGCCAGTGCGGTGGCGCTCGGCCTCGCATCGATTCCAGGCACCGCCGCCTTCGCGGCAACGAAAGAAAGACCAGACATGTTCCATGGCGCAGACAACTTCTACAAGAGCGACAAAGTGACCCTGCAGAAGGTCAGCTTCAAGGACCAATACCAGATGAAGGTCGCGGGCAACCTCTTCGTTCCCAAGACCTTCGATCGCAGCAAAGCCCATCCGGCGCTCGTCGTGAGCCACCCGATGGGGGCCGTGAAGGAGCAAAGTGCGAACCTCTACGCGACCAAGATGGCCGAACAGGGCTTCATCACGTTGGCCATCGACCTGCCGGGCTGGGGCGAGAGCGAAGGGCCGCGCAACCTCGTGTCGCCGGAGATGTATGCCGAAGCGTTCAGCGCGGCGGTCGATTTCCTGGGGACGCGGCCCTTCGTGGACCGCAGCCGGATTGGCGCGATCGGCATCTGCGGCAGCGGCAGCTTCGTGATCAGCGCGGCCAAGATCGATCCGCGCATGAAGGCTATCGCCACGGTGAGCATGTACGACATGGGCGCGGTCAACCGCCAAGCGCTCCAGAAGTCCATGACGCTGGAGCAGCGCAAGGCCATCATCTCCGCAGCCGCCGAGCAGCGCTACGTGGAGTTCCAAGGGGGCGAAATCGCTGTAGCAGGCGGTACCGATCTTGCGTTGACTGCAGACACGCATCCGATCCAGCGCGAGTTCTACGATTTCTATCGTACGCGGCGCGGCGAGTTCACCCCGGCGGGCGCATCTCCCCAAAGGACAACGAAGCCGACGGTCGCCAGCAACGTCAAGTTCATGAACTTCTACCCGTTCAACGACATCGAGACGATCTCCCCGCGTCCGCTGCTGTTCATCAGCGGCGACCAGGCGCACTCCAGGGAATTCAGCGAGGACGCCTACCGGCGTGCCGCCGAACCGAAGGAACTGGTCTGGGTGCCGGGCGCCGGCCACGTCGATCTCTACGACCGCGTGAACCTCATTCCCTGGGACAAGTTGAACTCGTTCTTCGGCAGGCATCTGGCGCAGACGGCGGCTGCATGACGGCACACCTGTCCGACGCCTTCGACCGGAAAAGCCTCTCTGAAGGGACAACAGGCGTGCGGCCGGCGGACGCGCACTGGAGCGGCGTGTTTGCGATGTCGCTGTGCGTCTTCGCGCTGATCGCCTCGGAGTTCATGCCCGTCAGCCTGCTGACGCCGATCGCGGCCGACCTCCACGTCACCCAGGGGATGGCCGGACAAGGCATCGCGATCTCGGGTGCGTTCGCAGTGCTGACCAGCCTGTCGATACCGGGGCTCGCCGGCGGCATGAACCGCAAGACCTTGCTGCTGGGACTGACCGCCCTGATGGCCGTCTCTGGTGCCGTGGTGGCGTGGGCGCCGAGCTATCTGGTCTACATGGTCGGCCGCGCGCTCATCGGTGTGGTCATCGGTGGCTTCTGGTCCATGTCGGCCGCCACGGCCATGCGGCTGGTGCCGGCTCGAGAGGTGCCGCGCGCCCTCGCCATCTTCAATGGCGGCAATGCACTGGCCACGGTGATCGCCGCGCCGCTGGGCAGCTATCTTGGTTCGGTCATGGGCTGGCGCGGCGCCTTCTTGTGCCTGGTCCCGGTGGCGGCGATCGCTCTGGTTTGGCAGTGGATCAGCCTGCCGGCCATGAGGGCCCAAGAGCGCGCGCCGGGTTCGGGCAATGTGTTCAAGGTGCTGAAGAGCCGCTCCGCTGCCTTGGGCATGGCTGCGTGCGGCGCCTTCTTCATGGGGCAGTTCGCACTGTTCACTTATGTGCGTCCGTTCCTCGAGACGGTGACGCGGGTGAACGTGTCTACGCTGTCGCTCATCCTGCTCGTGATCGGCGTGGCGGGGTTTGTCGGCACGGCGCTGATCGGCGCTGTGCTCAAGCGCGGCCTGTACCGGACGCTGATCGCTATCCCGGTCCTGATGGCGGTGATTGCCGTGGCACTCATTCCTTTCGGCGCTTGGGTCTCGGCCACCGTGGCGCTGCTGGGCTTGTGGGGCCTGATGGCGACTGCCGCCCCGGTCGGCTGGTGGAGCTGGATTGCCGAAGCCATGCCGCACAACGCCGAAGCCGGCGGCGGGCTGATGGTGGCGGTGATCCAGCTGGCCATCGCGCTGGGTTCGACAGTGGGCGGCCTGCTGTTCGACTCGACAGGCTATCGGAGCACCTTCGCAGCGAGTTCCGCTGTGCTGCTGCTGGGGGCCTTTCTCGCCTTTCTGACCTCGCGTTCGCAAGCGCGGCAAGCGGCATGAACTGCGCGTCACACCAGGAAGAACCGATGACTACGATGCGCCATGTTCTTCGCGAAGGACAACCCCGTTCGGGCATCGAGACCCGCCGCGCGTGCAGGCTGCCCGCCCTGCGCGGGCTTGTCCTGATGTGCGGCCTGCTCGCGCTCGGGGCATGTGACGCTGCCCAGCCTGGAGCTCCAGGCACGCCCGTCGCAGCTGCCCCGGCGGCTGCTCGTCAACCGGAGGAATCACGCATGTGGATGACCGTTGGTACACGCCGCTTCGCCATCACCCTGGCCGATACCGAGGCGGCCCGCGAATTTGCCGCGATGCTGCCGCTCTCGATAGACATGCCGGACCTCAACAACAACGAGAAGCACGCGGAGCTGCGGAAACCACTGCCGACGAATGCGATCCGTCCGGGCACGATCCGCAGCGGTGACCTGATGCTGTACGGGCCGCGAACCCTGGTCGTCTTCTACCAGACCTTCAACTCGCCCTACGCGTACACCCGTCTCGGCCATGTGGACGAGCCCGCTGGTTTGGCGCAGGCGCTCGGCAGCGGCAGCGTGCGGATCGAGTTCTCCAAGGGCTAGAACGGTGTGTGGCTTGCTACGAGCCGGTCGTCGAGAGCTTTGGTTGAATGGCTGGCGTCGGCCGCCGTCTGCCTACCATGTCAGCCCGCGGGCAACGGCGCGGCGTTGACCGCCAGCTGCGCGGCGAATGCCCGCTGGTAGGCCGGCCGCGCTTCGCCGCGAGCGACATAGGCGGCCAGGCTGGGAAACTCGTTCAGCAGGCCGGAGGGCCGAAGCCGCAGCAGCACCGACACCATCAGCAGGTCGCCCGCGCTGAAGCCGCCGTCGAGCCATTCCGCATCTCCCAGGCGCGCGGACAGTTGGTTCATTCGGGCGCGCACCCGGTCTTCTACGAGGGGCGTGCGCTCGGCCTTCCAGGGCTTGTCGCCCTCCATCAGCTTGACCGTGACGAGTTCGAGGATGGGAAGCTCGACCGTGTTGAGCGCCGCGAACATCCACGTGATGGCGCGCGCCCTTGCGTTGGCATCGGCGGGGAACAGGCCCGGGTGGCGCTCTGCGATGTGCATCACGATGGCGCCGGTCTCGAACAGCGCGAGCTCGTCTTCCTCGTAGGTGGGGATCTGGCCGAAGGGATTCAGCGCCAGATGCGCGGCCTCCTTCATCGCGCGGAAGGACACCAGGCGCACCTGGTAGGGCAGGCCGGCTTCTTCCAGCGCCCAGCGCACGCGCGTGTCGCGCGCCAGGCCCTTGCCGCCATCGGGCGAGCGTTCGAAGGCGGTGATGGTGATGGTCATGATGAGTGTCCTTTCGGCGTACGGCAGGAAGCGCCGGCGCCATTTTGAGCGAGGCCGTTCAGAAGGTGGTTCATGGCGCGGCAAACGTGGCTTTCGCGGTAAATTGTGCTCAAACCACAGGAGACCGCATGCCTGCCATTCCACGCTTCAACCGCTTCGCCTTGCGAGCCGCCTTGTACTCCTGCCTCGCGATGCTCGCCCTGTCGAGCCGGGCCGCCGACTACCCGGCGCCGAAGGAGGGCAGCTGGATCGCCAAGGACTTTCGCTTTCACACCGGCCAGGTCATGCCGGAACTGCGCCTGAACTACATCACCATTGGCGCGCCCAGCGGCGAGCCGGTGCTGGTCCTGCATGGAACCGCCGGCTCGGCGGCAAGCATGCTGACGCCCGCGTTTGCCGGCGAGCTGTTCGGCGTGGGCCAGCCGCTGGATGCCACCCGCTACTACATCATCATTCCCGACGGCCTGGGAACCGGCAAGTCGGCCCGCCCCTCGGATGGCCTGCGCGCCAACTTTCCCCGCTACAACTACGACGACATGGTGGATGCACAGTACCGGCTCGTCACCGAACACCTTGGCGTCAAGCACCTCCGGGCGATCATCGGCAATTCGATGGGGGGCATGCATGCCTGGATGTGGGGCGTGAAGCACCCTGACGCCATGGACGCGCTGGTGCCGATGGCGTGCCAGCCCACCGAGATGTCCAGCCGCAACTGGATGATGCGCCGGCTGCTGACCGAGTCCATCCGCAGGGATCCGGAGTGGAACAACGGCAACTACACCACCCAGCCTCGCAGCGCCCAGTTGGCTTCCGTGTTCTTCGCCACCGCCACCAGCGGCGGCAACCTGGCGATGTACAAGGCCGCGCCGACGCGTGCCCAGGCCGACAAGCTGCTGGAGACGCGCCTGGGTGCGCCCTTCACTGCGGACGCAAACGACATCCTCTACCAATGGGAGGCGTCCGCCGACTACAACCCGTCCCCCGGGCTGGAGCGCATCCAGGCGGCCGTGCTTGCCATCAACGCGGCCGATGATGAGCGCAACCCGCCTGAGACCGGCATCATGGAACGCGAAATGAAGCGCGTGAAGAATGGCCGCTACTACCTGATCCCGTCCAGCGACCGGACCACCGGCCACGGAACCACGGGCCAGGCAACA
>Ga0182006_1000833_pt1 | contig 20691 bp, 10 predicted proteins | sample Sormic07211104_1_FD_123022 | JGI IMG/M metagenome (GOLD analysis project Ga0182006, IMG submission 123022) | Rhizosphere microbial communities from Sorghum bicolor, Mead, Nebraska, USA - 072115-104_1 MetaG | ecosystem: Host-associated > Plants > Roots > Rhizosphere | place: USA: Nebraska...
CAGCAGGTCCGGCATGCGGTCGATCACGGCCACCGCGCCGGCACCGCGCAGGTCGAGCGATTTGCGATAGCCGTAGCTCACCAGGACGAAGTCCATGCCCGCATCGCGCGCGGCGAGCACGTCACTTTCGGAATCGCCGACCATCAGGCTTCGTTCGATCGGCACGCGTGCCTCGTCGGCGAGATGGCGCAAGGGCACGCCGCTGGGCTTGCGCTCGGGCAAGGTGTTTCCACCGACGATGCCGTCGATGTAAGACAGCATGCCGCGCACTTCCAGCAAGGGACGCACGAATTCCTCGTTCTTGTTCGTGCATACGGCCAGCTTCACGCCCTGCGCGTGAAGCGACTTCAACGTCTCGACCACGCCATCGTAAGCGATGCCATCGAGCGCGGTTTCCGCGTAGTGCGCGAGGAAGCCCGGCATGACCTCGTCGATGTCCGCGTCGCTTCCGGCATGGTGGAAGGCGTAGGTGATGAGCTTGCGCGAGCCCTCGCCGATCCAGCCGGTGACCTGGTTCGTGTCGTAGGTGGGTAGCTTCCAGTCGAGCAACGTGCGGTTCACCGATTCGGCGATGTCGGCCGCGCTGTCGACCAGCGTACCGTCGAGATCGAAGATGACGAGGGAATAGGGGAAGGACAAGGTACCGCTCCGCGCGAAAGACACCAATTCTACGCCTTCGGCGGCGCCAGGCCGTGGCTGAGCAGGGCCAGCGCATGCCGCGTGATATCTTCCGGCCCGATGTGCTTGCGCAGGGGATCGTCCTTCCATTTGCGCAGCGCGGTCATCGGCAAGACGGTCAGGCTCAGGATCGAGGTCATCAGCAGGGCGGGGTCCAGCGCCTTGTTCAGCCGGCCCTCGTCCTGCCACCGGCGAATGGCCGTGACCATGGCGACCTGGCGACTCGCCTTGACGCGCTTGCGCAGGTGCTGCTTGAACAGGTCGTGGTCGTTCAGCAGCTCGCCGAAGAACACCGGCCCCATCCAGGGATGCTCGGCGGCGAGCTCGACGAAACGTTCCGCGAGGCGGGCGAATGCCGCCGCCGGATCGTTCGCGTGCGTCTGGAAGATGTCGTCGATCCGCGCGCGCATCGGCGCGATGTGTACGTCGAAGATGGTGTCGAACAGTTGCTCGCGTGTCTTGAAGTAGTAGTGCACCGCGGCGGGGGTCATGCCGGCGGCGCGGGCGATCGCGGCCAGCGTGGTCGCGGTGTAGCCCTGTCGCGCATACAGCTCCAGCGCGATGCCGACCAGTCGTTCGCGCTGGTCCGGCCCGTCGGGCTGGGTGGGCGGGCGGCCCGGACGGCGGGCCTTGCGGGGAGAGGAAGTGACCACGGTGTCTCCGGAATCGATGACCCGCATGGATACCATGAACGGCCGGGCATTTGACCGCATGCGGTGACGGGCATATATTAAATCACTACTTAATTAATTGAAGGCGCCGCGCCGTGACGACCGAAACAGCCGAGGATGCCGTGGCGACGCCAGCCAGCATCGCCACGCCCGATCCTGCCCCCGTCACGCCAGCGCCACCGCCGTCGCTGCGCCTGCTGTTCACCGCCCTGATGCTGGTGATGTTGCTCGCCGCGCTCGACCAGACCATCGTCTCGACCGCGTTGCCGACCATCGTGGGCGAGATGGGAGGCTTGAGCCAGCTGTCGTGGGTGGTGACCTCATATCTGCTGACGTCGACGGTGGTCGTGCCGCTGTACGGCAAGTTCGGCGATCTGTTCGGCCGCAAGATCGTGCTGCAGACGGCCATCGTGATCTTCCTCGTCGGCTCCGTCCTGTGCGGCCTCGCGCAGGACATGACCCAGCTGATCCTGATGCGCGCCTTGCAGGGGCTGGGCGGCGGTGGCTTGCTGGTGGTGACGATGGCGTCGATCGGCGACGTGATTCCTCCGGCCGAACGCGGCAAATACCAGGGATTGTTCGGCGGCGTTTACGGACTGGCCACGGTGATCGGTCCCTTGCTCGGCGGCTTCATGGTCGACCACCTCTCCTGGCGCTGGATTTTCTACGTGAACCTGCCGCTGGGCGTGCTATGCATCGCCGTGATCGCCGCGGTGTTCCATCCGCACGTGCGCCATGTCCGTCACACCATCGACTATTGGGGCGCGGGCTGGCTGGCGCTCGCGTTGAGTTGCCTCATCCTGTTCACCACCGAGGGCGGCACCACGTTGCCGTGGGATTCGGCGCAATTGTGGTTCATCCTCGCGTTCGCGGTGGTCGGCGTGGTCGGCTTCATCTACGAGGAAAGCGTGGCGGAGGAGCCGATCATTCCGCTGCATCTGTTCCGGCATCGCACCTTCCTGCTGAGTTGCCTCATCGGGTTCTTCGTGGGCACGGCCTTGTTCGGTTCCACGACCTATCTGCCGTTGTACCTGCAAGTGGTCAAGGGCGTGTCGCCGACAGGCGCCGGACTGCAACTGTTGCCGCTGATGGGTGGCGTGCTGGTCAGTTCGATCGTGTGCGGCCGCCTCATCAGCCGGTTCGGCCGGTACCGTGTGTTTCCCATCCTCGGCACGTTGATCGCGGGTATCGCCCTGGTCCTGCTCGGCACCGTGCGCGACAGCGATCCGCTGTACCTGATCTACCTCTATGCGGGCTTTCTCGGCCTGGGCCTGGGCATGGTCTTGCAGGTGTTGATCCTGGCCACGCAGAACAGCGTGGAGATGAAGTACCTGGGCGTGGCGACGTCGGGTGTCACCCTGTTCCGTTCGATCGGCGGTTCCATCGGCGTGTCGGCGTTCGGCGCCATCTTCAGCAATGGCTTGCAGTCGCGATTGAACGACGTGATGCCCGAGGGTCCTCGCACGCCGCATTCCTTGGGGCCCGATGCGGTACGCGCGCTGCCGCCGGCGATCCACGACCGTTACCTCCAAGCCTTCGGCGCCTCGCTGCACACGGTGTACCACGTGGCGGCGGTGGTCATGGCGGTGGCGTTCGTCCTCGCGTGGTGGTTGCGCGACGTGCCCCTCCGCCGCGCGCACTGAATGCCTGTATTAACTGAATGCCCGTAGGAACTGTCACGGAACCGGCCCTGGTGGGAAGCCGCTTCAGCGGCGATGGGTGCTTGCCTCGACCTGGCCCGCTGCCGCGGGATCGCCGACAAGTCGGCTCCCACCAAAGCGGCTCTCACCAAGGCGGGTTCCACTGAGGGGCCGCCCTTGAGGGCTTTCATGGTGAAGTGGCGTGTGCATTTCCGGCAGGGATGACGGGTAGGTGCTGTTCATGGCCATCGGGCGACGTAGTATCGGTCGGCCCATGCGCTACGGCGCTGGGTGACAGCGTTATTCCTTACGATCAAACACCGTGCGATCCACCAAGGAGTTCCCCGCTATGACGAACAACGCTTCGCAGTTCCACGATGCATCCACGAAGACCCGTGCCTTCGCCCGCCTCAGCGCCTTCGAGGTGGCCGCGGTTCCCGAAGACGACAAGGGTGGTTTGTTCCTGACCATCTATACCGATCCGGACCGTCCCGAACCGGAAATCGGCATCATCGGCGGCTGATACGCATCGTCCGATCCCGCGCCCCGCACCCGCGGGGCGCATCTTCATGGGAGGTTCCATGCGTCGTCCCCTGATCCTCGCTCCTTCGAGCGACCCGCATGCATGCGCGCTGGCGTGGGCGATCCGCCAGCAAGGGGTCGAGCCTTTTTGGACGCCGTCGTTACGCGCGCAGAGGGGCGTCCACTACAGCGTGCGAACGGGAGGCGAGGGTACGTCGTTCAGCGATTCGCTACTCGCGGGCGAAGGCATCAGTGCCGTGTGGAACAGGCGAATGCAGGACCCCGTTCCCGATTGCGCCGACGAAGACAGGAACTTCGCGACGTGGGAGTGGAAACTGTTCCAGCGCAATGTCTTCAGTCTCGAAAGCGCCTACGGCGATGCCTTGTGGGTGAACGGGCTGGCGGCGTCGCAGCGGGCGGAGTTGAAGCTCGTGCAACTCGACACCTGCCGGCGCCTGGGTATTCCGTTTCCGGAAACACTGGTGACCACCGATGCCACCGAAGTCGCCGCCTTCATCCGGCGATGGGGCAGGGTGGTGTTCAAGAGCTTCCTCGTGCATCAGTGGGAGGAACGGATCAGTGGCAGGATGCATGCCGTGGGTGTCAGCTTGCTCGATGGGGACAGCGAATTGCCTGCGGAGGCCATCGCGGTCTGTCCAGGTATCTACCAGCGCTACATCGAGAAGCGCCACGACGTGCGCGTGACCGTCATAGGCGATCACCTGTTCGCTGTGAGCCTGGGCAAGGGAGCGGACGGGGCATATGTCGATTGGCGCGGGCAGAGTAAAGACCCGGCGTTCCGTGCCGAAGCGATCTTCTTGCCTTCTTCCGTCAAGGAAAAGCTGCGCGTCTTGATGCGCGAACTCGGCCTCGTTTTTGGATGCATCGACCTGGCGGTCGACCGCCAGGGCAATTTCCATTTCCTCGAGGTGAATCAGGCTGGCCAGTTCCTTTTCGTCGAGGACATGGTGCCGGAACATCCGCTGCTGGGAAGCATGACCGCCTTGCTCCTCTCCGGCCGTTCCGATGCCCCCATCGGGGAGTTGAAGCCGGTATCGATGAAGGCGTTCTGGCAGTCGGACGCCTATGCGGCCTTGCGTGACCGCGTGGAAACGCGCCCGCCCGAGCGTCACTTGTTCACGCTCGAATAGGCTGGCGCGATAAACGCAAGACAATGAAGAACATCGTTTGCGCTGTCGTTCTTCCGTATATGCGCATGGAGGCATTTGCATGTGCGTCAGGACTCTGATAAATGCACTATCCACGCTCCCCATGGAGGGTGGCGATACGAGCAAGGAGGGCTTTGCAAATGGTCACGGAAGACATGGTCAACGCATGCGTCAGAACCTATTACTCGACATTGGCGGGCATCAGCTTTCGGATATTGGGTGAGCTGGACAGCGTGCGCGTGGGGTACCTGAGGGACCTTTACGCCGAAGGTTTCAAGCCTCATATCGATCTTCAGTACGCGCCGAGCGAGAACAACGTGGCTTCTCGTGCCTTCCAGTGCGCGCGTAGCGCCGGTGCGTGTCAATTCCTCATCGCCCGGGTGACTTTCGTCGAATGGAATGGCGATGTCTGCATTGCGGTGAAAGCGACGCGGCAGGCACCGAACATGCCTTCCACGGAGTTCCTGGAGATATTCGTGGCTAGCCCGGAGGGCGAAAAGCTCTTGATGAAGCAACAGTCATACAACGAAAGCGCGTTCGTCCGTTAGTCCAGCACATCGTCACCGAGCAACCCGGCTGCGTGCGGCTATCCGAAGGTGAACGAGTAGACCTGGATGCCCGGGTCGAGGAATTCGATCTCGACGTCCCGGTCGGTGATCTCGCCAGCCTGGCGGATCAACTGGTACATCCGCGGCTTGGTCACCGTGCCACTGCCGTCGGGGGCGACATCGACACCGCGGCCGGTGCCGGGAGCCTTGCCGTCGATCAGCACCCGGAAGCGAACGGGCGCGCCGCTCGGCGACGGGCCCATCACCAGGTGGACATCGCGCGCATGAAAACGATAGGCGATGCGGGCGCCGGCTTTGTCGGCTTGCGCGGATTCCGCCTTGACCGTCCAATCCCCGCCCAGGCCCCAGCTACCGGGTGACAGGTCACCGGGAAGTGCGTACGTCTTGCTCCGGTCCTGGCGCACGCCGCCGGGCGAAGAGAAACCATCGGCGCGGCCATAGCCGACATAGGTCTCGCCGGTACGGAGCTGTGCCCAATCGGCCTGTGCCTCGACGCCTTCGGATACCACCTTGGTCGGACCCGCGGGCAAATCGGCGTGTCCGGCTTCGACCAGCAATTGCCTGATGATCGCCTCGGTGTGCTCGTATTCGCCTTCGCCGAAGACGTGGTGGCGGATGCGGCCCTGGCTGTCGACGATATAGAGGGCGGGCCAGTACTCGTTGTCGAAGGCACGCCACACGGCATGGTCGCTGTCGACGGCGACCGGATAACCCGGGGCGATGTCCTTCACCGCCGTGCGCACGTTGTCCAGGTTCTTCTCGAAGCCGAACTCCGGCGAGTGGACGCCGATGACGACCAGGCCCTGGTTCCCGTATCGCGCGGCCCATGCACGAAGGTAGGGGACCTGCCGGAGCGAATTGATGCAGGAGTACGTCCAGAAATCCACCAGCACCACCTTGCCGCGCAAGGCGGAAGGCGAGAGTGCGGGGGAGCCGATCCAGGTCGTCGCACCGGTGAGTGACGGCATGCGACCCTCGACCGGAAGTTCGGCGGCCGGGGCGGGCGAAACGATGGTGTCGCGGCTAGCGGCCGGATAGGGAAACGTGGCAGCGAACGCCAACGAAATTGTCAGTAATGTGCGTGGCTTCATGGAGTGCTCCCGGTATCCGGAGGCATGTCACTACAATCCATGCCGGATCTCTTGGAGCGACGTGCCCTCGCGGCGGGCGTCAGCCCGGATCGCCTGTTGGAAGCAAGCGGTCGTACTCACGCTTCACCACGGCATAGCATTCGCAGGTGCGCCGCTCCAGGCCCGCACGATCGAGCACGGTGATGTGTCCGCGCCGGTAGTGGATCAGCCCAGCGCGCTGCAAACGACCGGCAGCCTCCGTGACGCCCTCCCGGCGCACGCCCAACATATTCGCGATGAGTTCCTGGGTCATGACGAGTTCACTCCCAGCCAGGCGATCCAGGCTGAGCAGCAACCACCGGCACAACTGCTGGTCGAGGGAATGGTGTCGATTGCAGACCGCGGTCTGCGACATTTGCGTGATGAGCGCCTGCGTGTAACGGAGCAGAAGGTGCAGAACCGGCCCTGCGCGATTGAATTCCCGAAGCATCATCGCGGCTTCGAGCCGGAACCCTTTTCCCGCGCTCTGGACCAGCGCCCGGCTGGGAGTCGATTCGCCCCCCATGAAGAGCGAGATACCTACGATTCCTTCATTGCCGACCACGGCGATCTCCGCCGAGGCGCCGTCCTCCATCACGTAAAGCAGAGAAACGATCGAGGTGGTGGGAAAGTAGACATGGCTCAAACGCACGCCCGGTTCGTACAGTACTTGTCCGAGGGGCATGTCGACCGGTTCGAGCCGGGGCGCCCACAGCGCCAGGGCGTCGTTCGGCAGCATGGCGAGCAAATGGTTTTCACGCGGATCCGAAGTCGATGCCATAACGCTTTCCTCCATGGGTCCGCAGGGGGAGTCTACTACCTTGGTGCGCCAGCGCACCGACAACGCGTTTGCGATCGTTCAAAGTGGGCGTCTGCCCGGCGTCCCGGGCCAAAGGGTGCCATGATTCTTTTTCCCCGGCGCACCGCGACGAAAGCGCCCACCGCCGAACGCGAACCGGCGCTCCGTTCCGAACTCTTCAACGCCGACCAGCTCGAAGCCCATGGACCCGTATTGGCGGCCCGTCATGGACTCGCGCGGAAGCGATCCCCGGAATGGCTACTGCCGCGCCTGGCGGACAACGAGGCGGTCATCCTCGAAGCATGCCGGGCGCTGACGGCCGTGGGGAGCCGCATGGAGGGCGCCACTCCCGCGGGCGAATGGCTGCTCGACAATCTTTACCTCATCGAAGAACACATACGGATCGCGCACAAGGATTTCCCCAAGGGATACAGTCGCGAACTGGTTCAGCTCGAAAGCGGCGCCTCCAAGGGGTTGCCTCGCGTCTACGACATCGCGCTGGAGGTGATCTCGCACGGTGACGGTCGTCTCGACGCGGCAGGCCTCGCGCGCTTCCTCGCGGCCTACCAGGCCATCGTTCCGCTGACCCTCGGCGAGCTGTGGGCGATCCCCATCATGCTGCGCCTTGCCTTGATCGAGAACCTGCGACGCATCGCCGTGAGGGTGATGCTAGACCGTTCCAGGCGGCGGCGCGCCACGCGCTGGGCGGATGCCATGACAAGCATGGCGGTGGACGATCCAAAGAACATCGTCCTGGTGGTCGCCGACATGGCGCGATCCTCTCCTTTGATGAGCGCACCCTTCGTCGCGGAACTCGCGCGCCGGTTGCAAGGGCAGGGGCCGGCGCTGGCCATGCCGCTGGGCTGGATCGAACAGCGGCTTTCGGAGTCCGGACGCAGCATCGACTACCTCGTTCAAGTCGAGTCGCAACAACAGGCCGCCAATCAGGTCTCCGTCGCGAACAGCATCGGCAGCCTGCGTGCGCTCGTGACCATCGACTGGCGCGACTTCGTCGAGGAGGCCAGCCAGGTCGAGGCGATCTTGCGTGACGACCCCGCGGGCATCCATGCGGCGATGGATTTCGCCACGCGCGACCGTTACCGGCACGCGGTGGAACGACTGTCCCGCACGAGCCGGCACGATGAAGTGGCCACGGCGCGTGCGGTACTGGCGGCGTGCCGGCTCCCGGGCAACGACGAGCTGGCGACGCACGTGGGCTATCACCTGATTGGCGCGGGCGCGCGCGCGATGGAAGGCGAGCTTGGTGCGCGGACTGGTTTCGCAGCCTCCTGCCGGCGCGCCTTCGACACGGCGCCGTTCGCCTTCGCCCTGTCCGCCCTCCTGGTACTGACGGCCGTGCTGGGCCGCGGCGTCATCGCGACGGCTTCGGCGCCATCCGTTCCGGCCTGGGCCTTGGTGGCATTCGCCTTCGGCGCGTCGCTCGTGGCGAGCCAGCTGGCGATCAGCCTGTTGAACCTCCTGGCCACCCTCGTAACCACACCCGACTGCCTGCCACGGATGGACTACGCCGCCGGCATACCGGCCCGCGCGTCCGCGATCGTGGTGGTGCCGACCTTGCTGGGCGACGTCGAGGACGTCGAGGCCATCGTGGAGTCGCTTGAAGTGCGCTTCCTCGCCAACCGCGATACCGCGCTGTATTTCGCCTTGCTCACCGATTTCACCGATGCGGATGCCGTCTCGCTGCCTGGCGATGCGGCGATTCTCGACACCGCGCACCACCTGCTCGCGTCGCTCAACGCGAAATACGCGTCATCGGACGCGGATCGCTTCTTCCTCTTCCACCGTCCGCGACGCTGGAGCGAAACGGAGCGCCGGTGGATCGGATTCGATCGCAAGCGCGGAAAGCTGGTGGCACTGAACGCCTTGCTTCGCGGCGAGGGCGCGGATGCGTTCATGCGTGTGGTGGGGCGCTTGTCCGGCCTTCCGCCAGTCCGCTACGTGATCACGCTGGATACCGATACGCAGTTGCCGCGCGATACGGCCCACTTGCTGGTCGCCGCGATGGATCATCCCCTGAACCGGCCGGTGTTCGCCAAGGACGGGGCGAAGGTGCTTTCCGGATATGGGATCATGCAGCCCCGCGCGGGCATCGGCTTGCCGGCTCGCGCTCGTTCGACCTTCGCGCGCCTTTATGGCAGCGATGCCGGTATGGACCCTTACACGCGCGCCATTTCCGATGTCTACCAGGATCTCTTCCACGAGGGTTCGTTCATCGGGAAGGGCATTTACGACATCGACGCCTTCGAGCGGGCGATGGCGGGACGGCTGCGCGACGAGCGGGTCCTCAGCCACGACTTGATCGAAGGATGCTTCGCGCGTTCCGCCTTGCTCAGCGACGTCACCGTCTTCGAGGAGATTCCCGAGCGGTACGTCGACGACACGTTGCGACGCCATCGCTGGATACGTGGCGACTGGCAACTCTTGCCATGGTTGCTGCCCAGGGTTCCGACGGTGACGGGCTGGCGGCGGAATGACCTGTCGGCGCTATCGCGCTGGAAGATCTTCGATAACCTCAGGCGCAGCCTGGTACCGGTGGCCGCCGTCGCGCTGCTGGTCGCCGGTTGGTTGTGGGTCCGGCCCGCGCCGACCTGGACATTGGCGGTGCTGTCCATGACCTTCGTGCCCGTGTTGCTCCAGGCCCTCATGGAGGCGTCGCGCAAATCGCGCGACATCGATTGGTCGCAGCACCTTCGCGTATCTCTGGCGGGTGCCAGCCAGCACGCCGCACGGTTGGTGCTGTCGGTGGCATGGTTACCCCATGAGGCGGCTTTCGGGCTCGATGCGATCCTGCGATCCCTCTGGCGCATGACGGTGAGCAGGCGGCACCTCCTCGAATGGCGTTCGTCGAGCGAGGTCGAGCGGCAGGGGCGTGGGGCGCGAGCCGTTCCGTGGCGCGCGATGTGGGCGGGTCCCGCGCTGGCAATCAGCCTGATGGCGATCCTTTCGTTCGTCCGGCCTTCGGTGCTGCCGGTCGCCATGCCCTTGCTTCTCCTTTGGTCGCTGTCGCCGGTACTCGCGTGGTGGGTCAGTCGTTCGAAGACCGAAGCGGTCTTCGCACCAGGTGACGCCGAGACACGTTTCCTTCGTGGCCTGGCAAGACGCACGTGGTCTTTTTTCGACGCATACGTCGGACCGGAGGACCGCTGGCTTCCGCCCGACAACGTGCAGGTGACACCCGATCCCATCGTGGCGCGGCGCACATCGCCGACGAACATGGGCCTGGGACTGCTGTCCTGCCTCGCCGCCTACGATTTCGGTTTCATTGGCATGGCGCGTCTCATCCATCGCACCTCCGCCACGCTGGAGACGATGCGCTCGCTCGAGCGGCACCGCGGGCATTTCTACAACTGGTACGCCACCGACTCGCTCGCACCCTTGAGCCCGTTGTATGTGTCGAGTGTCGATAGCGGCAACCTCGCCGGTCACCTGCTCACGTTGCAACGGGGGCTATTGGCGCTCGCGGACGAGCCGGTCTTCCGCACCGCGTCGTTGCACGGCTTGCGCGACACGGTGGACATACTCGCGCATGAAGCCAGGGCCGATGCGCAAGCCGTTCTCGGCACCTGGTCGACCGAGTTATCGAACGCCATGGACTGCCCACCGCGAAACCTGGTCGAGGCACTCTCCCTGGCGACGCGCCAGGACGGGCACCTGCGCACGGCTGTCGCGCGACTGGCCCCGGCGGCGTCGGCGGAGGTGGTTTTCTGGCTCGAACGTGTGACGGCACAGTGCGACGAGTTGCTTTCGGAGGCGCGGTACTGGCAAAGCGCCTCCGACGCTATCGAGGGAATTCCGACCCTCGCCACGCTCGCGAAGGCCCATGGCGAAAGTCCGGCCCACACCCGCGCAGCGGCGCTCGTGCGCGATATTTCGACACTCGCGGCACTCGCCGGCGACTTGTCCATCATGGACCACGCCTTCCTCTACGACGAGCGTCGGCGCCTGTTTTCGATCGGGTACGACGTGGAGAGACGCGCCCTCGATACCTCGTTCTACGACCTCCTTGCATCGGAGGCGCGGCTGGGTAGTTTCGTCGCTATCGCCAAGGGCCAGGTGCCCCAGGACAATTGGTTCGCGCTGGGACGGTTGCTGACGACATCGGGAACCTCCACGGTGCTGCTGTCGTGGACCGGGTCGATGTTCGAATACCTGATGCCGATGCTGGTCATGCCCACGTACGAAGGCAGCCTGCTGGAGCGGACCTGTCGTGCAGCCGTCGCGCGACAGATCACCTACGGCAAGCAACGCGACGTGCCCTGGGGGGTCTCGGAGTCGGGTTACAACGCCATCGACGCCCATGGCACGTACCAGTACCGGGCCTTCGGCGTGCCGGGGTTGGGGCTCAAGCGAGGGCTGGGCGACGACATGGTCGTCGCCCCCTATGCCAGTGCGCTCGCGCTCATGGTCGCGCCGGAGGCGGCGATAGCGAACCTTCGGCACCTCGCGGAACTAGGCATGCTGACGCGTCACGGCATGTACGAAGCGATCGACTACACACCCGCCCGGGTCCCGCCGGGCCAGGGTGCGGCGGTCATTCGTTCGTTCATGGCTCACCACCAGGGCATGGCGTTGCTGGCCATCGAACACCTCCTGCTCGGCCAGCCCATGCGGCGGCGCTTCGAAGCGGACCCCGCGGTGATGGCGACGAGCCTGCTGTTACAGGAACGCATTCCACGGACGGCGGCCGGTTACCTGCACGCCACCGAATTCGCGGAGGCGACAACCGCGGTGCCGGTCCCCGAAGCACGTCTGCGCCTGTTCACCGAACCGGACAGGTCGCGGCCCGCCGTGCAGTTGCTTTCGAACGGCCGCTATCACGTCATGGTCACCAGCGCGGGCGGCGGCTATAGCCGAAGGAACACCATGGCGGTCACGCGTTGGCGCGAAGACATCACGCGCGATGCGCATGGCATGTTCTGCTATCTGCGTGATCCGGAGTCCGGCGAGGTCTGGACGACCTCCTACCAGCCCGTGGGCCGACGCACGGAACGGTTCGAAGCCATTTTTTCGGAATCCCGTGCGGAGTTTCGCGTTCGACAGCGCGGATTCGAGACGCATACCGAAATCGTCGTCTCGCCGGAGGACGACATCGAGCTTCGCCGCACCCGCGTGACCAATCACGGCCGTTCCCGCCGCACCATCGAACTGACCAGCTACGCCGAAGTGGTACTGGCCGACCCGATCGGTGACGCGATGCATCCCGCCTTCAGCAAGCTTTTCGTGACGACCGAGATCGTCCGGGAGATGCAGGCGCTGCTGTGCAAGCGCAGACCACGATCCGCCGACGAGCAGGTCCCGTGGATGTGCCATCTCGTCGCTGTGCACGACGCCGATGTCGATGCCATATCGTACGAGACCGACCGCTCGCAATTCATCGGCCGGGGGCGGAGCACCGCACGTCCCGCCGCGCTGGACCCCGGTGTCTCCAGCCTGTCGGGAAGCGACGGAGCCGTCCTCGATCCCATCGTCTCGATCCGTGTCCGTGTGACTCTCGATCCGGGACAGACCGCGACCCTGGACTTCGTCACAGGCGTCGCGGACAGCCGCGACGCCTGCCTGCGGTTGATCGAGAAGTACCGCGATCGTCATCTGTCGGATCGCGTGTTCGACCTCGCCTGGACCCATGCCCAGGTGTTGTTGCGCCAGGCCAACGCCACGCTCGCGGATGCCCAACTCTATGAACACATGGCCACCTCGATCCTGTACCCGAACGCCGCCTTGCGGGCCGAACCCTCGCTGATCGCGGCGAACACGCGCGGCCAATCCGGGTTGTGGGGCCAGGCCGTATCGGGCGATCTTCCTATCGTCCTGCTCCGGATCGGCGATATCGCCCGCCTCGACATCGCCCGCGACCTCGTGCGCGCCGCGGCGTACTGGCGGCTGCGCGGACTCGTCGTCGACCTGGTGATCTGGAACGAGGACAGCACGGGCTACCGGCAGGCATTGCACGACGCGCTGACCGGCCTGCTGGCTTCCGGAGCCGAGGCCAGCCTGCTCGACCGGCCTGGTGGCGTCTTTATCCGGGCGGCACAGCCGCTTTCCCATGAAGACCGCATGGTCATGCAGGCAAGCGCGCGTATCGTCGTGGTGGACAACCTCGGATCGCTGGCCGAGCAGATGGAGCGCCACCGGCTGGACTCGCGGCCGTCACCGCTCGACCCGGCCTCGTGGCCTCGGAAGCCGACATCGCCGCAACCCGTACGAACGACGGCGACCGGTGCGTTCTCGGCGGATAGCAGCGAGTACGTGATCGACCTGGATCCAGGTGCGGTCACGCCCGCGCCCTGGTGCAACGTGCTGGCCAATCCGTCGTTCGGCAGCGTCGTAACCGAAAGCGGTTCCGCGTATACCTGGGCCGAAAACGCCCATGCCTGCCGCTTGACGTCGTGGCACAACGACCCGGTCGAGGACGCCGCAGGTGAAGCGATCTACCTGCGCGACGAGGCCAGCGGCCAGGTGTGGTCGCCGACTCCGCTGCCCGTGCGTGGCACCGGCCGGTACACGACGCGTCACGGTTTCGGCTACAGCACGTTCGAGCACGTCGAGGGCGACATCCGCTCGCGGCTCGATGTCTTCGTCGCCATCGACCTTCCCGTGAAGTTTCACGTGTTGAGGCTCACCAACGAGGGCGATGCCCCCCGGCGTATTTCGATCACCGCGTACGTCGAGTGGTTGCTCGGCGATATCCGCGAGAAGACCGCGATGCACGTGGTGACCGATATCGACGCTTCCACGGGTGCCTTGTTCGCACGCAACGCCTACAACAGCGACTTCCCCGGACGCGTCGCGTTCCTCGACGTGGGCGACCCGGAACGCAAGGTCGGCGGCGACCGTACCGAGTTCCTGGGACGCAACGGAACGCTTGCGTCGCCCCTGGCGATGCGTCGACAGGATTGGTCGAACCGCGTTGGGGCCGGCCTGGACCCGTGCGGCAGCCTGCGTGTGGAAGTGCTGCTGCAAGCCGGCGAGTCGCGCGACATCGTCATCCGCCTCGGCATGGGCGCGAACGAGGCCGAGGCGCGTGCGCTGGTACGCCGCGGGCGAATGGACGGCACCGCCGATGCCGTACTCGCGGCGGTGCACGCGCACTGGCGGCATTTACTGGGCGTGGTACGGGTCGAAACGCCCGAGCCGGCCCTGGACGTGCTCGCCAACGGCTGGCTCCTGTACCAGACGATCGCGAGCCGGATGTGGGCCCGCAGCGGCTACTACCAGTCCGGGGGCGCGATCGGCTTTCGCGACCAGTTGCAGGATTCGATGGCGCTGCAGCATGCCGCACCGGCCATGGCCCGGTCGCAACTCCTGGTGTGCGCCGCCCATCAGTTTGTCGAAGGCGACGTGATGCATTGGTGGCATCCGCCCACGGAGCGGGGTGTGCGCACCGCCTGTTCCGACGATTACCTGTGGCTGCCACTCGCGGCGAGCCGGTACGTCGCATGCAGCGGCGATGGTGCCGTGCTGCACGAGAGGATCGAGTACATCGAAGGACGTGCGCTGCGTGCCGGCGAGGAATCCAGTTACGACCTGCCACGCCCTTCCGGGATCGGCGCCACCCTTTACACGCACTGCGTGCAGGCGATCGAGCATGCGATGCCTCGTGGGCGCCATGGACTGCCCTTGATGGGCGGTGGCGATTGGAACGACGGCATGAACCTGGTCGGCATCCAAGGGCGGGGGGAGAGCGTATGGCTGGGCTTCTTCCTCCACCATGTGCTGTGCGAGTTCGCCGTGACCGCCCGAGGCCACGGCGATCGGGCATTCGCGGAACGTTGCGTCGCCGAGGCCGGCAAGCTGGCCGTCAGCCTGGAGTCGGAAGCATGGGATGGCGACTGGTATCGCCGGGCGTGGTTCGACGATGGCACGCCGTTGGGTTCGGCAGGGAACGAGGAATGCCGGATCGACTCAATCGCCCAGAGCTGGGCGGTGCTGTCGGGCGTCGCAGGCGCCGAACGGGCGAGCCAGGCGTTGGCCTCGCTGGACGCCCATCTCGTCGATCACGACGCGGGCTTGATCCGGCTGCTCGATCCGCCGTTCGACAGGACGGCGATGGAACCGGGCTATATCAAGGGCTACGTCCCGGGCGTGCGCGAAAACGGTGGCCAATACACGCACGCGGCCGTCTGGGCGGCGATGGCGTTCGCCCGGATCGGGCAGCCCGACCGGGCGTGGGAGCTCGCGCGCACGATCGCCCCCGCCAGCCATACGGTCGACACCGCTTCGATCGAGCGATACAAAGTGGAGCCCTACGTCATTGCCGCCGACGTCTACAGCGTCGACCCTCACGTCGGACGTGGGGGCTGGACCTGGTACACGGGCTCGGCGGCGTGGATGTACCGCCTGCTCGTGGAATCCCTGATGGGCGTACACCTCGAAGAGGGCAAGCTACGTTTCGAGCCGAACGTACCCGGCGCATGGACGGGATACCACGTGGAATACCGCTACGGAACGACGACCTGGGACATCGATTTTCGTCCAGCGCAAGTGGGTGGGAACACGAGCGTCCGCTTCGATGGCGACGTGGTCGATGGCGGGAAGCTCGAGCGAATCGACGATGGGCTTCGACACAGCGTGCAGGTGACGTATCCACCCCGCTAACGGTAGCGTAACGCGATAGCGACCAGCGTCGCGGGAGGGCGCACGTTCGCGCCGTCCAGGGGGATCACCGCCATGGGTAAGAAGAAGCACGTCTCCTATCTCGAATCGCGCAAATCGATGCTCGATAGCTACGACGTAGCCGCGGCGACGAATCCCGCTGCATGCGTCGTCCGCGTGGTCGACGAGTCCGGCGCGCTCGTGCCGGCTAAGACACCGGGTTCTGATGCGCCGACAGGCTCTCCTGCCAGCGCACGGCCATCGCCGCGAGGCTCTGTTGCACGAAGCGCACGAAGTTCAGGGTCGCTTCGCTGACCGAGCGGCTCGACATGGTCAGCGCGTGCAGGGGCAGGGGTTGGGGTTCGAAGTCTTCCAGCACGATCCGCAGGCGGCCGCTCGCGAGGTCGTCGGCGACCATGTAGAGCGGAAACTGGGCGAGTCCCAGGCCGGCGCGGGCGGAGGCGAGCAGGGCACCGAGATCGGCCGAGGCCATGCGCGCGTGGCGCCGTTGCGACACGATCCCGCGGAACATCCCATAGCCGGATGTCTCCCCGGAGGCGTAGCTGAGGTAGTGGCTTTCGTCGAGGCTGGCCGGGTGCGCCGGCCTGCCGACGCGGCGTATGAGATCGGGGCTGCCGATGGTGACCAGCCTGACGGTGCCGAGTGGGCGGGCCACGATGTCGCTGCTGTCGGGCAGGGTCTCGCGCAGGCTCAGGATCACGTCCGCCTGTTGCCGCAGCAAGGCCTCGATGTCGCTTCCGCTGGCGGTCACCGCCAGCCGCGTGCGTGGATGGGTCACGACGAAACCCGGGACCAGCTCCGCCACCAGGGGTGAAAGCAGACCCTGGGCCTCGATCCGCACGAGACTGCCTGCGTTCGCCGAGGGCGCCGCGGCCTGCTCCGCCGCGAGGGCCGCCTCGCACATGGCCGCCGCATGGCGATACACCCGTTCCCCCGCCTCGGTGACGGCGAACCGGCGCGCATTGCGATGCAGGAGGCGCGTGCCCAGTCGCTGCTCCAGGGCGATGATCCGCCGGCTCAGGAGCGAGCGCGTCGTGCCCAGCCGGGTCGCCGCCGCGGAAAAACCGCCGGCCTCGACCACGTGGACGAGCAGGAAGAAATCGCCGAGGTTGTTGATCTGTTCCATCCGCCCATGCCCCGCCGCCACATCGGGCGTCCACACCTCATTCTAGGGAGCGCCGTACGGCCCACCCTTTGGACGAGCGACGAATTCCTTTGCTGGAGCGGAAATGGATCGGCCAAAGGACATATACTTCGGCCGAAAACGCGCCGGACCGCTGTCAGTGGCCGGAGCGACCGCAGGGGGGAAAGCCATGTCCGTTCAGGATGCTCATATTCTGGTCATCGACGACGCGCCGGAAGACATCCGGTCGTTGTTGCAGGTGCTGCGCGCCCAGCCTTGGCGCGTGACGCTGGCCACCACGGCGCAGCAGGGCTACCAGCGCGCGCAGCTCCTGGCGCCCGACCTGATCCTGCTGGACGTGCGCATGCCGGGCATGGACGGCTTCGCGCTGTGCCGCCAGTTGCAGGAACTGCCGCGGGTGCGCCATATCCCGATCCTGTTCCTCACCTCCGCCGCCAGCACCGAGGAACGCCTGGAAGGCCTGAGCCAGGGCGGCGTGGATTACATCCTCAAGGGTTGTGAGCCGGCGGAGTTGCTGGCGCGCGTGCAGATCCACCTGCGCCTGGCTCCCCGTCCGGATGCGTCCGTCCCGAATGTCCAGGACGCGGCCGCGCCGAGCCAGGACGAGGTGATCCTTCGCGCCGCCATGCGGCTCATCGGCCGGCGCTTGTCCGAGCCGTTCACGCTGGAACAGATCGCCGGCGCCGTCGGCACCTACGACAAGCGCCTTTCCACCATTTTCCGCCAGCGGCTGGGCATGACGGTGTTCGCCTGGATCCGCGAGGAACGCCTGCGCAAGAGCCGGCAATTGCTGGTCGACACCGAACTGGGCATGCAGGAGATCGCCGAGAACATCGGCTTCCGCAGCGCCTGCAATTTCACCACGGCGTTCCGCGAGCGCCTGGGCGTGACGCCCAGCCAGTATCGCAAGGCCGCGCGGCAGGATGCTCCGGCCGAAGCGGATGCCGTGGGTGCGTGACCGGATGACCGCCCACCGCGTGCCGTTCCTGCGGCATGCCGTGATGGCCTTGCTCCTGATCGCCGCGTGCCTCGGCGGCGGGACGCCCTCACGCGCCTCCGCGGTGCAACTGCCCTTGACCGTCTACGACCAGTCCAACGGGCTGACCAGCCTCTCCGTGATCCGCATGATCCAGGACAGGGAAGGTTATCTCTGGGTCGGCACCGAAAAAGGCCTCTACCGTTTCGATGGCGTGGGCTTCCGCCAGGTCGACTCGGCCAATGGTTTCCAGACGTCGGAAGTCATCGGTTTCGCGGAAGATGCCGGCGATCACCTGTGGGTGGCTTCGCGGGCGGGCCTGCAACGGCGGGACCGCGATGGCACCTTCCACTGGGTGCGTCCCGGCGGCATCCAGGTCATGGCCGACCGTGGCCAGACCCTCGCCGCCGACGACCGCGACGGCATGCTCGTGGTGAGCGGACACCGCTTGTTGCGCTTGACCCAGGACGCCGGTGGACGCTGGACGGGCGCGCCGCTGTTCGGTGCCGGCGCGGAACGCCACGGCGACGACCCGGGCGACGTCGCCGCGGTGCTCCAGCGCAACGGCACCACATGGTTCGGCTGCGGCGTCGCCTTGTGCCGCCTGCGCGATGGCCTGCTCATCCGGTATGGCGTCGAACAAGGCGTTCCCGCGGACAAATGGGTGGGAATCCTCGCCGCGCGGGACGGCAGCATCTGGGTGCGCGGCATCCGCAACGTGTTGCGGCTGGCGGCCGGCGCCTCCGAGTTCACGAGCCACGAGATCCCGGGTGGTCATACCGAGGTCGCGGCGTCGAGCATCGACATCATCGAGGATCGCGCGGGGCGGATCGTCACCCGCACGGACGTCGGCATCGCCCGCTGGGACGGCGCGCGCTGGGAATTGTTCGACACGGGCTCGGGTTTGCCCGGCGTGGGCATTTCCTCCCTGCTGGCCGATCGTGACGGCATGGTCTGGATGGGCACGTATGGTCGCGGCGTCGTCTACTGGAGCAATGCCGACGCCGTCGAGAACTGGACCTCGGCGCAAGGCCTGAGCAATAGCTTGATCTGGTCGATCGCCCGCGGCGACGCCCGTTCCGTCTGGGTGGCCGGCGAAGCCGGCGCGGAAGTGATCGTGCCGGAGGAAGGGCGCGCGCATCGCGGGCCGCTGAAGGCCGCCCCGCCGAACCAGGCGCACGCCGTCATCGTCGATGCCGGCGGCATCATCTGGTACTTCCTGTTCGATGGACGCGTGTTGCGTTACGAACCGAAAACGGAGAAGACCACGCAGGTTGCCGTGCTGCCGTACCTGGTGCGCGGCGCCTACCTCGACCGGGCCGGGCATTTCTGGGCTTACACGCTGGGCGGGCTGTACGAAGTCGATCCGGTGCAAGGGCGGGTATCGCCCGCCGCGCCGTCGCTCATGCCGTCCACCATGTGCTCGGACCTGGCCGAAGACGCCGCGGGCGACCTCTGGGTGGCTTGCAGCGGCGGATTGTTCCGGCACGACGCCGCCGGCTGGGCGCGCGTGCGTGTGCAACCGGAGGAGGCCTCGGGTGGCTACGAGAACGTGGCGGTCACGCCCGACGGAAGGCTGTGGCTGAGCTCGTTGCAACCCGGGCTGCTCGTCGGCCGGATCACCGACGCGGACCAGGTGACGATGGCGCCGGTGGACGATCCGCTGCTCGCGGACACGCGCTTCTACTTCCTGCGCGCCGACCGGCGTGGCCGCTTGTGGGCGGGCGGCGGCAACGGCGTCGACGTCTTCGACGGTGGCGACTGGACGCGCCTCTCCACGCGCGACGGCCTGCTCTGGGACGAGACCAACCATGGCGCGTTCTTCGCCGACGACGACGGCTCGATCTGGATCGGATCGCCGATCGGCCTGACCCACATCCTCGACCCGGGACAACTCCTCGCACCTCGCCGGATACTGCCGCTGCTCATCTCCGCCCACTACGGCGACCGTGACGTCGCCGGACCGGATGCCGCGTTGTCCTTCGAGGAAGCCGCGCCCCTCGTGCTGCGCTTCGGTGTCTCGGGCAACGGCGCGGGGCAACCGGTACGTTTCCGCTACCGCCTTTCCGGTGCCGACAAGGATTGGGTGGAAACCGCGCAGCGCGAGGTGCGTTACGCGTCGCTGCCGCCGGGTCATTACCGCTTCCAGTTGCAGGCGATCGACGCGAACCGGCGTAACGTCTCCGAGCCGGTCACCCTCGACTTCAAGGTGGACCCGCCATGGTGGCTCACGCGGTGGGCCTTCGCCTCGGCGGCCCTGCTGGCCCTGGCGCTCGTCGTGCTCGCGTGGCGCTGGCGCACGCGGGTGCTCATCCGCCACGCGCAACGCCTGGAGCACGTGGTCGAGGAACGCACGGCGGAACTGCGGCAGTCGTTGCAGTCGCGGCGCATGCTGCTGGCCCACATCGGCCACGACCTGCGCTCGCCGCTGGGCGCGATCCTGGATGCGGTGCGCCAGTGGCGCGCGGGCAGGACGGGACGCGACTATCCGCGGGCGATCGAGCGGCACGTGCGCCAGCAGATGGACCTCATCGACGAACTGCTGGAGTTCTCCCGCGGCGACCTGACCGAACTCACGCTCGAACCCGTCCCGGGTTACCTGCACGGATTCCTCCACGACGTGGCGGACCATGCGGCGCCGCTGGTGGAACGCCATGCCAACCGTCTGGAATGCCACTTCGATCCGCGCCTGCCGTCGCTGGCGGTCGCCGACTTCCGCCGCCTGCGACAGGTGCTGTTGAACCTGCTCGGCAACGCGGCCAAGTTCACCCACGACGGCC
>Ga0182006_1000835_pt1 | contig 20662 bp, 19 predicted proteins | sample Sormic07211104_1_FD_123022 | JGI IMG/M metagenome (GOLD analysis project Ga0182006, IMG submission 123022) | Rhizosphere microbial communities from Sorghum bicolor, Mead, Nebraska, USA - 072115-104_1 MetaG | ecosystem: Host-associated > Plants > Roots > Rhizosphere | place: USA: Nebraska...
GCGGCGGCTGCGGCTTGCGAGGCTTCTTCGGCGTTGCGTGCGACTTCCTGCACGGTGGCGGTCATCTCGTGCATGGCGGTGGCCACCTGGTCGGTCTCGACCTTCTGGCTGTTGACACCGGCGCTGGTCTGCTCGGTCACGGCCGAGAGTTCTTCGGCGGCGCTGGCGATCTGGGTGACGCCGTCGCGGATGCCGCTGATCAGGTCGCGCAGGGTCACGCCCATGCGGGCGATGCCTTGTTGCAGCACGCCGAGTTCGTCGCGGCGGGTGACGGTGACGTTCTGGGTCAGGTCGCCGCTGGCAATGCGCTCGACCACGGCCAGGGTTTCCTGCAGCGGACGGGTGATCTGACGGGTGATGATCACTGCAGCAATCACACCGACCAACAGCGCCAGCAGGGTGCTGATCAGCTGGAAGGTACGCGCCTGGGCGCTTTCGATGTCACGGCGGTCGAGCTGGATCTGGTACAGCTGCTCGCTGGTGTTGACGATCGCGGTGCCCTGATCGGTCATCTCCTTACGCGCCTGCACCGCTTCGCTGTTGGCGTTCTTGTACGCCTGTAACGCGCTGCGGTAGTTGGTCAAAGCGGTTTCCAGCTGACGCAGGGCGTCTTGCTGGGTGGCGGCGAAATGCACGTTCAGTTGCTTGAGGCTGGCGATCGCTGCGTCCAGTTGGCCGACGGCTTTCTGCTCGGTTTCGGCGTTGGTGGTGGCGGTGTAGCCGCGCACTTCATAGCGCGCCAGGATGAACGCTTCCTTGGCCTGGGTGATGGCCTGGAACTGCTCGAAGCGCTGCTCGCTCATGTCCATTTGCTGCACGCGCTTGCTGATCGTTTCGATCAGGTTGTAAGCGGTGTCGGCGTTAGTGCCCATCACGTCGCGGGCGCTGTTGCCGGTGCGGTAGGCGTTGCGCATCTTGTTCAGCGAGGTCTGGTATTCGGCGATAGTCGCGGCCTGCTCTTTCAGCAGTTTGACGTTTTCCGGGCTCTTGAACTTGTTGATCAGCGCCTGTTGTTGCGCGGCGAAGCTTTCGAGGGTGGTTTGTACATTCTGCGCGGCGGTTTCGTCGCCGTTGGTCAGCATGTATTGCAGGCGGACCACGCGCAGCTTGGTCAGACCGGCATTGAGCTGGGTGATGTCGCTCATCCAGTTGCTGCGGTCAATCAGGCCGCCGAGGCTGGTCCAGCCCGTCAGGGCCAGCACGCAGGTCAGGGCCAGGACCAGGCCGAAGCCCAGGCCCAATTTCATGTTCACGCTGATGTTGCCGAACCAGCTATTCATCACAATTCCTCCAGGAACGTAGAGCTACTTGATCGTCGGTCAGGCTGGAAGATTGTTGTTTTTTTGAGCCAGCAAGGGTGTTAGCAGGTCTGTATCGGCCGCAAACACGAGAGCTGAAAGGTTTTTGTCCGACGGAATTTGTAACAAGGGCGCTTCAAGACTTTTTTCACATGCGTTTCACTCGTCACTTACGCCCGTCTCTCTACCCTCGCCGCATCGAATTGACTGTGATGGATGCCGACGAGGCGGCCCGATGTGGAATTGAGACTGAGTCTGTTCGGCGTCAAACGCTCGATTTCTCTGAGCGGACTGGCCCGCTATCGCAATACCTGGGTGGTGCTCGCCGCGTTGCTGCTGGTGATCCCGCTTACCTTGTGGCTGCTCGCCCCGGCGGCGGTGCCGGACCTGGCCCATGGCAATGTGTCCGGCGACCGTGCACTGGCGGCCGGATGGGCCAAGGGCGACATGATTGTGCTGGTGCGTCACGTCGAGCGCTGTGATCACTCGCCGGCGCCGTGCCTGAGTGGCGACGACGGCATCACCGACCGCTCGCGTAGTGTTGCGGTCGGTGTCGGTGCACAGTTTGAACATCTGGGCCTGAATAACGCCGACATCTACAACAGCCCGATGCTGCGCACCGTGCAGACCGCCAGTTACATGTTCAACCGCGCGGCCAGCGGCGAAGATTGGCTAATCAGCTGCAAGGGCCACATCCTGCAGGAAGCGCTGGCGCACAAGCTTGCGGGGCGCAACCTGATCCTGGTGACCCACAGCGAATGCATGGCGGAGCTGGAAAAGGACTTGAATACACCGATTTCTGACCCTGGCTACGGTTCCTCACTGTTTGTGTCTGCCGCAAACAAAGCGGACCCGCGGGTGCTTGGCTTCATCGAAGCCTCCGACTGGCACTCAGTGAGCACCCGATGAACCGACGTTTGCCAAGCGGCAGCGCAAACAAAACCCGCCAGTGACGGCGGGTTTTTTATTGTCTGGCGGAGGGTCGGCAGTAGCCGACGAAGTAGTACGCCTGACGCCCAACCATCATGGTCTTGAGCACTTTGAGCGGTGCGGCGGGTTCGCTGTCTGCCGAGATCACCGCGACGTTCGAGGGGGAAGCGCTGAGGAAGTCGTGCAGTTGCGCGTCAGTATCCAGCCCCTTGAGCACGCGTTGCGTGTAGAACACGCTGGCGCCGCCGACCCGTTCATTGGCCTGGAACAGTGCGACCCGCTGACCGTTGGCCTGCAAGCTCTGAATGTGTTCGGTCAAAGGCAGGAACGACAACTCCTTGTCGGCGTTGGGCAGTGCCCACTGCGCGGCGCCGAGGTAGCTGGCGATCACCACCGTGAGCAATCCTGCGGCAATCGCCTGACGATGGCGGGCGACTTTTCCGATGAAGCGGTCTGCGTTTTCACGCGCCTGCAAGCGCTCGAACAACACGCGTGCGTACTCAGCGGCGATCACCGCCGCCGCCGGGGTCATCGACATCAGGTACACCGTGCGCTTGCTCGAGGCCAGGGTCAGCATGATGAACTGCGCGACGATCCACAGGCTGAAAAACAGCAGATAGCGGTTGGCCTTCAGCTCCTTGCGGAAATGCCACAGCCCCAGGTACACCAGAATGTTCCACGGCAGGAACGCTTCCGGGAGTTTGGCGAGGTAGTAATAGAACGGCTCGTAATGCCCGGCCTCGACGAACGAGCCGCTGAAGCGACCGACGCTGTTGGTCAGCAGCACTTCAGCGACAGCGTGCGAACCACCGCGCTGATAGAGCACGGCGAGCCAGATCAGCAACGGAATCAGACCTACAAGCGTGAGCAGGCCGGGACGCAGCCAGGCGCCGACCTTCAGGCGTTTGTCGATCAGGTTGTCGGCCAGCAGGTAGGCGAAAATCACCAACCCCGGCATCGCCAGTCCCAGCACGCCCTTGCTCAAAGTGGCGACGGCGATGCCGACGATAAACAGCAGCGAGTTAGCCGCGTTCGGTCCACGTTGCGCCTGAAAGAACGCCAGCAGCGCCGTGGTCACGCCGAGCGCCAGCAGCGCATCTTCGCCGACCCCGCGCACGTTGCTCCAGTAGCTGGCCATGGTCGCCAGCAGAATCCCCGCCGTCCACGCGACCGCTTTTGGCCGGCCGAAGCGGCGCAGCATGCCGTACAGCAGCATCACGCTGAGCAACCCGGCCACCGCCGACGCCAGTCGCACTGCCCATGGCGAAACACCGAACACGCGCATGGCGCCGGCGTCCAGCCACAGGCTCAGCGGTGGCTTTTCCAGAAACGGTTCGCCGAACAGGCGCGGCGTCACCCAGTCATCGTCCAGATGCATCTCCATGGCGATCCCGGCGACCCGGGCCTCGGTAGAGCCTTGCAACTGGTGGTTACCCAAAGCGAAAAAAAACAGCAGGGCGGCGAGTAGAAACAGTGAAGTGGCGGCACGCGGCATGGATTTCAGGCAACCGGAAAGGGCAGGAGCCTTGAGCATACTTCGCCAATGCTTAACAAATTGTGAAACTCACGCCAGTTGACGCGACCAACGCTTCTCCGGCGTTTCAAACAGCGGATTGACCAGCGCCGTCAGCACATGGTCCTGCCAGCGCCCGGCGATATTCAGGTACGCCTTGGCGTAGCCCTCGCGTTCGAAACCCAGGCGCTCCAGCAATCGCGCGCTGCGTTCGTTGCCGGGCATGTAGTTGGCCATGATCCGGTGCAGGTTCTGCGTATCGAACATGTAGCCGATGCCAGCCTCCAGGCCTTCCTGCATCAAACCCTGACCCTGATGCGCGTGGTCAATGTGATAACCCAGATAGCACGCCTGAAACGCGCCGCGAATGATCCCGCTGAAATTGCACGCGCCGATCATCTGTTGGCCATCCGGCGTCAGCAGGGCGAAATGCATCGCCAGCCCGGCCTCGAAAGCACTGGCCTGAACTTCAAGGCGTCGACGAATCTGTTCGGTAGAAAAGTATTCGGTGGTGCGAATCGGCGACCAGGGGGCGAGATGGCGCTGGTTGCGTGCATAGAAGTCACTTTCCAGCTCGGCCTGTTCCGGGGCGAGGATGGCGAGCGTCAGGCGTTGGCAGGGCAGGCTCAGCAGTGACATCGGGCGCTCCGGTTGGCAGGATCGAGGGACAGGATTGCCTAGGAGATGGAAAAAAACAAACCGCGCTGGCGCTCTGTAAATTTCTTTGGTTGAGTGCACAGGGTTATCGACTGCGGCATTTCCGGGATTGGAGGAACAAGCAATGGAATTTGCATTGACGGTAAATGGGTTGGCACTGTGTGTTCGGGCGCCGGACCCAGCGCTGGTCGCTCCGGTGCGGGAGGCGCTGAACGCCAGTTACCGCGAGCATGCGCCTTTTCTCGAGTGGGCGGTTGAACACACCAGTGAGGAGCGGGCGCTTTCGTCCATGCTGCAAGCGCGGGCTGATTTCGCCAGCGAGACCGGTGAGCGGCGCTTATTCATCGTGACTGAAGACGAACAAGCCGTCGTTGGCTGCATCGGCCTCGTGCCGCGTCGACGCAAGCGTTATGTCGTCGGTTATTGGGCCAACAGCGCGTTTGCCGGCAAGGGCTACATGCGCGAAGTACTGCAGCAACTGGTCAGGCGCCTGCCGGAGTTCACCTTTTACCTGACCACATCGTCGGCCAACGCTCGCAGTCAGCGTCTGGCTGAAGCGGCGGGGTTTGCGCTGATCAGGGTTCACCCACAGGCGCGGCAATCGCAGCAGCACGGCGTGCAGGACACTTGGGTGTATCGCTTCGGCAGCAAACGCCAGGCAAAAAAAAGCCCGCGGGAGAGCGCGGGCGAACCGTAGTTTCTTGAATGAGCGAGCGGACTGTACCGTGTTGATCGAGCCTGAGCAGTGAAGAAAAATTCATCTCGGCAGCGACCGCTCTGCAATGCCTCAGGGCAGATGATCCGCGGCGAAATCGGCTTCCGGGTCGGCCGTAACGAGCCAGGTCATTTCAGAATTCCGTGACCTTGTCCTCGCGCAAAATCCACCCGGCTTCACCCGCCACCAACTTGTACTGAACCTGACGCATCTTCCCAGTACGCCCGGCGCCAGCGTCGGCACTGTCATACACCGGGAAACGTTGCACCAGGGTGCTTTCCACCACCGCAAACGAGTCCTCGCCCTGATAGCCCGACGCGGTCTTCGGGTTGTCGCTGACCGGAGGCAGGTAGATTGCGCTCAGGGATTTCTTGTTGTTGGCTGAATAGGCGATCAGATCGCCCGGCATGCCGCGCCCGGGCGAGCGGGTAAAAACGTAGAGTTCGGGGGAGCCGTCGTTATTGATGTCGGCGACTTCGGCGCGTACCACATCACCCGTTAGCGCCTGGCTGATGACCGTGTTGTCGATCTCCAGCCCCTTGGGAGCGATGCGCAGCGTCGGTTTGCCATCGACCTGCTCGGTGCTGACGTGAAAAGCGATGCCGTGCAATTCCAGCGTCTGATCGAATGGCTGCTGCCGGCTGATGGCATCGCCATTGACCAGCCTCAGCGACAACTGATAGTTGGCCACTTCATTACGCCGGGCGGCGTTGCGCATGAGGTAGACCTGAACCGTGTACTCGCCATCGCCGGGCAGTGGGCCGAGAAAGTGATTGCCCATGATCGAGCCGTTGAACAGCGCGTAATCCGCACCCTTGGCGAGGATGTTGAAGTAAGCGGAGGTGTTGGACGGTTTGAAGTCGACGGTCAGTATCTGGCCGGCCTTGGCGTTGAATGTGTACTGCGCGGTCTGGTCACCCTTGATCGACTGTTTGCGCTGGATGCTGTCGGCACTGGTTGTGAACGCGATCGGCTCGACGCGCACGGTGGGGGCGTCGGCCGCATGGACGGACAAGGAAATCAGCGCGGCCAGCGCTACGGCAATCCAGCTCTTCATCTTCAACTCCATTGCATCTCGATGTTCGCAGCATAGAGCCTGCGTCGAGCGACCGCCCAGAGATTGAGCGGATTAAATGTTGCTGGATTTGAGCACAAGCCAGAGATGATGTTCGCTGACACGAATCAGCTGTTCACATAATTCTCACCTGAGTTTTGCGATGATGGGCGCCGGTATTCCATCGGCCCCAGTGAGTGATCCCAGCATGAATGTGAGCGTTCTCCACGCATTGATTGCGGCGGCGCTGTTTGGCGCCAGTACGCCTCTCGCCAAACTGTTGGGGGTACAGGTTTCGCCGATTCTGCTGGCCGGGTTGCTCTATCTCGGTAGCGGTCTGGGCTTGAGCGCCCTGCGTTTTGTCCGCGATCGTGGCTGGAAGCCTTCCGGGCTCGGCACCGGTGAATGGCCATGGCTGCTCGGCGCCATCGGCTTCGGCGGAGTGCTGGCGCCGGTGGCGCTGATGTTCGGTCTGACCCGAACGTCCGGCGCGAGCGCGTCACTGATGCTCAACCTCGAATCCGTGCTCACGGCGCTGCTGGCGTGGGTGGTGTTCAAGGAAAATGCCGACCGACGAATCGTGATCGGCATGCTCGCCATCGTCGCCGGCGGTGTCGTGCTGTCCTGGCCGCAAGAGACCGTTTCGGCGCAAGACTGGACCGGCCCGTTGGCCGTCGCTTTCGCCTGCTTCTGCTGGGCCATCGACAACAACCTGACCCGTAAAGTCTCGGCCTCGGACGCACTGTTCATCGCCGGCAGCAAAGGCCTGGTGGCGGGGCTGGTCAACTGCACACTGGCCTTGTTCATCGGCACCCAACTACCCGTCGCCACCTCGCTGGTGCCGATCATGCTGGTCGGCTTTCTCGGCTACGGCGTCAGCCTGGTAATGTTCGTCCTCGCCCTGCGCGGCCTCGGCAGCGCACGCACCGGCGCCTACTTTTCCACCGCACCGTTTCTCGGCGCAGGCATCTCGATTCTGCTGCTCGGCGAGTCGATATCGCTGATGTTTCTGCTCGCAGCGGCGTTAATGGCTGTGGGGGTATGGATTCATCTGATGGAAAACCATGTTCATGAGCATCAGCACGAACTGCTTGAGCATGATCATCGGCATACACACGATGAGCATCATCAACATACGCATGGGGTTGAGTGGGATGGGGTGGAGCCGCATAGCCATCCGCATGTGCACACGCCGATGCGGCACAGTCATGCGCATTTTCCGGATGTGCATCATCGGCATGGGCATTGATTGAAACTCTGAAGTCTGTCGATTGATGTCATTGTGATATCGTCGCTGTCGATTTCTTCAGTCTTTCATTCGAGTCATTCCATGAAACCAATTTTCCTGTTGTTGCCCATTGCGGCCCTTTTTTCTGCTTTCAGCGTTGCCGCTGCACCTTCGCCGGTGGCGTCGTTTGCCGCTTGTGACGATCACTCCCTGGCAGTCGTGCAATCACCTTTGTTCAAGGATCTGGTGCCGAGCACTGTCGAAAATGGCCAGATCAAATTGTCCGGCGGCACCAAGAGCGATATGGGGCAGCGCTGGATGTTCGCCAAGCCGGTCGAAATTGACGGCATGTCGTTGACCGGCTTCTACGCCGAAGATACAGACCTGATGGGCACTCGCATCATCAGTTGGGGGTTCTACGCCAAACAGACGCCGAATGAACTCCACACCCAGTTGGAAAAAGCGGGCGGGCCGCGTATGGACATGTCGCAGGGACTCTACGCACGCGCGGAAATCTGGTCCCACGGCAAATCCAACTGGCAGCCGGAAGACCCATCCGCAACGGCGGGCAAGCTGGTTGTCGACAGTGCCGAGCGCGTGTTCCTGATCGAGCCTGCTCCGCAAGAGCTGACGACTGGCAGCAAGGGGATGTTTACCTGCTCGATTCAAGGCAAGGTCAATGAGGCTATGCTCAAATCCAGCCGCCCGGATCTGCTCAGCGCGGTTCATTGATTTTGATGAATGCGGGTACGAAAAAGGACGACATCGTGTCGTCCTTTTTTATGAGTAGGCAGAGCATTGCCAGGGTTATCGAGCTCGATCGCTTGCAGGCTGTGGGTTTGTGTGCCCGGTTTGGCTGATGTGCAAATGCGACAAAGCCCGCACAAGGCGGGCTTTGTCGTCGAGAGTTGGTGGAGCCGGGGTCAATTGAACCGGTCGGTCAAAGCCCCGGTTTTGTTGGGTGTGATTCGGCGGCGCTTGAGTTGGGATACATATTGGGATACACGCTAGCTGGGCCTGTGTGTATTTCATGGGGGGCAATATCACCTAACCAGCCTTTCTCGCGGGATCTTTTTTCTCTTTAGCCTTCAGCACAGTTTTTCTCATTACTCGGTTGGTTTTGTTATCAACCTTGTAGAGGGTGTCTTTTACCAAGAGGAACGAGCTCTTTGTGTCAGCGACCACGAGTTGACCAGTGATCTCACCTTTGTCGGTGATCATGGTGTGAATCCTGCTGATGCCCTTGCTCACGTCGATTCCAGAGTCCTCTTTAATATTCTCTCGTGCTCTCTCTACCCCATGATGCACGCCGAGGACGGGAGCAATAAACACAAGCATCAGAAGCATTCCTCCCCAAGTACCTTTTTCGAGGATTTCTCCTTTCCTGCTGATCTTACTCATCAGTAAATATACAAACGTCAAAGCCACGGATATGAATATCAATCCTGGTATGACCGCACCGATGAAAGGAACCAGGTCAACCAGTCCCATGATGCTGGAGAAGGCATAGCTGTACCCATAAACCAATATGGTGGGGGTTCCGAGTTCCAGCTCAGTTGTGCCGATACCAAATTGCTCGTAGTAAGCACTCAGCTCCAGATAGCCGTAAGCAAGCAGGCCGGCTTGCAGGACAATCGCGAAATAGGTGAGCAGTTTGATAGCAAAATCCCTGTCAACCTCTCGCTCGATTGGGGAGGGCTTCGTGTCGTCCTTTTGAGGGCTGCTTGACGTAGAACTGATACTGATCGGATTCAGGATCTCTACTTGAATTTTCTTATCTCTTTTCCAGAACACGTTTCTTCCTTGAGAGCAGAGGAGGTCGGAGCGACCTTATCTAACATAACGGATCCTACGCCAAAAAAGTCGCCGGGGACCCTGAGGGTTTTCTAGACATACGGGGTCGGAAACCCGCGGGACTGTGGTAGCGGGAGATGCTGCAGCTTACTGAAATTTCAACGTTGAAATTGAAAGGATCTTGAAGAAAAAAGGCCATCGTTACCGTACCGGTAATGATGGCCGTGGATAGATTGTTTCGTAGTGCAGATGCACAGGTGAACAGGCAGTTCACCGGGTTCACCTGTTCACTAAGCTGGGAGTTCTCCAGCTAACAAGGTCCGGCGGGTTTCCGACCCCGTGTCTCGAAGAAAACCTCAGGGGCCCCGGCACATTGCGGGAGCCACACCTGACGTTCGCTGGTGGGATTGATGCACACGGGGTGCGGGGGTATGTACCCTTCAAAATGCGGTGTAACTCGTGTAACTGGTGTAACGATTGATGTTAAGTAACTGTATTTATTGAATATTTTCAAGGTTACATCGGCTTCGTACACCAATCTTTAGCCGTGTAACTCAGCCATCTGGTGTAACGCTTCTTGTGCTTGAAAGATGAACGAACTGGGTTATGCCTATGATGCAGGAGGGTAGAGTGCTTCCCGGCCGGCAGTCGCAACAGACCGCTTTCGGCCATTAGCGGACGCTCGCAAGGGGAGGCTTCCGGCCAGGAGCGGACATCTACGCCCAAGAGCGTGACTTGGGCCACTGCTCTCTAGGCACTTCAAGGCGGGCTTTGATTCCCTCTGCTAATGCATGGCAAAAATCTGTGTACTCAGATCGACGCCAATGTCCTGACCTTGACTTGAACAGCCTGTAAGACACCCTTACGTCAAAGTCAGTGGCCCATATGGTTTCGGGGGACTCACTTTCTATTCGATATACTCGCCCCAGATCGAATGGTTCAATCTCGAAGGAGAAGTGTGGATTCGAAAGTATCAGTTTTCTCCCATCCAGAGATAGTGTGCTTCCTCTAGGAAGGATTGAGTACCCACCAAAGTCGTGAGCGACCTCCGGTAGAAAGTCGAAGTATCTGAATGTGGATTTACGAAGTACAGAACCTTCTAGCAGTACTGTATCTCCATTGGCATCAGCTTTTTTGCGAAAAGCTACTCGATAGGAACCAGGAGATGAATACTTTTCAGAGCGCCAATCTCTAAAATCTGACGCGATATAAGATATGGCATTTATCAATAATAATTCGGCGCCTACCGATGGGGCGTCCTCTATTCCTAGGTCGTTGTTAAGGTAGGTTATCGAGCCATTGTCCTGATATCGGAGCAGTCCGCAATCTCCTAGGTGATAAAATGGAATTATGTAGTTGAAAACTTCCATTTTATCTGTAAAGCATGAGTATGTGTTAAAGCTGGACTTGAATGAATCTTCCTTTAGCTCAACAAATATTGAATAGGCAAATATCACAAAAGCGCCGAGCATCGTCATCCAACTGGCTGCTAGAGATTTAGAGCTGAAATTTGGAATCACCACCTTAAATAAGAGTATGAGTAGGCAAAGCGCAATTAGGGAGACGAGGATGGCCTCAAAAGCAAATTCGTATTCGAAGAATTTCTTAAACATTGCATCCTCGGTGTGGTTAGGGGAAATGAGGCCAGAGTAGATCAAACGTGCTACGCAATGCGCGCAGGTGTGGCCTGTGAGGTTGTACCCTACCTTTTTATTGGGTCGACAGTGCCAGGTCACGAAGGGCTCGAATCGACCCGCAGCGGCTGCTGCGGACCAGCAGAAAACGGCCAATAGCGGACGTTCGCACGCGACCGCTACCGGCCAAAGGCAGACGCTCAAACTGGCAGGCTAAACGAAATGGTTCGAATAGTTACAATTTGCCATAGCCTGGATGCTTTTAGCGACTACGCTGTGAGTTCCTTCTGATGAGGTTTCGTTATGGCTAATGGAATTTTTCACGTTGATTTTCGTGCAAGCACAGGTGACTACGGCGACGGTCTTGTGGTCGTAAAAGACGGAGCAGTGAACGGCGGCGACGCTCATTATCTATATCAGGGGCGCGTGCCAACTGTATCAGGACCGTTTGAATCCCAATTCGCAGTAGGAAAATGGCGTGATGGGAATACTAATGTGGTGGGTATCGACAACTACACCTTAGCTGCCAAGGGGCGTATCGATTATGAGGCAGGGATCCTGGAGCTGGAGGGGGCGGTGGTAGGCGCTCCAAACTTAAAAATCCAGCTGAAAGGTAAAAAAATTCAGGATGCAGTGTAGTTAAGTTGTTAAACGATTCGGAACTGCCGCTCAAACCGGCGGCAGTTTTTGAGATTTCCTACTCGTTCGCAAGCGTTGCTCACATCGGAAATCGTTAAGTTTTTTGTACGCCAATCCGTAAATCAAGCTAGACCGCTCACGCCCCGAAACTCCGGCCAAGATAGGGCCGGATCGCCTTTAAGCACGTATAGAACATACCGTATTGAGGAATCAGTATCGCTGCGCTAGCAAAGGGCTACCACATTTGGTAGCTTTTGGATCCACACCTTGGCAAAAAAACATGTTGTTCGGTGCCAAAGGAATTACGCGTATGGAAAAGGACTATATAAATGCTCCATAGTGGTTACATTAATTTCTTTGACGTAAGTCGTTGCGGTCTTTATAGAATAACTAAAAATAATCCCCAAGGATTAGATATGGCTGAAACATTTGCCGAACTAAAAAAGTGGGTGGATGGAAGAAGCTTCGACGTTACTAACCCGTGGGATCCGAAAACGCACCGTAATAAAACTGCTTGCTATGCTCACAAAATCTACGCGCATCCGACTAATGGCGATTATTTGCTGATACTCTGGAAAGGCGAGAGCGACAAGCAAGGTCCACTTTATGGCATCTCGATCAATCCTGACGGGTCCGTAGACAAAGCCATTAAGCAAACTCAAGTTAATAATAAGAAGCCTACGATATGGGGCAGGCCTTGCTATTATTGGGTGATCCCGGAAATAAACACTGTGGCATCTATAAAATTCGATAACTCGCGTTGCGACGCTCGAATGTTTCAGGACTGGGTGAGTGGTTGCATTACTTACAAAGTGCCGCTACCCAAGTACAAAAGAGTTGAAACGGAAACTGGGCTCGTCCGCATAGAGTTTCCTATTGAAGCGACATCTGAAACTACTGAAGAACCAGAATATTCGCCTAAGCATATTTATAGCTTTGAAATGGGACTGCGGAATATTTCGACTGGTTCCGCTCGACTTGCAGAGCTTTCAAAAAAAGTAACCCACATTATTCGTCGAGAAACGGTGTCTATAACTAACACTGACCGTCGGCAAGGCTGGCATAGGTTATTTAAAAGGTTTGACGTTCCTTACGTTTCTGCTGACGACCAAACTAAGCGCAGAGTAGAGCTGCGCGTTGAAGCTCGACCAACTTTAGAGGAGATTAAGGCGATTATTGATCAGCACTCCCAAGATCATGACGGTAAGGGCTGGGAAGATACAGGTTTTGTTACAGATAAATCTGGGCAAGTTGTTTGGGCGGGGACATTTCGAATGACGGAAAATATTTCTATCGACGATAATGGTGATGCTATACTCGAAGCTGAAGACCTATATCGAAAGATTTTTGAGAATCGAGATAGATATATTGCCCCAATTATCAAAGACAATCTGATAGAAAAGACCGGCACAAAATAAACCCATGATAAAACTTATAGCACTGATGGTTTTTGGAGGGATGGCTGGCTGGGCCACATATGCCTTCAAGCTTGAATTCAGCTATTCAGATTTCAAAGATTACGGAAATACTCTTCTTGCTGTGTCAGGCATGGTATTTACGATCATGGGGATCTGGATCGCTTTTGTTTATCCCAATGCAATTCTTAGACTTCAAGATCCGGACAAAATAAAAACTGCAGATTTCTCTCGCACGCTTCAGGACACCCGTAGGCTTGAAGCTATTGTAGGGTCGATTATGGCATCTGCATTTGTTGCATGCGCTATAACAGCCGTTTACTTTTGCAAGCTGCTCCTTTCCAAGACGGTTATCGTCATAGCCTATATGGCTGCAATTAAAGCGCTTGGCATTGGGATGATTGCTTTCTTAACGGCGGTTCAATCTGTAGCTATATTTTACGTTATTTATTCAAACTATTTATTTATTGAGGATCTTCATGTAAGGCGAGAAACACGAGAAGGTGACAATGATTTTTAGGCAATAATCGGATATACGCAGGGATTAGGTATTTTGCTGAAATGGATCTACTTCCGTTTGATTGATGGTAGTGCCACCGATTTGTAGTCTATTCCGATATTCTGTTATTGGCCGGTTTGAGCCGGTCGTGTCAGGCAGAACCGGCCAAGAACAGGCGCTCAATGCGTCTGCTCAACCAAGGGCGGTTCAGGGCCAGCCTGCTAAGATCGATGCGTCTACCTCGAGCAAAGGATGCAGTGATGGGAAACTACACTAAAGGACTCACCGAGCGCCGTCATCACACTCAGCTCAGGGAGGGCTACTGCCTGATCTGCGGAACCTTCGGCCCTCTCAGTTGGGATCATGTTCCGCCCCAGGGCAGTATCACGATCACCAAAGTTGAGCAGGCTCACCTGACTGAGGTTATGGGAATCAATTCTGGGCCTGTCAGCGGAGTGAAGTCTTCTAACGGTAGTAAGTTCAGAACCATCTGCAAGCATTGCAATAGCTCACATCTCGGTACTAATGACCAAGAGGTTGCGAGGGTCTACAAAGGCATATCAGAGAAGATCAAACACTATTTTTTGAGAGCAGACAGCCCTGTCAATCATGTGCATATACCGTTTGATGGGATGAGATTTTGCCGTGCAATGGTTGGGCACGTACTCTCGGCAACCACTGTAAAGGATTGCCTGCAAGAGCCTGTGCCTGTTCCCTACTACGCCCCGTTACAAAAGTTTGTCATGGGGGACGATACTGCCACCGATGACACCCATGATTTTTATGTCTGGTTCTATCCGCATCGTAGGCATATGAGCATAAAAATGTTTACTTGCAAAAACCACGGACACATTGCGACCCTCAGCCTCTTATCATTTTTTCCGCTGGCATTTTTGATCACTGAAAAAGGGCAGGGAATTTATCCCTCTGGTGCAATGCCTGTGAAGCCCACTGACGAAACACTTTACGTGAAACTCGATTCCGGACATTTGCCTTACGCTGCCTTTCCCAATGCTGGGCTGGAGGGTGATCAGATGCTTCTGTTAGATAGTAGTCGGTCGATTGTGAGCTACCCCATCTGAATGCCTATGCTTCTGCATCTCTGAGATAGTCTTTTCACTCACCTATAGGAATGGAACGCTGCTCAACATTCTTTTTGAGGTGAGCAAAATTCGTGGACGTTGGAAGGCAATTTTTGGCCGGTAGCGGTCGCCTCCCAACGTCCGCTTTTGGCCGTAAGCGGAAATTCCGGGGCCGAGAAATCCATGTTACTGGCTATTGCGCAAGCCCAGACGGACCGGGTCTATTGATTTCTGATAAGGTCGCGTTCATAGACGATCATGACAAGGAGTCAATTGTGGCGAAGCCCGCAGCACGTTTAACCGATCCGACAAATTGCCCAATGCCAGGGCACGGTGCCCAATCCATTGCGTCCGGCTCCCCCGATGTTTTTTTCGATGGTCTTGCCGCCGCTCGAAAGGGCGATACCTGCACGTGCGGTAGCGCGTTGGTTTCCGGCGTCTCAGCGACCGTTTTTATCAACGGGAAAAACGCAGCTTTGGTTGATACTGTCGGAACGCATGGTGACGTCGTAGTCGGCGGCTCCGGCACCGTAATCATCGGTGATTCGCATACGCCAGCCCCGTTCGTGCCTCCGATTCCGCTTGCCATCCAGAAATCCTACGGCCAGTCCTTCAGCATCACCGACAGTGAGACAGGCACACCGTTGGCTTTCCGAGACTTCGTGGCGACAGTCAACGGTATAGAGACCACGGGTGTTACCGATGCCAATGGCATTGCCCACGTCAAGACACCGACTCCCGGTGCGAAGATCTCACTGCACGTCATGTTCAGAGCTCCGGCTCGGACTCTCCATGAGCTGGCGGAGGGAGCGCAATGACCAATCCGTTTGCAACTCAAGCCACCGCCCAGGAGCTCAAGCCCGGCGAGTTCATGTGTCCGATACCTATTACTGTGAATGATCGAGCGGCGACGCGTGAAGCGATCATCAAGAAGGTCCGTTCACTGAACACGACGTTTGTAGAGCGATCCTCGTGGGGAGCGGTGAAGGGTAAGCCGGACATGGTAATGGATTGGGATTACACCATGATCGCCCTGCATCACGCTGGGAGAAGCCATAGCTGTACGCCTGGTGCAGAGCAGATGCAGGAGATTCAGAAAGGGCACCTTAGCCAGAAGTACGACGATATCGGCTATCACTTCGGCATTGATTGCACTGGTCAAGTTTACGAGGGGCGAGACATTCGCCTTCAGGGTTCGAGTGTCTTGAAATTCAATACAGGCTTGATCGGCATTGTGTTGCTGGAGAACCTAACGACTCCAGAAGAGGGCGGGGATTGGGTCGCCAAAGGCCGGGTTGCGCTCGACAGCCTCGGATACAGCACGACCAATGTGATACCTGCTGCTCAGATCACCGCGTTGATGCATCTGATTGACGCGCTTAAGAGTGTGTTTGTGATCAAGCATTTTGGCGGTCACCGGGAATACCCAGGTCAAGCATCTGAAGGGAAGATATGTCCCGGAAATATCGGCATGGAGTTGGTCAGGAATCTCAGAGCGAAAACTCAACTACTCCCACCTCCGGCGCCGCAACAATGAAGAAACTGATTGCCCTGATAGTTCTGGTTCTGGTGACAGCGCTTTACGTTGGGTATTACGAAGCGCTTGAGGATGGGGACATCGAAACGATCCTGTTCATCAAGAAGCATCCGACGTTTCAGATGAAGTTTTACAATATCCACGCCAATGACGGGGAGATTCGTCAAGTCGAACGACTCACGGAGCAGGAGCGTAAGTGGATCATTGATTACTGCAGGTATCGGCTCGGCATCGACACCGATCTGAAAACGCAAAATGACGTAGAAATTTGCAGAAAGAAATAGCTCAGCAGATAAAAAAGGCCTCGCATGAGGCCTTTGCTCTTCGAGTGTTATTTCGCCAGCCAGCTTTCTACATCAGCGGCGCCGTGCTTGGTTTTCCACTCTTTCAGCGTCTTGTGATTACCGCCCTTAGTTTCAACCACTTCACCGGTGTGCGGGTTTTTGTAGACCTTCGTTTCACGAGGTTTGCGTGTACCTGTTGTAGCCGCCGGGGTAGGGCCACGCTTCGTGCTTTGCGGATCTAGCAGGTTGATAATGTGCTTGAGGCTGAAGCCGTAATGGTCGAGCAACTCGCGCAGCTTGGTTTCGAACTCGATCTCTTTTTTCAACGCGCCGTCGCTCTTCAGTGCTTCCAAAGCCTGAAGTTGTTCGGCGAGGTGTTTTTCAAGCTGACGGTATTCGGCGAGTTTGGACATGTGCATTCCTTGTATTGTGTTTTAGCGATATCTATCTGAAGTGTATTACAGCACGGAGTTCAGTTCACTTACGCCCCTTCAACTGGTTTTCGATGTAGCTCATTTCGTTCTTGATCAAGTTGACCGTCAGTGTCTGAACAATCGAGACCTTGCCCGTTTTGATGTCCACGATTTTCATCAGCGCGGTCAGGTGGTTTTTGCGCGCCTTCAAGGTGTCGGTCCAGTTCGCGCTGCTTAGTATTGGAGTGATCATGATCTTTGTCCTAAGGGGTTCTAAACAGCCCGCGTGAGCGGGCTGCTTCGGGTTCAAGCTGCTAGCAGATCCTCTGCGCTGATAGAGCGGGCCGCGGTAGCTAGGTCTGATCGATGTAGATCCGTGCGAAATGGACCGAACCGAGGTATATCAAGGTCGGAGAAACCATATCCCGAGTTCCCTTTTGCGTAGTCCGCCGCGAGTATCCGTGCGCCAAGGGCTACCAAGTGTTCAGCAGCGGCATTCCACTGTTCTTCCAGCATCAGCTTTACAGCGCTCAGGGCCGATTCTTTCGCATCGTTTTCCCGCTGCTGTGCATTGGCGATTTGTGCTTCAAGGGAGTCGAGCTCAGCCTGCAAGGCCTCCATGATGAGTTCCTGTCTTCTGACGTGCTCATCGGTGGCGGCGAGTTGCTTGGCTGCCTTCTGCATTTCGCTGTTAGCCGATTTCTCTCCGTCGCTATCACCACTCGCAAGGCTACGTGCATACAGACTCGCAGCGTCTCGTTCTGCCTGCTGTGCTTTCTCCAGGGATAGTTGCGCATCCGACTGAATGGTCTGAAGGCGTTGGGTCAGGTGCGATTGTGTCTGCTTCAGCGCTTCGATTTCAGCGGCAGCTTCGGACATGGTCTGGATCGACTTTGCCCTGATTTCTTCGACGTGCTCAATGCGCTCCAGGTAAGCCATCTTTTCCTCGATACGACTGATTGAGGATGGAATTGCTCGCAAGCGGCATTCGGCACTGGAGTATCGATCCATCGCGGCACTCCTCTCAGGGCTTCCAATCATGTTGCCGATTGGGCTGTAGTTGTTAGGCGCATTGCTCCATTCCGCGTGCAAGATGGGAAGACTGTTTTCAATGGCTTCTTTCTCGGCAATCAATTCGGCGAGTTGCTGTTTCAATTCATTCATTGTCATGTTCGTTGTCCTTGATGAGTTTGATTTGAGTGATTCGGCTGGCGAGGCCGGGAATGAGCCGGCGTTACCTCGATCAGCAGAGTTGCCCTCAGGCAGCCCGTGCCTCGCCGTCATCCGTTCCCGGAATCACTTTCACGATGTAGCAGCGTTGCTGGCCAAGGCCGGGCAGACGCACCAAACTCGACGCCTTACCGTCGCTGCTCGGTTCCAACACACCGCGCTGCAGTAGCTCCTTGTTCACCGCCGTGAGGTTCATGCCTCGGAAGATCTCCGAGCGCCACGCCTCGGTCAGCACGTAATAGGTGTTGGTGGTGTGCATGGTGTCGCCCATGCCGTGTTCCAGCGTCTTGCGAAAACCGAGACGGTCGATGGTGCGCGGACCGTGTTCGTCGATCTTCGCTGCCGCCGATTCCCAGCGGGTGAAGCGACTTTCGCCAAAGCGTTCGATGACTTGGCGTAGGCGAGCGAGAATGGCCTCTCCCTCGAAGTTACCGGCACCACCGCGCTCGTTCAGCCATGCGTTCAGGCACACACGTGCAGCGGTGGTAGCCGTTCCATCCGGCCAGCCAGTGATGCCCATTGCGGTGGCCAGCTCGCCTGCTGCGGCGGCGAGGCCGAAGCGAGCGGCCGCACGGTGTGCCTGTCCGCTGGCAGAGGCGGGGAGAGACTTGGCAATAAAACCTTCCAGCGTGCGGCGCAGGATGGCAGCCCAGCCGTGGCGCTTGCCCGGCTCACACAGGGCGGTGAGGAACGCGGTGATCGGTGTGCCGTAGTAGTTCGCCACTCGCGCCTTTAGCGCGTCGGACAGAGCCGCGGCGTCCTCAAACCCGTTGAGTGTGTCGAACATGCCGAGGCCTTTGCTGGCATCGGCCGGGACGGCGAGCATCCGTACCTCCATACCGGCTTTCAGTTCCTTGTTGGCTTCGGCCATGTGCTGGGCCAAGGTCTTCTCGCCGGTGGAGAGAAACAGCAGGCGCCATTCCTGCACCTGCCGGCCTGCTTGGCCTCGATCATTGGCGCGTGCCTTACCGGTGCCGTTGCCAAGCATGTACACCGTCTCGCCGATGATGCGGGCATCACACATGCCGATTTCATCGAGCACCAGAAGCCCGTCAGAATGCGCGGCAGCGATCGACTCCAGCGCGTTGTCGGTCGAGCGCCACGAACGCACCAAGCGTGGTCCGCCGTAGATCGAGGCGGCGACCTGCAGGTGCGTGGTTTTGCCGCCGGAGCTGTCGCCGTACAGGTGAAAGCCGCCCGATTCATGGCCGAGCATGTGCAGCAGGGGACCGGCGAAGGCCACGCCGACGACAAACGCCAAGCGATGGTTGCCGATGCACAGTGCGCCGATCTGCTGTTGCCACTGCTCCAACGTGCCCGCTTCGCTGATCGGCGGAAGCTGCGCGCCCGCCTCGTAGAAGTGCAGGTGTTCCGCATGCATGCCGACCTGCTGCTCGGGCAACAGAAAGGCGTTGTCATGCCAACCCAAACGAGTGACCAGACGCGCACGTTGCGCGCTGTCGAAACCGCCGAGGTAACTCTGCAGGTCGTTGCGGGCATTGCGCCCCGAACGACTGCCGGCCAGACGCAACCCCATGTCCACCAACGGGCCGAGCACGTCCTTGCCGAAGTCGCCGGTCATGGTGCGTGCCGGGATGTTCCAGCGTTTCTTGGTGCCGTCGGGGTCGTCGAACTCGACCAACAAGCCCCAGTTGTGGCCCTTCTCGTCACGGGTACGAGCGAGGATCGCCAACGGTGAACACACCGGTCGAGCTTCACCGTCATCGCCGGCATAAAACACGCCTTCGGGTGTCAGGCGAAAGCCACCGGGCATCAGGTCGTTTTTCGATTTTGCCGGTCGCTTGGCCGCTGCTTTGGGTTTCGCTTCCGGCTCCGGCTCCGGCTCCGACTCGGCTTTTACCTGGGCAACTACCGGCTTTTCCTCGATCACACCAAACAGATCACCGCCGCTTTCCAGCGCGGTGAAGTGGCCGGCGGTCCAGCCTTTGGCGAGCGCATCGGCGGCATCGTCGCCGTCATCCCATTGACCACCTTTTGCGAACGCGGCGCGGTCGTTCTTCAGCGTCGGCTTGCGTTTGAACACCTCCAGCGCGATGACTCGGACCGAAGCGGCGCCGATTTCGCGCAACTTCTCGGCGACGGTGGCCATGCAGGCTTTACCGCTATCGTCGTTGTCCGGCCACAACAAAACGTCGCGTCCCTTGAGCGGCGTCAGATCGGCTTTGTGCCAGGAGTTGGAACCGTTCGGCCAGCAGGTGGCCACGTAGTTCGGCAGTAGTTCGGTGGCAGCGTCGGCGGCTTTCTCGCCTTCGCACAAAACCACCGGCGTGTCAGCGCGCTGGGCTAGTTCATCAAGGCGCAGCAGTGGACGTGGATCCGGCAGACCCTGCCAGCGCCATTGCTTGGTTTGACCATCGGAGCGCTGACACCACGTCAGCGGTGCAAAGACCTTCTTCGGCTTGCCGTCCTCATCCGGGCCGAGGTCAAAGCGATACAGCGCCATGAGTGGCTGACCCTGTGTGTCGCGATAGATCCACACCTTCGACGGTACGCCGTGATCACGGTGCTTGGCCGGGCACTTGTTCATGGCCTCGGTCGGGATCGGCTGAATAGCGTTCCACGTCGTTGCTTTGGGCTTGATCGGTGCAGCTTTCGTCTGGGCAGCACCGGGCGCAACGTTCAATAAGTCGGCCAGCTTGTTGCAAGCCTCGACGTCAGTGCCGCCGTCCAAATAGCGCACCAGATCGATGAGATCGCCGCCTTTGTCTCCGGTGGCAAA
>Ga0182006_1000836_pt1 | contig 20653 bp, 17 predicted proteins | sample Sormic07211104_1_FD_123022 | JGI IMG/M metagenome (GOLD analysis project Ga0182006, IMG submission 123022) | Rhizosphere microbial communities from Sorghum bicolor, Mead, Nebraska, USA - 072115-104_1 MetaG | ecosystem: Host-associated > Plants > Roots > Rhizosphere | place: USA: Nebraska...
ACGCCGCGCCGTAGACCTGATAGAGGACGAAGGCGTCGGGGCCGCCCAGGTTCTGCTGATAACCGAGGGAGAAGCCGCCGCTGAAGCGTTTCAGCGGCGCGCGGTAGAGCACCTCTTCCTCGCGCGCCGTCACCGGGTCCTGCTCGATGCTGCGGCGGAACGTGGGAAGGTCGATGCGATGGTCGAGCAGTTCCAGGAAACGCGGGCGGTGCACGCTGGTTTCCACCGTCTTCAGGCCGTTGCGCTCGCTGGCCACGGTGAGCCAGTCGATGCTGCGATCCACACGGTTGTCGATGATGCGCGTGGCGCGGCCGACACCTTCGGCGCTGTAGAAGAACCGGTCCTGCTGGCCGTGGATCACCAGTTCCGAGCCACGGCGCCCGATGCTGCTGACGTTGATGCCGGCGTTGTCGCGCAAGGCGGTGGCCACCTCTGGCCAGTCGACCTGTTCCGGCGCCGCACGCGTCGCCGGGTTGGCGGGGACAGCGTCGGCGGGGGCCTGGCTGGCCGAGCCCGGGCTGGCCGGGGGTGCTTCGACCGGCGTGGACTCGAAGGCGACAGTCTCAGGCTTGGGATCGTAAGTCTTCGGCGGATCGACGTGGGTGGCGAGGTTGGTATGCAAGTTGATCGCCGCGGTCGCCACCTCGCCGCGTTCGTATCCCAGCGTCAGGTCGACGTTGCGATTCAGGCGAAACACCGCGCCCAGGTTGACTGGCCACCGCTGCGGCTGGTTGTTCTTCTGCGGCTGGTGTTTGTAATCGTTGCCGTCGAGTTCCGCCTTCAGTAGCAGCCATTGCCATGGCGAGCGGTATTCGATGCCACCGATGAAGCCGGGACGCCCACGGAAGAACTTGTTGGTGCTGAAGTTGCCGGTGCCGGTGCTGCTGGTGGGGCGCGTCTCGAAGCGGTCGCTGATGAAATTCAGCGGATTGGCGATGTCGCCGCGCGCGCCCATGTAACCCCAGGCCAGGCCGAGGCTGAAATCGAACGGTCCGGCGCGCTTGCTGGTGACCACGTATTCGCTGGAGAACAGGCCCGTGCCGCCGATGTCGCGCGCGCCAACAACCACTGCCGGCAGCCAGCGGCTTTCCTCCCAGATCCTCACCTTCGCATCGATCGACTTGTCCTTGTAGGTCTGGCTTCCGCTGAGCGAACGCGGCCCGTACAGCCGGTTGCTGACATTGGTGTAGCGGAACGAGGCCTCCAGCCACGGCAGCGGCTGCATCGATACGTTGTAGTTGGTGTACGGCGTGGTCCGGCTCAGCACGAAGCTGAATTCGCCTTCGCGCGCCATGCGTGCGGTCGGCGTTTGCAACAGGCCGACGCCACCGAAGTCGCTCTGCGTATAAACCTCTTGCGCGTGCAGGGCGGTGGCTCCTCCGGCCCACAGGGCGAAGCCCGCGCGGCAGCAACCGTGCAACGCGGTTCGCCGCATGGCGAGCCGTGGCATGCGTGGCGCGCGCATTATCGCCAGCCCTCGTCGCTCAGGAGCTGGGTCGCGATGAAGTCGGCGACATCGCGGTTGAAGGCCTCGTCGGCCGCACCGGCGATCGCATGCCGGTCGAACGGTACGTAGATCCATGCGCCCGGCGCGAGCGGCCGCGGCAAGTCGCGATTCCACAAGGCGACGTTCTGGGCGAAGACCGCGCCATCGGGTTGCACGACGTAGATCAGGTCGGGGTCCGCGGCAGGGGAGGCAGGGCAGCTGGCCAGGTAACGCCGCGCGTCCTGCAACGGGACATGCGGAAGGCGGCATGGCTTGTCCACCGCACCGACCACGCGGATGTCCACGGGGCGCCGTGGGTAGAACAGGGTATCGCACTCGTGCACCGGCCAGTCCTCGGCGGGTGTCACTTCGAGCCGGGCAGGGTCCAGCGCCACACCGGTGCGACGGCCGGTGATCGGCCGTGCCGAGATCCAGGCCTGGAACGCCGCCGCCGTTTCGCCGAGGGGCGTGTTTTCACTGCCTAGCGCCTGCCGACGGATGGCGCCGAGTTCGTATTCGATACCGGCACGAAGACGCAACTGGTCGCGCTGCAATGCGGGTTGCAGCCATGCCGCGCCGAGGATATACGCCTCCGGATCGACCTTGGCCGCCACGGCCACGGCGGAAAGCCGCGCGTCGGGCGGATAGGCGGCCGAACCGGCCTGGGCCACGGCGCCCTCGGCGGTAACCTGGATCGTCGCCGTCTGCGCCATCAGCGGCAGCGCATGTGCGCACAACAGCAGGCCGACCATGCGGGCGGCGCGCTTCACGACGCGTCCTCCCGGTAAGGCCGCAACTGGATCAGTTCGAGCGGGACGCCGGGAGCGATGTACTGCCTGCTTTTCCAGATGAAGCCATCCGAGGGGTCGACCCAATAGCGGTTGGTCATGTGCGTGCCGAGGCCGGGCACGCTGAGTTGTTCGTCGATGCGTCGCAAGTGACGGACGGTGCCGAGGATCTCCACGTCCTCCAGCGCCTTCGGTTCGAGATGGGCCTGCACGAGCACGCCGTAACGGTAGCCTGGCGACCAGTCCATGCGTCGCGCGTAGTCGAGCGGCCCGTTCAACCGTTGCAGGCCGGCCGCGAAGGGATTGCCGGAGGGGAAGGCCGAATCGTCGAGGTTCTGCGGCAGGCCGACGGTCTTCACCACCACGCCGTCGCGAGTGAACACGATGTCGTTGCCGGTGCCGTACCAGCCCAGTTGCCCGTGCCCGGTGCTGGCGAGGACGAGGATGGCCTCGCCCTCCGGTCCATTCACCTGGAGCTGGAAGTACGGCGCGGCGGCGACCGATGCCGCCGTCGGCTCGACCTTCTCGCCTCGCACAGCGAGGCGAACCGCTTCAAGGCTGCCCCGCGATACGGACGAACAGCCACCTGCAACCACCAGCGCCAGAGCCAGTCCGCCGAAAGAAAGGTATCGCAGCGCGAACACCGTGCCCTTCAGCGCTGCAGCGAACGGCCGCGGCCGATGCCGTAATAGGCGATGCCGGCGTCCTCGACCACGCGCGGATCATAGAGATTGCGGCCGTCGAAGATCGCCGGGTTCTTCAGCGCGGCCTTGATGCGCGCGAAGTCCGGGCTGCGGAAGGCTTTCCATTCCGTGACCAGGGCGAGCACGTCGGCGCCTTGCAAGGTGTCGTACGCGTTGTCGCAAAGGACGAGGTCGTCGCGTTCGCCGTAGATACGCGTGGTTTCCGCGCGTGCCTCCGGATCGTAGGCGCGCACCTTGGCGCCGGCTTCCCACAAGGCTTCCATCAGGCGGCGGCTCGGCGCCTCGCGCATGTCGTCGGTGTTGGGCTTGAAGGCCAGGCCCCACAGCGCGACCGTCTTGCCGGCCACGTCGCCATCGAAATGTTTCTGGATCTGCGCGAACAGGCGGGTCTTCTGTTGGGCGTTGACCGCCTCGACCATGCCGAGCAGGCGCGCATCGTAGCCATGGCCACGTGCGATCCGTTCCAGCGCCTGCACATCTTTCGGGAAGCAGGAGCCACCGTAGCCGGCACCCGGGTAGATGAAGTGGTAACCGATGCGCGGATCGGCACCGATACCCTGGCGGACCAGTTCGACATCGGCACCGACGCGCTCGGCGATGTTGGCGATCTCGTTCATGAAGCTGATCTTGGTCGCCAGCATCGCGTTCGCGGCGTACTTGGTGAGTTCGGCCGAGCGCTCGTCCATCACCACCATGCGGTCGTGATTGCGGTTGAAGGGTGCGTACAACTTGCGCAGGCGGGCCACGGCGCGCTCGCTGGACGAACCGACGACGATGCGGTCGGGACGCAGGCAATCCTCCACCGCGTCGCCTTCCTTCAGGAATTCGGGATTGGAGACCACGTCGAAGTCGACCGCCGCGCCGCGTTCGGCCAATACATCGCCGATCGCCTTGCGCACGCGGTCGGCCGTACCGACCGGCACCGTGGACTTGTTGACGACCACCGCATAGCGATCGAGATGCTCGCCGATGGTGCGGGCCACGCTCAGCACGTACTTCATGTCGGCGCTGCCGTCTTCGTCCGGCGGCGTACCCACCGCGATGAAGATGAGTTCGCCGTGTGCGATCGCCGGTGCGGGATCGGTGGTGAAATCCAACTGGCCCGAGGCGTAGTTGCGCCGGACGATGGGCTCCAGGCCCGGCTCGAAGATGGGGATCACGCCGTTGCGAAGCCCGTCGACCTTCGCCTGGTCGACATCCACGCAAACCACATGGTTACCCATTTCCGCGAGGCAGGCGCCCGTGACCAGCCCAACATAACCGGTGCCGAAAATAGTGACCTTCATCTGTATCGCCTGTTTAGCAAGAAAATGTGGAGCCAGCCGCCTCTGTCAAAGCTGGCGATCGCGATCCAGGTTGTACTGGGCGTTGGCCGCGTTGCTGATCAGGCCGGACAGTGGAAGCAGCTGACTGATGAAACGGTTCCAGCGGGTGATCCCGGCGGGGCCGACGAAGACGACGTCGCCTGGCTTGACCGAGAACTTCGATGCCACCGCGAAGGCGGAGGGCGAGGTATTGTCGAGCTGGTAGATGGTCGCGGGCGCCTTTTCCATGTCCTCGACACCGCGGATCACGTAGACGGCCTTGCCCTTGGCGCTGGTCTGGTTGAGGCCACCCGCACGACCGAGGGCCTGGGTGAGGCTGAGGTCGCTGGTCTTGAACGAGATCGCTTGTGGACGCAGTACCTCGCCGATCACGTACGCCTCGTGGCGATCGTTGTAGGGCAGGTAGATGCTGTCGCCGCCTTTGAGATAGATGTCTTGCGGGCCCTGTTGCGCATGCGACAGCGCATCGAGGTCGAGGTGGTACTCGTGATTGTCACGGCGTAGCACCACGTCGGAGAGGTCGGCCAGTTGCGCGTTGACGCCAGCGGTACCCACCGCTTGGGCGAGCGTCAGCGGCGTCACCGTGATGTCCTGGGGGTCGGTCTTCACGAAAGCGCCGCCGAGCGTGACCCTCTGGCTCGCGTAGCTGACGATGCTGATGTCGACCTGTGGTTTCTCCACGTACTTGGTCAGGCGATCCGTGATCGCCATGCGGAGTTCTTCCACGGTCAGGCCCGATGCGTGAAGCAGGCCGACATACGGGTAGAACAGCGTTCCGTCGGGGCGCACCAGGCGGCCGTTCGCGGCCGTCTGCTGTTGCGAACCCGCGGGCGAGGTCAGCTCCGGATGCTCCCATACGGTGATGTAGAGCGAATCTCCGGGGCCGATGCGATAGGAATCGGGCCGGTAGGAGGTCAGGACGGGATCGATACCGGGCGTGACCGTGCTGGCACGGTCCATGGCGATCAGCTTGGGCGTGATGGGTACCAGCTGGTAGCGGCTGCCTGTCGCGCTTTCCTTGTCATTCAACTCCCCGGTTTTCATGTGCTGGCCGGGTGCGAGGATGCATGCGTGCAGTAACAGACAGCACCCGGCCAGACCGAGAGTCGGCAGGAACTTCATCGTTTACGGGGTCCTTCAATCGAGGCGCCGCATGGCGAGACGCCGTCGACGTACTTAAACCGATCCATTATTAACGGTACTGGAACGTGATTGGACATTTAGACGTCCAGACTGTCGTTCAGGAAGATCAATGCGTGCCTCCCGTCCCACCGGTGCCACCGGTTCCGCCCGTGCCGCCGGTACCTCCAGTGCCGCCCGTGCCGTCGTTGCCGGTACCGTTGGTGTCGTTCGCCGTGGCACCCGCCGCGGCTGCGACGGCGGCCGCACCCGGGCCGACACGTGCGGGCGTGAGCGAACCCTTCGAGGCCTGGTGTGCCTGGTTCGGCGTCGCTACACGCGGGTTTTGCGGGTTGTTTTGCGCATTGTTCGATGGATTGGCTTCATTGGGCTGTCGTTGGCTCTGCGCCCATAACGGTGCCGCGATGGCAAGGATGGTGCATGCAAAAAGTAGGCGTCTCACTGGCGTGTTCTCCGTGCGAGGGGAAGGATGCGTACCACATGCATGTACGCGTTCATGAACGCATTCATGAATGAGCGCGAGTGCGCGCAGTACGCATTGCATTCACTGCCATCCCTCGTCGATGGTCAAGGCAATCAGCTGAACAGGTGTTTCCGGCAACTGTTTTTGTGACACGCCCCGCAGAATCGACGCTGCCGGATTGCTCGCATTTTCGTCGCGATGCAGCATGCATCATCGCAACAAGCAAGTTCGAACACTTTCAGGCTGGACCCGGCGTTCAACGGGGTTCGGTCGAAAACGTGTTGGGCCATCCAGATTCCTAGGAACAGGACATGGCGGCCCTACAGGGGGCACGTACCTGGGCACGCCGGCATGGCCGGTAGTTGTCGCGTCGGCAGAGGGTACATGTCATGCAACTGACAAAATTCAATGCGTTACTGGATCTCGAGCTTCGTGCCGCCGATCCCCTTTGCGTGATCGCTGCGGCCTATCTGGCCTACTCCGTCCGTTTCGATACGTTCAGCATGAGCAGCGTATATGCTGTTGCGCTGATCATTCTCCTGCTCATGACGCTGGCGGCCTCGATCGTCTTCAAGGTCTACGAACAGCCTCTCGGTGAGCGCCCCGTAAGCCAATTCTTGTGCATCGCAGCATCGTGGACCAGCGCGTTCGCGGGCATGATCGCGCTCGGTTACCTGCTCAAGGTCGGCGAGCTCTACTCGCGTGGATGGGTATCGCTGACCTTCGTGCTGGGTCTCGCGTTGATGGCATCGGTGCGACTCGTCGCGGTGCTTTCGTTGCGTTACCTGCATCATCGCGGCATCGGCATGAAGCGCTGCCTGCTCATCGGCGCCACCGAAGCGGGCATCCACATGGTTCGTCAGGTCGAGGACAACCTCGGTCTCGGCATGAAGATCACCGCGTACGTCAAGACCAGCCACGATCACGGCGTTCCGCCAAACGTGCCGCTGGCCGGTTCACTCCTGCATCTCGACGAGATCCTCGATCGTGGCGAGTGGGACCAGGTGCTGGTCGCCTTGCCCGTGAGCGCGAACCGCGCGATCAGCTACGTGCTCGATCGCATGGACGAGCGCGTGTTGACGGTGAAGTTCGTACCGGACTTGCTGGGCAGGCAGTTGATCAACCACCGCATGGAAGACTGCGCGGGCGTGCCCCTGGTCACGCTTCGCGAGAGCCCCTTGCATGGGCATGCTTGGATACTGAAGGCCATCGAGGACCGCATCATCGCCGGGGCTATCCTGCTGATGATCAGCCCGCTGATGCTGTTCCTCGCGATAGGCGTGAAGCTTTCCAGCCCCGGCCCGGTGCTCTACCGCCAGGTTCGCGTCGGCCTGGACGGCAAGGAATTCGAGATGCTGAAGTTCCGTTCCATGCCCGTGGACATGGAGAAGAACAAGAATGTCCAGTGGGGCAATGCGCAGAGCAAGACGACCACGCGCTTCGGCCGCTTCATCCGGCAAACCAGCCTCGACGAACTCCCCCAGTTCATCAACGTGCTCCGCGGCGACATGTCCATCGTGGGCCCGCGCCCCGAGCGGCCGATGTTCGTCGAGAAGTTCAAGGGCGAGATCGCCGGCTACATGCACAAGCACCTGGTCAAGGCCGGCATCACGGGATGGGCGCAGATCAACGGGTGGCGCGGCGACACCGACCTGGTGAAGCGCATCGAGTACGACCTCTACTACATCAACCACTGGTCGCTGGCGTTCGATCTCCGCATCATCTTCCTGACCATCTTCAAGGGCTTCATCCATAGCGAGGCGAACACTTCGGCGCCGCTTCCCGCCGGGCCCTCGATGCCTGCGGCCACGGCCAGCACGGCCAGTGAAGAGACAGGCTAGGGACGCGATTCGATCGCGTCCCCCATCATTCCAATCGCGAACTGAGGCAATCTTTGAAGTTTCTGATCTGTGGCGGCGCGGGATACGTGGGTTCGCACATGGTGCGATACCTGGTCGCGAACGAGCATGAAGTGGTCGTCTACGACGACCTTTCGACGGGCCACCGCGAAGCGGTGGATGCCGACGTGCCGTTCGTTCATGGCGATATCGGCGACGCGGTAACCTTGTGGCGATTGTTCGCCACGAACAAATTCGACGCGGTGATCCATTTCTGCGCCCGGTCCCTGGTCGGCGAGTCGGTCATCGATCCCTATCAGTACTACCGGAACAACGTGGGCAACACTCTGGTGCTCTTGGCCGCCATGCGCGAAGCCGGCATCCAGCGCTTGGTCTTTTCCTCGACGGCGGCGGTGTTCGGGCACCCCAAGAGCGACACCATCGATGAGTCGCACCCCACCGATCCGATCAATCCGTACGGCCAGAGCAAGCTGATGATCGAGCGGGTGCTGGGCGATGCGGCGCGTGCCTATGGCCTGCGGTCGGTGGCGCTGCGTTACTTCAACGCGGCCGGTGCCGATCCGTCGGCCTCTATCGGCGAGGCGCACGATCCCGAGACCCACCTCATTCCCAACGTGTTGAAGGCCGTGCTCGGCCAGAGTGCCGCCCTGAAGGTATTCGGCGACGACTACGACACACGCGACGGCACCTGCGTGCGCGACTACGTCCATGTGAACGATCTCGCCTCGGCCCATTTGTTGGCCGTGCAGTTCCTCGAGGAGAACGAGGGCGCGTTCACGTTCAATCTCGGCAACGGCGAGGGCTTCAGCGTGCGCGAGGTGATCGCCGCCGCCGAACGCGTCACGGGAAGGCCGGTGCCGCATGCGTTCGCTCCGCGCCGTCCTGGCGACCCCGCGACGCTGGTGGCGTCGAGCCTGCAGGCCCGCCAGCGTCTCGGTTGGCAACCACGGATCACGGTGCTGGACGATATCCTCGCCAGCGCGTGGCAGTGGCACCTCCAGCCGCGCTTCTGATCGTGCAGGCCCAACCGAAAGTTCAGCTCGACTTCATCGATGCGCTGCGTGGCCTGGCGATCGTCGGCGTGCTGCTAAGCCATGCGCAGCGTAACGTGGAAATTTACCAGGCGATGGGCCACCAGGCGCTGATGTCGCCGTGGCTGAGCCGCTATGCGGCACAGGGCGCCCGCGGCGTGCAGTTGTTCTTCGTGGTCAGCGCGCTCACGTTGTTCCTCTCGGCGGGCAAGCGCACGCGTGAGGACACGCCCTGGCTGAACTTCTATGTGCGAAGGGTGTTCCGTATCGCGCCGATGTTCTATCTCGCGTTCGGTGTGTATTGCCTGGTTCCCGTGCTGCTGAAAGGGCAGGCGCTGCCGCCCCTGGGCACGATACTCGGCACGCTGAGCTTCACCAACGGATGGAACCCGGCCTGGTTGCTGGGCGCCAACGACGTGGTCCCGGGTGGCTGGTCGATCGGCGTCGAGATGTCGTTCTACATCGTCTTTCCATTGGTGTTCCTGGCGCTGCGAAGCTTTCCGCGGGCGCTGGCCGCGCTGGCGGCATGCCTGCTGCTCGCGGTACTCACCTGGCCTTGGCTGCTCCGCCACCCGCCGGTCGACGACGCGGAGCTGTGGCAGCGCTACGTGTTCGTATGGCTGCCCAACCAGTTGCCCGTCTTCCTGTTCGGCATCTGCGCCTATTTCGTGATGTTCGGCCACGCCGGCAAACTATCGGTCTTCTTCCGCGAGGGCGACCGGCGGCGGAACGCCTGCTGGTTCGTGCTTTCGGTGGCCATCCTGGCACTCGCGCCGCAGTGGCTGGACGATCCGCGGGCGGTGTTCGTATACGCGGCGGCTTTTGCGCTGCTGGCCCTGTGCCTCTTTCGCCAGCCCTACCGTTGGCTGGTGAACCGCCCGCTGCAACACATCGGCAAGATCAGCTTCAGTGGCTACCTGACGCACTTCTTCATGCTGCAAGTGGCGCGCAAGGCGCTGGCGGCGGTGCACGCGGGCGACCGCCTGAGCCCCGATCTCTACTTCGTGGCCACGGCCGTGCTCGCGCTGGCGGGCACGGTGCTGGTGTCGAGCGTGACCTATCGCTTCGTCGAGGTGCCGGGCCAGGCATTGGGCAAGCGCGTGATCGAGATGCTGGCGGCACGCCGTGCGCGTGACGCCCGTTCGGCGGAAGGCGCGGCGGGCTGACCAGGCATGTCGACCCCGGCCGGCTCAGGTCGAGCCGGCTCAGGTCAGCCGCGCGATCAGATCCAGCGCGTTGGGTACGGGCTTGCCGTTGGCGAAGCACTCCTTTACCAGCGCGTTGACCTGGGCGAGCGACGGGCGGTGTGTCCTGAAGCGGTCGAGCATGGCGTCGTCGGCCTTGGCGAAGGACGTGCCGCCGCCTTTGCCGGCGTAGAAGTGGTTCTCGCCGAGCTTCGTCTGTGTCGCCAGTTGCATCTCCACGCCCGGGGCACGGGGCGCCACGACGATGTTGTCGTGGATGGCCGTGCTGTTCGGGACACCTTTCCAACTGGTCGCCTTGAACACGGTGACCTCGGCGTCGGCGATGGGTTTCTGCGGAATGATGATGATGTTGTTGTAGATCTGGCTGCCGTCCACCGGGCCCGAGATGCGCAGGGAAGCGCTGCCGGTCTTGCGCAGGGCGTCGTTGATGCTCACGTTGAAGCGCACGATCGTTCCGGTATTGCCGATCTTGTCGCCACCACGGCCGTCGTTGCAGACCAGGGCCATGCCGCCGGCGTTGTCGTGGCTGTAGTTGTACTGGATCAACGTATTGCGGCAGCGGAAATCGGCATCGTAGCCCTGGCCGTCGGCATAGGCCTTGTGGTCGCTGACTTCGTTGTACTGGATCAGGGTGTTGTCGCAGTCGAACGGCCAGATGCCGGCGGCCGCCTCGCCGCGAGGCAGTTCACCGCAGTGGCTCACCGTGTTGCGTTCGACCAGGGCGCCGTCGCAGCCCTTGACCAGGATGCAATCGCCGGGCACTTCGCTGATGCGATTCCCACGCACGATCACGCCCGTAGCCAGCCCGCCCGTGCGGTTGCCGGCGGCGAGGAAGAGGATGCCGTCGCGCTCGCTGCGCTCGATCGTGTTGTCGACGATCTTCAGGTCCTGGTAGCGCGTGGGGCGGCCCTTGCCCTTCGCCTCGACGAGGATGGCGCTGCCGCCACCTTGCTGCTTGAGGGGCGATCCATTGACGTCGTGGATGTGCAGGCCTTGCAGCACGATGCCATGGGCGATGCCGAAATCCTGGTGGAACAGGTGCACGCCGGTGCGGCGGGCCCCCGGCTGCGGACCCTGGTTGGAGATGGCCAGGTTGCGCACCGTCCAGTACTCGACGTTCTGCAGGCGCACGGTGGAAGGAGCTCGCCCGTCCGCGTGCAGGTGCGGCGGGGCACCTTCCCCATAAGCATCGACGACGATGGGCGCGCCATCGCGGCCCGAGCCTTTCGGCTGGAAGACGCCGGGATAGTCGCCACCACGCTTGAACAGGATCTTGTCGCCGGGCCCGAAACTGGCCTGGTTGAGCCTGTCCAGGCTCCGCCAGGCCTGGGCTGGACTGCCGCCGTCATGCCGATCGTTTCCCGCCGCGCCGTCCACGTAATAATTCTTGCCGGCAGTGGCGGCAAAGACCTCGTCCAGCGGCAGCGTGGCGAGGGCGGCCCCTGCCCACAGCGACCGGCTAAGAAACGTTCGACGATGCATGCGGTACCTCCGGGCGTCAGCGACGCTCGCTCAATGAATAGCGGTAGACGCCACCATGCTTCCTGAGCATGTAGGCGAAGCCGGCGAGGTGCTTGATGGTCAACTTCGAGAACTTGCGCGTGCGCCGCTTGTAGTCGTGCACGATGGAGATCTTCCGGCTGTAGTAGTTGCGCAGGCCCATCTTGCGCGTGCGCACGCAGAACTCCGCGTCTTCCGGGCCGAAGAAGATCCGGTCGTCGTAACCCATCAGCAGGGCCGCGACGTCCTTGGTGAAGGTCTGGTTGGCGCCCAGCACGTAGTCGACCTCGAGCGGGTCGTTGCTGTCGTCGAAGCGCGTGTCGAGCATCAGGTGCCGCTCGAGTTCACGCTTGACGAAACCGAGCTGGCGGGTGATGGGAATGCGCGCCGCGATCGGCTGGTAGAAGCGCGGGAAGCGCCGGGTCGAATCCTGGCGGGTACGGTCGACGTTGAGCAACTGGAAACCGACCACGCCGGCGTCGGGATGCGCCTGGAAGAACGAGTCGACGATGGCACCGGGGTCTTCCGTGAGGAAGATGGTGTCGTTGTCCAGGGTCATGCAGTACTTGCCGCGCGCCAGGAACAGCCCGCGGTTTCGTGCCGGGCCCACGCCGAAGTTGCGTTCCAGCGGGAAGTAGCGGATCTGCGGCAGGGTGGCGACGAACTCGGCGCTGCCATCGCGCGAGCCGTTGTCGACGACGATCACCTCGTCGCGCGCGAAATCCACCTTGTCCATCAGCGAGAGCAGGCAGCGCTCCAGGTTCTCCCGTTCGTTCCAGGTGATGATGATGATCGACAATCTCACGTCGTCGGCGCTCATGACGATGCTCCAGCGGGGGGCGTGGTGGGGGATGAACGGTCGGTGCTGCCGCGCAGCGAGGAAGGGGTGATGACCTCGTTGGCCTTCACCACGAAGTTGTCCGGAATGACCACGGGCCCGAAGATGCAGGCGCCCGTGCCGATGATGACGTTGTCGCCGATGATCGGGGTGCCGTCGCCCGGCCAGCGGTTGCCGATGCACACGCGGGCGTACATCGTGCAGTTGGCGCCTATCGTGGTCTTGCCGTTCACGATGATGCCGAAGGCGTGGTAGATCACCAGGCCCGGGCCGATCGTCGCGGTGGTCGGCAGGTAGCACTTGAAGATGAATTCGGCGACCTTTTCCAGCACGCGCAACGGGGTGTGCAGGCGCGTGCCACGGGCCGTGGCGACAAGGCGGTAGCAGAGGATCACCCAGAAGGACTGGTCGAGCATCCACCACGGCATGCCCCGGTAGCCGGGCAGGGACCGGAGGCGGCGGACGTCGGCGCGGAAATCGTCAAGCATGGGTCGGGTCCGGATGGGGTGGCGGCAGCGGGGAAGCCTTTCGCGCGGCGGTGGCGTCGACCCGCGCCTGGGCACGGCGCGCGTCGGTACGCGCATAGAACATGCCGACGAAGAACCAGAAATAGGCTTCGTACCCGCTGAACTCGATGAAGGCCAGCATCAGGTAACAGAGCAGGAAGGCCTTGATGTTGCGTTGCTGCCCTTCGGCCGGCCGGAACAGGATGTGCAGCACCAGCGCCAGGAACAGCAACAGCGACTGCACGCCACCTTCGAGCAGGAATTGCAGATAGATGTTATGGACGTTGTTCTCGACGAAGGTCAGGCCGGATATCTGCTCCATCAAGGGCACGCCGTTGCCCACCCCATAGCCCAGCAGGTTCTGCTCCAGCGCGGCGGCGGCGCTGTTCCACAGCGCGAGGCGGCCCACGTTCTTGTGTTCGAGTTGCGTCTCGGCCTGGAGGTTGAAGCGATCCAGCACGGGGATGTCGATGACCGACGACAACACCAGGCCGCCGATCAGCACCATCATGGCGATGCCGAGGAAGGTATACAGATAATAGTGACGGGTCTTGCGCGTGCGATAGGCGGCGATGCCGATGGATACCGCGGCACCGAGCAGCCCCGCGCGGGAAAGCATCATTCCGCTGGTCAGCAACGCGATCCCGGCGGCGATCGGGTATACGCGGGTGCCGAGCAGGAGGATCGACAGCAGGGCGAGCAGGCTGGCCTCGATGTTGCGCCCGCCCGTGGACATGTAGAGGATGCCCGAGGCGCCCTCGCTGCGCGCGTACACCGCGCCCAGCTGCCCCGCGTAGACGGCGTCGCGCAGGATGATGAAGACGATGCAGCAGCCGAGTATCCACACGAAGATCTTGCGCAGTTCCACGTCCTGCAATTTGCGGCCGAACACCACGCCAAGGAAGTACGCCGCGGCGACGAACACGATCAGCGTGGAACGCATGCCGCCACCGTACGAAGCCGCAGCGGCCAGGGATGTGCCCATCATCGTCGCGATGAAGGCCGTCGCCGGGTTCAGCTTGAGGTAGCGCACGGCCGGCAGGTAGAGCAGCGGCATCAACAGCAGCAGCACGTGGTAGACGTTGACATGCGACTTGCTGCTCGTGCTGTGCGTCAGGGGCACCTGCACGAAGATCATGGCCATCAAGGTGACGGCCGCGGCGCGAGTGCGGTTGATCAACATCGTCATTCGCGTCAACCGATCGCCACGCCGAAGAACTTGTGCAGGAGTACCTTCAAGGTCGACTTGTATCCTCCGAGGGAAATGTTGCGGACGATCTCGCCCAAGGGCGGTCGTTGCCGGTTCATCACGTACTGGATGTTGCGGTGGTTGCGCTGCTGGTCCGCGTTCATCAGCCGCGCGTGCTTGGCGATGAAGCGCTCGCTGCCCTCGGCGCGCCGGCTGGAATTGCGGATGCGCGCACGCGAGCGGTCGTCGTCGACGAAGGAAAGCAGTTGCCGCGTGCACACGGCCGTGCCGTAGCGGTCGGCGAGGCGTATCCACATGTCGTAGTCCTGCCACGAGGGCATCGACTCGTCGAAGCCGCCGAGTTCGCGCATGCGCGACAACTCGGTCAGCACCTGGTTGCCGGCGAGGTTCGCGTACAGGAGCGCTGGCAGGGTGAGTTTGTCCACCTTGCCCAGCTCCGCTTCGCTGAAACGGCGCTCGCGCAAGCGATCGATCTGCGCCGTGGCCTGGAAGTACTTGAAGCGGCTGCAAGCGAACGACGGCGAATGGCGGCGATAAAGGTCCACCAGGCATGCGATGCGCTGCGGATGGAACAGGTCGTCATCGTCGAGGCCGGTGACATAGGTGCCGATGGCTTGCTCGATGCAGCGGTTGCGCGCACGGCATGCGCCCTGCGGCGTCTCGTTGCGCAGGTAGGTGAACTTGCCGGGGTAGCGGCGCGCGTAGTCGGCCACGACCTCGGCGGTGTCGTCCGTGGAGGCCTCGTCGCAGATGAGGACCTCGATCTCCGGGTAGGTCTGTGCCAGCACGGAGTCGACCGCCCGGCGCAGCAACGCCGAGCGATTGCGGGTGGGGATGTATACGCTCACCAGGGGTGTCATGTCGGCCTCGTTCCTTGGATGCGTTGGGTCTGTGGATGCCGGTTCAGGAGCGTATGCCGGCTTCGCCATACCACCCACAACAGTGGCGGCGTCACCAGCGCCAGGCGCACCGCGCTGGCCTTCCAGTCGTCGCCCTGGTAGATGAAGACGGCGAGCATCAGGAAGGCGTAGGGCACGAAGCTCTCCACCGTCCACGACTGGAAGAATTCGCGCGCGGTGAGGCTGATGATCTTCGAGGAGAAGAAGTAGTAGGACAGCACCGTGGCCAGCAGCTGGCTGATCGCCAGCGCCACCGCCATGACCTCGAGCGAGCGTGACAGCGCGCCGAGCACGCTGACCAGCAAGGTGATGCCACCGATCTTCAGGTTCCAGGCGAACTCGATATCCGAACGGCCCAGGCTCTGGCTGAGGGCGCCGATGAGCGAGCCGAGCGGGCGCAGCATGCCGAACAGCAGCATCAGCGGGATGAGTTCGGCGACGCCGGTGTAACGATGCCCGTAGAGGATCGTCACCGCGGGCGGCGCGAACACCGCCAGCATGATGAACACGCCGCTGCTGAAGACGGATACCCCGCGCAAGCCCACCAGGTAAGCGTGGCGCAATGCCAGCGGATCGTCCTGGCGCGTCGCCAGCCGGGGCAGGGCGAGCCGCTGGACCACGGGCATGATCAGCTTGGTCGGTTGCAACACCAGTTCCTTGGTCAGCGAATACACGCCGAGTGAGGCGAGGCCGAGGAATTTGCCGAGGATGATCTGGTCGGCCTGGCTGCGCAGCTGGTTGATGACCTGGGAACCGAGCTGGAACGCGCCATAGCGCAGCGCCTGGCGGATGATCCCACGGTCGTAGCCCCGCCCAGGGTGCCAGTCGCGATCGGCCACGGCCACGAAACATACCAGGCGCACCAGGCTGTTCACGATCATCGCGTAGACGGCCGCCTCGATCGACGCCCCGAACTGGAGCACCAGCAGCAACAGGGTGCCCAGGCCGGACAGGCGCCCGATCACCTCGATTCGCGCCAGCCGGGGCAACTGGAAAGTCTTGATGAGGCTCGCCTGGTACTGCGCGGCCAACCCGAGCAGCACGAAATTCACCGTGGACAGCCGCAACAGGTGACCCAGCACGTCCGAGCCATAGAAATAGGCCACGGCATAGGAGATGCCGAACAGCACCAGCGCGGACATGAGGCCCAGCCCCGCGCTGATCATGTACAACGAGGTGCGCTCGTGGCGGGTGATGCTTTGCCGGTGGATGAGGTAGCTGCTGAGGCCCATGTCCTGCAACAAGGTGGCGATCGCGTTGACGACGTTGACGATCGCCAGCGCGCCCAGCAGGTGCGCGTCGACGTGATGGGCCAGCACCGCGATCTGCAGCAGCTGGCTCGCCGCGCTGACGACGGTCGAACCGACGGTCCATAGGGCATCGCGTCTGGCGGAGGGCATCGGCATGCGCTCCTAGGCCAGTTGCGCGGCGAGCTGGTCGTGCAACCGGCTCTGGTTGAAGCGCGATTCCACGGTGGCGCGCGCAGTCGCCGCTATCGCCGGCAGATCGTATTCGCCCCGTTGGATGCGGGCGAGCTTGTCGGCCAGCGCATCCACGTCACGCTCGGGCACCAGCCAGCCCGACTGGCCGTCCTCGATCAACTCCGGGATACCGCTGTGCACCGTGGACAAGCAGGGCACGCCACTGGCCATGGCCTCCATCAGCGACACCGGAATGCCTTCCTGGTCGCCGTCCGCGGCGGTGACGCTGGGCAGGGCGAACACGTCGGCACGGCGCAGCGCGTCCTGCACATAGGCCTTGTCGCGGCGGCCGCGAATGAAGACACGCTGGTCCAGGCCGTGCCGTGCGACGAAACGCTCCAGCTCCTGCTGTAACGGGCCGTCGCCGACGACCTCCAGCTCGACGGGGACATCGCGCTTCGCGAGCCGCGCCACGGCTTCGCAGAGATAGGTCACGCCTTTCTTCTCGACCAGCCGCGCGACGCTCAGCACGCGCAAGGGCCGCGACGGCGATGGCGCATCGTTCGTGCGGGGTTGGAAACGGAAGCTGTCCAGGTCGACACCCATGCGGTGGACCTGAATCTTCTCCGGCGCGCAGCCCAGCGCCTCGAGCTTGCGCTGCCATCGCGTGCTGATCGGCAGCATCCGCTCGCCGCTGGCGAACAGGCGCCGGTAGTCGTCGGCGTGGCGCGCTAGCACGCTGTGCCGCGACAGGTCGTAGCCGTGGAACACCGTATAGATCGGTCCCTCGATCAGCCCCAGCGCACGCAGGTTCGTCGCGAGCACGCCGGTGGGGCCGAAGTGCGCGATGATCGCGTCCGCCTTGAGCGGCTCGCGCAAGCGCCGCACGGCGCCGGCGAGCACCAGCGACTTCGCGGCATGGCCGTACAGGCGAATCGACAGGGCCCGTCGCACCCGCGCGCTCGGCAGGCCCGGCACCACGTGGCGAAGGCGTTGCAGCAGGATCTGCCAGCCGCGTGACGCGCTGGCGGAATGGTCGAAGATGAAGGTGGCGCGGTCCATCAATCCGCGGGTCGCCACGATGTCTCCGGGTGCGGGCTCGGGGCCGCGGCTGATGGCGAGGATGCGCACATCGAAGCCGCGGTCGAGCAGGCCCACGATCTGGTCGATCACGAAGGTTTCCGAATACTTGGGAAACTCGGGAAGGACGAACAGGATCGTCATGATCAGGGCCCTATCGCGAGCGTCGAGAGCAGGGACTCCCGCGCGAAAGCCTTTTCACGGGCCACGGCGGCGGCCACCCTCGGACGCAGGGTCTCGTCGCCGAGCAGCTCCAGCACCTTGGCGCGCAGGCTGCCGTCGAGCAGGGACGGCACGGGCATCGCCAGGTCGTCCACGCCGAGGCGCTTCATGATGCCTTCGGACTTGTGCTCGTAATTGAGCGCGACGGATGGCGTGCCGAAGTTCATCGAGATGATCGCGCTGTGCAGGCGCGTGCCGATCGTGAGGACGCAGGCGCCCAACCTCTGGCCGAGTTCCACGTCGTTGAGCTCGTTCATCTCGACGTGGCAGGCTTCGGGATGGCGCAGGCGTGCCCGCACCTTGAGCGCGATCATGCGGTCGTCCTTGGGATAGCCGTCGATCGCCGTGCAGGTGGAGAACGCCGCGATGCGGTAGCCCGCTTCGATCACCGCATCGAGCAGTTCGGCGAAGGCCGTCTCGTACTGGGCCTGGGTCACGCCCAACCGTTTGTCGAACGGCGCCAGTTCGCGGAAGGTGACCGCGACCGTCGGGTGTGCGGTGTCGACCGCCACCGGTTCGCCCGGATGCACCAGCCACGCGGTGTCCGAGGCCCAGCGCACCTTGTCCTGCGGGATGGCGCTGTCCTGCATATGCCTCGCGCTGACTTCCTCGCGCAAGGCCAGTGCATCCACCCGCGTCATCACGTCTTGCGAGACCTTGCGGAAGAACGCGTGCTGGAACGGCCCGACGCTGTGCCCGATCAGGTAGGTGGGCAGCCCGGCGAGCAGGGCGCAGCTGACCTGGTCGTACTGGGTGGCGCCGTAGAGATCGACGAAAAACGAGCCACCCACCTGGATCACCAGGTCGTACGCTTTCAGCGATTCGATGTACTCGCGATGACGCCGGGGCAGCGGCAGCCAGCGCGCCCACCAACGGCGGTTGAGGTGCCCATGCAACAAGCGTGGCACCAGCCTTCGCAGCAGCAGCGAACGAAGGGCGCCGAAACGCCGCTTGCCCGCTTCCTGGTAGTAGCTGTTCAACGTGTCTGTCAGCAGCGGCCGGCCGAGCAGGTACGCCGAGCTCACCGGAAAGCGGCTGGTGACGTCGATCCGGCTTTCCGGCAGCACGTCCTCCAGGCATTCCAGGAGGCCACGCAGGATCGCGCAATCGCCGCGATTGCCGCAGGTGTGGTTTCCGACGATCAGGATGCGCGCCATAGTCCTTGATTCCTGCAGTGTCCCCTTGTTCATGGGACGGTTCAGGCCGGATCGGCCTTGTACTTGTAGTAGGCGTAGGTGGAGTAACCGGCGGCCCGGTGTTCCACGGCATTGAAGATCGCGCCCTTCAGGGAGACACCGTTCTGTTCGAAGCGCTGCTTCGCCAGGGCCAGCTCACGCGCCTTGTTGAGCCCGAAGCGGGCGACCATGAGGCTCGTGCCGGCGTGGTGGCCGATCACGGCCGCATCGGTGACCGCCAGGATCGGCGGCGTATCGATGATGATCAGGTCGTAGGCGGATACCACCTCGGCGATGAACTGGGTGAAGTTCTCGTGCATCAGCAGTTCCGACGGGTTGGGCGGCACACGCCCGCGGCTGATGAAGTCGATGTTGGGCAGCGGCCCTTTCTTCTTCACCGTGGCGATTTCCGCGCCGCCGACCAGGATGTCCGACAAGCCTTGCCCGGTTTCCATGCCGAGGAGGTGGTGCAGGGTGCCGCGGCGCATGTCGCCGTCGACCAGGAGCACGCGCTGTCCCGCCTGGGCGATCACCGCCGCCAGGTTCGCCGAGACGAAGGTCTTGCCGGCGAAAGGGCTGGAGCCGGTGATCATCAGGATGTTGTTCTTGGCCTCCAGCCGTGCGAAATGCAGGCTGGTGCGCAGGCTGCGGATCGCCTCGACCGCGAGGTCGGCGGGATCGCTGATGGCCAGCAAGGGACCACGGCCGCCATGGCCGTGATGTGTCCGGGTCGAACGCGCGGTCTGGCCCTCGCTGAGCGGAACCGAGGCGTACACCGGGAGGCCGAGGTCCTCGATGATCGCTGGATCTTCGATACCGCGGTTGAGTATCTGACGGAGGAAGACGAAGGCGAGGGCGAGGAAACCACCCAGGAACGTCACGATGACGACGACCAGGGTCTTGCGTGGCTGCACCGGCTGGGTCTTGTCCACCGCCGAGGTATCCACGATGCGCACGTTGCCCACGGTGCCGGCACGCGCGATGTCGAGTTGCTGCGCCTGGTTGAGCAGGCTGGTGTAGGTGTTGCTGCTGACCTGCACGTCGCGATTGAGCTTGAGCAACTGCTGCTGCGTGTCGGGCAGGTCGCCGACCTGTTTCTGCATCTGCGCCTTCTGCGCCTGCAGCTGGCCCATCTGTTGCTGCAAGGCCTTGTACGCCGGATGGTCGTGGGTGAAGCGGCGGTCGATGTCGGCTTCCTGCAGGTGCAACTGCTGGATGTTGTTTTCCACCGCCACGATCTGGTCGAGCAGGCCCTTGGTCTGCATGCTGAGGTCGACGGAGTGCGACTGGGTCTGGAAAGCGTTCATCGCCGCCTGGGCCCGGTCGAGTTCCTGGCGCACCTTGGGCAACTGGTCCTTGACGAACTGCAGCTGGCTCGCGGCTTCGGCCGAATTGCGCTCCACGTTCTGGCGGACATAGGCGGTGGTGATGCGATCGAGCACCTTCTGCGCGAGATCGGGATCGGCGTTGTTGTAGGTCAGGCCAATGATCCCCGAGTCCGTGCCTTGTTCCAGCGCCACGACATCGGTCTGCAAGCGGCCGATGGTGGTCAAGGTCGGCTGGCTGACCACGTCGAAACGCGTGCCGGGATTGGCCGTGAGCTGCCTGATCTGCATCGTGATGCCGTTGGCGCGCACCAGCTGGCCGACGACACCTTCGAGAAGGCGCTTGCCATCGTCGTTGTAGAGACCGAAGCGGTGGTCGTCACCAGCGCGCAGTTCGAGCTTCTGGCCGACCATGTTGTCAGGCAGGTCGAGCTTGAAGATGTCCACCACTTCGCCGCCCCAACCATAGCGGCTCA
>Ga0182006_1000838_pt1 | contig 20645 bp, 17 predicted proteins | sample Sormic07211104_1_FD_123022 | JGI IMG/M metagenome (GOLD analysis project Ga0182006, IMG submission 123022) | Rhizosphere microbial communities from Sorghum bicolor, Mead, Nebraska, USA - 072115-104_1 MetaG | ecosystem: Host-associated > Plants > Roots > Rhizosphere | place: USA: Nebraska...
AAGGCTGAGCACCGGAATGCGATGGACGGCCGAGATATAGGAATCCAGACTGCCAACGACGCTCGGTAGCCCGTAGTTACGGGTGGCGAGGGCTTGGGACATGTGTGGAACCTCCTGAAAGTCTGTATGCAGATTAGCAGTCCCGAAGTGAGAGTGCTAAGTCAGCCCGAAGTTCATATCGGTTAACTGTACGCAATGGTACAGAAATACCCTCCGGCTGTCCAGAGGACCCGGGGGAAGGTATTCAGGAGACATACGGCCGGCCGTCAGGTGCCTGACCGCCGGCTGGTTGGCGCTGGGTGGCTCTGGTGGGAGCCGACCCTGTCGGCGATCCCGCGACAGCGGGCCGGGTTACGGCAAGCACCCATCGCCGACAGGGTCGGCTCCCACCGGGCTGGGTAAGCACGCGTCGTCGCGAGAGCTATGCCGCTGTTGCGCCTACTTATATTTAGGCAGAAATCCGACTTTAAAGACCCCGGCGCAGCGCTACCTGATCTCCCCCTCCCCACGGAAGTCCCATGTGAGATACTCGAGCCTCCCAAAGGAGATCACCCTCATGACGGCACGGCGGTCGGATAAACCGGTGAAACCCCTGGCGCAGCCTTCGGGGCCCTCCGCGGCCAGGGCACCCGCCATGGAAGGAACGGGGTCGCCGGTGAGGATATGGACGCTGAAGCGAACCAGCCATTCGCGGACGTCCTTCCCCGGTTATGCGCACCTGCTCGTCGGCTCGATGGACGAGCGCGTCAGCGCGGTGCGCGCGGGCTTGCCATCCGACCAGGTGAAGGACCTGGCCAACGCGCTCCGTATCGGTGAAGACAACTTCATGGGTTACCTGGGCCTCAAGCGCTCCACCACGCGCCGGAAGATCACCCAGAGGCGTTCACTGGCGACCGACGAATCCGAGAAGCTTCTCGACGTGGGCCTGCTGATCGCACAGGTGGAACAGATGGTCGGCGAGAGCGGCGACCCGGAAGGCTTCGATGCCGCGGCCTGGGTGGGGCAATGGCTGCAACGCCCCTTGCCCGCCCTGGGAAATCGCAGGCCCATCGAACTCTTGGACGTTTCGGAGGGGCGCGCGACGATCTCCAACCTGTTGCGTCAGGCGCAGACCGGAACCTTCGCTTGAGCGGCGAGGACACCATCGTCTGGCGCATCGCCACCGAGGCACCGAACTACGGTGCCGACGATCTCGGTGGCGCCGGTGCCGCCGTCTCCGGTGGTCGCTGGAACCGGCCCGGCACGCCGATGGTCTACTGCGCGTCCTCGATCTCGCTGGCGACCCTGGAAACGATCGTGCACCTGGGCGTCGGCGACCTGCCGTTGAATCGTTACCTGATCCGCGTGGACTTGCCGGCGGACGTCGTCGCCGAGGCTCAATCCGTCCGTGCGGAGGACGTCGCGGGCTGGGATGCGCATCCACCGGGGAAAAGTTCGCTCGATGCCGGGGAACGCTGGGTACGCGGCCGCCGCTCCGCGTTATTGATCGTGCCTTCCGTGATCGTGCCGGAAGAAACGAACGTGCTGATCAACCCCGTCCATCCGGACTCGAAGCACATCAAGGCGACCCGGATGAGACGCTACACCTACGACGCCCGCGTTCACGCGTAGCGGCGAGTCCTAGGCGACGAGTTCCGCCCTCGGCGGCAGCGACCAGTCGATCGGCGGCTCGCCACGCGATTCGAGATAAGCGTTCGCCTGCGCGAAGTGGCCGCAGCCCATGAAGCCGCGATGCGCGGACAGGGGCGATGGGTGCACGCTGCGCAGGATCTTGTGGCGCCTGCCGTCGATCAGCTGGCCCTTCTTCTGCGCGTGGCTGCCCCAGAGCATGAAGACGAGGCCTTCGCGTTCGCGGTTGAGGGCATCGATGGCGGCGTCGGTGAAGCCCTCCCAGCCCTTGCCCTGGTGCGAACCCGCCTGTCCCGCCTCCACCGTGAGCACCGCGTTGAGCAGCAGCACGCCACGGTCGGCCCATGGCGTGAGGCAGCCGTGGTCGGGACGCGGGATGCCGAGGCAGTCCTCGATTTCCTTGAACATGTTCTGCAGCGAGGGCGGCACGCGCACGCCGGGCCGCACGGAAAAACTGAGGCCATGCGCCTGGCCGGGGCCATGGTAGGGGTCCTGGCCGAGGACGACGACGCGCACCTTGTCGAACGGCGTGTGCGCGAACGCATTGAAGATGTCCGGCCCAGGTGGGTAGATCGTCTTGCCCCGCGCCTTCTCCTCGCGAAGAAAAACCGAGAGCGCCCGCATCTCCGGACGATCGAGGTAGTCGCCGATCCTTTCCTTCCAGGACGGCTCGAGCTTCACGCGATCGTTCAACTTTCCGCCCTGTCGCGAAGGTGCAAGGCCACCCGGAGTTGGAACAGCAGCTTGGTGATGAGCAGCTTTTCCTCGACGGGTTTCTCGACGAGGTCGTTGGCGCCGGCGCGCAGGAGCGCCGCCTGGTTCGCGGGATTCTCGTCACCGGTCATGATCAATGTGGGCAGTTGCCCCTTGCCGTAGCCGAACTCGTTGCGGATGCGCTCGACGAGGTCGCCACCGGTGAGCTCCCCCTTGAGGCTGACATCGGTAAGGACCACGTCGGCGCCGATCTCGCCACGCGCCCTGGCTTCGCGCAGGTGCGTGAGCGCGTCCTCCGCGCTGATGACATGGCGCACGGTAAGACCGTACTTCTCCATCATGCGTCGGGTGGCGAGCGCCACCACGCGGCTGTCCTCGACATAGAGCACCTCGCCTTCCGCGCCGCCCTCGGGACGCACGTAGCCGCGGATGAATTCGGCCAGGGCACCGAAACCCAGGGACTTGTCGAAGTAGTCGGTGACGAACTCGCCCAGCTCGCGCCGGTGCAGGCGCGCTTCGACATCGCCCGAGACCACGACGATCGGCATGTAGATCTGCGGCGCGGACTCGCGCACGAAACGCGCCACGTCCAGTCCGTCCATGTCGGGCAGGCGCAGGGCCACGGTGACGAAGTCGAAGACGCCACGCTGCAACTCGGCTTGCGCCTCGGCACCGGTGGACGCGCCCACGATCTCCACCCCCGGTACCTCCGCGTTGACCACGCGCGCGATCAACTGGCGAACGACCTTCGAGCCGTCCACCACGAGCATGCGAGGCGTCGCGCCCGCGACACCCGAACCGATGTGAGATCCCACCCCGCCCTCCCCCTGTCAGGCCGCCGCGGCGCGGCGAATCTGCCGTGCGCTGACGAGCCGTGCACCGAGCCACCCCAGCACGGCAGAAGCGAAGGGTACCGAAAGCAGGAGCCAGGCGGGGAGTCCGCCGAAGCTCACGCTGCCGTCGTATGCCGCGGCAAGGCGGCCGACGGGCCCGGCGAGGGCCAGTTCGAGGACCACGGCCAGTGCCACGGCAAGCACACCCGCCAGGAAGCCCAGCCAGATACCGGCATACAGGTACGGACGGCGCACGAACGGACGGCTGGCGCCGATGAGCAGGAGCACGCCGATCTCGGCGCTACGGCTCTGGATGTCGACACGGATCGTGTTGCCGACCACCAGCAGGGCGGCGACACCGAGCAACAAGGCCAGCAGGCTGACCGCGCGGGTACCCACGCCGAGCAGGGCGTCGAGGCGCTGCCGCCATGCACCGGTGTCCTGCACCATGTCGACACCGGGCGTGGCCTTCATCGAATCGACGAGGCGACCGATGTCCTCGGCCGACAAGCCCGGCTTGGGCTGCACGGAAAGCACGTAAGGCAACGGGTTGGCATCGAGCGATTGCAGTGCGCCGGAGAAACCCTGTACCTCCGCCAGTTCGTCCAGGCCATCCTTCGGCGTGCGCACGACGATGTCGGCCACCTCCGGACGGCCGCGCAGGGCGGAAGCGGCGGTCTCGGCCACGCCCGCGTTCTGGCCCGGTTTCATGAACGCGCTGATGGACTGGTTGCGGCCAAGCGCATCGCCCATCCGCTGCACGTTGCCGAGCAGGAGGTAGAAGGTCAGCGGCAGGGCGAGCGCCACGCCCATCACGGCCACGGTGAGCAAGGTGCCGAGTGGCCGGGCGCCAAGGCGGCGCAGGCTGATCGACATGCTCCAGGCATGGTGTTCGCGCCACGCGCCCACCTTGCGCGGCTCGCTGCGACGGGTCTTTTCCGGCTCCGGCGCGCGGCGCGGCTCGCGGACGGTGTTCATACCACCTCCATCGCGGGGACGTCGGCGACCAGCTTGCCGTGATCGAGCACGACGACGCGTTTCTTCATTCGCTTGATCAGCATGAGGTCGTGGCTGGCGACGAGGACGGCGGTGCCGACCGCCTGGAACTCGGCGAACAGCCCCATGATCTCCATCGCCAATTGCGGGTCGAGGTTACCGGTGGGCTCGTCGGCGATGAGCACGGCAGGCTTGGCGACGATGGCGCGCGCGATGCCCACGCGCTGCTGTTCGCCCGTGGAAAGCGCCTCGGGCAATTGTTTCTCGTAGCTGAGCAGGCCGACTTTTTCCAGCGCAGCCCGCACACGGCGGCCCCGATCGGCTGGCGAGACACCCGCGATGATCAAGGGCAGTTCGACGTTGGCGAAGACGCTGCGGTCCAGCAGCAGGCGGTGGTCCTGGAAGACCATGCCGAGCTTGCGCCGGATCTTGGGAATCTCGGCAGGGCGTACGGTGTTGAGCTTGCGGCCGTCGAGGGTCACCACGCCGTTGGTCGGGCGCTCGATCATCGCCAGCAGTTTGAGCAGCGTGCTTTTCCCCGCCCCGGAGTGACCCGTGACGAAGGCCATTTCGCCCGCCTCGACGCTAAAGGACACATCGGTAAGGGCCTGGTGATCGCCCTCGTACCGTTTGCTCACCAGATCGAAACCGATCACCGCGTCACCTGTTGGCCCGTGAAGCCACAGAGGATAAGGGATGTGGTGTTGCTTTTGCGGGGCCGCTTTCGGTGGGGGCCGCTTTCGGTGGGAGCCGCTTCAGCGGCGATTGGGGCTTGCCTCGAGCTGGCCCGCTACCGCGGGATCGCCGACAAAGTCGGCTCCCACCAGGCTGCCACGACTTGGCCCGCTGCCCCGGGATCGCCGACAAGGTCGGCTCCCACCAGGGCAAAGAGCATCGCCGGCATAGCCGGCTCCCACAGGGGGAGCAGTGGCTCGGCGGGTCGGCTCGGTGGGAGCCGACCCTGTCGGCGAAGGGTGCTTGCCTCAGCGCCCGCCGAACAACCGGCCGATGCGGCGCAGGAGGCCGACCTTTTCCTTGGCGGGCGGAGCCGCCGGCGCGGACGCCGGCCGGCTGGCCGTCACCTGACGCGAAGGACGGCGGTTCGGGTTGGACTGGCCTTCCGCATGCCGCGGAGCACCGGGCTGCTGCTCCTTGACCGTGGACCGCGCCGAGGCGCCGTTGCCGGCCGACGAAGTATTGCGACCACCGTTGGAGCCTTCACGGCCACCGTTGCGCCGGTTCGCACCGTTATCGGCATGGCCCGCGCCGCCGGCGTTGCCGCCCTCGGCACCCTCACGGGCACCGCGGCCACGACCGCCGCGACGGCGGCGCTTCTTCGGCGCGGAGGCATCGGCCATCGCCTGGGCGGCGGCTGGGAGCTCGGCGACCGTTTCGGCGACGACCACGGTCTTCATCGGCACTTCGGTCGACACGGCGTCCGCAGCCGCGGCCGGCCTGTCTTCGCGCGGCGGACGCGGGCGGCGCTCGCGGCTGCCCGAACGCTCTCCGGCACGGGGACCGCCACGGCCGTCGCGACCGCCACGGCCACCCTTCTCCGGCGGCGCGCCGCGGGTCGGGATGTGCCCGTCGTTGTCGTTCGGATCGTCGATTTCATCCTGCACGCCATCCGCGCGCGGACGCGGCGGCGGCATCACCAGCATCTTCGCGTCGATGGACGCGGTTGGAATCTTCTGGTTGATGTAGGTCTCGATGTCGGGCAGGCCCATGGCATAGAGGTCGCAGGCGAAGCTGATCGCATCGCCCTCGGCGCCAAGCCGCGCGGTACGGCCGATGCGGTGGACGTAGTCCTCGGCATCCTGCGGCAGGTCGTAGTTGAACACGTGGCTGACCGCGGGAATATGCAGGCCGCGGGCGGCCACGTCGGTGGCCACGAGCAGGTCGATCTGACCATCCTGGAATCGCTGCAGCAGCTTCTGGCGCTTCACCTGCGGCACGTCGCCGGAGATGGCGCCGACGCGGAAGTTGTGCCGCTTCAGGCGGTCGGTGATGCGCTCGGCGGCGGCCTTGGTGTTGACGAAGATGATGCTGCGCTCGGTCTTGCTCTCTTCGAGCAGGTTGAGCAGGAGCGGCATCTTCTCTTCCTTCGACGGGAAGTAGACCACCTGGCGAACGCGGTCGGCGGTGACGTTCTCGGTCTCCACCACGAGCTTTTCGGCCTCGTGCATGTGCTCGTACGCGAGCTCGAGCACGCGGTGGCTCAAGGTGGCGGAGAACAGCAACACCTGGCGCGCCTCGCGTGACGGCAGGCGGCGGAAGATGAAGCGCACGTCCTTGATGAAGCCGAGGTCGAACATGCGATCGGCTTCGTCGATGACCATGACCTCGACGCTGCCGAAGCCGAAGACGTCCTGCTTGTAGTAATCGAGCAGGCGGCCCGGCGTGGCGATGATGATGTCGCAGCCGTCGCGCAGCTGCTGGCGCTGCTTGTCGTAGTCGACGCCGCCGTAGATCAGGGCGCTGCGCAGGCCGGTGGCCTTGCCGATGGTCTGGAAGTCCTTCTCGATCTGGATCGCCAGTTCGCGGGTCGGCGCGATGATCAGGGCGCGGGGATCGGAATCCTTGCGGTCCGGATGCGCCGGGTTCTTCAGCAGGCGGTCCATCAGGGCGACCAGGAAGGCGAAGGTCTTGCCGGTACCCGTCTGCGCCTGTCCGGCGACGTCGCGGCCGGTCAGGGCGATCGGCAGGGTCAGCGCCTGGATCGGCGTGCAACGGGTGATGCCGGCGGCGGCGAGGCCCTGGTGGAGCAGCGGATGGAGGTCGAGGTTTTCGTAGAAGACGTCGGTGAGAACGGTTTGGGACATGTGGATGAGTGACCTGGAGTCTCGCGCCACGGATACGCGGCGTCGCCCCAGCGGCAGGAATGGGCCGCGAGGCGGTGGGTGATCCGGTCGGCGGCGTCACGGGAGAGTCGGCAGGCGCCGGTTGCGACCGGCGGCCGTACGACGCGCCCGGCGCACGATGGCCGGAGGCGGCGGCGCGCGACCCGACGGTTCCCGCTGGCATAGGTGAAAAGGCTGTTAACCGCGAGAGCGTGCTCACCTATGTCAACGAGAACCATCCCGTCGGCGCCCTTGAATCGCTTGAATCGCGCCCCTAGTTGGGTTGGAATGAGGGCCGCCGGCTGCAATGGCCAAGACCTTCGGTTCCGGTTGGACCCGCGACATGGGGCTCCTTAGTGTAGCCGATGCGGGCGTCACGGTCGTCAACCCCCTTTCACCCCCTTCCTTGGAGATCCCGGTGAGCGAAAAGATCACCCACACGAGCGACGCTGCGTTCCAGAAGGACGTCCTCGATTCCGATACCCCCGTCCTGCTCGACTTCTGGGCGGAGTGGTGCGGTCCCTGCAAGTCGATCGCCCCGGTCCTGGACCAGCTTGCCGACCAGTACGACGGCAAGCTGAAGATCGTGAAGATCAACATCGACGAGAACCAGAACACCCCGCGCAAGTTCGGTGTTCGCGGCATCCCGACCCTGATGGTCTTCAAGGGCGGCAAGGTCGAGGCGACCCAGATCGGCGCCGTCGGCAAGAGCCAGCTCGACCAGATGATCCAGAAGGCGATCTGATCGTCTTAGCTGTACGTTTCACTTCCGCCGCCGCGTGAGGCGCTTTACGCCGCGCCTCACGCGATGCTAGGCTTCAGGAGTTCGCCGGGACACCGCTTGTCCCCCACGTCGCGAACCCTCTCCCATTCTTCTTTCAACGGCGCCCCGTGAGGTTTGCCCGTGTCCGATATCGAAACCAAAGATTCCATCGACGCCAAGGGCGCCGGCGACCAGCCTGCGACCGAGCCGCGTCCGCGCACCCGCCGCAAGGCACCGGCTTCGGCCGATGCTCCGGCGGTAGAGACGAGCGCCCCGCCGCCGGCTCCCGCCAGGGCGGCGGCGCCTCCATCCCCACCCACGCCGCCACCGCTTCCGCCGGCCCCGCAGGCCGAGCTCCAGCTGGGTAACACGCAGCAGCAGCCCACGCCGCAGAACGAGCCGCGTGACGGCAACCAGGGACCATCCCAGGGTGGCGGCCAGCCGAACAACCCGCAGCAGGCGCGGGGCGACAACCCGAACCAGCAGCAGAACCCCAATCGCGCCAACGACCGCAACGAGCGTGACGGCCGCGGCCGCCGCCGGCGCAACGAGCGCAACCAGCAGCGCCAGGGCGGCGGTGGTGGCGGCAGCCCGGGCAATAGCAGTGGCGGCGGTGGCGGTAACTACCAGCATCCGCGCAACAACAACGGCTATCCCGTCGACGACGACGAGAACGCCGACGCCGGCAGCAACGATCGCCTGATCAACCTGACCGAGCTCAAGCGCAAGAACGCCATCCAGCTGCTCGAGTTCGCCGAATCCCTCGGCGTCCGCGAAGGCGTGGCGCGCCAGCGCAAGCAGGACGTCGTCTTCAACATCCTCAAGGCCCACGCCCGCTCCGGTGGCGGCATCTGGGCCGAGGGCGTGCTCGAGATCCTGCAGGACGGCTTCGGCTTCCTGCGCTCGGCCGACGAGTCCTACCTGGCCGGTCCGGACGACATCTACGTCTCGCCCAGCCAGATCCGGCGCTTCAACCTGCGCACGGGCGACTACATCACCGGTCGCGTCCGCCATCCGAAGGAAGGCGAGCGCTACTTCGCGATGCTCAAGGTCGACGACATCAACGGCGATCCGCCGGAGGCGTCGAAGAACAAGCTCCTGTTCGAGAACCTCACCCCGCTGTTCCCGCGCAAGTCGTTCAAGCTCGAGCGCGGCAACGGGTCCACCGAGGACATCACCGGCCGCATCCTCGACCTCGTCGCCCCGATCGGCCGTGGCCAGCGTGGCCTCATCGTCTCCCAGCCGAAATCCGGTAAGACGATGATGCTGCAGAACATCGCCCAGGCCATCCAGTACAACCACCCTGACGTCCACCTGATCATGCTGTTGATCGATGAACGCCCGGAGGAAGTCACGGAAATCGCCCGCACCGTTCGCGCCGAAGTCATCAGCTCCACCTTCGACGAGCCGGCGGTCCGCCACGTGCAGGTCGCCGAGATGGTGATCGAGCGGGCCAAGCGCCTGGTCGAGCACAAGAAGGACGTGGTGATCCTGCTCGATTCGATCACCCGCCTGGCCCGCGCCTACAACACCGTGGTGCCCAGCTCCGGCAAGGTGCTCACCGGCGGCGTCGACGCCAACGCCCTGCAGCGCCCGAAGCGCTTCTTCGGCGCGGCGCGCAACGTCGAGGAAGGCGGCAGCCTCACCATCATCGCCACCGCCCTGACCGATACCGGTTCGAACATGGACGAGGTGATCTACGAGGAGTTCAAGGGCACCGGCAACATGGAAGTGCACCTGTCCCGCCGCATCTCCGAGAAGCGCGTCTACCCGGCGATCGACATCAACCGCTCGGGTACCCGCCGCGAAGACCTGCTGATCGATCCGGACCTGCTCGCGAAGATCTGGATCCTGCGCAAGCTGCTCCATCCGATGGACGAACTGGCCGCCATGGAGTTCATGCTCGACAAGATGAAGAACACGAAGTCCAACGACGAGTTCTTCAATTCCATGAAGCGCTGAGCGCTCCACGGGAACTTGCGAAGAGGCCGCCCAAGGGGCGGCCTCTTCGTATCCGCGCCCCGTCCACCGGCTTTTGCTACGCTGCGCCGCCGGCCATCCCTTTTGGCCACGAAGACGCGCCCCCATGTGGAGCGGCTACCGGCCTAAAGCCCAACGTCAAGGAAAGTCCGTGTCCATCCCCAGCGCCGCCAAGAGCACGCCGATCGGCGACCGTCACGACCTGGTCGCCTACCTCGCCGAAGGCGAGAAGCCGCGCGAGGCCTGGCGCATCGGCACGGAACACGAGAAATTCGGCTTCTATACCGACGACCTGACCCCGCCGCCCTTCGTGGGCGAGCGCCCGGGCATCCGCGCGGTGCTCGAGGGACTGGCATCCCGCTTCGACTGGGACATCGCCCGCGAGGGCGAGACGCCCGTGGCGCTGACCAAGGGCATGGCGAACATCACGCTGGAGCCCGCCGGCCAGCTGGAATTGTCCGGTGCCCCGCTGAGGTCCGTGCACGAGACCTGCGACGAGGTGACGAACCACCTGAAGGAAGTCCGCTCGGTGGCCGAGGAACTCGGCATCGGCTTCCTCGGCATGGGTTTCCAGCCGAAATGGCGCCGCGACCAGATGCCCTGGATGCCCAAGGGCCGCTACAAGATCATGCGCGAGTACATGCCCAAGGTCGGTTCGCTCGGCCTCGACATGATGACCCGCACCTGCACCGTCCAGGTCAACCTCGACTACGCGAGCGAGGCCGACATGGTGAAGAAATTCCGCGTCGCACTGGCCTTGCAGCCGATCGCCACGGCGCTGTTCGCCAACTCACCCTTCACCGAAGGCAAACCCAACGGCTACAAGTCGTACCGCTCGCACGTCTGGACCGATACCGACGGCGACCGCACGGGCATGCTCGATTTCGTCTTCGAGGATGGCTTCGGTTATGAACGCTACGTCGACTACATCCTCGACGTGCCGATGTACTTCAGCTATCGGGACGGCCAGTACGTCGACCTGTCCGGGCAGGACTTCAAGAAATTCATGCGTGGCGAACTGCCGGCCCTGCCCGGCGTGCGGGCGACGATGAAGGACTGGGCCGATCACCTGACGACCGCCTTCCCCGAAGTGCGCCTGAAGCAATATCTGGAAATGCGCGGCGCCGACACGAGCACGTGGAATTCGCTCTGCGCACTGCCGGCATTCTGGGTGGGCTTGCTGTACGACGACGTCGCCCTGGATGCGGCCTGGGACCTGGTGAAGGACTTCAGCAAGGCCGAACGCCATGCGCTACGCGACGGCGTGCCGAAGGAGGCGCTGGCCCTGCGCTTTCGTGGCCACACCGTGCGCGAGCTTTCGCTGGAAGCGCTGAAGATTTCCGAAGCGGGTCTGAAGCGTCGCAACCAGCTTGGGAACCGCGGCGCGGACGAATCGATCTACCTCGATCCCCTGATGGAGATCGCGCTCACGGGCAAGACGCAGGCCGACGTCAAGCTCGAACGGTTCCATAAGGAATGGAACGAGAGCGTCGATCCGGTCTTCCGCGAATACGCCTACTAAAAGCATCGCCGACCGTGTCGGCGATTCCAGGCAACAAAAAACCTCCCCGTCGCCGGGGAGGTTTTTTTTTAACCGTGTATCAGCCGATCGCGTGAGCGATCAGAACTGGTACTTGGCCGACACGCTGAGCAGGTTGCCCTTGTCGTCGTTCTGGCCGACCAGGCGATCGCCCGTCGAGCTCGACACGCCGGCGATGTGCGCCTTGTTCACGAAGATGTGCGCATAGCCTGCGTTGATCTCGAAGCGCTCGGTGGCCTTGTAGCCAAGACCGAAGGCCAACCACTTGCGGGTCGAATCCGGCACGCGCGGCGAACGGGTATCGTCGTAGGTCGGGGTGCTGTCGACGGCCACACCGCCACGCAGGGTGAACTTGTCGTCGAGGTAATACTCGCCGCCGACCGATGCGAACCAGCTGTTGCGCCAGCTGTAGTTCTCGCTCGTGGACGGCTGGTTCGGGTTCGAATAGTTGACCGTGAGATCCTTGAACGAATCCCACTTGGTCCACGACAAGTCGAAACCGAGGCCGAACTTCTCGTCCTGGTGCCAGAAGCTGGCCGTGGCGATGGCCGGCGTGGTGAAGCCGGCACGGCCGTCGGTGTGCGTGAACGGCGGCTGGCCGCTGCCCAGCAGGGCACCCACGGTCGGGTTCGACAGGACGGCGGTGACATTGGTCGGCATCGTGAAGTTGCCGGTGCCTTCCAGGGTGTGCTTGATCTTGCTGCGGTAGTTCAGCGCGATGCGATCGTTCGGCGTGAGCTTCCACAGGCCACCGACCTGCCAGCCGTAGGCCCAGTCGTCACCCTTGATCTTGGCGTAACCATCGCTGCCCGGGGGAACGACCGCGGCGTACTGGGTGGCGAGCGCACGGGCGACGGCCGGCGACAGCTGGCCCGCGGCGGCGGCGCGCTGGATCAGGCCGAGGCCGACGGTGTTGTAGTTGATCGCGCTGGTCAGTTCCGCGCTCGTCTTCTGCGCGATGGCGCTGACGCCGACGGCGAAGTCGTCGGTCACGTCGAACGAAGCCGACAAGGTCACGTCGAACGACTTGAAGTCTGACTTGACACCGTTATAGCGGCCCTTCCAGTCGGAGTCGTATTCGGTCTTGAAACCGAACGGCGCGGTCAGGCCGAGGCCGAGGTGGACGCGGTCGCTGACCTGGGTGGCGAAGTACATCGCCGGGACGGGGATCGTGGTGCCGGCTTCGCCGCCGTTGCCACCGCTGATCGGACGGCCCTGCGCGTCGGTCGCCGTGCCATGGAACTTGGTGCTGAAATTGATGCCGGTGACATCGGCCTGGAACACGTTGCCCTTGAGCATGGACATCGCGGCCGGGTTGTTGACGATGACGGAGGCGTCGTCACCCGCGGCGGTGGAGCCGGCGAAGGCGCGGCCCAGGGCCTTGGCGCTGTTTTCCTTGAGCTGGAAAGCACTGGCGTGGGCGGCCTGCGGAGCGACCAATGCACCGCCGATGGCCAGCGAAAGGGCGGCGACGGCCAGCGGACGGATCGAAAGGTTCAGCTTCTGCATGCGGAGTGGCTCCTGCTTTTTGTTCTGCTCTGGGGCGACGGCGCGCGTAGAAAGCGTAAAACTTTCCCCTTTTCATACGCGCGTTTAACATTCTGGCTGCGAACTCTGGACGACTTGACGTCCGTTTTGCAAGTGCGAATGCAACAAAGATGAAACGGTTACCACTTACAGGCCTCCCACCCGCGCCGGGTTTTGGTAGGGTAGGCAAACGAGCCGCCAAGCGAGACCTGCCGTCATGCACTGCTTCGTCTACGCCAGTCAGCGCAAACCCGACACCTATGTCTGGCTCACCCGCCGCGAGGGCTTCGATGTCCTCCCCGAGCCGCTCGTCCTCCTGTTGGGTGAACTCCGTTTCGTGCTGGAGGTGGAGCTCGCGCCGGAGCGCCGTTTGCCACACGAAGATTCGGAGCGCGTACTGGCGAACCTCACCGCGCAGGGCTGGCACATGCAGACGCCACCCAACGAAACACTCAGCGTCTGTAACCAGCCGAACCACAATCGCGAGATCGACCCGGACCAGTTCGTCGTCCGGGCCTGACAAAGCGTCATCCCGCATGGCCAGGATGTGCAGCCCGGGTTAACGCGGCGTTACCGCGTGGGTGGTTTCCGCTCCGTATACTCCTGCGCATGGCCAATCCCAAACGTCGTCGCCCGCCGCTGATCAAGGCGCTGCCCTGGTTCCTTCCCGCCCTCGCGGCCGTCGCCTGCGCGGGTCTCACCGCGTCCCCGCTCGCGCTGATCCCCTTGCTGCTGGCGAACGCACTGGCGATGAGCGCGGTCTGCCATGCCATCGGCTTCGACCCCGAGTCGAGCTACCTGCGCACGGTCCTGCGACGTGGCTCGGCTTACGTGGTCATGTTCACGGCCTACACCTTCGTCGTCTTCGTGCTGGTCGCCTGGCCACTGCTCAAGCTGACCCAGGCCCCAAGCCTGGGCGCGGCGCTGCTTCTCGCCGGGACGCTGGTCGTCGCCTTGACGGTGCTCTGGCGGGTCTGGCCCGCGTTCGGGCTGGTGTTTCTCTGGGACGACGCCTACCCCGCGCAGGGTGGTGACGGTTCGTGGATCTTCACCGCGATGGCCCGCTCGGTCAGCTTCGGCCGCCATCTCTCGGCGGAAGATCGCTTCTTCTCGCACTTCCTTCCGGCCGCCCTGGGCCTGCTCGCGCTCGCTTTCAGTGCCGTGGCGTTGTCGGGCCTGTACGGGGTGCTGCCCGCGGAGATGCGCCTCGCCGCGCTCGGCATCTACGCCGTCGTGCTCCTGCCACTGGGCTGCATGGTCATCGCCAATCGCACGTTGCGTGCCCTGCTATGCGATCGCCGTGGCCATATCCGCACCGTGCGCGCCGAGCCACGACGTGGCGTGGAGGCGCCCGCCGCGGCCGTCGCGCCGGCTCCCATTCCCGTGCTCAGCACCGAGGAAAGCCAGCCCGGCGTGCGCGACCGCGCCCTCCTGGCAGCCACGCGCGAAGGTGACATCGCCCGTGCGGTGGCGCTGGTGGAGGCCGGCGCCGATCCCGATACCGCCGCGGAACCCGGTGATCGCGACCAGCGGCCCGTGCTGACCCTGGCCGCGTTGTCGCCGGACATCCGCCTGCTTCGCGCCCTGATCGCGAAGGGCGCCCAGGTCGATCGCGTCCAGAACGGCATGACCGCGCTGCTCGCCGCCAGCCGTGACAGCTGGCATGGTCGGCCGGAAGCGGTACTTACACTGCTGACGAACGGTGCCAACGCGGCAAGCACGGACGCGGAAGGCAACACGCCGCTGCATGGCGCCGTGCTCAGCGCGGAGCCGACGGTCGCCGCCATGCTGCTCGACGCAGGTGCTCCGGTCGATGCCGTGAACGCCGCCGGCGACACGCCACTGGCCATCGCCTGCCGTGCCGCGAACTGGGCACTCGTTCGTTTCCTGCTCGAACACGGTGCCAAGCCGGCACCCGTCGGCGGCGAGCCCGCCCTCGTGGCGGCCGCGGGAATCGCCGACGACGACAGCGAAGGCGTCCGTGTATTGCTCCGGCACAAGGCGCCGGTGAACGCGGCGAACGCGCACGGACGCACCGCGCTGATCGCCGCGGCCGCGGAGGGCCACGAGCAGATCGCCCGCGCCCTGCTGCAAGCCAACGCCAACCCGAACCTCGCCGACCGGCACGGCACGACGGCACTGATGGAAGCCGCCCGCGCGGGCGCCCATGGCATCGTGCAATTGCTCGCCGAAGCCCATGCCGATACGGCGCCACGCGATGGCCACGGGCGCGACGCGCTGACCCTCGCCTGCCAGTCTCCGCGAGCCCAGGCCGCCACGGTGCGTGCCTTGCTCGCGCTCGGCGCGCAGCCGAAGGAAAGCGGCGCCGACGGTCGCAGCGCGCTGGACCACGCCGCCGCCACCGGCCGCTGGGACTTCGTCGCCCTGCTCGATCCCGAGACCCCGCTGCCGACATCGCTCAGCGAATCGGTCGTACCGGAAGCCGGCGCGGATTCGCCGATGCATTTGTACGATGCGCTGCGTTTCGGTCACTGGGCGGTGGCCTCCACCTTCGCGGCGAAAGTGCGTGAATGGCCCGGACATGAACTTGCCGCCTTGTACGTCGACCTGGCCGGCGCCGGTTTCGACGCCGCACGGGCCTGGCTGCTCGACCACGGCCTGGCCGCGGAGGCCCGGCTCGCCGCGGCCACCGACGAGGAAGGCACGTTGGGCCGCCGATTGTTCGACGCCTTGCTGCCGCAGCTGCCTCATTCCGCCGACGCGCTGCTCCAGCTCATGCGCGCAGGCGCATCGCCCGCCGGCGCGGGATTGCTCGGCCAGGCCGTATGCCGGCTGGAAGGCGCCGACGAGCGGCTGACCCTGGCCATGCTCGATGCCGGCGCGGACCCGTTCGGCGCCGATGCGCGCGGCCGCACGCCCGTGCACATGGCGGCCGCCACGGGCCGCGTCGCCCTCCTCGGTGCCTTGCTGGCACGCGGGCTGGACCCCAATGCGCGCGACACCGGTGGCCGCACGCCGCTGCACGCCGCGCTCGAACAGGGTGGCGACAGCCTGCCGTTGGTTCGCCTCCTGGTCGCCCACGGTGCCGACCCCGAAGCCGCCGACGTCAACGGCGAAACGCCCTATGGCCTCGGCATCGGCCACGGCGACGTCGAGCGCTGGTTGAACTGGCCGGCCTGGCAACTACCTCGCCGAGCGCTGCGTGCGGACGATTTGCCCGCTGCCGCGGCTGCCGGCGATACGCAGGCGGTCGACCGCCTGCTCGAACTGGGCTTCCCCGTGGACACACGCGACAGCCATGGTGCAAGCGCCCTGCTACGCGCAGCCGGCGCCGGCCAACGCGACGTCGTCGAGCACCTGCTCGCCGCCGGCGCCGATCCCACGGCGGCCGCGGCATCCGGCGTGACACCGCTTGCCGCCGCGGTGAACGCCCGGCGCGAGGCCGTGGTGGAGTTGTTGCTCGCGCGCGGCGTGGCGGCCGACCAGCGCCTACCAGGCAATGCCACGGTGCTGATGATCGCGGCGACGCTCGGTTATCCGGAGATCGCGGACATGCTTCTCGCGGCCGGCGCCGATGCCACCGCCGAGGACGCCCACGGCCATACGGCCTTGCATGCCGCCGCCCAGTACTGCTTCGGCAGCAGCGACAGCTTGCGTGCACGCCGCTTGCTGGACACCGTGATCGGCAAGGGCGCCGACGTGAACAAGGCCGACAAGGATGGCGTGACGCCGTTGCTCATGCTGCTCGGCGCGCATATGCGGCCCGGCGTCGCCACCGATGCGACGCACCTCGGCGCGCTCGTGCCGGTGTTGCTCGATGCCGGTGCCAGGATCGAGCATGCCGATCACCGGGGCGTCAGTGCGCTCCATGCCTGCGCCATGCATGCCCTGCTCCCACCCGCGCGCTTGTTGCTGCATCGGGGCGCCAGCCGTAACGCCGCGGATGCCTTCGGGCGCACCGCGGCCGACGTGGCCCGGCACCTGGGCTACGTCGACATCGCACACGAACTCGGCGGGCGCACGGGAGCCATTCCTAGCGTGCGGCAGACGCTTCGGCAGCCCGCACAACCGGACTGATCACTTTTCTTCTTCGCGGACCCGCTCTTCCACGGCGTCGGCCTCGAACAGCTGCTGCAGATCGTGCAGTGCTTCCTTCGTGGTCTGCACCAGCGCGGTCTCGTCGTCGTACACGAGGTACTGCGCGCGCAATACCTGGTCGTCGTGCTTACGGAACCGGGCGATCCGGCTTTCGACCACGTCCGGGGCCATATCCAGCGACTCCAGGACGTGACGCGTCATTTCCAGGCTCGAATAGAACGTCTCGCGCACGGGGTCTTCGACGCCGATGTCCATCAGCCGGAACGCGTGCTGGCGGTTGCGCGCGCGGGCCACGATCTTCAGGTGGGGATACTGCCGGCGAACGAGGCGCGCCGTGCGCAGGTTGGCTTCGGGATCGTCGGTGGCGATGACGAAGACCTCGGCCTTGTCGGCCTGGGCCGCGCGCAGCATCTCCGGTCGACCGGGGTCGCCGAAAAACAGCGAGGTGCCGCCGAAGCGGCGTGAGGTTTCCACCTGTTCCACCGAGCTTTCCAGCGCGACGAACTGGATGCCCTGCGCGCGCAGGACGCGGGCGACGATCTGTCCCATGCGGCCGAAGCCGGCGATGATCACGCGGGGCGTATCCGCTTCGATGGCGTCGAACTCGCGGTCCGGCTTGCGCACACGTTCATGCACGAGGCGCGACGCGGCGAGCACGAGCAGCGGCGTCAGCGCCATCGACAGCGAGATCGCCATCACCATCAGGCCGCGCTGGTTGCCATCGATGAGGCGGTTCTGCTGGGCGAGATTGAGGATGACGAACGCGAATTCACCGCCACAGGCGAGCACCGCCGCCAGGCGGACCGAATCCGCCGTGGTCAATCCGCCCACGAGCTTTCCCAGCGGCATGATCAGGATGGCCTTCACCGCCAGCAGCAAGGCCACCATGCCGAGCACCAGCAACGGTTTCGCGACCAGCATGCCGAGATCGACGGACATGCCCACGCTGACGAAGAAGAGGCCCAGCAGCAGCCCCTTGAATGGCTCGATGTTCGATTCGAGTTCGTGCCGGTATTCCGAGTCGGCCAGCAGCAAGCCGGCGAGGAAGGCGCCCAGCGTGGTCGATATGCCCGCCAGTTCCATCAGCCACGCCGTGCCCATCACCACGAGCAGGGCCGTGGCCGTGAATACCTCGGTGCTCTTCGCCCTGGCGACGAAGCGGAACACGTGACGCAACAGCAGGCGGCCACCGATGATCACCGCGACGATCGTTCCGACGACACGGATGACACTCATGATGTCCGGCGCATGCGCGTCGTGGGCGATCGTGCCTCCGAGCAGGGGCACGGCGGCGATCAACGGAATGGCGGCGAGGTCCTGGAACAGGAGGATGGCGAAGGCCTGTCGGCCATAGACCGTGCCGGCTTCCTTTCGCTCGGCCAGAATCTGCAGGCCGAACGCCGTGGAGGACAAGGCGAGGCTGCCGCCGACGATCACGGCGGCCTTCCACGTCAGGCCGAACAGGAAGTAGCCGATGGCGCCGATCGCGAGGGCGCAGGTGAGCACTTGCAGGCTGCCGCTGCCGAACACGGCCCGCCGCATCACCCACAGGCGCGACGGCGAGAGCTCCAGGCCGATGACGAACAGCATCAGCACGACGCCGAAATCGGAAATCGTGGCGACGCCTTCGGTGTCGCTGACCAGGCCCAGTACCGACGGACCGATGACCACGCCCGCGAGCAGGTAGCCCAGTACCGCGCCGAGGCGGAAGCGCTTGGTCAGCGGAACGGCGATCACCGTCGCCAGCAGGAAGACGACCGCCGTCTCGAGAAAGTGATGCCCATCCATCCTGCGACTCCCGGAGTATCGCGTTGGATTATGTCACGGGGACATCGATGGGTTTTGCATGAACCCTCTTTTCCTTCGCGTCTTCGACGCTATCGCCGACAGGGTCGGCTCCCACCAAGCAGCAGGCCTGGTGGGAGCCGACCCTGTCGGCGATGTTCAGCCTTTCAGCCAGCGCGCCACGTCGATCGCGAAATAGGTGAGGATGGCATCGGCACCGGCGCGTTTCATCGCCAGCAGCGACTCCATGACCACGGCTTTCTCATCCAGCCAGCCGTTCTGCGCGGCCGCCTTGATCATCGCGTACTCGCCACTGACCTGGTAGACGAAGGTCGGCGCACCGAAGGTGTCCTTCACCCGGCGAACGATGTCCAGGTAAGGCAGGCCCGGCTTCACCATGACGGCGTCGGCGCCCTCGGCGAGGTCGAGCTCCACTTCACGCAAGGCTTCGTCGCTGTTGCCCACGTCCATCTGGTAGGTGTGCTTGTCGCCCTTGCCGAGGTTGGCCGCGGAACCCACGGCGTCCCGGAACGGGCCATAGAAGCTGGACGCGTACTTCGCCGAATAGGCGAGGATGCGCGTATGGATGTATCCGGCGTCTTCCAATGCCTCGCGGATGGCGCCGATACGGCCGTCCATCATGTCGGAGGGTGCGACGAAATCCATGCCCGCTTCGGCCTGGGCCAGCGACATCTTGATGAGCGCCTCGACGGTCGGCTCGTTCATCACGTAGCCGTTCCCGTCGATCAGTCCGTCCTGGCCGTGCGTGGTGTAGGGATCGAGCGCGACATCGCCAATCAGGCCCAGCTCGGGGAAGCGCTTCTTCAACTCGCGCGTCGCGCGCTGGAACAGCCCCTGCGGATTCCACGCCTCACGCGCGTCTTCCGTCTTCACCGACCCGTCCACCGAGGGAAACAGGGCCAGCGCGGGAATGCCGAGGGCGACGCATTCCGCGGCGAGCTTCAGCAATTCATCGATCGAAAGGCGATCCACGCCCGGCATCGAGGGCACCGGCTGGCGGATGCCTTCGCCGTCGACGACGAAGGCGACCATGATCAGGTCGGACACGGTGAGCACGTTCTCGCGCATCAGGGCGCGGGAGAAAGCGTCGCGGCGCATGCGCCGCATGCGGACAGCGGGGAAGGTCATGGGAGGTGCCCATACGTTGGCGATCCGCCCATTTTACTCCCTGACGCCCCGCTGCCGGGGGGCAAAGCGTCGCACCATGGCATGCCGTGGGCAACGAGGGCCCCACGCCAGCCGGTCCGGACGCGCCTCACACATCGATACGCGCCGTGCTCTCCGGGTCGAAGAAGTGAAGCCGCTCGGCCTGGAATCCCAGGGCCACGTCGTCGCCCGGCTGGATCGTCGTGTGTGGCGGCACGCGCGCGACGAGTTCGTCATCGCCATGGCGCATGTTGAGGAACACCTCGTTACCGACGGGCTCGACGACGTCCACATGCGCATGCAGGCGTTCCGCGACACCCGGGTGATCCGACACCGTCAACAGGTCTTCCGGGCGAATGCCGACGATGACGGGCTTGTCGAGGTGTGCGGCGAGGACGGGCGAATCGGTCCCCAGCGGGAACGAACCGTTCTTCATTTCCAGGCGCAACCCGTCGTCGCGGCGCAGCGTGCCGTGGAACAGATTCATCGCCGGGCTGCCGAGGAAACCCGCCACGAACAGGTTCGCCGGCTTGTTGTAGAGATTCATCGGCGTATCGAGTTGCTGGATGACGCCTCCGTTCAGCACCACGATGCGCTGGCCGAGCGTCATCGCCTCGATCTGGTCATGGGTGACATAGACCATCGTCGCTCCAAGGCGGCGGTGGATACGCGCGATCTCCACGCGTGTGGACAGACGCAACTTGGCGTCGAGGTTCGACAATGGCTCGTCGAGCAGGAACACCGCCGGATCGCGAACCAGCGCACGGCCAAGCGCCACTCGCTGCCGCTGGCCTCCCGAGAGAGCCGCGGGA
>Ga0182006_1000839_pt1 | contig 20640 bp, 20 predicted proteins | sample Sormic07211104_1_FD_123022 | JGI IMG/M metagenome (GOLD analysis project Ga0182006, IMG submission 123022) | Rhizosphere microbial communities from Sorghum bicolor, Mead, Nebraska, USA - 072115-104_1 MetaG | ecosystem: Host-associated > Plants > Roots > Rhizosphere | place: USA: Nebraska...
TACTGGCTGGCGCGCTATGGGAAACCTCGGGCTCCGCCAGCACTTTCATCGCCGGGGCGGTGCTGGCGGCTGCGGCGTTGGCGTTGCTCCTGCTACGCAAGTCCTAATGCCGGCAAATTAAGCCGCAGCGCACTCTTTGTAGCAGCTGTCGAGCTTGCGAGGCTGCGTTCGGCTGCGCAGCAGTCGTGAATCCGGCTAACGCGATTCGCCTGACACACCGCAAGTTCTGGTTTGACGACTGCTTCGCAGCCGAACGCAGCCTCGCAAGCTCGACAGCTGCTACAGATCGCGATGCGACTTACCCGCATCAGCGCAAGTCCTAGTCCGCGATCGCGGTGAACCCGCGTTGCAAATCCTCGATCAACGCGTCGACATCTTCCAGGCCAATGTGCAACCGCAGCACCGGGTTCAATGCGCGATCTGCCGCACTGTTGCGATCCTGGGTGTCGGCGACGGTGACCAGGCTTTCATAGCCGCCCCAGGACGCGCCCAGACCAAACACCTGCAACGCATCGATGAAGCGCTCTACATACGTAGCGTCGGCATCACGCAGTTCGAAGGACAGTAAGCCGTTACTGCCCGTGAAGTCCCGCCGCCACAGGGCATGATGGGGATGATCGGCCAGCGCCGGATGGAACACCCGTTTCACCTGCGGTTGCGCTTGTAGCCAATGAGCGATTTCCAGGGCCTGGCGTTCGTGCACCTCCAGGCGTGACGCCAGGGTTCGGGCGCCGCGCAGCACCAGCCAGGCGTCGTCGGGGCTGACGGCGCTGCCAAAGGTGTCGCTCATGGACGCCAGCGGCTGCCAGACTTCTTGTCGGGTACAGACGCTGCCCATGACCACATCGCTGTGGCCGCACAGGTACTTGGTCAACGCCATGATCGAGATGTCCGCGCCCAGCGTCAGCGGCCGGTACAGGTAGCCCGAGCCCCAGGTGTTATCGACGGCCAGCAGAATGCCTCGTGGTTTGCACAGCGCGGCGATGGCCGGCAGGTCGCTGAGTTCATACAGCAGCGAGCCGGGCACTTCGGTGTAGACCATTTTTGTATTGGCTTGCAGTTGCCCTTGCAGGCCGCTGCCGTCAGGCGCGAAGTAGCCGACCTGGATGCCGAACGGCCCAAGCAGCTCCCGAGCCAGACGCCGCACGGGCGCATACACCGCGTCGGTAATCAGCACATGATCGCCGGGCCGCAGGTAGGCCAGGAACGTCTGCGCCACCGCCGCCAGCCCGGTGCCAAACAAGCGGGTGCGATAACCGCCTTCCAGCTCCGTCACCAGGTCTTCCAAGGCAAAAGCGGTCGGATTGCCCCGAGCGCCATAGCTCAGCACCCGCTCCCGGTCACGGCGAGCACGGGCATCGCGCATCTGCGCCAGGTTGTCGAACAGCACCGTACTCAAACGAGTGACGGGCACGTTGACACCTCGACTGCCACTGCCCTTTTCGGTACGCGCCGCCTGCACTAGACGGGTACGCACCCGCGCATCACGAGTCGCTTGAGACGGCGCGCGCAGCGGTTTCAGGCTGGCGATTTCGTCTGCGCTCATTTGCGCCAACAGGCCGATTTCCCAGGCCAGGTACTGACGCGCCGCGTCCTTGTTGCCGGCGTGGCGATCATGGGTAAAGAACAGAAAATCGATGCACTGCTGATCGGGCGGCGTATTGGCATCTTCTTGCAACGCAAAACCCGCCTCGCGCCAGGCGTCAACGCCGCCGCTCAACAGCCGGGTTTGCGCACGTTGAACATCGGGCAATTCCAGCGCCGCGAACGCTGCCAGCTGCGGGTCATCGGCCAGCAACACCAGGGGTCGCTGTTCACCGGCCACTTCACTTGCCAGCAACGAACGAATCGACCAGCGTGAGCCGGCGATATGACCTTTGCGGAAGGTCATGCTCGGGCGCAGGTCAATCAATGCCACCGCGCCATCCTTCAACGCATCGGCCAGGGCTTGCGCGGTGGTCACGGGCAATGTTTCGTGAACGGATACCTCAAGCGCGGGCAATGCCAGACCGCTACTCACCCCACCTTCCAGCACATAAGCTTCATGCCCCAACTGCCGAAGCCAACTGGCAACGATCGGCGCCCGTATGCCATCGCTGTCGATCAGCACCAACCGCGCCTGACGCACGCCGATGTACAGGTCGGTAGACTGAATCAACTGCCCGCCCGGCGTGTGTTGCGCACCGGGCAAACTGCCGGTGACAAACTCCTCGGCGGTGCGCACATCGCACAGAAACAAACTGCGTGCGGCCTCCCCGGCCCACTGCTCGACTTGCGCCGCCGTAACGGTTTCTACCCCGGCCCGTGCGGCCAGTTGTGCCGCGGCGAGGCGTTGTTGCGGCAAGGTCTTGGATGACACCTCATCGGCATAGCGGCGGGTGCTGCCATGTTCCAGCCGGAAATCTTCCAGGTACCAGCCCTGCGTACCGTTTTCCAAGGCGTAGACCGGATTCTTCAATCCAAGATTGATCAGGGTCTGGGCGCCAATAATGCTGCGGGTTCGACCGGCACAATTGACCACAATCGGCGTGCTGTCGTCCGGCACCAGATCCTGTACGCGATAGCCCAGCTCGCCGTTCGGGCAGCAGACAGAACCGGGGATGGTCATCTTGCGGTATTCGTCGAACGGCCGACCGTCCAGCACCACCAGAGGCTCGCCCCGGGCTTGCCATTCAGCCAGCTGCCTGGCGGTGACATGCGGCGTATCACTGGTCTCTTCCACCAATTCGCCAAAGGCTTTGGACGGCACATGCACACCCGCGAACAGTTGCAGGCCTGCCGCCTGCCAGGCATCGGCACCGCCGTCGAGAATATGCACGCGGCTGTACCCCAGCGCCTGCAAACGCCGAGCAGAGCGCACCGCGATGTCCCCGCCGTTCTGGTCATAGATCACCAGCCGCACCTGAGGATTCGGCGCCAGGCGTCGGACCTCCAGCTCCAGGCGACTGTAGGGCAGGTTCACCCCGTGAAACAGGTGAGCTTCGCCATATTGGCCATGCTCACGCACGTCAAACAGGGCAATTTCCTGCCCGTCGAACAGCCATTGCTGCAGTTGCCCTGGGGTTACGGTCTGGCTCATGTGTAGGCCTTGATCGACGGCGCCATTTGCGAGGCGTTGTAATTGAGAATGCGCCCGTCGGCCTCGACCCCATAACGGCCATTGAGCGATTCCAGCGGCAAACCGTACAGGTGGAAATGCAGGGTCGGCTGCTCGCCTTCGACACGGATGCCATGCAGGTCTTCACCGAGAAACGAGATCGATGTGCCGGGTTGCACGATCACTTCCTTTTCCAGGTGCAACGTGGTGAACCCAGGCTCGCGGCCCTCGTCATCACGGGTGTAGACGTAATTGATTTCCTGGCCTTCGATGGCGCTGATGATCGCCCAGGTTTCGTGGTTGTGCGGGATCGTACTTTTACCCGGCAGCAATGAGTTGAGGTACAGCGTCGGCGTGTCGCCATCGTCGTTGAGGCGGTAGCGGAACGCGGTGCTGCCCTGCCCCGGCACGGGCGCCGGGAACGCGTCGAAATTAAACAAATCACGGCGCTCGGCCAGGGTTTCGAGCAAGGCGACGATCTCCGTCAACGCGGCGCGGTCGACGCCACGCTGATGGATGACGCGGATTTTCTTGAGGAAATCCTCGATGACGGCGGCACGGTTATCGGTACTCATGAACAGACTCCTCGGTATTAGACGGACAGGCTGTAGCGGCTCAGGTTACTCAACAGATATGGATCGTTGGCGACACGGGGACGGCGTCCCGGATCGCCCAGGGCGTGACGCAGAAACTCCTGGGTCCGTTCGCTGGTGGGGTGCTGGAAGATCTGCTCGGCACTGCCGCGTTCGACGATCACACCGTTTTCGGTGAAGTAGACGATGTCGCTGATCTCTTCGGCAAAACGCATTTCGTGGGTCACCAGCACGCAGGTCATGCCCTCTTCCGTGAGTTCGCGAATCACCGTCAGCACCTCACCAACGGTTTCCGGGTCGAGGGCAGAAGTCACCTCATCGAACAGAATCAGTTCCGGGCGCATGGCCAACGCCCGGGCAATCGCCACCCGCTGTTGCTGACCGCCGGAGAGTTGCCCCGGAAAAGCATCGGCCTTGTGCTCCATGCGCACCTTGGCCAGCAAGGCGCGGGCGTCTTTTTCGGCCTCGGCGCGGTTGCGCCCGAGCACTTTGCGCGGGGCGATTACCAGGTTCTCCAGCACCGACAAATGCGGAAACAGGTTGTACTGCTGGAACACAAACCCCACACGCTTGCGCAATTCGATACGCTGGCTTTCCTGGGCCAGGGTGTGAACCTCGGTGGCGCCGACGCGGATGCTCCCGCGCTGGGGCTGCAACAGGCCGGTGATGCAGCGCAGGATCGTCGACTTGCCGGAGCCGGACGGGCCAATGATCGACACGGCCTGGCCGCGATGCACGTCGAGGTCTATGCCCTTGAGCACCGGGTTGCTGCCAAATGACAGGTGCAGGTCGCGCAGGCTGACCAAGGGTTCGGCGACGGTTTCAGTAGAAGGCATAACGTCGCTCCAGGCGTTGGGTGAGTCGGGAAATCGGGTAGCAGTAAGCAAAGAACAGCACCAGCAGGCTCAGGTAAATCACCACAGTGAAGCCGGTGAGGTTCACCGTGTTGCTGGCGATTTGCGCGGTGTCGATCACGTCATGCACGCCCACCAAAGACGCCAGTGCGGTGCCCATGGTGATCACCGCGTAGAGGTTCATCCACGGCGGCAACATGCGCTTGAAGCACTGCGGCAGGATGATCGAACTAAAAATCTGAGCGCGAGTGAAGGCCAGGGATCGCGCCGCTTCCCACTGGGTACTGGGGATCGAGGCGACGGCACCACGGAAGATCTCCGCAACATTGGCGCTCGCCGGCAACGCCAGGCCAATCGTGACCTTGACCCAGTCCGGGAACGCGACATAAGCGCTGCCGATGTGGATCTCGAACGGGAACACATAGGTGGTGAAATAGATCAGCACCAGCCACGGCGCGTTGCGAAAAATCTGCACCCAGATCCGCGCCGGCAAGCGCAGCAGCCACAACGGCGACAACGTCAGGGCTCCGACCAACAACCCCAGCAACGAGCCCAGCCCGATCGCCACCAGACTGATCAGAATGTTCTGGCCAAACCCGACGACCAAGGCTGGCGACCATTGCAGCAAAGCCTTGAGTACCGGGCTGTGCGGCGCGAAATACACCAGCCAGAGCACGGCCCCCGCCAACAGCAGCAACTTGCCGACATGCCGACGCGGCCAGGCCAGCGGCGCGGTGACGGACGATTCAATGGCCATAGCCGGGCATCCTCAGGCGCGCTTCGAGCAGGCGCCCCACACAATTGACGGTAAAACTCAGCAGGCCGAAAAACGTCAGGATCAGAATCATCAGCTCCAACACGTTATCGCTCTGGGTCCAGATCATGATCGCCGCGTAGGTGATGTCGCCGACGGCAATGGCCGAGGCGACGGCGGTCATTTTCACCAGGTCGATCAGATTGTTGATCAGCGATGGCAAGGCAAAACGCAGGGCCAGCGGCAGTTGCACATTCCACAACAACTGGCGACTGCTGAACGCCAGCGAACTGGCCGCCTCGATTGTCACTGCCGGCACCGCTTCGATCCCGGCACGCAAGGCTTCGGCATGAAACGCACCTTTGTGCAGCGAAATCACGATCACCACCCAAGCGAACGGCGTCAGCGGGTTGGCCGCGCCGACGGCCTGGGTCAGCAGCATATTCAGCACCAGAAATGCGCAATACAGCTGCACCAGCGTCGGTGTGTTGCGGGTGACTTCGACAAACACCCGAGCAGGTTTTGTCAGCCAGGGTTTACCCGAGGTCAACATCGCCGCCAAACCGACCCCCGCCAGCAGGCTGCCGACGATGGTGAACAGGCACAGCAGCACCGTGGTCAGCGCGCCCTTCTCCAGGGTTCCGCGCTGATAAGCGTCCAGCAGAAAGCCGTAGTTCAGGCCGAATCCGGCGGCCCAGTGGACGAACAGCTCCAACAAATGACTCATGGTTCGCCCCGCAATTGCCTGCAGGCTTGAGCGATGCGGCATCCGGCTTCGACTACGGTGTCGGTCGCCGTGGCAATGGACAGGCGAAACCACGGCGACAAGCCATAAGCGCTGCCCGCCACGCCGGCCACGCCCTCTTCCAGCAAATACGCGACGACGTCGGCATCGCTTTGCAGACGTCGACCGTCCGGGCGATAGCGCCCCAACAACCCGGCGCAGCGCACAAACACGAAGAAACCACCTTGAGGTTCGAGCACTTCAAGACCGTCCACTTCGCGTAAGGCGCTGACCAGTGAATCCCGGCGTTGTTGATAGGCCGCGACTTGCGACCGCAAGAAATCCAGTCCACCTTCGAATGCCGCCAATGCGGCGGCTTGTCCGACCGAGGAAGCGCCCGAGGTGGATTGCGATTGCACCACGGTCATGGCCTGGGTCAGCGCTTGCGGTCCGGCGCCGAAACCGATGCGCCAACCGGTCATGGCGTAGGTCTTGGACACCCCGCCCACCAGCAGGCTGCGCGCCTGCAAATCCGGCGCAACGTTGAGCAGGCTCTGGGCAGGCAAACCGTCGAAACGGATATGTTCGTAGAGCTCATCCAGCAGAATCAGCACGTGGGGATGGCGCCGCAGCACCTCGGCCAGGGCACGCAGCTCGGCCGCGCTGTACACCGCGCCGCTGGGGTTGCCGGGGCCGTTGAGGATCAGCCAGCGAGTCCGTTCGCCAATCCGTTGCTCCAATTGTTCGGCCGTCAGTTTGCAGCCCTGCGCCAGCCCGCATTCGATAAACACCGGCTCGCCGCCATTGAAGCGCACGCTGTCGGGGAACGACGGCCAGTACGGCGTTGGCACCAGCACCTGATCGCCGTCGTCGAGGGTGGCGGCAAAGGCATTGAAGATGATCTGTTTGGCACCGTTGCCAATCACGATCGATTCCAGCGGATAGTCCAGCTGGTTTTCCTGCTGGAGTTTGCGTTGCACCGCGATGCGCAAGGCCTTCACGCCCGGTTTCGGCGTGTACTTGGTGGCACCGGCGGCGATGGCGGCATAAGCGGCCTGCTTGATGTGCTCCGGGGTGTCAAAATCCGGCTCGCCGGTGGTCAGGTCGAGGATGTCGCGACCAGCCTCGCGCAATGCCGTGGCTTGAGATTTCGCGGCGGCATTGGCCGACAGCGAGACGCGCTGTACGCGTTTGGACAGACGAAGCGTCATGACTGACTCCCCTTCAAAACCTTGCCGGGGTTCAGCAGATTGTTCGGGTCCAGCGCTTGCTTGATCCGGCGCATCAGGTCGAGTTCCACCGGGCTTTTGTAGCGCCCTAGCATGTCCCGTTTGCGCTGGCCGACACCGTGCTCGGCGCTAATGGAGCCGCCGTGAGCGTGGGCGCTGTCGTGCACCAGTTGGCTGAGTGCTGCGTAATGGGCCATGTGCGCCTCGACCGTTGAGTTGTGCGGATGGGCGACGTTGTAATGCAGGTTACCGTCGCCCAGATGGCCGAAGGTGTAATGCCGCACACCAGGGAAATGGCGCTGCAACAGCGCATCGGTATGGGCGACAAATGCCACGACCTGGGAAATCGGCACCGAGATGTCGTGCTTCATATTGCGACCGGCACGCTTCTGCGCCTCGCTCATGTTCTCGCGCAACAGCCAAAACGCCTGGCTCTGGGCGAGGCTTTCGGCGATCAGCGCATCGGCCAGCAGGCTCTGCTCGTAGGCCTCGCCCAGTACCTGTTCAAACGCTTCGCGGGCATGGCTTTCGCTGTGGTTATCGGACAATTCCAACAACGCGAACCAAGGCTGACGGGCACCGGAAAAGGGTTGTGGGCCTTCGGGAAATTGCTCGCGCAGCAACGCAAGGCACCCGGCACTGAGCAGTTCGAACGCGGTCAGGCTGGCACCGAAACCGGCGCGGGCATGGGACAGGAACGTCACCGTTTGGGCCAGCGAGTCGAAGGCCAACAGCGCTGTGGCCTGGGCCTTGGGCAACGGGAACAGTCTCAGGGTGGCGGCGGTGATGATGCCGAGGGTGCCTTCGCTGCCGATGAACAGGTCGCGCAAGTCGTAGCCGGTGTTGTCCTTGCGCAAACCGCGCAGGCCATTCCAGATGTCGCCCTGGGCGGTGACCACTTCCAGACCAAGGGTCAATTCGCGGGTATTGCCATAGCGCAGCACCGCCGTGCCACCGGCATTGGTGCCCAGATTGCCGCCAATGGTGCAGCTGCCTTCGGCGCCCAGGCTCAGCGGGAACAGGCGCCCGGCATTGCGGGCGACGCCCTGAATGGTGTGCAGAATGCAGCCCGCCTCGACGGTCAGGGTGTCGTTGTCGGTGTCCACTGCCCGAACGCGATTCATCCGGTCGAGCAGCAACAACACCGCGCGGCCACTGGCGTCCGGAGTCGCGCCGCCCATCAGCCCGGTGTTGCCGCCCTGCACCACCACCGGCGTATCGCAGGCCACGCACGCGCGCACCACCGCCGCAACTTCTTCGGTGCTTGCCGGGTGCACGGCGGCAATCACCTGCCCCACGTAACGGCCCTGTTTGTCGGTCAGGTACGGCGCGGCCTCTTCGCTGGTCTGCACATGACGGGCGCCGAGCAGTTGCTGCAAGGCCACGAACAACGGTCGACTCATGACCGCACTGCCAGCGGTGCCGCGTTGCGGTATTGCTCGTGCAGGTCACGCAAGGCTTGCGACGGTGCCATGCCCGTGCGTTCGCCCAATTCGATCAGCCAGCCGCTGCGGTGCCAGTCGCGCACGATGGCATCCAGCTTCGCCTGGGTATCGTGCTCGCCCTTGCGTATCCAGATCACCGAGTTCGACGGGATCAAGTCACCCGGCAGCGGAATTTCATACCCGGCCCACTCGGCATCGCTCAATAAGGTATGCATGGTCGGGCTGACATGCACCGCCGCCACGCAGCCATTGCCGCGCAACGACAACAGCGATTCGGACTGGCTGCGAAACGCCTTGATCTGCGCGCCGTAGGTTTCCTGTAATGGCTTGATGAAGTTGCTGCCCTGGGACACGCACACCGGTTTGTCCTTAAAGTCGCTCCACTGGGTGATACCCGCACCCTTGCGAATCAACGCGGCGCCACCGACTTCTTCATAGGGCGTGGGCACGTAATCGAGAATCTCGGCGCGTTCTTCGGTGAACTGCATATTGGCGATCAGGATGTCGACCTTGCCCTGCTGCAGGAACTGCACCCGGTTGGGTGCCAGCACCGAAACAGTCTGGGCCTCGACACCCAGCGCCTTGGCGATGCCCTTAGCCAGTTCGACGTTGTACCCCAGGTGTTCGCCGGTCTTGGGGTCGAGGGTGCCGAACGGCGGACCACTGAGCATCACCCCGACGCTGATCGCGTGGCGTTGTTCGATCTTGTCCAGCGTGGCATCGGCCTGAGCGAGGCTGGCGCCCAGCACGGCGCATCCTGCCAGGCACAGCATGGCCAGGCTTCTAGCGGAAAAATATCGGTTCATGCACGACTACCTTGAACGACCGCCGAATCCGTCGGCGGTCTATTGAAAACAATGAGGTGAACCGCTCAGGCGCCGTTGGCCTGGAACTGTTTCTGCAACTCCACCAAGGCCGGTGACGCAGGGGTGATGCGGTTGCGGGCCTGGGCGTCGATCAGCCAGCCGCTGCGGTGCAGTTCCTTGACGATGGGGTCGAGCCGGGCCTGGGTGTCGCGTTCGCCAGGTCGGGTCCAGATCACCGAAGGGGCCGGGTTGAGCTCCGGACTCAGCGCCCGATAGCCCTGCCATTCGGCGTTGTCGGCGATCAACGGGTTGATCAGCGTGGCGTCATGCACTGCCGCGACGCAGTTGTTGCCACGCAGCGCGAGCAAGGATTCCGACGAGCTCTTGAACGCCTTGATCTCCACACCCAGCTCGGTGAGCGGCTTGATGTAGCTGCTGCCCTGGGAGGTGCAGACGGGCTGGCCCTTGAGGTCTTCCCAACGGCTGATCTTGCTGTCCTTGAGCAGCGCCGCGGTACCGCCGACACGGTAGAAAGGCGTTGGCACAAAACCGAGGATCTCACCGCGCTCGGCGGTCCATTCCATGTTGGCGATCAACAAATCCACTTTGCCCTGCTGCAAAAACTGCACGCGGTTGGCGGGCAATACCGGCACCAATTGCACCTCGGCGCCCAACTGCCGACCCAGTTCCTGAGCGAGGTCGACGTTCAAGCCCCGAGGTTTCTGAGTGCCCGGATCGATACTGCCGAAGGGGCCGCCGGACAGTACGACCCCCACCGTCAGCACATGCCGTTGCTGGATCTTGTCCAGCGTGGCATCAGCCTGAGCCCCGGCACTGGTAGCCAATGAGATCAAGGCGCCCAGCATCACAGGCAACCATCGTTTTACAGGTGAGCGCTCAAGCAACATGGATTTCCCCTCATGGATGATCGGCGTTCCCCGACCTGATGAGGCGGCATCCTAGGTACAGTCCTGAAGTAACGGAAATTCAAATATCTAATATCGTTATAACTTGCCGTATTGCTGCTAAGCGAAAATCCTCACAGCGCCCGTAGTTACCGCATTAGCACTAAAACATCGCCAAAAACACATAAACAAATGTAATGTTTATGTTTGCAGCCTTGATGTAAAAACAGCCCCGGAAATGGCCATGCCGACCTCACCTACCCTCGATCTCGAATTACTGCGCACCTTCATTGCCGTGGTCGATCACCACAGTTTTGCCGAGGCCGGCGCACAACTGGCCCGCACGCAATCGTCGGTCACCCAGCACATGCAACGTCTGGAACAACAAGTGGGGGTGAGTCTGTTCGAGAAGCGCGGGCGTCAGAAGCAACTGACCGAAGCCGGCTTGCAGTTGTTGCGTCATGCGCGGCAGATGCTTTCGCTCAACGACGATGCGCTGAACTCCCTGCGCGAAAGCAACTTGAGCGGTGTGCTGCGGATCGGCTCACCCCATGACATCGCCGACACCATCCTGCCGCCGATCCTCAGCCACATCGCCCGCTCGGCCCCGCGCTTGCGCCTGGAGATCGATGTCGGCCGCAGCCCGTTTCTGATGGATGATCTGCACCGGGGCAAGGTCGACATGGTGATCTCCACCCGTGAAGACCCGACGCTCGAAGGCTTCGCCTTGCGCACTTCGCCGGTGTGGTGGATCTGCTCGGCGCAGTACATTCATACGCCCGAAGAACCCTTGCCGCTGATTCTGGTGGATGAACCGAGTATCTATCGTCGCTACGCCCTGGAAGCGCTGGAGCGCGCGAATATTCCATGGCGCCAGGCGTACCTGGCGTCGAACCTGATTGGCATCAAGGCCGCAACGCGTGCCGGGTTGGGTGTCACGCCCAGAAGCATGGAAATGCTCGGCCCCGATATGCGCGTGCTCGGCGAAAACGATGGCCTGCCACGGCTGCCGGACGTGACCTACCACTTGTGGATTCGGCCCAACACCGTGAACCCGCTGGTGCGTCGGGCCTATGAGTTGATCAGGAGCAGTCGAGGGCTTTGACGCGGCCATTCAGAAGACCCGATCTGCGAGCGGGTCGCGCAGAACCTGCAACGGCTGCGGGGCAAGCGCCATTTGTCCCTCGACGCTCTGGCCCGGCAATGCGGCGTGAGTCGGGCGATGCTGGCGCAGATCGAATCCGGACGCAGCGTGCCGTCGATCAAAGTACTGTGCAAAAGCTTTGCCGCGTGTCCGCAAGTGCAGCAGTGTTACTACGTCGCGGGCGAGTGGGACTTCGTGCTGATCCTCGCGGTCAGGAGCATGCAGCAGTACACCGACCTGACCCGCGAGTTGCTCTTTGAGAACAATAACGTCAAACGCTTCAAAACCCTTGTTTCGATGAGCACCGTGAAGCTGGGTTTGAATATCCCGTTGGGCGTTGAATAGCCTACGGTGCAGGATGCGCAACTATAGCGCTGGGGGGGGGCTGCGCCCCATTTCCTCTGTAATTTAACGACGGTATTTCTTTTGTAAAAGATCGATTGCGATCGCTACTGCAAATAAAGCAGCCGCTGCCAAAATCAACATACGAAGATGGTCAGATTGCGTCGAGGTTATATATGAATAAGCCCCGTGATTATTGATCAGGACTTGATGTGTCGCGTCTGGATTTTTCGTGCCCTCCCCCGCATATTGAACAAACAAGCTATTTCGATAAAAAAACAGTAAGACACCAGAAGTCCCAGCTAAAAATTTAGAAACCAAAAAAACCATTTTCATGCTCATCACCACGGACATCCAGCCGATCCAGAAACAGCGCTCGTTTGTCCAGCAAAAACCTCCTCACCAGTCTCACCAAATAAATCCTTTCCTGCTTTTCTCAAGCGCTTTCTTTTTTCTCTTTTCTTATACCAATCAAAGACCAACCAAGAAAAAAACAGACAACAACCCCTATCGCCGCCGCAACAAGCACGAGAATAGATGAGTTAACTTTATTAGTTGTTGCAACAAGCCTTACCAGCGCAGTAAATGCGACACCACTATAAATACTATTTTGCAAAGTTTTTCTTGGGTTTAATGGTTGCCTTACAATGTAAAATAGCGCCCCAAACATCATTGAAATAACAATTGAGCAGGCAATTATGAGTAGCATCATGTGACCCCATCCTGATTAAAGCAATCATTAACTGAACTACTGAGACTGAGATGAGCAGGAGGGAACCGCCGCCCCCCGCTTTTGAGTAGACAAGCAAATAAGCGCCAATGGCTACTGGGGTCAATCAGGTTGAGTTTACAGGCGATAAAGTATAGATATGATCATTGACGACAGATCTCACGCCAGTGACTTTTAATTTACCACTATCGTAGAAAGTTCTTTCGTCCATGGACTACTCCTACTACTTCTAACGATCCATCTAAAGGCGTTCGTCGCAACTCAATTCAAATAGGCATCATTCTGGGTGATGCTAGTACAGGGCCATCACTCTGTCCAATGACTGCTCTTGGCCCCCGTGACTGGGGGGGACCAACAGGCCTCTTCGTGCGAAAGATTCTGTAACCTCAGCGACCAAGACTATCCGCCAATCTCCTGGCCTGCTGAGTCGCGACCTCACGCGCGCTGAGGTCAACGTCTTCCCCCAGGATGGTTTTCTCTACAGTCACCGAGTGCACATCCGTCACGCCGATAAATTTCAGCCAGGCTTCAACGTAAGGCTTCTGGAAGTCGAAGCGCTCTGCCGGGGTGATCGACTGCGCCGAAAAATCCAGGCCGCGGGCATACATCACCACAGCGGTCTTGTTGTGCAGCATGCCTTCCAGACCGCGCTCCGGGTCGAAGCTGAACAGGATGTCTTTCTGCGACACCAGGTCGATGAAGTGCTTGAGTTTGTACGGGATGCTGAAATTCCACAGTGGCACGGACATCACCAGCACATCCGCGCTGTGCAGGTGTGCGGCCAGATCTTTCAAGGTGTTCCAGGCGTCTTGTTGTACCGGGGTCAAGGGCGTGCCATTGAGTCCGGCATATTTGGCCTCCATGGCCTGATCATTGAACTCCGGCAACGCCATGTTCCAAAGGTCTAGGGTGATGATTTCAGTGTCCGGGGTGTTTTCCTGATAGCGCGCAATGAAGCTGCGGGCGACTTCAAGGGAGGCCGAGCGCTGTTTGCGCGGGGAACATTCGATATGCAGAAGAGTAGTCATGGCACGCCTCGGGTAATGGGAGATGGGGGGCGGCAAACATTGCAACATAGTTTTATTTGGAATATAAATCGTAAATAAATAAGCCATTAATCACATATCAAACTATGTTCGATGCTCTGCTACTCAAGACTTTTGTCACAGTCGTCGATGAAGAAGGCTTCAGCCGTGCAGCCGAGAAGCTGCACCTGACCCAGTCCGCGGTCAGTGGGCACGTGCGACGACTGGAAGAACAGATTGGTAAACCCCTGTTGAGGCGTACCACCCGTTCCCAGCGACTGACGCCCGATGGCGAACGCCTGGTGGCTTATGCACGCACCATCCTTGCGCTGAACCGTGATGCCTGGGCTGAACTGACGCGCACGCCGTTTCACGGGCGACTGCGGATCGGGGTATCCGAAGATTTTGTCGAGTCGCGATTAATGCGCACTTTTCAGGATTTCGCGGCGCAGTACCCGGGGATGGAGATCGACGTGCAGGTGGGCATTCCGGGCACATTGCTGGCCTTGATGAAGCAAGGGCATCTGGAACTGGTCATCGGCTCTCTGTGCGAAACCAGCGACACGGGGCTGCTGCTATGGCAAGAACCGCTGGTGTGGGCCTGGTCGGCGCAGCCCGTCACCGAGTTACCGACGCCGTTGCCGCTGGCCCTGTTCCCCGAGCCGTGCCCTTATCGCGAGGTGGCCCTGACACAACTGGCTCGGGCGGGGATCGCCCAACGAACGGCGATGTTGTGCAGCAGCACGGCCGGATTGCGAGCCGCGGCGCTTGCTGGCTTCGCGGTAGCGCCCATGCCAGTCAGCCAGTTGGGGCAAGGACTGGCGGTTCTTGGTGCGGAACAAGGATTGCCGGATTTGCCGGATGCGCAGTTTCGGTTGTTCAGCGCTCCTGAAGCGGATCAGGCGATTGTGGCAGCGGTCACTCAACTCATTGTGGAGTATTGCTCTACGCGCAGGACCTAAGAATCATACCTTGTTGACCCCGTTACTCACTGCTCAGGGAGAGCGCCATGTCTTTAGAAATCCAGCTTTCGGAAAATGCGACTGAAGCAGAGCGACTAGGAATTCGATAGCTGCGCTTCGTAGCGGACGGCTATCGGCCAACAGCGAACCTTAACGATGGTGAATCAGTCCTCACCTTCATGCGCTCATTTGCCAACCCGGTGCCGTGCAGCTACTGTCAGCGTTATGAATCAGCCACGAATTGCCTTGACCACGACTACCACGACCGCCAGAGGCGGGTCGTGAGAGGTGTCGTGAGCCAATAACACACGAACTTCAAAGGCCCGCCAGTGATGGATAGGGCCTTTTCTTTTGCCCTTGTGTCGCTGGTCCAAACGCAAGGAAAAGCACTATGTATGCACTCTTGATTCTCGATATGCAGGTTGGCTTGTTTCATGGTCCGGAAAAACCATGGGCTGGCGAAGCGCTGCTAGACACGTTGAATAACCTGTTGAGTAAAGCCCGGCGTGCAGGTGCGCCGATTTTTCTCGCACGCCATATTGGTCCACCTGGTTCGCCTATCGAGTCCGGAAGTCCGTTGACGCAACTGGTGCAGGAACTGGAGCTACAGGGTGACGAAGTGATCTTCGAGAAAAGCCGACCCAACGCCTTCACCAAGACTGCTCTGGCCGATCAGCTACGAGCTTGTGGCGCTCAGGGCGTGGTCATTACCGGAATGAAGACCCAATACTGTGTCGATAGCACCTGCCGCGCTGCACGGGATTTTGGATTCGATGCAGTGCTGATCGCCGATGGCCACACCTGCAACAGCACCCCTGCGCTGACGGCTGAAGAGATTGTCGCTCATCACAATGCGACTCTGGCGGGACCATTCTGTCGCGTCGTATATGCTGAGGACTGGTGTTTCTAACCGCCATCGACAGACCGGTCCGAGTCAGGACCGATCTGCCCACTTTGGGCCGACAGCAGCCGTCGCCGAGTGGCAACGGTCGTGGCCCGCCCCTATCGCCCCCGGCTGCGCCCTCTTCACGCTCACACCTGATCCATAGCCTCGACCACTCCCTGATCCTCACCCAGAAACCCGCCGCTTTGATGCTGCCACAGCCGCGCATAAATCCCGTTCTTCCCGAGCAATTCGGTGTGGGTGCCCTGCTCGATGATGCGTCCGTTGTCCATGACGATGAGCCGGTCCATGGCCGCAATGGTGGACAGTCGATGGGCGATGGCGATCACCGTCTTGCCCTGCATCATTTCATCGAGGCTTTCCTGTATGGCCACTTCGACTTCCGAGTCCAGCGCGCTGGTGGCCTCGTCAAGAAGCAGGATCGGGGCATTCTTGAGCATCACCCGGGCAATCGCGACGCGTTGGCGCTGGCCGCCCGACAGCTTGATGCCGCGCTCACCCACAAGGGTGTCGTAACCGGTATGGCCTTGCCGGTCGCTCAGTTGGCTGATGAACTCGTCGGCCTGGGCATTGGCCGCGGCGCTGCGGATTTGCGCGTCGGTCGCATCGGGGCGGCCGTAGGCGATGTTGTCACGAATGGAACGGTGCAGCAGGGAGGTATCCTGCGTGACCATACCGATGGCGCCGCGCAGGCTGTCTTGCGTCACTTGTGCGATGTTCTGGCCATCGATGCGAATCTCCCCGCTGTCGACGTCATAAAAGCGCAGCAGCAAGTTGATAAGCGTGGATTTGCCGGCGCCAGAGCGGCCAACCAGACCGATCTTTTCGCCCGGACGGATGTGCAGGCTCAGGCCATCGAGCACCTGACGTTCGCCATTGTAGTTGAAGCTCACCTTATCGAAGGTGACCGCGCCGCCGGAGGTCACGAGCACGCCCGCGTCCGGCGCATCCTGCACCTTTGGGCCCCGGGTAAAGGTTGCCATGCCATCCTGCACGGTGCCGATGCTCTCGAACAGCGAGGTCATTTGCCACATGATCCAGTGCGACATGCCGTTGATACGCAACGCCATGGCGGTGATTGCCGCCACGGCACCTGCGCCGACCTCACCCTGGTGCCATAGCCACAGGGCATCCCCCCCCGCCGCCACGATCAACGCCACCACCAATGCCTGGTTGACGATCTCGAACTGGCTCACCAGACGCATCTGACGAAAGCCGGTTTGTTTGAAATCCTCCATCGCTGCACGCGCGAAATGCGCTTCACGATTGGAGTGGGAGAACAGCTTCACCGTCGTGATGTTCGTGTAGGCGTCTGAGATACGCCCGGTCATCATCGACCGCGCATTGGCCTGTTCCTGCCCGACTTTCCCCAGGCGGGGCACGAAGTACCACATGGCCAGCCCGAACAACACGACCCAGGCAATGAAAGGCAGCATCAGTTTCAGGGCGAAGCCGCCGGCCAGTGCGATGATCGCGATGAAATATACCCCGATCCCGGGCGCGATCTCGATAAGGGTGAATAGCATGTCGCGCACCGCTAGCGCCGTCTGCATCACCTTGGTCGTGACCCGGCCGGAAAACTCATCGGAAAAAAACGAAAGGCTTTGCCGCAGCATCAAGCGATGGAAGTCCCAGCGCAGCCGCAACGGCAAGTTAATCGCCAATATCTGGTGCTGCACCATGGTGCGCAACGCCACCAGCCCGACACTGGCCACCATGATGATGCCCATGCCCCACAACACGCGACTTTCCTGCGCAGCCGCTTCACCGCCTGCCTGCCAGGTCGAGAGCAGGTCCACGACTTGCCCGAGGAAGGAAAACAGCCAGGCTTCGTAAATCGACACACCGGCACTGAGCAGCGCAAACACCAGAATGTAACCGCGAGCACCCCGCGTACAGGCCCACAGGAAGCGAGCCAGGCCGTCGGGTGGCGGTGGTACCTCGTCAGGAGGAAAGGGGTCGAGCCTTCGTTCAAACGCACGAAGCATGGTGTTCTCCAAAACGATCAAGTTGAGGAGATTCTGCCATTGAACGGTTGCTTTGAGGGGGTTGCGAAGTTAGAGGTATGGCGCTTAGGCAGGTCGCTCTGAGGATTGGGCTGCCGGGGGCGGCCTCTTGTGCGCTGCCAGAGATCCGCTCGGCAGGGATAAATTTGTCGGTATCGAAGGGGGCTGGCCAAGACCGGACGTTCATCGAAGCACCGCTTTCAGCTGTGGATTCAACCGGCCAAAACAGACATCCCGTTACAACCCCTCTTGGGCAGCAGCTGCCTCTGCATGGGCATCGAGGCAGCTATCCATACTTACGACCTAAGCTTGGAGCAGGTTGTAGATCTTGACGTCCGGATCGACGTCAGCCTCGTAGTCCACCCCTTCGATCCCGAAACCGAAGAGACGCAGGAACTCCGCCTTGTAACCGACAAAATCAGTAAGTTCATAAAGGTTGTCATTGCTGACCTGATCCCATAGTTGCTTGACCCGATCCTGGACTTCGGGAGCCAGCTCCTTGTAGTCCGCGCGCAGGCGACCCTCTTGATCCATAACTGGAGAATGGCCGTACAAGCTGTCTTTGTAGAGCGCGTAGACCTGCTCGACGCATCCCTCGTGTGTGCCCTGCTCCTTCATGACTTTGAACAACAATGACAGATACAGCGGCATGATCGGGATAGCTGAACTTGCCTGGGTAACCACCGCTTTCAATACCGAGACCCGCGCGTCGCCTCCCAGAACAGCCAACCGTTCACGGATACCAAGGACTTTCTGATCCAGGTCCTTCTTGGCCGCACCAATGGAGCCGTTCCAGTAGATGTCATGAGTCAGCTTTTCGCCCAGATAAGTGAACGCGGTCGTTTTCGCCCCATCAGCCAGAACACCCGCTTCGTGCAAGGCATCGATCCACATCTGCCAATCTTCGCCGCCCATCACGGCCACCGTGCCATCGATTTCGCTTTGGATCGCGGGTTGTAGCGTGGTGTCCTTGACCACTTCCTTATCAGTATCCAGGCCCCGCAAGGTCACGGCCTTGTCGAGCGGCTTGAGGGTAGAACTGAGTACTTCACCCGTCTTGGGGTGTGTCCGGCGCGGTGCGGCAAGACTGTAAACAACCAGGTCGACCTTCCCGAAGTCGCGCTTGATAACGTCGATAGTCTTCTGTTTGATCTCATCGGAAAAAGCATCGCCGTTGATGCTCTTGGCGTAGAGGCCGTCGGACTCGGCAAACGTGTGAAAGGCCGCTGTGTTGTACCAGCCGGCGGTGCCGAGCTTGCCCTCATCGCCTTCACGTTCGAAAAACACACCGAGAGTGCTGGCGCCACAACCAAAAGCTGCCGTTATCCGCGCAGCAAGTCCGTATCCGGTCGATGCACCAATCACCAGTACGTTCTTTGGCCCCCCGGTGATCAATCCTTTCGTAGTAACGTAATCGATCTGATTCTTGACGTTGGCTTCGCAGCCAGTGGGGTGGGTAGTCACACAGACAAAGCCGCGAACGCGCGGTTTAATGATCATAAAAGATCTCCCTCTTCCAGGATGAGAGCCAACCTTGGCTACGAAGTTATAGACGCCTGGATAGCTGGAACGTCACGATGAAGGATCTGCAGCGATTGGTACCTCGCCAAGCAATGCTTGAACAAATCCTTCCTACTGGTCATATAGCATTGGCGACCTAGAGCCTGGCAAGAGACTGCAACGGTCTAGTCTCGACCGTTGGGTGGTCAGACGTCCGTCTGTTCCGCCATTTCCAGGGCGTCATCGACCTCGATCCCCAAGTATCTAACGGTACATTCAAGCTTCGTACGGCCAAGCAGGAGTTGCACTGCTCTCAGGTTCTTCGTCCTGCGATAGATTAGCGATACCTTAGTTCTCCGTAGCGTGTGGGTACCGTACATGGTTGGAATGTCCTGCATCGGCAGCCTCTCTACGAAAGTCGTTAGGTTCAGCGGTTGTTACGGAGTGCCCATTGGCTCGCGCAAATGGACGGAATCCGTGTGTCAGTCCGCACTTGGCCGTTTTTGACTATCTATCGCCACCGGCAGCTTTGGGTCGAAAACAGTCAGTTCAATCAAGAATGGGACGAAGGAAACTGCGCTCGTAGCTCAGGATGAATTTTTGCTCGGTAGCCTGCGTCACCAATTGAACGCACTCAGGATCTACTCCGGCCTCCCTACGGTACTGCTCATAATCTGCCAGGCTGGAAAAGCTGAATAGACAGTAAGCGATATTGTTGGCGCCTTCGGCTGGTAGAAAGTAGCCGTGGTGGTTCCCTCCCATACGGTTCACCACACGAATCCAATGGCGAGAATAGCTTTCGAAAGCCGGGATCTGGTAGGGATCGATTACATACCTGACGTGGCAAGTGATCACTGGATCATTCCTTTGAAAATGGGGAAAACACTATTCTACACATGCCATAAGCTGAGTCGTCGATGGCAGCATTGGGTCGATAACTGCCACTTGCATCTCTCATAGCGTGCACACGAAGATTCTCGACCAACCAAAACGGTTTCACACCGAATCAAGGACGATGCATGAAACAAGTCGAAATTCATCAGATCACGCACCTGCCGCCACAGATTCTAGCCTTGGAAAAAGAGGCAGTTGGAGAGGGTTTCAGGTTTCTCACTCGGCTGATTGCCGAATGGCACTCCGGAGCGAATCGCTTCGATGCACCCGGAGAATGTCTTATGGCGGCGTATTTCACCCAGCAACTGATAGGTATCGGAGGCCTTTCAGTTGATCCATATGGCGAGACTAATACGGCAAGGCTGCGACGGGTTTACGTAGCAGCTTCTTCAAGGGGGCAACACGTGGGTCAAACGCTAGTAAAAGCGCTGGTCGCACATGCCACTCTTCGCTTTCAGAACGTACGTCTTTCCACCGATACGTCTGAAGGAGACGCGTTTTACCTGCACTGCGGTTTCATGCGAACAGAGGATGTCCATGCTACTCATATCATGCTGCTAGGCGACGCCTGATTCAGGCAGCTATCGGCCGATTCTGTTGAAAAAGTCGGCCATGGTTTGCGTATCAGAAAAGTACGCGTCCGAGATTGAAATCTTTACTTTTTGCAGTGGCTTCCGGACTCAGATTTCACGTAGCAGCGTGCAAAAAAGGTGTTTTCACCAGTCA
>Ga0182006_1000842_pt1 | contig 20632 bp, 16 predicted proteins | sample Sormic07211104_1_FD_123022 | JGI IMG/M metagenome (GOLD analysis project Ga0182006, IMG submission 123022) | Rhizosphere microbial communities from Sorghum bicolor, Mead, Nebraska, USA - 072115-104_1 MetaG | ecosystem: Host-associated > Plants > Roots > Rhizosphere | place: USA: Nebraska...
GCCGCTGCTGCGACCGCACGACGTTTTACATCCGACCGGAACGCTATGCCTTTGTCCTTAGTGGTGTTTTCAAATCCAGTTCGGGTAGTTGATGATCCAGGCCTGATCAATACCGGCTGTGCACGTGATGGCGCGCGTGCGCTGCGACAGTTTGGACAAGTTAAGGCAGCACCGTGGAAAGTTTGCTGTACAAGATGCCATGCAGTATATGGGTGACTGCGCCGCAACCCGTTGACTGAGCGCGGGCGAGTGTTCGCCTTCCAGGCTCTCGACTGGCAGCCTTTGCACCACGCGAACATGCCAAAGGCTGGAAGGCTAACGAACGTGCAAAATCTCAGCCTGTTTTCGCATTGGGCACGCTCAAGCGATCTATTTCATCAAAGAGATTGCAAAACACGTCCACCAGAAACGGATCGAAGTGAGTACCCGCTTGTTCAATGATGTAACGCCTCGCACGTTCGATGTCCCAAGCCTCTTTGTAGGCTCGGGGCATTCTTATAGCGTCATACACATCACATAGAGCCACGATTCTGGCAGACAACGGAATCTCATTGCCTCGTAGCCCCTTTGGATAGCCCGAGCCATCCCAACGTTCGTGATGCGCCAGGGCAATTTCCGCCGCTAGATCCGTCAAGGGGGAACCGTCTGGATCATGCAGGATTTCATAACCAATGCAGGCGTGCTCCTGCATGATCACCCGCTCTTGCGGTGTCAACGCACCAGGCTTTTGCAGAATGGCATCTTCGATACCGATTTTCCCAATGTCATGCATCGGTGCCGCCATCCTCATGGTGTCGCACCATTGAGCAGGCATCCCGATTGCCTTGGCTAACAACGCCGCAGACTCGCCAATACGAATAATATGATTTCCCGTATCGTCATCGCGATAGCTGGCTGCTCGACTCAGGCTACTGCTGATCGCCTTGTAACTGGAGGCCAACTGAACGGTGCGTAATTCCACTTTGCGCTCGAGCTCACCATTGACGTCACGCAACAGCTTCGCCGCCTGTGCAAGCTCCAGGCAATTGCGCACTCTGAGCAGCACCTCTGGCAGGTCAATGGGTTTGGAAATGAAGTCGTTGGCGCCCTTCTCCAACCCTTTTCGCCGGTTCTGCTGATCACTCAAGGCCGTCACGATAATGACCGGAGACTCGGTGCGATTTCGTGTATTGAGACGTTCAAGGATTTCAAAGCCATCGGGTGCGGGCATGTCCAGGTCCAGCAGCAACAAATCCCAATGGTTCGAAAGCAACCAGTCTAATCCTTCGGCAGAATCGCTGAATGTAGTGACGTTAGACAGGCCTACGGCTCGCAAGCATGAATCCAGTAGCCTGAGATTGGTGGCCACATCATCGATGATAACGATTTTGCTTTCAGCATTTATCTTGGTAAACATCTATCTGCCCTCCCCGTGGCGAGCGTCATTACCAGACTACGAATACGGTGCATCTGCGGTGCAGAGGCCACCATGGCTTAGCAATCAAGCAGCTCAACCGATACATGAAACACGCCTCACGAATCACAACGATCGACATGGCGGTTCTCGGGCGTAGGAAACGCTGCTGAACACAGGTCGATCCAGAAACTCGTTCCTGCTTCGAGCTCACTGACGAAGCCCATGTTGCCGTGCATGAGGACCGCCAAGTCCCGACACAACGCCAGGCCAATGCCGGTCCCCTGGATGGAGGAGTTCTCTTTACCCAACCGCTGAAAGGGTCTGAAAAGCTCACCTTGCAAAGCTGGAGGTATGCCCATTCCGGTATCCGTTACATAAAGGCGCAACTTGGTGCCCTCTTCGATGGCCGACACTCCTAGAGTGACGTCACCGCCGGGCCGGTTGTATTTGATCGCATTGGATAACAGATTGATCAGAACCTGTTTGAGGCGACGTTTATCCGCCCAGACATCCCATGCATCTCTGTCCGAAGGCACATTGATGTGCAACGTCTGGCCATGAGCAGCCACTTGCTGCTGAACCATATCAGCGCAATTGAATAAAAGGTCCGCCACCTTCACGGGTCTTAGGTCCAGCATAGACTGCTCGACCTGCAAGCTGGAGAGATCGAGCAGATCATCCACCAACTGCATGAGGTGTTCACTGGCCTCGATGATTTCCTGCAGGTTGCTTGTCTGTTGCGAGGCCTCGGCTGGCAACTGCATGATCCCCAGTTGAGCGAACCCATAGATTGCATTCAAAGGGGTACGCAACTCATGGCTCATGCTGGAGATGAACTTTGATTTGGCGGTACTGGCGGCCTCTGCCTCCAGGGTTTTTTCCCGCAAATGCAACTGAGTCTGCTTGAGTGTCGTGATGTCGACGCACGCCACGATCACGACATTGGAATCATCAAGCCGAGAAGAATCCAATGTGCGACCACGACACAGTATCCAGATCAGGCTTCCATGCACGTCCCTGATTCGAATCTCTATTTCCGGCGTCAAGCTTGCGCTGCCCCGAGCCTCTTCCAGGAATTGCATGAAGGCCTGCCGATCTTCGATGGGAATGTGCTCCAGCAATGTCGCCATCGACACTTCGCTGGTTGCAAAACCGAAGCGCTGGCACAAAGCACCTTTGAGGCTGAAGAGGTGTCGTCTTGGGTAATACTCCCATAAGCCCTCAGCAAAACTGTCCATAACCAGTTCCAGGCGCTGCTGTGTGGAACTGCGAATGAATTCTGCCTGAGCCAACTGCCTGCCCATGCCCAACGCCTGGCTGGACATTGACCATAGTTCGATAATATCGGAGGGACTTGCCGCCGGATGCCAGTTACCACGGCCAATCTCTCGCATCATTCGTGAAATCCCTTGCACCGGGATACTCAACTGGTGACTTAGGTCGCGTGTACGCCACCACATGAAGACAAAGAACACGGTATAGAACAACACCAGACCGGCAACCAGTAGATACCCCACATTGCGGTAATGGCTGGCGAGCAGATTGGTTTTGTGCATGACCGCTGCTTCATCCACAACCGCCAGCAAGAGCCACCCCGTCGAAGGAATTCGGGCCCATGCAATCAGATGGGGTTGTCCACCCAGCGTCAGTGCGGCGATACCCCCCGGGTGGTTGGGTAAGGTCGTGCTGAGAGTGGCCAGGTCCGGATGTCGCCCTAGATTCAAATCCGGCGACTGCAAGCGCTCGCGATCAACGGGTTCTCCAGCAGGCAGGTTCTCGACGGCTTGCAAAGAAAAATCAAGTTGCCCTGCTTTAGGCACGGCCATGACATCGAGCTTATTGTTGACCAGCATCAGGTAGCCGTCCCAAGGCATCTTCAACTGCGCTATTCGTTTCAAGATACCATCGACGGTTACATCGATCCCCGCGACGCCCTCCAGAAAGGTGCCTTTGTAGACCGGCGCAATGGCAGACATCATCCATCCCTGCCCGGCGGGATCCAGATAGACATCCGTCCAGACTATCTTTTTTTCAGGGTTATGCTTTGCGTCAGCCAGGTAATAGAAGTTGTACTGTGTGATGTCCATATCATGCGGGTATTGCTCCAGCGTATTGAACCAGGGATAAATCCGGTTATAGCTGTCCCAACTGTTGAAATAGATGCTGGCAATCAGAGGATCCGCGTCCTTCAACTGCTTCATCATGAAATCCTGGTTCGCCAGAAGGGATATTTTGTAGAGATCCTGCTTTTGCGGCGGGGTTAGATTTGAATAAAACGAAGCCGACCCTCCGTCGTCCGCAGCACTGTAACGGACGCCGTCGTTACTTATCGAAAGTGATGCTGCCACGGGAGGCTGGTTTTCGGTGAATTCATGCTCCGTGGACTTGGCGTACAGACTGATCGCCTTGTGGATCTGCTCCAATTGTCCCTGCACCAACAGCGCATTCTGCTGAACCGAGTCTTGTATGTCTTGTGTCGCACTTTGATGCAAGTGCTCTATCTGGGAGCTTCGAATGGACTGGTTCGTGATGAAGTACGCGGTGATCAATACGCCTTCTACCAAGATGAGCGGTAATAGGCTGGTGCTGACGAATGCCCGCCAGATCCATTGGCGCAGACTGACCCTTTTCTTGGATGCTGCTTGCATAGGCACGCTCATTGCGCCTGTCGCGCATTTGATATCACAATAGCATCATTGTGGTCTCTCCTCTGGTTTCTGTCCAAAGGGATTGCTGCAGTTGTGCCAGGCGGAAAAACCGCCCAACGGGGTGCCTAGGATTGATCAGAAAACCGTTGCCAGCCTTAGGACCAAAGTCGAACACCCGATACCGTGTTCTGGACTTAAGCTATGCTCAAGACCGTGTTACCAGGGGATGGACGAATGGATTCAGCCATTGCGGTAGCGATATCTCCTTCGCAGGAAGTCGATGATGTGGGTGTCCTGTTGCTGGACGCTAAAGGACTGCTGCTCATCATCGATGATTGCGCCGGCTCACTGCTTGGCCTGAGTGACAGTCCCGATTCCCTCGTTCCTCCACCCTGTTCTTCCTTGTTTTCGCTCAAGCCGCGAGCCTTTGCACGGTACCTCAATCATGCTCGCCTCAACGGGACCTGGAATTTTCAAAGTCTGTCGGCCAGTGGCGATACGCTGGATGTGAAGCTCCACTACAAAGCCCAACACTCTACGTACCTGGTAAAGATTCGACGCGCAGCACCTGCCCATCTCGCAGATCAGGACTATCGCCTGGCGTTCGACTCCGCCGGTACGGGCCTGGCCTTGCTGCGAATGAGTGGTGAATGGATCGCGGCCAATCGAATGCTGAGCCAGATGCTCGGTTACAGCGAGGAAGAGCTTCGTGCCACATCTTTCCAGCAATTGACCCACCCGGAAGATGTTGACGTCAGCCAGGACGAACTGCAAAGGCTCATCCAGGGACAGCGCACAAGCCTGACGCTGGAAAAACGCTATATTCGTAAGGACGGAAGCATATTGTGGGCACGGTTGACGCTAGGCATTGCCCGTGACCAGAATGAGGAGGCGCTTTACTTTGTGTCGCAGCTTGAAGACATCAGTGAACATCTTGCCCTGCGCCAGGCACTGCTCAACAACGAAAACAAGTACCTTTCACTGGCCAAAAACTCGCAGAACATCATCGTTCGCTACAATCGGCTCGGCCAGCAAATCTATGCCAATCCCGAGCTTGAACGCGCCCGAGGCTTTCCCAACACCCACATTACGGAACGTGCCTCTACGCCCGATCAGCTCAACGAGTATTTCCGCACGCAGGTAGAACTCACGTTATCGACGGGCGTAGCAAACACGTTCCTGCTGGAAAACAAAGATCTGTATTCCGGTCGCTCCGTAGACTTCCTATGCAACCTGACGCCGGAGCACGACGAAACGGGCGAGCTTTGCGGGGTGCTCGTGACTGCGCAGGATACCAGCGCATTGCGCCGACAAGAGCGCGCCGAGAATGCGCGCTCTGCCATTTTCCAGAAAATGGTCACTCACGACACCCTTAGTGAGTTGCTACCACTGCTGAGTACCTATCTGGAGATCCTGGCACCCGAGTTTCCCAATGCCATGGCGTTCAAGGCAGTCCCCGGCGATGAGCTTCTCGGGGCGGCACAGCTAGATGGTCCTTGGCTTGAAACCTGTCTGGCCGAAGATCTTAATCGACATCCCGAGCTGTTCGAGCACCATCACTTCATACAAGATCTACTAAGCGACGCCTCTGACCTCGCGTTCCGCCAACCCGCCTTGCAGGCGGGTTATCGAGGTTGCTGGGTAGAGCCGGTGATCAATAAGAACGGAATTACTATGGGGGCCATCCTGTTATTCGTCTGCGGTGAAACCCAACTGAGCGACCAGCACCGCAAGTATGCCCAAATGGCCAGCCATATCGGTGCAATCGCGTGGGAGCGTTGTTCAGCCCACAGGCATCTGGCTCAGAGCGAGCGTCGTTACCGCGAAGTCTTCGACCACTCCCAAGATATGCTTTGCCTGCTTGCCGTAGATGCCGACCACCAATTGACTTGCCTGGAGGCCAATCCAAAGCTCTGCGAGATGCTCGCCAAGCGTCATTCGGACATGATCGGCCAGCCGTTGAGCCAGTGCCTTGAAAAGGAAACTGCGAACATCATCGAGGCTATCTGCCTGCACTGTATCGCCGTGGACGCTCCCATCGAGCTGGACGCACAACTGCCTTGTGCACAACGCTCACTCGTCGTGCACTTCAACCTGGTTCCCGTAGCTGACTCAAATGGGCGTCTGCATCGCCTGGTTTGCATTGCTCGCAACATTACCGATATCCGGGAGGCCCAGCGCAACGAGCTGGCCAGGCAGCAGGAAATCGGCACATTGGTCGAGAACTCCCCAGACGGAATCGCACGACTGAGTCCAAAGGGCGAATTGTTGTTCGTGAACCCGGCATTGGAAGCGTGGCTCGATCGCCCACAAAGCGACCTGCTGCACAAGGACCTACTCGAGATTCTGCCGAACAGCGTACAGAGCCAATTATTTCGCGAGGCAGTCATTCAAGCCGCCGAACAGGGTCAATCTCTGGAGCACGAGTATGTGCTCACCCAACAACACCAATTGCAACGCGTCTATCACATCAGTCTCGTTCCAGAACAGAATATCCAGGGGAAAACCGCCACGGTGCTGGCTGTCGTTCGCGATATATCGGAGCTACGCCTGGTAGAACTGCGCCTGGCGTCGCTCAACAAGCAACTGCGTCAGTTGATGTCCAGTCGCGAAAGTGCGCGGGAAGAGGAACGTAAGCTGATCGCTCAGGAAATTCACGATGAACTTGGGCAACATCTAACGGCCATACGCATGGGCACTTCGCTATTACGCTTCCAGTACGCCGAGCAAGTGCCCCAGCTCACCGAGCAAGTCGCTCGCCTATTGCAACTGATCGACCAGACAGTGCAGGTGGTCAGGAACATCTCCACCAGCCTGCGCCCCTCCATCCTCAACATGGGTATCGTCGCGTCGCTGGAATGGCTGACTGACATGTTCAAACAGCAATGGGGCATTGATTGCAGCCTGCAGGTTCATCCCCAGAAAATAAACTTGGACGATGCCAGTGCAACCGTTGCATTTCGAATCGCCCAAGAGTCGCTTACCAATATCGCCCGACATGCCGAAGCGACACGGGTCACTGTCACGTTCGAGCAAGACGACAATGGTTGGTCACTTAAAATAACCGACAATGGCAAAGGATTTGATCAATCCAATCGTGCCTCCAAGACCCTTGGCTTGCTGGGAATGCGCGAACGTGGCCTGACCTTGGGCGGAACCACCACCATATCCAGCAGCATCGGTAGCGGTACGACCATTCAACTGCATATACCCGCGTCAAGGAGTCACGATTCATGATCCGTTTAATGGTGGCCGACGATCACACGATCATGCGCGAGGGTCTCAAGCAATTGTTCGCGCTGGTAAAGGATTTCTCCGTGGTGGCAGAAGCGCAAAATGGTGTCCAGGTCCTGGAGTCGCTGCGCCATACCGAGGTCGATGTGCTACTGCTTGACATGACCATGCCCGGTTCAAGTGGCGAGGATTTGATTGGCCGTATCCACGCCCATTACCCCAAGCTGCCGATGCTCATCCTGAGCATGCACAATGAACCGCACATTGCCCAGCGTGCGCTACGCGCCGGTGCCTCAGGCTACATGACCAAGGACCGCGACCCGGAAGCGCTGCTGGCAGCGATCCGCAAGGTGAGCACCGGCGCGCGCTACCTCGATCCGCAACTGGCCGAGCAGATCGCACTTCAGAGCAGTGGTGTAACGCCTGAGAACGCTTCGCAGAGCCTGACCTCACGTGAATTCCAGATCCTGCGGATGCTGGCTCAAGGGCTGAGCGTCAACCAAATCGCCGAACAACTGGTGATCAGCAATAAAACCGTCAGCACTCACAAGACCCGGCTGATGGAGAAGATGTGTTTCAGCACCAGCACAGACCTGGTGCGCTACGCGTTGAATGAAGGACTCGTCTGAAACGTCGACGCGATCTCAAGGACGGTGTCCGCGAGCGCCAAGGATGGCCGAAGCAATATGTTCCAATGGCAACTCGCGCTCGACCGCGCCCAACTTGAAGGCCTCGCGCGGCATTCCATACACCACACAGGAATCCTCATCCTGACCCAGGGTCCTGGCGCCGGCGTCACGCATTTCCTTGAGACCGCGGGCACCATCATCCCCCATGCCCGTCATGATAATGCCCAAGGCATTGCTGCCTGCACTACGTGCGACTGAACGAAACATCACATCTACTGAAGGTCGGTGCCGATTCACCGGCGGTCCTTGCACAATTTCAACCAGGTACCGGGCACCACTGCGCTTGACCAGCATGTGGGACCCTCCCGGTGCGATCAACGCACGCCCGGGGATGATGCAATCGCCCGATGCAGCCTCTCGGACCTCGATCTCGCACACGTGGTTGAGGCGCTCGGCGAATGCGGCGGTGAATTTCTCTGGCATGTGTTGCACTACGACGATGCCCGGACAGACCCGAGGCAATCCTTGGAGCACGTGTTCCAGGGCCTGAGTGCCTCCGGTGGAGGTGCCAATGGCAACGATGCTCTCGGTCGTGCGCGCCATCGCCACGGACGCAGAAGCCAGGACTGCATCGGCACTGAGGCGAGGCGGTACGTCGACGGGTGCTTGGGGGATTCGTAAACTCCTCATGTTGGCATTCGCCGCAGCCCTGACGGCATGGATCAGTTCATCCGCGTGTCCAGTCAGGAATTGTCGCAGGTTGGATTGTGGCTTGGTGACGATACTGACTGCACCGGCCGCCAACGCCTGCAAGGTGGTCTTGGCGCCCTTCTCTGTCAGCGTCGAACAAATCACCACCGGCGTAGGCTTATGCGCCATTAGCTTTTTCAGGAAGGTGATGCCGTCCATTCGTGGCATCTCGACGTCCAACACAATGACATCAGGCCATTGCCTGCTCATTTTCTCCATGGCGTACACCGGATCGACGGCGACGTCCATCACCTGGATCCCGCTGGCCTGGTTCAGAACCGCACTCAGCACCTGGCGCACCACAGCGGAATCATCCACGATCAAGACCTTGATATCCGTCATCAGACATTACTCTTGGGGGATTCGAATACTTTGCGTACCGAGTCGGCATGATTGAGCTGAAGGCGTCCAGTGCTCACATCGAACACCAGGTGGCGATACCCCCGGCCACCTACGTGATAGGCCCGGCATTGCAACTTATGGTCCTGGATCAGGCGCCTGGCGGCATTGACGTTCTGTTGGCCAATCCCTATAGCGTCACCGCGCTCCACCCCGGGAAACATGTCAGCCCCGCCAAAAAGGCTCACCTCGAACTGCTCGGGCCGGGCGCCCGCTTGATGAACGCACTCGAACAACAGCATCAACGCCTCCGTCGCATAACGACCGTTCAGGTGTCCCGCGCCGTGGCCTCCCCGACGTGGCAACATGAAATGACACATGCCGCCCAACAAGCGCTGCGGATGCCAAAACACCAGGGCAACGCAGGAGCCCAGTACCGTACACAAGCGCATCTGGCTCCCTCCGAACGCCACGTCACCAGGCTGCAGGAAGTATTCGATTATCCGAGTCATTTCAAGCAACTGGTTTACGGTAGATGGACGGTTTGACCAATTGCAGTTCATCGCTGATGCCATTAAGACTTTCCGAGTGGCTGACGATGAAATAGCCCCCTGGTTTGAGGTGCTTGATCAAGCGCTTTACCACCTCGGACTTGGTCTGGTTGTCGAAATAGATCATCACGTTACGCAGGAAAATTACATCGAACTGCCCCACCGATGGCAGCGCATTGTTCAGATTGATCGAAGTGAACGTAATGCGTGATGCGAGCGCACGATCAACCATGAAAATGCCGTTGTTGCTGCCCACTCCCCTTAAGCAGTACTTGTTCAACAGAGCCTCGGGAATGCCTCGGGTACCGTCCAGTGGATAGCGCCCTCCCTGGGCCTTTTCCAACACCCGGCTACTGATATCGGACGCGAGGATTTCCCATGGCCGGGTTCCCAAACTATCGGCCAGCACCATGGCTAGGGTATAGGGTTCCTCTCCTGTGGAGCAGGCACCACTCCAGATGCGCACCGCGCCATTGCCACGAAGTTCAGGAAGCACCCCATGACGCAGGAATTCGAAATGCTTTGGCTCGCGGAAAAAGTAGGTTTCGTTGGTGGTCAACAGATCCACGGCCGTCTGCAACTCAGACCGATCCTTCATCAGCAAACGATAGTAGCTGCCGTAGGTGGTCAGGTTTAAGAACTGCAAGCGTTTGGCCAGACGGCCGCTGACCAGTTGCTTCTTGGCTACCGACAAGCTAATCCCGGCGATATCATGAATCATTGCCCGAAACTGATGAAACTCGTTGTCGGAGAGCACAACGTTCATGATTCGAGCCCGTCCGCGTTGAAACGCGACGCCGGCAGCAGCGCGGACCAGTCCTCGCTGCTGAGCATGTGCTCGATATCCAGAAGCAGCACGAAGTGTTCGCCGAGCTTGCCGACCCCTACAACGAATTCGGGGCTCAGATGCCTTTGCAGGGTCGGGGGCGGCTCGATTTGCTCGGAGGGGATCTCCAACACCTCGCTAACGGCATCCACAATGATACCCACCAGGCCCGCGCCGTTGTGGACCTCCAGCATGACAATACAGGTGCGTGGGTTTTCCAGGGTCCGAACGCCACCGAAACATACTCCCAAATCCAGCACCGGAATCGCCGCGCCGCGCAGGTTGGTAATGCCACGCACTTTTGACGGTGCCATCGGCAACGGAGTAATGGGTCCGTACTCGACGATTTCCCGTACGCACAGAGTGCCTACCGCAAACATCTCCTGACCCACGCTGAAGGTCAGGTACTGGGGCGCCGCCGACCCGGGGGTCGGCAGGCGCGAGGCGGATACGGACATGGTTCACTCCTCGGGCACCACCAGAGCCGGTAGCTACCCTATCAAGACAACGTAGGCACGCCTGGGCGCTGCACCTTCAGTGCAACCGACCGGCAATCTCGCTGACACTCAACACCTGATCGATCTGAAGCACCGTCAGGAACGTGTCTCGCACCTTGACCATCCCCCGAATGAAGTCTTCGCGGATGCGGTTTCCAATCGCCGGCGCCGCCTTGACCTCAGCCATCTCGATCTCGATCACCTCGCTCACCGAATCGACCACGATGCCTAGCACGTGCGGCTCGCCGTCCTGCATCAGCTCCAGAATGACAATGCAGGTCCTGCTGCTTTGCCGCGTGGTGCCTTTGCTGAAACGCGCCTGCAGATCGATCACCGGGACTACCGAGCCGCGCAGGTTGATCACCCCGCGGATAAAGTCAGGCATCAGCGGCAGACTGGTCACCTGGCCGTACTCGATGATCTCGCGTACGCACAAGGTGTCGATCGCATAAATCTCCCTGGCGCAAATGAATGTCAGGAACTGCAGGCATTCACTGCTAACCGAGCTCTGCGGAGCATGCTCGGAATGACTCAACACTGCAGGTTCCATGTTTCAACTCCCAAAGCGGATGAACCCGCCTTCCTGGGCATGCCCGCTGCTTTGCATGACCCCAAGACCGGTAGAAGCGGCTCGAGGTACCGAGGCTATCGCCGCCCGACCTTGCAGGGTGAAAAAGCCCATCAGTTCCTGTAGCTGTTCGGCCTGGCTGCTCATCTCTTCGGCAGTTGCGGCCAGTTCTTCGGAAGCGGAGGCGTTCTGTTGAGTGATCTGGCTCATCTGAGACATGGCGGTATTGATCTGCTCGGAGCCGATGGTCTGTTCCTCAGATGCAGCGGCGATCTCCTGGACCAAATCGGAAGTCTTGGTGATCGACGGCACGATTTCATCCAACAGGTTGCCAGCGCGTTCAGCCAGGGCAACACTGCTTTTGGCCACCTGGCCGATTTCCTGCGCCGCGACCTGGCTACGTTCGGCGAGTTTGCGCACCTCAGCGGCGACGACCGCAAAGCCCTTGCCATGTTCACCGGCACGGGCCGCTTCGATGGCCGCGTTGAGCGCCAACAGATTCGTCTGATAGGCAATCGAGTCGACGATCCCAATCTTCTCCGCGATGGTTTTCATGGCCGAGACGGTGTCCTTGACAGCCTGCCCGCCCTCATTCGCCTCCTTGCTCGCCTTGCCGGCCATGCCGTCGGTCACCTTGGCGTTCTCGGTGTTCTGAGAAATCGATGCCGACATTTGCTCCATTGAGGCCGACGTCTCCTCAACCGACGCCGCCTGTACCGAAGCCGACTGACTGATGCTCTGGGCCGTGGCGGAAATCTCTTCCGAGGCACTGGACAGCGAATCGGCGGAGCTGCGAACTTCGCCAATGATCTGCGAGAGTTTGCTCACCGTTTCGTTGACCGCGTTCTTGAGGTCTTGCAGGCTGCCCTGGTAGTGACCTTTGACGTTACGGGTCAGGTCCCCAACGGACAGAGCCACCATGACCTCCATCGCCTCGCTGAGTGGCGCGACGATCGAGTCCAGCGTGCTATTGATCCCCGCCACGATGCGGCGAAAATCCCCTTGATGGCGAGTACTGTCCGCACGGGTATCGAGCCGGCCGACCACAGCATTCTCGCTGAGCATATGGGTGTCTTCGATCAGCGCCTGGATGTTGCGGCGCAGTTGCTCGATGTTGTCGTTGATAAAGGCTTTTTTGCCGGGGAACTGGGCCAGGGGCGCCGACAGGTCGCCTTCACCGAAAGAACGTATGCAAGCCATGGCCTGTTTTTTCACGCTGATGTGGCCATCGACCATGTCGTTGATGCCTTGGGCGATTTGACGGTACGAGCCTTGGAATCGCTGTACGTCGATGTGCACATCGATGTCACCTTTCTCATGCTCATCCGACATGTGACTCATCTCTTCGATCAATGCCATGATGGTGCTGCGCAGATGCTCGATGGTGACGTTAATGAACGCCTTCTTGCCGGGGAACGCTTGCAGAGACGCCTGCAGATCGCCCTCGCTGATCGACTTGATGCAGGCCATGGCTTGTTTCTTGACGTTGATATGCCCGGCGACCATGTCGTTGATGCCTTGTGCCATCAGCCCATAACTGCCAGCGAAGCCCGCCGCATTGATTTGCACGTCGATGTCGCCTTTGTCGTGCTCTGCGGACATGTGATTCATTTCGTTGATCAACTGATTCAAGGTCCCGCTCAGGCGGTCCATGGAACCCATCAACCCGGTACGTTCAAGGCCATTGCCACTGCCTTGCACGTCCAACTGCCCGGCCACGAACCGCTCGGCCAGCAGGCGTACATCGTCGGGCTCGCCGCCCAAGGTGTTCAACAACCGGCGTACCAGGAAGAAACCGATCAAGCCGATCACCAGCAAGGTGGCGCCGCCGACCAAGGCAATACTGTAGATCGCCGTCTGTTCGGTCGATGCCGCGATCGCTGCGTTTTTTCGTCCCAGGTCCAGGTTGTACTGGCGGATATCACTCAAGGCCGAAGTAACCTTCTCACGTGTCACGTCCAGGTCGAGCAGCACAGTACGGGCTTCAGGGGCTGCATTGCGCAGGGCAGTGTCGAAACGCTCCACACCCCGGTTGTATTCGTTGACTGTGCTGCGCAAGGCGCTGAGCAGCGCCGCATCACGATCGTCGGAGACGAACTCTTTCTGGTAGCGATCGAGTGCCTGGAGTACCGACTCCTTGTCACTTCGTTGAGGACTGTTGGCAGGTCCGGACAGGCTCTGCCATTGGCGGCTGTGGCTATCTGCAAGGGCCAGGGCCACATGATCCAGCAACTGCAGGCTGGGCACGGTATTGACTTGCGCATAGCTGGCGGTGCTCCTGACCCCACCCATCAGATAAAGACTGAGACTGGCCAGGACCAGGATGCCCAACAGAGCAGAGGCGACCAGCAGAGAGATATTTTTTTTGACGGTCATGATGCTGTACTCCAGGGAAAACTATTGAGTCAATTCAGGGCTGAGGGTCGTACCGTGCTTCTGTCGGCTGACGACTTGCCCGAGTAGTTTGGGAATATCCAGGATCAGCGCGACTGCCCCGTTGCCCAGGATGGTGAAGCCGCCCAATCCATGAGCTGTACCGAAAATCTTGCACAGCGGCTTGATCACCGTCTGGAACTCACCCAGCAATTGATCGACGACCAGGCCCACCCGCATCCCCGCGTAATGCACCACCACGATGTTTTCACGGCCATGGTTAGGCTCATCGATGGCGAACATCTCTCGCAGGCGCAGGACTGGAAGCACCGAGCCCCGCAGGTCGAGGAATTCTTGATTGCTGTAGTCGTCGGTCGACAGTTCGATGCACTCCTCGACCAGGTCCAGAGGCACGACATAGGAGGCATTGCCGACCCCGATCAGAAAACCATCGATGATGGCCAGGGTCAGCGGCAGGCGGATACGCACCGTGGTGCCCACGCCCTCCTCGCTTTCCAGGTTGACCGAGCCGCGCAGGGCAACGATGTTCCGTTTGACGACATCCATTCCCACGCCGCGCCCGGACAAGTTGCTGACCTGATCGGCCGTGGAAAAGCCGGGTTCGAAAATCAGGTTGAGAATGTCGCCGTCGGCCAACTGCTGCCCTTCGGCAACCAGGCCGCGCTCCATAGCCTTGGCCAGGATGCGTTGCTTATTCAGGCCACCACCGTCGTCACTGACTTCAATGACGATGCTGTTGGCCTCGTGATAAGCATTGAGGCGAACCGTGCCCTGCTCGGGTTTGCCACGTTCACGACGCAGTGGGGAGGCTTCTATGCCGTGATCCATTGCGTTGCGGACCAGGTGGGTCAGAGGATCGCCAATGCGCTCGACCACCGTCTTGTCCAACTCGGTCTCGGCACCAAGTACTTGTAAGACGATGTCCTTGCCCAACTCCTTGGACACATCGCGCACCACCCGCTGGAAGCGGTTGAATGTGGCACCAATCTGCACCATTCGCAGGGTCAGGGCACAGTCGCGAACTTCTTCGACAAGACGCGAGAGCGAACTTGTCGCTTCAATCAGCTCGCCGATGCCGCTTTGGATGGCCCCAAGATTGGCGCCAGCACCGGCGATGATCAGCTCGCCCACCAGATTGATCAGCTGATCCAATTTGCCGGCGTCGACACGAATCAGATTGCCTTCGGCCGGACGCGGCTCTTTCGCCCCACGGTTCCTGGCCACGTCATCGCGAGCCGCTTGGTCTGGCGCCATGGAGGCAATCGCAACGGTCGTCGACTCGTCAGAAGACGAACCGGCCAGCCATGCCTCACGGGTCACGGAACCACAAGCGACAAAGGCCTCTACCATGTCATCGGGCTCAGCTTCGAGACGGCCAATCAACGCCCGGAAACCCGCCAAGTCGCCGTTGCACGGCAACACGCAGATCTGGCTGCCCTCGCGAACGAAGTCGAAGGCCCCTTCAATGGTGGCCTGGCCGGCATCGCTGACAAACCCCAGTTCAAACCCCAGGTAACACGCTTCCGGATCCATCGTCGCGATATCCGGCATGCCATCGGTCATGCAGACGACTGCACTGACTTGGCCGAAACTGTTGAGGTAGCGCAGCAACGAAATCGGATCCATGCCGTTACGCAGGACATCCGGACACAGGCGAAGGGACAGATGCCAACGCGCGGCACAAGCCGATTGAGGCGGCTCGATCGGTACCAGGAACGCCTCCGGTTCGTGACGGTTTTCCAAGTAACGGTTGAGACGATCGACCAAAGCCGCTCCCTGGCGCTCATGCTCTGCGGTCATGCCTTGCAAGTCACCGTGGCTGGCAAGCAATTCAATCAGCGTGCAGAGGTGGTCCCGCACTTCCAGGAACAAGGCACTCAGCGACTCGTCCACCCGCAGTTCATGTCCACGGACTCGATCCAGTACGCTTTCCGCCACGTGGGTAAAGGCTACGATCGGCGTGAAACCAAACAGGCCGGCGGAACCTTTGATGGTGTGGGCGACGCGAAAAAGCGCGTTGATGGTGTCCACATCGTCCGGCGCCTGTTCGATCTGCAACAGCGCGTCTTCCATCAGGAGCAAGAGCTCCTGGCTTTCGGCGATGAACGTCTGTAGCACGTCGTCCAGATTCATGGGCGAGCTCATGGTTTCAACCTCTCTGCTGACGAGGCGTGGCCGACTCGTCGAAAAAGTTGTGCAGCCCACTCATGTCCAGTGCATCGAGCACCGCGGCGCTGGGATTACTCAGCAACAGACTGGAGCCGTGGCGCAGTGATTCCTGCTTGATCAACACCAATAGCTGGAGCCCGGCGGTATCCATTTCGTCCACGCCCCGCAGATCCATTTCGACTTCCTGAGCCAAGGGAAACAGCTCCAGCAACAGGTCTTTGCGTTCAGCGGCGGTGTAAATGGTCAGCGGCCCTTCGAGGACCAGAATCCGACGCAGACAAGCCTTGTTATTTGTCATGACAACCTCCTTTCCAGGGACCCTGGGCAGCGCTACGGCATGATCAGTTTGGAGACGGCACCCAGCATCTGAGCCGGCTGGAAGGGCTTGACCATCCAGGCCTTGGCACCGACAGCCTGGCCCTGTTGCTTCATGGCCTCACCGGTTTCGGTGGTCAGCATGATCACGGGCGTGAACTTGTAGGCCGGCAGTTGCTTGGCTGCCTTGACGAAGCTCAGGCCATCCATGTTCGGCATGTTCACGTCACTGACAATCAAGTGGATCTTGCGTCCGTCGAGTTTGGTGAGGGCGTCGCGGCCGTCGACACCTTCGATGACCTCGTAGCCGGCGCCCTTCAAGGTGATGCTCACCACTTGGCGAATGGAAGCAGAGTCATCGACAATCAGGATGGTTTTGCTCATGGGGAAACTCCCTAGAAAAAAGTGATTTCGGATGAAGGACTGCTCACCACAGGCTTACCGTGATGGATCGCGTGCTGTTCAGGCATCGTGTAGGTGCTTGCCAATTGCTCAAGCCAGGTATCAGCGATAATCGGGGCAGGTGTACCGCCGGCGAGGGCCAGTTGCTGGCGTTCGGCAATATGCGCATGCAGCTTGCAAAGATCGTTGTTGACCAGGGAAAGCATCTGGCCCACCCGATCCTGGAACTGCAAGGCGACCAGTACCCCCGATATCTCAGTGGCAACGTTTTCGCTTTGCTGCTGAAGACTGCTGCTGGTATCGACGATGGCCTGGGCGTTGTGCCGGAAGTGCTCGATCACCTGGGACACCAGTTGCTCTGACTGAGCCAGGGTTTGCGAATCCTGCTGCGCCTGATGCCGTGAAAGTTCGACGGTGCGGGAGATGGCAGCATTAACAGTGTTCACCGTTTCGCTGATTTTCTGTCCCGTCTCCCCGGACAGGCTGGACAACTTGCGTACTTCATCTGCCACGACCGCAAAACCGCGGCCGGCATCGCCTGCCCGAGCGGCTTCAATGGCGGCATTGAGTGCCAGCAGATTGGTTTGCTGGGCAATGTCACCGACGAATTTGGCCATTTCCTGCAACTGAGAAGTGAATTCGGAAAGGAGCAATACTTCCTTGAGCTCTGACTCCTTGCGCAAAAGCGCGGCGCGAAGGGCCACCATGATCGAGTCCAGGTCCTGTTGGCCGACCTCGAGTATTTCCACCAACCGCGTACCTGAATTCTGGCCCGAACCGTGGGAAGCAGAGGCACTGATATCCCCCGAAAGCGTTGCGAAGCGGTGGCTCAATTTGAGGATCGACTCCTCGCTGAGAACGCGAGCAGCATTGATCTGATGGCTCCAAACCGGCAGGACTTGAGCACATACCTCGCCCAAACCTTCGTCAGGCGACACCTTCAACTGAAGGTGAGGCTGCTGATCGTTACCTTGCCGGGTACATTGCTGAGTCTTGGAAAGACGCTGGGTCCATGCCCCCATCAGCATCGAGCCAAGCAAGACGGATATGCAACCGGCTACGCTCTGCAGATTGATCTGCGCACAGATCAGAATCACGACGCAACCAAACAAACCCGTCAAGCCTGCCGGTAGCATCATCAAGATCAGGGGGGAGGAAATGACCTGTCCTTTCACCTTTAATCTCTCCACTTCAGTGCGGATCCAACCGGATCCGACGTAGGACCCCATCGCCGGGCGTCGTTTTTGTTGGCTTGAAGAGATAATGGCCAGGTGATATCAAGCAAGCCATCGGGCCATTCTTATTTACAACTAGGGATTACCGTTCTGTCGTAGGGAAATTCCTACTCGACGTTGATAGGCAATCCGGAACGAAGGCAAAAAAAACCAGCGCCATGCGCTGGTTAAAACCTGGACTCGAACGTCTTTAACCGGGCCGGGAACCATTGCCGGCTTCGCCCATCCAGAGCGCCTCGAGGTTCTTCAAACCCCAGGTTTTCTCTGACTCGACGCTCACAATGCGGTCCTGCCCACAGGCCAGATCAATACATTCGGCGGGTAACGGCGTACGAGAGGTAGCCGAGAAAAAAGCCTTCACTATCGGCGTCAGCAAACATTGGGCATGCTGCTCAATGACCACCGCCAACCTGCCACTTTGAAGACGCACCAATGCTCCCACTGGATAGATGCCAATGCATTTGACGAATGCGTGAAAGACCCTCTCATCGAAATGACCTGTCCACCTGGCCATTTTCCGGATCGATTCAGCGGGACACCAGCGGTCCCGATAAGGACGGTCAGATGTTACTGCGTCATAGACATCACAGATCGCTGCCATGCGTGCGAAGAGACTTATCTGGGTTCCACATAACTTATGGGGATAACCACTTCCGTCCATCTTTTCATGGTGATGCAGACAGACGTCCAGCACCCGCGGGGTGAAATGACTGCTGTCTGCCAGCATCCTGGTTCCTGCCTCAGGATGTGTACGCATCGTTGTATGCTCGTTGTCATTCAAGGGCAACGGCTTAGCCAGGATGGCCGTGGGTATTGCCATCTTGCCCACATCATGGAGCAAGCCCGCCAACCCGGCTTCTTCTACCAGTGGCGGTGGTAGGTCCAACTGACGTGCCAAGCCAATCATCAACCCGCAAACAGCTACGGAATGCATGTAGGTATATTCATCGGCAGTCTTGAGACGCACAAGACTGAGCAGTGCGTCAGGATGGCGTAGTAACGAGTCCGAGATTTCACCTACCATTTGCGTGACTTGATCCTGTTGAATGATCCTTCCCATTCGTAAGTCACCGAACATATCCATGACCGCAGCCTTAGAGCGGGAGCAAAGTTCTACTGCCTTCAACAACTCTTCGCTCATTGCCACCCTCGGACGTGCAACAGGGGCTTCGGCGCAAGGTCGTTTCGATGGACAAGTAGGTTGCTGCCCTGCTTTCTCCGCCAGGACAACAGCGTCCTCAGGCGCTGGAGCTTTCACATCCGATCCCTCGGCAAGTTCAATCCAGGCACCGGTAACGCCCGAGGCCCGGACTTTCTCCAGTACCTCTTCATTCTCCACCAGGAAGCTTTTGTTCCAGAACGGACGATCTACCTGGGAACCGGACAGGTCTTGCACATACATTCCTACGCAAAGATCGGTCACGCCAATATGTTTCAGCACGATGCAGATCCTTTTTCCGAAACCGTCCTCCCTGAATTGTCCGACTGCGTTAATCAAACACGCTCTGGCTCGATGCACAGCGGGATGCCACCCTGGCCATCAAATAATAGCCAAGCGCCACCATTCAGATAATCGGGGTAATCTTATTTAGGGATAGGGATTACAGATGGGCGAGTAAGGATTTCCTTACCCGTAAAGACTTCAGTCACAAACCCCGAATTCTCGTCGAGTTGCAGACTCGGTGAACCTCCAACCGCACTACACCGCTTGCAACTCTCCAAGGAAACGGCGGATCACCTCAATTGCCTTTATGAACCGGTATCGGCAGGGTTACGGGTACTGTTGCTGGCATCGACAAGGCAGCCATTGGCGCCATGTCTGCAAGCCAACTCGACCAGCGCCTCTTCAGCGACATGATGACCACCGTCAATGCCTGCGCTGGTGACGTTCTGTTCTGCTCACTGCCTTGATGAGACGTGACAACAGGACCTAGGATCGCAAAGGCAAGAACAGACATGAAGAGGAGAATCAGCCCCATGAGCCCGAACCTTGCCGATCTTTATAACGACTACATCGCCTGCCTGAATGCACAGGACTGGAAGAACCTGGGCCATTTTGTGCACCCGGATGTGGTTCACAACGCGAGACCATTAGGGTTGCACGGCTATCGAAGCATGCTGGAAGCAGATTATCGAGCGATCCCCGACTTGCGCTTTGAAATTGCATTCCTGGTGATTGACCCACCTAAGTTGGCGGCTCGTCTGGTCTTCAACTGCACGCCGGTTGGAGAGTTCCTGGGCCTTGCGGTGAATGGGGCGCGCATCTGCTTCGCCGAAAATGTCTTCTACACGTTCGAGGACGGCAAGATCCGCGAGGTCTGGTCGGTTATCGATAAGGTAGCGATCGAAGCTCAGCTCAGGTCAGCGTAGATCTGTAGTTAGCCGGTAAGACTCAAGGACAAAAGGGTCAGCAGAAGTGTAACCTCGGCTTCCTAAACTGTTGTACAGCTTGAGCTTACCCCGATGCTCCAGAAACATCTCATCCGCCGGCTCGACCTCATCACCCTCCAGCTGTTCGTCAGCGTTCATCAAGAGGGTACGCTGACCCGGGCAGCAGAGTTGGAGATGATCGCGCTTTCGGCGGCAAGCAAGCGTATGAATGACATGGAGCAAGCGCTTGGAATAGAGCTGTTCGAGCGCAACGCCAAGGGCATGGAGCTGACGGCCGCAGGCGAAACC
>Ga0182006_1000843_pt1 | contig 20592 bp, 16 predicted proteins | sample Sormic07211104_1_FD_123022 | JGI IMG/M metagenome (GOLD analysis project Ga0182006, IMG submission 123022) | Rhizosphere microbial communities from Sorghum bicolor, Mead, Nebraska, USA - 072115-104_1 MetaG | ecosystem: Host-associated > Plants > Roots > Rhizosphere | place: USA: Nebraska...
CAACGTCACCCTGAACTTGTTTCAGGGTCTTTTTATAGGAAAGATCTCTACCGTCCATAAGTCAGGGTCTGTGTCCCCAAAGGCCTTTTTTCAACTATAATTTTAAAGAATCCCGCAGATTCAATATGATTTCGCGGATTTTTTGCCCAAATCTATTAATCCAATACGAAGGTGTGTGTCCTAACAGACCTATTTTTTACGAAAGATATCGTCTTTTTGAGCGTAGCGGAACGCAGTCGAGAAATCTATTAGAGAGATATCTTCAGATAGATCTCTCCATTCCTCTGCATTTCAGTAGAGATGGCGATGCTTTCTATTGAATTTTATCCTATCCATTAAATCTCTCTGCAACGTCACCCTGAACTTGTTTCAGGGTCTTTTTTACAGGAAAGACCTCTCCCGACCCAAAGCCAGGCTCTATGTCCCCACAGGCCTTTTTTTAAATAGCTTTGACAACGTCAAATATGCGTTTTACATATCATAGTTGTCAAAGCCTAATCTATACTCTTACAAAAATATCGGCCTGTCCAGCTTAATCGCAATGCGGTAAGCGGCGTTCATCAGACCGACATGACTATAAGCCTGCGGGAAGTTACCCCATTGACTACCTGTTTTGGCGTCAACATCTTCGCTAAACAATAGCAGGTGGTTACAGTATTTAATGATATTTTCAAACTCCTTTATTGCTTCGTCAGTACGGCCCACACAGGCCAAAGCTTCTACATACCAAAATGCGCAGATTAAAAATGTGGTTTTGGGTTTACCGAAATCATCAGCATGCAGGTATCGGTAAAAAAGTCCATCTTCAGTTTTGAGTTCCTTTTCTAAAGCAATTAAGTGGTCCTTTGCCCGGTCAGAAGCGGGATCAAGATAATTCATCATAATCAGCTGTAATGTGCTGGCATCCAAATGCGGACTTCCTACAGCATTGGTATACACTTTTCTTTCCGGATCGTAGCAGGCTTCAATATGTGCTGAAGCTTTCTCAATCAGCAGATTTGCACGTCTTTCGAAATCTTCATTACCAATGGTTTTAGCCATTTTTAAAGCAGCCTGTGCACCTGCCCATTGGAAAAGGTTACTATAACAATGTACATTGGCAATGTTTCTGAATTCCCATATTCCGGCATCCTTTTCATCAATGGTACGTTCAATTTTAGAAAGTACACTTTCAATCCACTTTACTGAATCACCACGTTCCGAAAAAACAAAACGGTGGTCGGTATAAAGTGGCAGCATAGAAATCAAAACCTGCCCATAAATATCATTCTGAATGTGTTCGTATGCCTGATTTCCGATCCTAATGGGCTGTTCTCCTCTATAACCATCCAGATGATCAAGAGTGCGTTCGGTAATTTGTCTTTCGCCCGCAATACCGTATAAAGGCTGGTAACGCACATCTTCAGCACGCGAAATATCGGACAGGTAATTAAAATACCGTTCCATTTCTTCAAAATGTCCGATATGATTTAAGGATGTGAGCACATAGTGCGAATCGCGAAGCCAGCAATAGCGATAATCCCAGTTTCTTGTGCTACCTGGTGATTCGGGCAAACTGGTGGTACTTGCGGCTATAATGGCACCTGTGTCTTCATATTGGTGGATTTTCAAAACGAGGGCCGAACGGATTACAAATGGCTGGTAAAAACCTGCTATTGATGAATGTTTGATCCATAAACGCCAATAAGAAATGGTTTCCCGTAAAAAATTCTCTGCTGTACTAACGATCGGTGCTTCTAAATTTTGTCCATAAGTCATCACCAAATACTTTGGCTCGTTCAGCACAAATGCTTTCTCGTCGAAAATATAGGTAAGTGATACATTGGTACTTAAGCGGATATTTTCATCACAGCCCAAATAGTCGATGTGATTGCTTCCCCTGCTTGATCTCATTTTACCTTTTCCATAATCGCAAACCGGCTCACACTTAATGGTAATGCGCGGGTTACCTTCCAAAGGCTCAATTTTTCTGATAAACATCAATGGTTTAAAATAGCGATCGTATAAATGAAAACGGGGTGCAAAATCGGTAATCCGGTATTTTCCGTCTTCGGCGGTAATCTCCGTTCTTAAAACATTGGTATTCTCGATGTAATATTGATGAGAAGTAAATTCGCCCTGTGGCAAAATCGAAAATTCACCTCCTTTTTTTTCATCCAATAAACTGCCAAATACAAAAGGGCTATCAAAACGTGGCCAGCAAAGCCAGGATATATCAGTATTTTTATTTACGTGAGCAATAAAAGCGCAATTCCCTATAATTCCTGTTTGATAAAGGTGTTGATGATCGGTCATAAACTATTTTTTGTTTATTTACTAACAAGTTTACCGGGAAAATGTTGGATAGAAAGATAAAAAGACCTTATATATCCAGGGTTTTTCGCTGGAATAAACCGAAAAGACCTCACAGATTTTTGAAATCTGTAAGGTCTTGAAAGATTCTTCGCTTCGCTCAGAATGACAATATATCTTAAATTACTGTACCACTTGGTACAACAGCACCTTTTTTAATAACCACGATACCATCTTTTACAGCATAAAGCTCAAAATCGCCATCTTCCAAATGATCGCCGCCATTAATTTTAACATCGTTGCCTATACGACAATTTTTATCAATGATGGCGTTATTGATGAAGCAACGATCGCCTATTCCGATCAAAGAATTTCCCTTACTGTTTTCTTCCTGTATCTCTTCTAAAGTCTGGTACCTGTCGCTACCCATTATATAGGCATTGGTAATCACCGTATCCTTTCCTATTCTCGACCTGATCCCTAAAACAGCATGTTCTACCTTGCTAGCCTGAATAATACAGCCTTCAGCAATAATGGTTTTATCTAAAGTGGTACCCGAAATTTTCGAAGGTGGCAACATCCTTGCTCTGGTAAAAATAGCATGGTTGCTATCGAACATATTAAACTTCGGTATTTCATCTGTCAGGCCTAAATTGGCTTCAAAGAAAGATGAAATGTTACCGATATCGGTCCAATAACCCTCATATTGGAAACTTAAAACCCGGCTTTCCCTAATAGCTCTAGGCAAAATTTCTTTCCCGAAGTCCTTTTCCTCTTCGTTTTCGTTTAAGATATTGATCAGGTAATCGCGGTTAAAAACATAAATCCCCATCGAGGCCAGAAAGTTGCGACCTTCTGATTGCATTTCTTCACCCGTGTCAGAAACCCAATCCTCTAATCCGGTTTTAGGTTTCTCGATGAAAGAAGTAATCATGTTTTCCTCATCAGCCTTTAAAATACCAAAATCAGTTGCATCTTTTGCCGTTACCGGAATGGTAGCAATGGTAATTTCTGCAGCAGCTTCGATATGTTTCTCAATCATATCTTTAAAATCCATCTGGTAAAGTTGATCACCCGAAAGGATTAAAATATAATCAAATTCATGAGAAACGATGTGATGCATACACTGACGGACAGCATCTGCAGTACCCTGGAACCAGCCAGAGTTTTGCACCGTTTGCTCGGCAGCTAAAATATCAACAAAAGCCGTACTGAAGTGACTAAAGTGATAGGTATTTTTAATGTGTTTGTTTAGGGATGCCGAATTAAACTGGGTTAACACAAACATACGGTGGATACCCGAATTGAGGCAGTTCGAGATTGGAATGTCTACCAAACGGTATTTACCAGCTATCGGAACTGCCGGTTTAGAACGTGTTTGTGTTAGTGGCGATAATCTAGACCCCTGGCCACCGCCAAGGATAACGCCTAAAACTTTGTCAGTCATGCTTAAGCTTATTTTAAATTTTGGTATAATTCTATATAATTCAAGGCTGCCCTATCCCATGAATGATCAATTTTCATCATAGTTTTTCTTACAGCTTTGAAGGCTTTTTTATCATTGTAAAATCCAACTGCACGGTTAATAGAATGTGTAACATCCCAAATACTCGTTTGGTCATGGCAGATCCCGAAACCATTGTCGCCAATATCGATCACGGTATCTCTCAGCCCTCCAACCCTACGCACAATCGGAACTGTTCCGTATCGTAAGGCATAAAGCTGGTTCAGTCCACAAGGCTCCACTCTTGATGGCATGATCAGAAAATCCGCACCTGCATATATTTGATGCGAAACCTGTTCATTATAACCGATATAAGCATTGTATCTGCCTCCAAAGAAATCCTTCAACTGGTTTAACCTTCCTTCCACCCAACTATCTCCCGAGCCTAAAACCAAAATATTGATGTTGTCGCCATGCTGTTGCAAAGCGGTGTAAAAAATGTCCGGTAAAATATCGGCACCTTTTTCGTCAACCAATCTTCCTATAAAAGTAAACAGGGGCTTAGATGAATCTAATTGAAAAACATCGCAAAGTGCTTTTTTGTTTGCCAATTTCCCAGCTTCTACAGTTTTTATAGTATAACCCTTATTCAGCATGGGGTCTGTTTCAGGATTCCATACTTCGTTATCAATTCCATTTAATATCCCAACTGATTTCCAACGTTCCTGTCGTAACAAACTTTCCAGTCCGCGCGCATTGCCCATCATTTCTTCCAGGTAAGTTGGCGAAACCGTAGTTACCTTCCAGGCACATTTAATAGCAGAAGCAAGGGGATTTATGGCATCATCCCAGCCCAGTAAACCACCTTTCCATAAATCGAATGCGGGTAAATAGTACAATTTATCCCATCCAAACTGGCCCTGATATTGGGCGTTATGAATGGTTAGCACCGTAGGCACAATGCTTATAGGCTTATATTTTATGCAATTTGAAACCATAAAAGGAATCAATCCTGTATGGTGATCATGACAATGTATTACGTCCGGGCGATGCTCCCATTGCACCATCCAATCGAGGGTAGCAATCTGAAAAGCCATAAATCTTTCCGTATCGTCGCCGTAACCATATACATTTGGGCGGTCTGTTAAGCCCTGTATATGAACAACATATAAGTCGAAACCCAGTTTATTGGTTTTTTCTTTCAAAATACGGTACTGAAAATGGTTATTCCCGTAGTTTGCCCAGGCATCATAAGTGACCTCAAATTCACTTTCGCGGATAAATTTGGTATCGTAAGCAGGCACAACCACTTTGGCAATATGGCCTAGTTTATTCTGGTATTTTGGTAAGGCCCCTACTACATCGGCTAAACCACCAACCTTTGCAACTGGGTAACACTCGGCACTTATATGTATAATTTCCATCAAATATTTGCAGTAGATAACTGAAGTAAGTTACTAATTGTTTTGAGTTTTGCAAATAATGAAAATTATATTTTTAGTTGATTATTCTATCAAATATCGTCATCTCGACTGGAGCAAAGCGTAACGGAGAGATCTAATTCATATAAATTTACTTCTGTGTTTTTTTGAAAGTGAATGTTCTGTTTTCTGTGGCGGCCTGCAGCCCTGCTTTCCGCTATAAGTCCTCACTGCGTTCCGGGCTTACCGCTACAATCAGGCTTATAAACAAAGTTGGTTTCCCGTCAAACGCTGGAAATGTGGTATTGGGCATATTTTTCTGCTGAGTTTTCGAGAGGAACTTGTCATCTCCTGGAACGCGGAACGATGAGATCTTACTCCCTGTTCGCATAGTTTTAATTTAGACTTTCAGCGGTGATCTTTTTAAATCTGTGGGAACAAACCGCTAATCATTTCCCGCTGATCTCGCAGATAAACGCGGAGATTTTTCCAAGCAGCTATTTACCTCAAAGACCTTGAAACAAGTTCTGGGTGACGCCATGTATGGGAAATTAAATTTTTCAGCGGTGATCTTTTTAAATCTGCGGGAACAAACCGCTAATCATTTCCCGCTATCCAGCAGATAAACGCAGAGATTTTTACAAACTGCTATTTACTTAAAAAGACCCTGAAACATGTTCAGGATGACGCCATGTATGGAAAATTAAATTTTCAGCGGTGATCTTTTAATTCTGCGGGAACAAACCGCTAATCATTTCCCGCTGATCTCGCAGATAAACGCAGAGATTTTTCTAAACAGCTATTTACCCCAAAGACCCTGAAATAATTTGAGGGTAAAGCCACCTATAATATGAAAATGCAATACATAAAAAAACCGCTTAAATCCATAAGCGGTTTTTAACAACAAAACAAATATATTTCTTAAAAATATCTAGTACTCTTCAGCGATAATTTCGTAGAAATCGCGGATGGGTTGAAATTGAGGGTGTAATGAAACCACATCACCAAAAACCAATAGCGCCGGGGCCGTTATTCTTTTATCTTCCACAATCTCAGCAATGGTTTCAACTATACCTACCACAATTTTTTCGTCAGGTGTGGAACCATTTTGGATAACGGCAACTGGCAACAGATTTTTACTTTCTGCCTGAAAAATGGCAGCAATCTCTTTTACTTTTTCAATGCCGTTTAAAACAACTATCGTAGCTTTCGTTTTTGCAGCTATATACAAATCTTCCGAAATTTCACCTTTGGAATTGGTTCCGGTTACTGCCCAAAAACTTTCACTCATATCCTTATAAATCATAGGGATTTTTTGCAAACTTGGCGCACCTGTGGCACTCGAAATCCCAGGAATGATTTCAGTAGGGATACTATAAGATTCTGCAGCATCTATTTCTTCATATCCTTTTGCAAAGAAAAACGGGTCGCCGCTTTTTAAACGTACAACATGACCATAATTTAAAGCGTAGTCAATGATGAGCCTGTTTACTGCGTCCTGAGAAAATGATTCATCATCAGAACGTTTGCCCACATAAACTTTAGGAATACCATCTGGTGCATGACACAATAAAGCTTCGTTTACATTTGCATCATACAAAACAACATCAGCTGTTTTTAATGCCTTAACCCCTTTTAAACTAAATAAATCCGGGTCACCAGGACCAGCACCTATTAATGTAATTTTTGGTTCAATGTTCGCTTTTTCTACTTTATTCAAAATCATAACTGAAAGTTTATGTCCGTTATCCATTCGTTAACAACACAAATATATAAAGTCTATAGAAATTGTAGTAATTTATTTTAAAATAATTTTATAGCTGTCGTTCAGAACAAATTGAAGGATATATGTATCGCTACCACCCGATCTTATAACTATTGTTCGAAATGATAGTACCGCAAATGGAGCCTAACAAGCTAAAAAAATCTCCGTGCTTTCTCTGCATCAGTGGCAAAAATAAACTATAATCGATACATTAGGGCAAACTTCATTTGTGTATCTGAACCGGAGCGACAGAAAAACGGGAGATATGATAGACCCTGAAATAAATTCAGGGTGACGGATAGCGTTAGAAAATATCTTCGTGCTTTTACGCCTCCGTGGCAAAAAAATTGAACAAGGTCTTAGCGAGACGCTAAGACCAGCGTCTTTGGAGCAATGACAAACTAATTATCCCTCAGGATGTAGGATCAAGCGTTATTTACAATCCACTTCTGAAAAAGTAAATTTCCCGGCTTCGTAATTAATGGGCTTTCCTTTTACAAAATACGATCTGCCCAGCGTGGTTTCAATCTGTGCAACTCCCATAATGAGTTTACCATCTTTCTTTAAAAAAGCCAGTGGGTTGGTGAATGCCTTTGTGGTATCTTTACCTGTATTAAAACGATAATCAACCAGTAAAGTATCGCCGTTAAATTTTCCACTTATTTTGCCGTTATTTTCAGGTTTGTCAGCATATTTTACCAAAAGTGAACCGGTTATTTTGCCAGATGCCATTGTTTTTACAATCATAGCAGCACTGTCTTTTTCGAAGAAAGCGGCATAACAGGTTTGATTGACTACCGAATCTTTTTTTGCAGCATCAGTCTTTTTTTGTGATTGGTTACAGGCAAAAACGAAGGGCATAGCCGCTAAAGCGAAATACAAGAGATTTTTTTTCATGTTTGGAATTTGGGTTTCCGTTTTTATTGTAATAACGAGATGAAAAATCTGAATCGTTTCCATAAGTTAAATATACAAAAAACCTGTAAAGAAAAACGGGGCAACCATTTGGTGCCCCGCTGAAATTGCTTTCGCATTAGAATAATCTAAAGCTTTCATTATTATATTTGGTTGTGGTTCTCCAAGCTAAGGTTTTCTGGATTACGAGATTTTAGGATCAGTAACTGAATTAGTGATTTAATTATTCTCCATCTTACATTTCACATCGTCCATTAATGAGTTAAGAATATTAAAATTTTAGTCGCATCCAATAATACTACCCATTATTAATCACTGAAAATTGCTTATTGGCTATTTCAAATTTTCCATCTTCCATCCAACATCTTCCATCTTATCGCCTACTCCACTGCCGCCCTGAACATTAGCGCGCCAACGGTTAAATTGGTCCGGGTATCAACTAAAATAGCAGAACCATTTGCCCGGTTATCATCATATAAATCAAAAGCCAGCGCATCAGCGGTTTTCACAATTACACGGCCAATATCATTCAGTTTAAATTCTTCTGCAGCGTGCTTTTCTAAAGTATTGATATCTACTTTATGTAAAATTTCGCTGATTTTACATTTGGTAACCTTGCTATTATGTTGAATATTATACATGATGGAAGTATCAAGGGCACGCGTATCCATCCAGCAAAGATCTGCTTCAATCAGTTTTGTTTCCTGTGGCAAAGCCGATGCATTTACAATGGTGTCACCACGACTAATGTCGACATCGTCTTTTAAGTGAATAATAACCGATTGACCAGCATGTGCAGCGTCATGTTCTTCATCAAAAAACTCAATCTTCTCTACAACAGAACTTGCTCCTGAAGGAAGGACCGTAACTTTATCATTTAATTTGAAAGTTCCGCTTAACACACGCCCAGCATAACCCCGGTAATCATGCAGCTCGGCAGTTTGCGGACGAACTACCCATTGTACTGGCATCCGCGCCAGTTGAGATTGATCTAAGTGGTCGGTATCTACCTTTTCCAGAAAATGCAACAAACTTTCACCTTCATACCATTGCATATTTTCTGATGTTTGTACCACATTATCGCCTTTTAATGCGCTCACAGGGATATAGGTTACATCAGCCAACTTTAATTGCTGCGCCAAAACTTTGTATTTTTCAACAATGGCACTATACACGGTTTCACTATAATCCACCATATCCATCTTGTTGATACAAACCACCACATGCTTAATGCCCAGTAAAGAAACAATATACGAATGACGGATAGTCTGCTCTACCACACCATTACGGGCATCAATTAAGATGATGGCTAAATTAGCAGTAGAAGCTCCGGTAACCATATTTCTGGTATACTGAATGTGGCCCGGGGTATCTGCAATGATAAATTTACGCTTTTCTGTCTGAAAATATTTATACGCTACATCAATGGTAATACCCTGCTCACGTTCTGCCCTTAAACCATCAGTTAAAATAGCCAAGTCTATTGTCCCATCGTCATTTTTGCGGTTGGAGCGCTGCAAAGCTTCTAACTGATCAGCCAAAATAGAATCTGTATCGTATAACAAACGGCCAATTAAGGTACTTTTACCATCATCTACGCTGCCTGCTGTGAAAAATTTTAATATGTTCATTTTTTTTAGATTTGAGATATGAGATAATAGATATTAGATATGAGACGGATGCAAGATTTTCAGATCTCACGCCACCCTTAAAAATAATAAATATGAGATTAGACAGATGCAAGATTCTCAAATCTCACATCTAAAATCTCACGTCTCCTTTAAAAATACCCTCCCTTTTTTCTGTCTTCCATTGCGGCTTCAGAAACCTTGTCGTCTAAACGGGCACCACGCTCTGAAATTTTTGAGGCACTGATTTCTGAAATAATATCGTCGATCAAAAATGCATCTGATTCTACTGCAGCGGTGCAAGACATATCGCCAACCGTACGGAAACGAACCTGTTTACGTTCTACCACATCTTCCTCATCCATATTTAAAAAAGGCGAAGCGGCCATCAGCTGGCCATTTCTGGTAATTACCTCTCGTTCGTGCGAAAAATAAATGCTCGGAAGTTCTATTTTCTCCCTTCGGATATAATTCCAGACGTCTAATTCTGTCCAGTTACTGATCGGAAATACACGAATGTTTTCGCCTTTATGGATTTTACCGTTGTAAATGTTCCAAAGTTCGGGACGCTGGCGTTTGGGATCCCACTGTCCGAACTCATCGCGGACAGAGAAAATACGCTCCTTTGCCCTGGCTTTTTCTTCATCTCTACGGGCACCGCCAATACAGGCATCGAACTGGTATTTGGCAATGGTATCAAGCAAGGTTACGGTTTGCAATGCATTTCTACTGGCATTTTTACCGGTCTGTTCTACTACTTTACCCTGGTCTATAGATTCCTGAACAGAGCCAATAATAAGTTTCTCACCAATCCTTTCTATCATTTGATCACGGTAGGTGATGGTTTCTTCGAAATTATGACCGGTGTCTATGTGTACCAGCGGAAAAGGAAATTTACCCGGACGGAAAGCTTTTTCTGCCAAACGAACCAAAGTAATCGAATCTTTCCCCCCTGAAAACAAAAGGGCTGGTTTCTCAAACTGACCTGCAACTTCACGTAAGATGTGAATGGCTTCGGCCTCCAGCTCATCTAAATAATCAAAATTATATGTACTCATTTCAATTGTTGGAATGTTTAAATATTGAATGTTCCAAACACTCAAAGTTATATTTGTTGTTGTTAATTGTCGGAAGGTTTGAAAAGTTGGAAGGTTTAAATTCCATTCCATATCTACCATTTTACTTCTTCCATCAGCCAGCGGCATGTAAACCGCATTCTTTTTTGCTCTGGTCTTCCCACCACCATCTACCGGCCCTGAAATCTTCGCCGGGCTGAACTGCTCGTGTACAGGGTGCGCATCCTATACTAGGAAAACCCTTATCATGCAAAGTATTGTACACAATGTTATTCTCTTTAATATAGGTTTTTACATCATCCAAAGTCCAATCGAAAATAGGGTGAAATTTGATCAATTGGTTTCCTTCGTCCCATTCTAAATCATGCATATCCTCGCGGTTGGCACTTTGATCGGCCCTGATCCCTGTTATCCAGATATCATTACCTTTTAATGCTCTTTTTAAGGGTTCGATTTTACGGATGTAACAGCACTCTTTTCTATTCTCTACCGATTCGTAAAAACTGTTAGGGCCTTTTGTATTGACCATATCCTCTAAGAGTCCGTTCTGCGGATAATAGGCATGAATGGGTTTATTATAAATTTCTAAGGTACGGTTCCAAACATAATAGGTTTCCGGAAACAAACGTCCGGTTTCTAAAGTAAAAACCTTGATCGGAATATTGTTGGCAAAAATTAAATGGGTAATTGCCTGGTCTTCCCAGCCAAAACTGGTTGAAAATATAATACGCCCGGCGTATTCAGTTGCCAAAAATTTCAGTTTATCTACTGTACTTAAGCCTTCCAGTGCTGCTTTGATCTCCTCTAAGTTCCCCATCACTATATTAATTTTAAAATAAACATGATTACGCTCCTTAAGCTTACGATCATCACAATAATCCCCACGGCAACCATAATGGTTTTTGCCGAGATTTTGTTGGATACTTTTGCGGCTATTGGCGATGCGATTGCGCTACCGATAATTAAACCCACAACGGCCTCCCAGTGTTTGCCACCTAACATGGTAAAGAAGGTAAGCGAACTCAACGTGGCGATAAAAAAGCGGCTGATTTTTACCGTGCCCAAAGAAAACAAGGGATGCCTGCCGCCTGCAATTAAACTGGATAATACAATCGATCCCCAGCCGCCACCAAAGGCTGCATCTATAAAACCTCCTACAAAACCTAATAAACCAATTTTTTTGATTTTCTGATCCGCTTTTTTCCTTTTGATGTTAAACGCTTTCATTAGAATAACAGCCCCCAGAAAAAGTGTATAAACCGCAACAACCGGTTTAACATAACTGCTGTAGTGTTCTAATGAAGAGAGGATATAAGCGCCTAAAACGGCTCCGATGATGGCAGGAAGAATTAAAATTTTAAATAATTTCCAGTTTACATTCCCCATCCGGTAATGCATCCATCCTGCAATTCCGTTACTCATTACCTCAGAAATATGGATGGCCATACTTGCGGATGCGGGAGGCAAACCCATCGCAAGCGAGAATGATGCGGTGGTCACACCATACGACATCCCAATGGCACCATCTATTAATGCGAATACAAATCCGGCACCTAAAAACCAATAAAACAACGGATCGATATTGATTAAAAATTGCTGGAATTCCGGCTCGGTATTCCACAGAGAAAATCCGATAGCGACAATGAGTAAAACCGATGCTACCCAGATTAACCATTTGATATTCTGCTCGGCAAAGCTTTTTTTCGGATTAATTAAACTTTGGGTAACCTTATTCAGTTTTTTAACCTTTGCAGAAAAATCGCCATTTAACGTTTGGCGCAAAGCACTCATATTCTGCAGCGTTTCATCCAGCTCTGCAGGTAAACCTTCATTTAAAATCTGTTTTAAACGTTTGGCAATGGTTGGCGATTTTCCATTTGTAGAAATGGCAATCTTCAAATCACCTTTTTGAACGATTGACCCAAGGTAAAAATCGCATAATTCTGGCTTATCGGCCACATTGATCAGCAAACCACGCTCATGCGTTACCTTTCTGATTTCGTCATTTAAAATATAATTATTGGTCGCAGCAAAAACGATATCAATATCATTTAAATCATTTACATCAAAAGTTTTTTGTTTAACTTTTATCAGCGGATAATTTGCAACAAGTGCATAAACTTCTGGCGATACCTGCTCTGCTACGATGGTAATGGTAGCGCTGTGGCTATTATTTACAATTGCCGTTAACTTCTCCAACCCGATATTGCCCGCACCAATTAATAATGTACGCAGCTTATTCAGCTTTACAAAAACCGGAAAAAGCTGGTTACCTTTTTCTTCTTCAGAAAAAGACGCTGCACTATCAGATTGGTTAGGCAATACTTGCATATTGTTTAATTAATTTTTTAAATGACGGATGTAATGATACAACTTCTCCAAAAATTAATAATGCAGGTGCTTTAATATTTTCTTGTAGCACCAAACTTTCTATGGTTTCAACCACGCCGATAACCAATTTTTCATCTTCTGCAGATCCATTTTGTACTACTGCAGCTGGTAAATTGTGCTTGCCTGCAGCTTTAAAGATCTCTACAATTTTAGCTAGTTTTTTGAGTCCCATCAGTACCAGTACCGTAGCTTTTGATTGTGCTGCCTGGTAAATATCAGCAGATACTTCTCCGGAAGTCGTCGTTCCGGTGATTACCCAAAAACTTTCGCTCATACCGCGGTGCGTAACCGGGATCTGTTGTAAGCCAGGTACGCCGATCGAGCTTGAAATACCCGGAATAACACTAACCGGAATGCTATACGATGCAGCATAGTCCAATTCCTCATATCCCCTGCCAAAAACAAATGGATCGCCACCTTTCAAACGCACTACATGACCGTAATTTAGAGCATAATCGATCATTAATTTATTGATGGTATCCTGCGGGTAGGAATGCTCTCCAGAACGTTTCCCTACATATACCTTAATGGCGGCTGCCGGAGCATGCTCTAATAATGCCTCATTGGTTAAAGCATCATACAATACCACATCAGCAGTTTGCAATGCTTTTACACCTTTTAAGGTTAATAAATCCGGGTCGCCCGGACCTGCCCCCAAAAGGGTAATTTTTGATTCTATATTTTGATTAACCATGTATCTTTTTAATTATTCTATTTTGAAAAACTGGATAAAGAGTTGTTTGGCGCTTGGCGCTTAGCGTTCACAGTTCTCACATCTATCATCTCAAATCTCATTTCACCAATACCGCTCTTTTCTCTTTTATCTGATTTAGAAACTGATTGGCTTCTTCAAAATATTTCTTTGCAAACTCGGCAGTTGGTTCATTTTTATTGATCTGTAAAACCAGGTCTGAGAAATTGGTAGGCAAATTAAATTCGCCGGTTTCTACATAGTGGCTATCAAATTCGCGAATTACTCCAACCTGTGTGCTACTATTTACGCCTTTATCCAACAACAGCGATTTTGCAGCACTTACAAAAGTGCTGTAGGTATGGTAAATAGAATCTGCATAAGCACCTTTATCTAAGTTTTGCTTTGCCCATTCAAATTTTTCATCAGCCTCTAATAATAAGGTGGCTACGAGATCAATTACTACACCAGCACACTCGCCTACACCAATGGCTGTTACAAATTCTTCCACATGCCCCCAGTCTACAAACTCCTCTGTTTTAAGGTTGGTTAAATCGGCCAATGGCTTCAACAACTGATAAAAATGGTCTTTACCTTTTCGGTCATAATATTGATGGAAGTTTTCATCAGCCAGGTTATTGGCTTTAAAATCATTTAAAATATAGTGTAAAACACTTGTTGCCCTTTTTGATGGCACTTTAATTACGCGTTCTGCCACGCGGCCTACGCCGTTACCTACAGTACCTCCACCAAGCATCACCTGAACGGCAGGAACCACTTTTCCTTCGGCTTTTACCGAGCTTCCATGGAAACCGATTTCAGCTAAACCATGCTGTCCGCAAGAGTTCATACAGCCGCTGATTTTGATCTTGATGTTTTTTTCGTAAATAAACTCGGGGAAATCGGTATAAATAACCTCTTCCAAAACTTCAGCAAGTGTCATCGAGTTGGAAATACCCAGGTTACAGGTATCAGTACCTGGACAAGTCGTAATATCGGCCAAACTATCAAAACCGGCTGTCGTAAAACCAATTTTATTTAAAGCGGTGTATAGAGAAGGCAAAGCTTCCTTCCGTACAAATTTCAACAATAAGCCCTGGTTTTGGGTAATCCTGATTTCATCAGCCACATATAACCTGATGGCATCAACAAACGCCCTTGCTTTATCTGTTTTGATATCTCCTACCTGAACTTTTACATAAACACCATAAAACCCTGCTTGCTTTTGTTCAATTACATTGGTAGCTAACCAGTGTTTATAATGAGCCTCATTCAGTATCTCTACCGAAGGGTATTCTTGTTCTAAAGGCAGGAGTGGTTGTTGAACGGCGTTAACATCAATTTTAAAGGTTTTTACTTTGTTGGCGGTGCGTTCTTCAGCAACCAAACGCAAAACCTCTTCCAGACCCAGTTTTTGAACCAGATATTTTAATCGTGCTTTATTGCGATTGTTACGCTCGCCATAACGGTCAAAAACGCGAAGAACAGACTCAGTAAAAGGGATTAACTGATCTTCAGGTAAAAATTCGTGAACGGCATTGGCCAGAAAAGGTTGTGCTCCTAAACCTCCGGCAAATAAAACCTTAAAGCCACGTTCGCCTTTTTCATTTATTTTAGGAATAAAACCTAAATCATGAATGTAGCTGAATGCGGTGTCCCTATCGCTGGATGAAAAAGAAATTTTAATCTTACGGCCCATTTCCTGACAGATGGGATTACGTAAAAAGTAGGCAAATACTGCCTGAGCATAAGGTGAAACATCAAAAGGCTCTTCTGCATCTATTCCAGCATTTGGAGAAGCGGTTACATTGCGCACCGTATTTCCGCAGGCTTCGCGAAGGGTAATATCATCCTGTTCGAGCTTTGCCCAAAGTTCTGGTGTTCGGTCTAAACTCACATAGTGGATCTGGATATCCTGACGGGTAGTTAAGTGCAGGTTACCACTTCCGTACTCATCGGCAATATCAGCAATACGCAATAACTGTTTAAAAGTTACCTTACCAAACGGCAACTTAATACGCACCATCTGCACACCCGGCTGCCTTTGTCCGTAAACACCACGGGCCAAACGCAGGCTTCTAAACTTTTCGTCGTGAATGGTTCCATCCCTGAAAGCTTTAATCTTATTCTCCAAATCGATAATGTCCTGCTCGACAATCGGATTTTCGAGTTCTGTTCTGAAACTTTGCATATGTGTTGTTAGCTAATTCTAAAAATGCCTCCCTTTCACCGGGAAGCATTCCATGTTTTATACTAAAAGTGATCTGTAGGTTCCAATTATTGCGTTTTGCAACAGCACATCATCTGTACAGCAGTTAACTTTTCAGGCATAAAACTGAAATTTATATGCCAAATATATAAAGTATATAGGAATAGTAGTAATTTATTATAAAAAAATTTACATAGAAGAACGTCATTTCGACTGGAGCGCAGCGAAATGGAGAAATCTGTAAATTAAATTCTTAAATTGGGGTAACTGAAAACTACAAATTGCTAACTGCCAATTGGTACCTGATTTGGGCGTTCTCTAAGCTGCGCAAAGGTCGGGCTTTACAGGGCTCCGCTTCGCTCCGGTACCGATGAAGAATCGGCACTGAACCCTTACAATCCCTAACGCGGAATCACCACTTACCTGGAACAGACTTCCGAAGTTGGTCTTTTGCTCATGCCCTATTGAAAATTAGGAATTCATATTATACAATAATCTGTGTAGGAAAGGCGGCTAAGAACAAACGTTTTTACATCTATTTTATATACTAAAACTTTATTTTAGTATTTTTGTTTGTATCTCATTATCATAATATTTATATCTCAGCATGGAGCTCATTTTAAAATCAAATAACGAAGAAAGCCTGGCGAAGATTATCGCGTTAGCTAACAAATTAAATGTAGTTATTGAGAAGAAAAATATTGTTTCTAATAATTCAGTTAAGGTTAATCTCAAAAACCGTATTCTTAATTTTAAAGCTTCAACATCTTCGTCTTTTGGCGATGCATCTGAATGGCAACAAAATCAACGTTCCGATCGTGAATTACCTTTTTTATAGGTATGGCTTTTCTTTTAGATAGTAATGTAATTATTTATTCTTATTCAAATGAGTACGAATACCTGAGGGAGTTAATTATTGACGACTCCTGTTTTGTTTCGGAAATATCCCGTGTTGAAGTACTCGGTTATCATGCATTGAAGACAGAGGAAGAAAAATACTTTACTGATATTTTTAAATATATACCAATCATCCTTCCTGGTCAAGACATATTTGACAGGGCTGTTGAAATTCGGAAAAAGTACAATCTTAAACTTGGTGATAGTATTATCGCCGCTACCGCTTTAGTACATAACCTTGAAGTTTATACTCGTAATTTAAGCGACTTTGAACGGGTTAAAAAATTAAAATGTATTAATCCCATTCGTTAAATCTTCGGTACTGATCTTAATTTAATAATCATTATCAAAATCAGGATGGTACTACCATCTCTGTTAAAAAATCCTGTAAAAACTAAACTTTCATTTCCAAAAAAACCAAACTCAATAATGACGATCCTCCCAGAGGCTTATTTACATTAAATAATTCCGTCAATCATATTGATTTTTATAAAATAAATTAGCCCTCAAGATGACGGATTGGGTTAAGTAAAAGACTATAAATTAACGATACCGATTTTTAGATTATCCTCGCGCCCAATTACGTCGGCAATGCTGGTTTCGGTTAAAACCTTGAGCGTAGCATCTCTAACATCAATAAAAGCACTCCTGATTCCGCAAGTTTTCTCATCTACACACTCATCACATTTGTGGTAAAAATTTAAACTTGCACAGGGAACCATGGCGATTGGCCCATCGGTTACACGCATTACATGTACCAAAAAGATTTCTTCAGGTTTTTTGTTGAGGCTATAACCGCCTCCGGCACCTTTTTTACTATATAGAAAGCCTGCGTTACGCAAATCGAGAAGAATCTGCTCTAAAAACTTTTTAGGAATATGCTCCTCCTCTGCAATTTTCGAAATCTGCATGGGTGGTTTATCTAAATTTTTGCCCAACGCCACAAGCGCTTTTATGGCATATTTTGTCTTTTTGGATAGCATATTTGTACAAAGCTAATAAAAGAAAGTAAATTATAAAATATGCAACAGGAAGTTGATTTTAATTCCTCCTGCTATCATATTGATAAATATAATCCAGAATAATAATCATTGCTTTAATCAAACGGGCGTAAAAATAACTTCATCATTAAACAGAAAGTCAATTATCAACGTTTAAAATCTACTTTTGCGCACCATTCTGAATTGCAGATTTAATCATGAAAAGAAAACTCAATCTATTGCCGCTCATCATCATTGCAATTATATTTTTTGCCCTTAACGCTTATGTTTTATCTGGCCTGGGTGCAATCAGTCCATCCAGCTTATTAAGCCCCATTTTCTGGGTATTTATTACCGGTTTAACTTTTGCCCTATTTTTTGCCATTCAGCAAATGCGGATCCAGGGCATCAATAAGTTTTTCCAGATCGTCAGCCACACTTTCCTGATTGTTTTTGCCGCAGAAATTGTATTCGCCTTTTTTCTGCTGCTCGGCGATGTTTTCCGATTATTGATTGCAGTTGCTATTAGTTTTGAATCAGGTGGATTTCATATCGCTGCCCGAAACAATTACTGGGTAGATTTTGCTTTTATAATGTTCTGTTTAACCATTGCCCTGTTTGCTTATGGCATTACCCAGGGAAAATATGCTTACCGCGTAATTAAACATACTTTATACTTTGATGACCTGCCTGTAAGTTTTGATGGTTTCACCCTAACGCAAATTTCCGATATACATGCGGGAAGTTTTACCAATCCAAAAGCCGTTCAAAAAGGGATTGATATGATTAATGCGCAAAAAAGTGATCTGTTTGTTTTTACCGGCGATCTGGTCAATAATGCCGCATCAGAAATTGTACCTTACATAGGCCATTTTTCGCAGATTAAAGCACCATTCGGACAGTTTTCTGTTTTAGGAAACCACGATTATGGCGATTACATCAAGTGGCCTACATCCGCAGATAAAATACAGAACCTGAACCGATTAAAAGCGTACCACAATGAACTTGGCTTTAAACTTTTACTGGATGAACATGTAGAACTACATAAGAACGGCGAAAAAATTATATTAGCTGGAATAGAAAACTGGGGAATTGGTTTTGGAGAACGTGGTGATCTGAATAAGGCCTTACAGAATACCAGTGTTACCGATTTCAAGATTTTGCTCTCGCACGATCCTTCGCACTGGGATGCACAGGTAAAAAATTATCCCTCTAAAATTAACTTATCCCTTGCCGGGCACACCCATGGCATGCAGTTTGGCATAGAAGCTTTTGGGATTAAATGGAGTCCGGTAAAATACCGTTACAAACACTGGGCAGGCATTAAGACCGAAAATGGCAGGTTTTTAAATGTAAACAGGGGTTTTGGTTTTCTGGGTTTTTCAGGCCGGATCGGGATCTGGCCAGAGATTACGGTGATAGAGTTAAAGAAGAAATAAACAACAAATGCCCTGAACTGGGCATTTGTTGTCTACGCAATCGTCATTCCCGCGCAGTTGGGAATCCTATGCAAGTAAAAAGTCTAGCTAAAGTATTACAATTCCCAATCAAGTTGGGAATGACGAACGCAAACGCCATGATCTGTGTCCCCACAGACCACTCGGAATAAACATCTTGACTGCTCGGTGAGCCACCAACCCAGGAATTCATTTGAAGGTGCAGTCAGACGTTGCCATCTGACTTTGGGTAAATCGAGCGATTGATGAAATCAAATAAACCTTCTCTTTTCCAGATTAATATCGGCCATAAAAATAATATGGATCGCCCAGTTTGAGTGGATTGCAAAACAATTAAAAACCCAAAAGCCCTTGAAGTTAAATCTGTTCAGACCGATTTCTTCGTTTTACTGCGCTTTAGTTGAAATAACCATAATATTATTTTAACTACAAAGATAGTTTATCTATTAAAATCGTTATCTTGCTTTAAATTACCTCATGGCATGAAAACATTATTATTTATTTTTTTATCAATGCTATTATTTGAAACGCCAACCATTGAGAAAGACCGCGACCGCTGGAAGCCTTATTACACCAATGTCGCTCCTGCAAAAACTGCAGATCAATGGTTTTTACCCTTTGATGTAGCTAACTGTAAAAAGACAATCAACATTAAAATCATCAGCATTTTTGGCGATCACCGCAACAGTTATGTTAAAGGCCATATTCACACGGCTATTGATATCAATCCTGCTCAACCAAAAAGTAAACTTGTTGGTGTTTATGCCATGGCCAACGGAATAGTTTGTTCTGTACATTTAGGGGAAAACCAACGTACCGTAGTGGTCAAACATAAACTGCCTAATGGCCAAACGATGTTCACTTCTTATAAACACCTGAAAGAGATTTATGTAAGCAATGGTCAGCAGGTGAATCAGAATACCAAACTGGCCAGGTTATTTACACCGCAGGAAAGTAAAAAGTATGGAGGCGATTATCACCACCTCCATTTAGAAATCAGGAAAAAATTTGATGATTATGGCTGTGCCAGCTGGTTAACCTTTAATAAGCTACAACTGAATGAACGGTTTTACAATCCCCAAAAGTTTATGAAGGAATATGTTAAATAAAGATATTGTGAACGGTCTACTTCAGATTTCTTTGTAAATTTTACCGTGTAAATAACAAGTTACTTCCACCTAAAAATAAAACTCTAGCTTAAGATACGATCCAACACCGCTTCAGAAGCGGCTTCACAAAAATCGATTCCTGAATAGTCCGGATTATAACCACCGATGTATGGAACTGCCATGATATAAATTCTTTCATTCGCCTCACCAGCCTCATCAACCACCTGAAAATGATCATTGATGGTAATACCGGGGACAGTTAAAAGATAATCATCGCCCTTTTTGGTTACTAAATCATTGTGTTTCATTTCTTCCTC
>Ga0182006_1000845_pt1 | contig 20582 bp, 14 predicted proteins | sample Sormic07211104_1_FD_123022 | JGI IMG/M metagenome (GOLD analysis project Ga0182006, IMG submission 123022) | Rhizosphere microbial communities from Sorghum bicolor, Mead, Nebraska, USA - 072115-104_1 MetaG | ecosystem: Host-associated > Plants > Roots > Rhizosphere | place: USA: Nebraska...
CACACCTGCCTTACGAACTGCTGGAAACCGTATCCGGCCGCATCATCAATGAAATCGAAGGCATCTCCCGCGTCACCTACGACGTGTCGAGCAAGCCGCCGGCGACCATTGAGTGGGAATGATTGGGCGTCCGGCATTGTCCGGCACCACCTAGCAAGAATTTCCCTGAAGCCCGCGTAATTGCGGGCTTTTGGCTTTTTTGGTCTGGCAAATTCTGGCATCTTTGTGCATCGCCAAGCACCGTGTTTATGTGGCATGGTACGGGGCATTGACTGAGCCAAATGCCATGCTCGTTCTTCGATACCATGTCTTCTTCGTAGAGAAGGGCATGGTATCAGATCCCAGAATTCGCCCGGTTTCATTGGGTTTTCCTGCGGTTTTTGGTGCGTTTCTGAGCATGGTATTTTTTGAACGGAATCCGCGAGCCATATGCTGACTGATACCAAGCTGCGTAATATCAAACCGAAAGAAAAACTCTACAAGGTGAATGATCGAGACGGGCTCTACGTGGCCGTCACTGCTGCTGGGTCAATCTCGTTTCGCTACAACTACTCCATCAACGGCCGACAAGAGACGATCACGTTTGGTCGCTATGGTGTAGGCGGCATCACGCTTGCTGAAGCGCGAGAGCGGCTTGGTGAGGCCAAAAAGATGGTTGCGGCTGGCAGGTCGCCTGCCAAGGAGAAAGCCCGCGACAAGGCCCGTAGCAAGGGTGCAGAGACTTTTGATGCTTGGGCAGAGAAATGGTTGCGCGGGTACCAGATGGCCGACTCGACCCGTGACATGCGCCGCTCTGTTTACGAGCGTGAGCTGAAGCCGAAGCTCGGCAATCAGAAGTTGGTTGAGATTAACCACGAGGACCTGCGAGCGCTGACCGATGCAATCGTGGAACGTGGTGCCCCGGCAACGGCGGTGCACTCCCGTGAAATCGTGATGCAGGTCTTCCGATGGGCAATTGAGCGGGGGCAGAAGGTTGAAAACCCGGCCGATCTGGTCCGGCCTGCGAGCATCGCTAAATTCGAGCCCCGTGATCGTGCTCTGGGTCCTGACGAAATCGCGCTGATGTACCAATACATGGACCGTATTGGCACCGCCTCATCCGTGAGAGCAGCGGCTAAGCTGCTGTTGCTCACCATGGTGCGCAAAAGTGAACTGACCAACGCCACCTGGGACGAGATCAATTTCAGCGAAGCCCTGTGGACCATCCCGAAAGAACGGATGAAGCGGCGCAACTCCCATTTGGTGTTCTTATCCAGGCAGGCGCTGGATTTTTTCATTGCGTTGAAGACCTTCGCTGGTGGTTCAGATTACGTCCTTCCCTCCCGGTACGATTCTGACTTGCCAATGAGCACCGCCACGATCAATCAGGTGCTGACGTTGACGTATCGGCTCGCGGAAAAAGAAGGGAAGCCGCTGAGCAAGTTTGGGCCGCATGATTTGAGGCGGACAGCGAGCACGCTGCTGCACGAAGCGGGGTACAACTCAGATTGGATTGAGAAGTGCCTTGCGCACGAGCAGAAGGGCGTACGGGCTGTCTACAACAAGGCAGAGTATCGCGATCAGCGCCGGGCGATGTTGCAGGATTGGGCCGATATGATTGATGAGTGGACGCTGAAGAAGCTACGAGCGAAGGTTTGATTTACGAGTCCGGCTCGGCTGCCTAACCTGCTAATGGTTGTTTGTTTTGGTTGACACCAAAATGAGCTATTCACTGGCTCATTGTGAGCCGACCCAGGCTAAATATCTCTGGGATTGAGGCAATGGCTTTGGATACCGCTTGGCGTTCGATACCCAACCTGCGTGCAATAGCTGATTGATTGAAGTCCAACCGTTGAAGCATGAGTATCTGTTTTTTTCTGTCTGACAGCCTCGAGTCCACCATCAGTCTCGCTAGGTTCCGCAGCTTTGCTTCGTCTGCGAGCTGTAACGTGTGGCCAAGCATGTAGTTGTGTATGTAGCTATCAACTAGCTCGTCTCCAGACTTTGCTTGCGGAGTACCTCGCGAAGCGCATTGTCTGCTGACCCTAGCTAATTCGAGGTCGAATTGCTCAGTAGATCGTTTCGCCTTCCTGTACGCTGGATTCCACTTATTATCCGGCAACTTGGGGCGATGGGCCTGGCAATACAGATTGCTCAGGCGTAATTCTTCATCTACTCCGCGCAGTTTGCTCATGCGCAATTGTTCATTTATCCACTGCTCGCTCTCTGCATCCAGGTCTTCGGCTGCTTCGGCGGCTTCGGCAAATGAAGCTAGCTCCGCTAGCGTGCCGCAAAATCTACAAAAAACTCTCAAGCGTCGACCATTCACGCCACAAACATCTTGTTCCGCTGGTTGCTTGCGCTTGCATGCCCACACCAGCTCTATCAGCGTTTCGAGTGTGGCGACATATCGTTGGTCCCTTTCGGACTGCTGGTCTTCTGTTAGGACAAAAGCTCTCAGCAATCGTCGCTGTAGGCGGACCATTGCATCAACACCTACCAATCGCATGATTTCACTGAAAGCTACGCCTGTACCGGCTCCCGGTATGTGCCCCATGTAAAGCGATGGGAGTATTGCCGTATACGTGGCCACAGCAGGGTCGATGAGTTGTTCCACCAATCGGCCAATAGGGTAACGCTTCGACCCTGCAGAGTACGGCTCCCAGCAGTCTCGAAATCGTCTGATGGCATCTGCGACGGTTGGGTCGCATCCCTTCCAAATGGCGATGGCTGATCTATTTTTCATGTCAACCATTTTAGCCAATCATTCCGTCGAAGCAAGCGGCACATAGGGGCACGATCAGGCACACATTCGCTGTGACTGATAGAGGCCAAGGTATGCACGTATCGACTAACAGAACGCTCATCGACAAGAAGACGCTTTTAGCGATGATCCCGCTGTGTGAGCGCACGATTTACAACTTTGAAAGCAAAGGTAGATTCCCACGCCGCATCGCGATCAGCAGTCGAAAAGTCGTTTGGGATTTGGCTGAGGTCGAAGAATGGATTGATACATGCAAGGGTTCAGGCCCGGCTCCTAGACCAGGAATTGGAGCCTGAATAGTGTGGATCGGGCCCGACGTAGGGCCCATGTCGCAGCCGCATGCTAGAACGGCCTGCGGTCAACGCCAAAGTTCACAGCTTGCGCTGTTCAGTTCTCAGGATGAGGCGCAGATGTATCACGACAGCAGCAGGAGCGGGTTTTTCTCGCTGCTGGTTGACGTGCGAGGCGAAAAGCGTCAGTCCTCCCACCGGTTAGCGGACATGCCCAGCATTCTCAATTTGGTGGATAAAACCCGCGACACATGGATATCTCAGGCAGAGTTCATCCGGCCCAATCGGCGGGTCGTCAACCTCGCTCGGTTGGGGCTGTTGTTCACCGATCTTGACACCTATCGCATACCGGCTCTTGCCGGTCGCACGGCTGACCAACTGGCGGCTTCGGTGCTGTATTTCTGCGCTGAAGGAGGATTACCGGCACCGTCGGTACTGATCTACAGCGGCCGTGGCATCCAAGCTAAATGGCTACTCGACGGCACAATCCCGCGTCAGGCGTTGCCGCGCTGGAATGCGTGCCAACGCTACCTAGTAGATCGTCTTGCACACGTCGGTGCCGATCCGATGGCCAAAGATGCAAGCCGCGTTCTACGAACCATAGAGACAGTCAATAGCAAGAGCGGCGAAGTCTGCTGTGTGGTTCACGTCACGAACGACACCTACGGCCAGCCCGTCCGTTACAACTTTGAGTATCTGGCCGAAGCACTGCTACCGACTCCCCGCTGGACTATCGAGCAGCAGCGTCAAGAACAGGCCGAAAGGCTCAAGCGAAAGTCTAAACCCTTCCTTTTGGTGTCTGGCGGCAAAACTGAAAATCTCCGAGGATTCTCCGGCCGCCAGCTCGCTTGGGATCGCCTCGAAGACCTCCGCAAGCTGGCGGAGTTGCGCGGCGGCGTCAACGAAGGGTGCCGGATGCAGCACCTGTTTTGGCGGTTGAACTTCCTGCTACTGTCTGGTGCGACCAACAGCAAGCAGATGTATCACGAAGCCTCAGCGCTGGCCCGTGAGCTAGATCCGCAATGGAATAGCCGCTCCAAAGAGCTGATGACTTTGTTCCGCAAGGCAAAGGCCTACGAGGCGGGGGAAAAGGTAAGTTTCGAAGGCAAGGACTATCCATCGCTCTACACCCCCAAGAACGACACCCTGATAAACCTGTTCAGGATTACCGCAGACGAGCAGCGGCAGCTCAAGACTATAATCAGTTCAGAGATGGCCAAAGAGCGTGATAGGAAGCGCCACGAGATCCGTAGGCGCGCCGCCGGCGCCATAGATCGTCAGACTTATGAAAGCACCTCATTGAGCCGCCAGAAGCCTTGGGAAGCTCTTGGGATAAGCCGTGCGAGCTGGTATCGCGCTGGTAAGCCAGCCGTTCCAGCAGTTGAGACAGGTGCATGCGTATTACATTTCAAGGCAGTGGGCACTGAGGGGGGAATACAGTGAGACAAGTCCGTCCGTATTACTAATGGCGAAGCCACCGCGCTGTTGATGCAGCCCGTTCGCGCCGATCCTAGGGGGGGGGGAAGGTGCGGTAGTGGGGAGGCACTGTTCAAAGTGCGTGCGTATTACTAATGGAGACGCTCTCAAGGTTGTGGGCGCAACCAATTGAAGGATGCGCTCTGCTTCACCCTCTGTACTCGTCCGCCCTGCCGCCCAGTTCGATAACCTATTTGTGGCAACGACTGGCAAAAGTATTCGATAGCTGCCAGTCACAAAAGGCTACTTTCGACCCAAAGCTGACGGTGGCGACAGGCAAAAATCGGCCCGAAGCAGTCGATTAGCCCCAAGTGGCTCTCGTTCAAAACTAATCGCTCGAATGCAATTAGGGAATTAGACTCTATTCAATCGATCTAGTATAGGATGATAGAAGTCGGTCGAGCAAAGAACTGACGGAAGTAGCTTCGCCATCCCAGCTGGCTAACTTTCGATTCCCGTGGTAAAAAAACTTGAGCGGAGGGTTTCACCTTTCCGCTCAATAAACAATGCATGCAGCGCTTCCGTTTTTGTTTGTTGCGTTTCTGCGAGCTAACCACGCAACTGGCGTCATAAGTCGGACGGCAGTCTTAAGTTATGCCTCGCCTTGACTCACTATCGAGTTATTCGACAATTTCTTCGCGCACAAAACGAGCATTGTATTCAAAAACATACTCGCCAACAGGGAGAAGTTCATTTTGGTTGTCGGATTTAATATGAATATTGAAGTCGTAGTTGGTCCCGGTTCCTGCCCTAATACTACAGTTTGGCAATTCGGTCGGTGCCGAAATCAATGCTACGCTTACTTCTGGGGGGCCATCCATTACAGGGTCAAAATGACCGCTGCTAGTGAAGTTTTTTACTGGCCTTCTAAGATGGACAATAAGCTCTCCGCTGTGATGATCCTCTGAATAGGAAATTACATCCTGTGATAAGACTTCTACAGCATGTTCCTTTTCGGATCTCAAATTATCTACAGCTCTAATTTCCTCAACGGCATCAGTGTCAACAGTTTGCCCCTTACGTTGTGATGAAAACTCCAAGAATCTGTCTGTTTGATAGATGAGTACGCGCTGCCCCGTATACTCACTGGCCTCTCTTAACAATTCAATCCTAGGTCCCGTAGTTTTTCCGGAGAGCTTTTCCCACCAATCCTCTTTGCGTTCAGATGTAACAAGCAAGATTGGTTTTGAATTACTTTTGGAGTAGTCAAGAATTTGTCTCCAGAGAAAAAAATCACCGTAGGGCTTGTCGCCATCCTTACCATCATCTAAATAGCCGGGAGGGATTTTATTGGTCTTTCTCTCCTCTGCTTCTGCGGTGATTTTTGCTAAATCTGCATCTGGGAATTTATCCCCGATCGCACCTTCAAAAAGAGTAGCGACCTTTTCGAGTACGTCGTCTTCGTTAAGGAAGTTCGGGTGGGTTCTTTTTGCCTCTTCAATTCTTTCTTGCGCGTTATGTATGCTGGGTGAAATCTCTTCCAACATTTTGTCTGCTACATCCGCAGGTATTATTCGATTACCTTTAAGCTGGCTGACTGTCGATTCGATTGAGTTGCGTAGCTTTTCGATTTCATCCTTGGCTTCTTTGAAAGTTTTGCTGGAGGAAACTATTACTTTATTCCTATTGCGAAAAAATTCCTCTGAAGCTTGCCTGGACAGCCACAGCTCACCCTCAAAATTCTGCATGCTTTCGAGCAAACTATTTCTTGTTCTCTCGTGGTATCTATACAGGTCGAGCAAAACATTTGCGTCAACTGTCAATATTCCATCTTTCCAGATCCGCTCAATCTCGTCAGCATCAGGCTTGAAATACCACTTAAATTCACTTTTCATTGTTTTCCTTAACATTGTTGGTAATGTTATTTATTTGCAATTCTTGCATGGGGTTTCTATGAGGTTGTCGTATGAGTTTATGATGTATTTCTTTTTTTAGATCCTCGGGCCTGGGTAATGCTGATATTTACGGGGGGTGGTGTTCCTATCAGCCACAATCCTAGTCCTTGAAGCTTTTCGAAAATTTGATATTGAACTTGTTAGGGTTAGTGATGGCTTTAGACAGTTTTGTGCCGCTGCCGATTCGTTTAAAGTAGCTGATGTCCCGTTTCATGTTTTTTTCCAAATTATCCCAGTCGGGTGCATGTCCCAGCGCGCGCACGGTAAAATTGTTTTTCTCCAGGACTCCCAGCATCTCTGGGTAGCGCTGCTTATAGAAGTCCCAGGCGGCCAAGAATTTAGTGCGTACATGCGGCACTTTATGGTTGCGCATTTGATTGTATATATCTTGTAGAAAACGAACTTGCCATGTGATGTAAGGGGCAATATCCCCCATATGCATCTGGTAGTCTTCAACAGGGAAGTGGCCACCGGCATGTTGATTTAGCTGCTCCAATGCACGGTTGAGATAGACAAAGGAATAGTCAGCATTGAACGGTGACAAGCGGAAAAACTGGTTGTACTTTGCGCACTCGTGGTCCATGAACAAACCAAGCGACGGAATATCCTTTTCGGCGAGATATGCTGAGATCAACGCGGTGCCATAAAAACACTCAACGTGCTTGAGATCATAGTGAGAGAAATCGCCTGCCACGAGGGTTGCGCGGAAGTAGATATCCTGACCGGTAAGCCTGTGGTGTAAATCTTCGGCGAACTCCGTGAGATACCAGACTAGATACTCTCTTCCGGCGTCGTTGGAGGCCGGCTCAATGTTGTAGACTAGAACCGTATCTGAGAAAACGATGGTCTTGAAGCCGTTATGTTTGTGTACATTAAGGCTATCTAGAATTGAATAGATACGCGCTACCTTCCTTGGTTCTTTTCGCACCATATCGGTAAAGCCCAGAATATCTATGTAAAGGAGAAATCGGTCCGTCATTCCAAAATTCTCTGTCTTACTGGAGGCAGACATCTTCGCCAGTTTTAAGCCTTTTTAATAGACCTCTCTGCCGCTGAATGTGGCTTTGTGCCTTCAACAAGTTCGGCTGAGAGCTGGGTGCCTGAACGCCCGTTTTGTCAACATCTGTCCCGCACCACAGGCAGCAATTGGCCGTTCTCTGCCGATCATGGCTAGAGCGCGTGCTGGTCAAATCCGATGCAAATGACTGATCAGGTCGAATGCGAACGGGTGGTCAAGTGGAGTGCAATTTTGCAGGGTCGGTCAGCTTTCAATCAACGCTTACAGATTGGGCCGAATATCTCATTTTTCGGCCCCTTTCCCGGATGCCCTTGATTAGATCACATGGATCTTTTTCTACATGAGTCCTTAAATCAGGTCATCGCGGGTATTGCCGCTGTTTGGGTCGTGCTTGAATTGTGCACGTTTTTGGCCGGTCTTAAAGACTTGGGCATCGCTGTTCCTTGCTTCGCCTGTCGGGGCTGGTGTAGGGGCGGGGTAGGGGGTAGGCGGCGAGATTTGCGCGGTCAGTTTCCTTTGGTGTCCATTGTTTTGTTCGCCCGTGATGTACCGGAGGACGTAGCGGTTGAACTGGGAGTAGCTAATGGTCAGTTTGGCCTCTAGCTCTGCGAAGACCTCCTTGTTTCGGTGACCCTTCTCCAGCAGGTCTCGAATCACGTCACAGTGAGCCAGGAACGCGACCCTGCCGATAGTTTTGCTTCGGTCATAAGTCATTTAAATCCCACCTCGTCAAAAAGTGCGCCGCCATGCGTCAAGCTGCGCTTTGATGCGATTCTATGCGCGATCATGCGTTCAAAGAAACTGAAAATGCGCTCCTATGCGCTTTGGTGCGTCGACATGCGTCTGAACGGTATTTTGGCTAGTCGGCCAGAGGCGTCAAAATTCGGCGCATTGAAGTGCATGGAGTGAAACGGCAAGATGTGTGTTGTACGGGTACGGGCAAGCCCGCACCCTACCAACACCGCCCCTTATTCGCCTTCAGCTCAACGGATCTTGCTTTGCAAGGCAGGCAGCCGCTGCCGCGTCTAAGGCAAAAGCGCAATCGCAAAAAAAGGAGCAACCATGACAGGCGGCACCAAGGAAAAGGCGCCGGCTCGCCGACGCGGCAAGCCAATCGAGGTTTGGGTTACCGATGAAGAAAAGGCGACAATTACTGCTCGGTCTAAAAAGGCTGGTATGGCACGCTCGGCCTATCTGCGAGCACTCGGTTTGAATACGCCTGTAAAGTCAGTCGTTGACCTGGGCGCAGTGACTGACTTGGCGAAGGTAAATGGCGACCTCGGACGGGTTGCTGGGCTGTTGAAACTTTGGCTTGCAGAGAAGCGTGGAGAAGGTGCGAGTGCCGTTGATGTGGAGAGCGTAATGATGGAGTTTCGGAGGTTACAGGTGGCCATAGGAATGAAGATGGGAGCTATTGTTAAAGCTCACAAGTAAACTCTCAGCTCAGAACAGGTTTGAATTATCTAAAAGGACCGATAGCCGTTTGGCTCCCTCCCCTTTGAATGTATGGAGCTCGATGCAGCCCCGCCGTTGCTCAATGTGTGCTACGTGGCGGATTTAGTTCATGTGTCTCTGAGAGAGAGGGGAGGACCGAATGAGAGATCGACCGCACAGTGAAGCGATGTCCGAGCAGCTTAGTGCAGACCCTATATATGCGGCTGAATTACTCGCCGACGTGCTACGCGAAGGCAGTCCAGCAGAGCTGGTTATTTTGTTACGACAGCTAGTCGTCGCGTTTGGAACGCATGATCAGACTCAGCACGCCTAGTGCCGATGCATCGTTCTCTTATTTTTCCCAGCGGGTGCTGATTCCATAACCTCCTCACTCCTTCCGCGAGTTCACCTCAGTACCCTTGCCGCTTGGGGCGGGGTTCAGAAGGTGGCTGCCGTGTTCACAAAACGGTGGTTTTCTTAACAGCGCTGGAAACTGAGCTCAATGATGTCTCAATGCCGCATCGGGTGTTAATATTCTCGTCAGTTTTTCAGTGTCCTGGTTGCGTCAATGAATCAGCGTATTGGTTATGCACGTGTATCCACGGAAGAGCAGCACTTAGATCTGCAGCGCAATGCGCTTCAGCGGGCTGGGTGTGGTGTGCTCTACGAGGAAACGGCAAGCGGAAAAAATGTTGCGCGTCCTGAGCTTGAAAATTGCCGTAAAGCATTGAGGAGTGGGGATACGCTAGTCGTCTGGCGACTAGACCGCCTCGGCCGAAGCTTAACTGACCTCATACATATTGTGGAGGAGCTTGATCGCAGCGGTGTGGCCTTTGAAAGCTTGACAGAAAAAATTGAGACGGCCAGCGCTGCAGGAAAACTAGTGTTCCACGTTTTCGCGGCACTGGCCGAGTTCGAGCGGAGCTTGATCCGCGAGCGGACACATGCGGGCCTAGCCGCCGCTCGTGCGAGGGGGCGAGCCGGTGGTCGTAAGCCCAAACTGAGCGAGAAGCAGATCAGGGAAATTAAGACGCTGCTGCGTGATCCCGACATCCGCGTGGCTGACGTGGCGCGTCGTTATGGTATCTCCAGAACTACCTTGTACAAGCACGTAGGCGTCGTCCCTCCAGAGAAATTGAACACTGCGAGTGACTGATTTTGTTTCCTCCGTGTGATGCACGGTAGAGCCAGCTTGATTTCTTTGAATGAACTAGGGAGGGTCGGCTGATGGGAGCGAAGCTTGAGGAAATAAAAAATGGCGCGTCTGTGCGGGGTGTTGCATCTACGCAGGCCGTACATGTCATATCGGTGGGCTGGATCGGTGATCAGGCAATCACCGTCGTTTATCGCGATCACAATGGCACGGTGGGTGAGGCTGTTCTTTACCGAGACGACGAGTATCGCGTTGAGGTTGAGGAGAACGGACGACCGTGGTCGTTTGACGCCGACGGCGCTTTGCTGCGACTGGTGACGGAAGCGAATCGCATCAAATTGGCACATTACTTTGACCCGTATCTAGCAATTCACACAAGTCTGGTAGATCCACTGCCCCACCAAATTTCGGCGGTCTATGGCGAAATGCTACCGCGGCAGCCCCTTCGCTTCCTTCTCGCTGACGATCCAGGTGCCGGCAAAACAATCATGGCCGGACTGTTAATGAAGGAGCTTATCGCTCGAAGCGATCTCGAACGGTGTCTCGTGGTCGCACCAGGTAGCCTCGTCGAGCAATGGCAGGACGAACTCGGCCAAAAATTCAATCTTGAATTTGACATCCTTTCCCGTGACATGATCGAGAACTCGCGTTCGGGTAATCCGTTCAGCGATCGGGATCGGCTGATCGTCCGTCTCGATGTTCTGGCCCGCAATCAGGACCTTCAAGAGAAGCTCATGAGTGCGCGTGAATGGGATCTGATCATTTGCGATGAGGCACATCGCATGTCGGCCACCTATTTCGGCGGCGAAGTCAAATATACGCGCCGCTATCAGGTGGGTCAGAAGCTCGGACAGGTCTGCCGTCACCTGCTGTTGATGTCGGCGACACCGCACAATGGCAAAGAAGAAGATTTCCAGCTCTTTATGGCACTGCTAGACGGAGACCGGTTTGAAGGCCGATTTCGCGATGGCGTCCACTACGCGGACACCGCAGACATGATGCGGCGCTTGACCAAGGAAGAGTTGTTGAAATTTGATGGTCGGCCGCTTTTCCCTGAGCGGCGCGCACGCACCGTCAAATATCAGCTCTCGGTAGGGGAGGCGGCGCTTTACACCGCTGTCACCGAATATGTGCGAACCGAGATGAACCGTGTTCAGCGATTCGCTGAGGGCGATGGGAAGAAACGCAACAATGTCGGCTTCGCATTACAGATCCTTCAGCGTCGTCTAGCATCATCGCCTGCCGCCATTTATCAATCCTTAAAGCGACGACGTGAACGGCTCGAGAACGAGCTGGCCGAGGCGCGTATTGCCGCCAAGGGGCGCCAAACAAACATGAGTGCGCTGGCTATCAACGCCGACGCGCTAGGCAACATTGAGGAATATGCTCAGGAGGAAATCGACGAGCTTGAGGACCTGATATCGACGAGTGCGACGACAGCTGAGACGGTCGAGCAACTCGCTCTGGAAGTCGAGACGCTTAAGGGGCTAGAGACGATGGCGCTCAGTGTACTGCGCTCCGGTGTAGATACGAAATGGAGCCAGCTCAATCGTATACTCGATGACGATCTAATGATCGATACGGCCGGCAATCGCCGCAAGCTGATCATATTCACTGAGCCCAAGGATACGTTGCACTATCTGCTCGACAAGGTGCGGGCGCGGCTCGGCAACTCCGAGGCAGTCGAAGTGATCCACGGCGGTGTGTCGCGTGAAGAACGGCGCAAGGTTGTCGAGCGCTTCATGCAGGATAAGAACATGCTGGTCCTCATAGCCAACGATGCCGCAGGCGAAGGGGTGAATCTTCAGCGAGGCCACCTCATGGTCAATTACGATCTGCCATGGAACCCGAACAAGATCGAGCAACGTTTTGGCCGTATTCACCGCATCGGTCAGACTGAGGTTTGTCATCTTTGGAATCTCGTAGCGGCTGATACGCGAGAAGGTGAGGTTTATGCGCGGCTTCTGGAAAAACTTGAGGCAGCGCGCGAAGCGCTGGGCGGCCGTGTGTATGACGTCCTAGGTGAGCTATTCGACGGTGTGGCGCTCAAGGATCTGCTGTTCGAGGCGATTCAGTATGGCGAGAAAGAAGAGGTCAAGGCGCGCCTGTTCCAAAAGGTCGATGGAGCCGTAGATCAGTCGAACCTGCTCGAACTGCTACGTCGCCGAGCGTTGACCAATGACACTATGCCGGAGGCTAGGGTCGAGGAGCTGCGTCTTGAAATGGAGCGCGCCGAGGCATTGCGCCTGCAGCCACACCATATACAGAGTTTCTTCGTCGAAGCATTTCAGCATCTCGGGGGGCGAATCAAGCGTCGAGAGGAGGGGCGTTGGGAAATCACTCATGTGCCGGTGCGTGTACGCGAACGGGATCGCCAGATCGGGACCGGCGCGCCGATCCAGGTGCAATATGAGCGGATCTGCTTCGAGAAGGACAAGATCAATCTGCAGCCGGTTGCTGCCTTCGTCTGTCCCGGTCATCCGCTGATCGAAGCTGTGATAAGCCTTATTCGCGAGCAGTATGAGCAGATCATGCGGCAGGGGGCGATTCTGGTAGATGACACCGATTCCGGTGACGGTCTGTCGGCAATTTTCCTGCTGGAGCACACGGTCCAAGATGGTCGCGTCACCAGTGCGGGCAAGCCGCATGTGATTTCCCAGCGTCTCCAGTTTGCGTCCATCGACAAGGCCGGGATTATCGTCAACGCAGGTATAGCGCCGCACTTGAATCTAAGACCCGCGAAGGCGGAGGAAGTCGCCAGCGTCCGAGACATGCTAGATGAAAGCTGGTTGACTATGGACTTGGAGAAGGCTGCAATTCAATTTGCGACGGTCGAATTGGCTCAGGGCCATGTTGCCGAAGTTAAGACGCGGCGTCTGCCCGAGATCGAAAAGGTCAAGCAGGAAGTACGCGCACGGCTCAGTAAGGAAATCAACTATTGGGACGCGCGTGCCTTCGAACTGAAGGAAGAGGAGCGGGCCGGTAAGAAGACTCGTGTGAACTGGCAAAATGCCCAGCGCCGGGCTGAAGATCTTGCGGAGCGACAGAAGCGCCGCATGGATCAGCTTGAGCGCGAGGGCGTTATCTCATCGCAGCCGCCGCGTGTACGGGGCGGCATGGTAGTTATCCCACGTGGCCTACTCGATAAGCGCCAGGCGCCAGGAGCTGCTATCCATTTTGCGGACGACCCCGCTGCGCGCCGACGGATCGAGCTGGCGGCGATGGAGGCCGTTATGGTGGCTGAGCGTGCACTGGGTAATGAACCGATCGACGTCTCTGCACAGAAAATTGGCTACGACATCGCATCGCACGATCCGACCTCGGGACATTTGCGTTTCATCGAGGTAAAGGGGCGTATCGACGGCGCGGATAGTGTGATGGTCACACGGCAGGAGGTCATCACCTCGCTGCATGAGCCGGAAAAGTTTATCCTGGCGATTGTCTTCGTCAGCGGGGGCTGCGCCCATGAACCGCGTTATGTACACGGCCCTCTCGTGGAGCGGGAGCCTTCGTTCCTTGAAACAGCGATCCAGTTTGACCTTCGACGCCTGCTAGAACACTCGGAGACGCCGCGATGGCAGCGAAGCCTCAAGAGACAGCAGCCTTGAGAGCTTGGCCCGATTACTTACAACCAATCCAGGAGCGCGCTACTAAGCGTTGGGACCAGCTCGAGGCTGACCTTGAGCAACCCGAGTACGAACAGAAGACCGAGGGGCCGAATCGGGAGTTGATCGAGACCGACATTGCGCCCCGACCCTGTGCTATGTCGAGACCTCCACGTCCCGGCATCATGGCGCGCTTCGCATTAGGCCAGGGCTATAAGGCCGACGGCGAGGATCGCTTCTTTCATGCGGACGGGAGCTGGATCGGCCGCGCCAACGGTGCACGTTTCCCGTGGGAGCGCCTTTCGGCGGGCGGCGAGATCCTGCGTCACTATTATCCAAAGGACCATTGCCTGGAGCACGAACCGCTCCAGCTTGAAGCCGATGTCTGGGGGCTTCTCGACCAGAAACCGGACATCTATTCGTTCATTCTTATCAACCCCAAGGGTGAAGATGACGAGCACCCGCCTACGCGCTCTGCGCGAGGGCGGCGAGCTAACTATTCTCCCCGCAACGTACAGGCTTGTTTATGACCTCGAGTAATAACACCAGGAAGAAACTGATCGAGGTTGCGATCCCACTTGAGGCAATCAATGCCGCCTCCGCGCGGGAGAAGTCGATCCGACATGGGCATCCGTCCACGCTGCACCTGTGGTGGGCGCGTCGCCCCCTGGCTGCGTGCCGAGCGGTGCTGTTCGCCCAACTCGTAGATGACCCGTCGAGCGATCTCCAAAAGTTTCCGACTCATGAGGTGCAGGAGGCCGAGCGCAAGCGACTGTTCGGGATCATCGAGGAGTTGGTGAAGTGGGAGAACTCGACCAACGAAGAGGTACTGGAGCGCGCCCGTGCTGAAATCCGCAAAAGTTGTGGAGGCGAGTTGCCCCCGGTTTACGACCCGTTTTCGGGCGGCGGATCGATTCCGCTCGAGGCGCAGCGCCTCGGTCTGTCTGCCTATGGGTCCGATCTCAATCCGGTCGCTGTGATGATCGGTAAGGCGATGATCGAGATTCCACCGAAGTTCAAGGACAAGGAACCGATCCATCCCGGTGCGAAGAGCCGGCAATTCTACCGAAATGCAGAGGGCTTGGCCGAGGATGTAAAATTCTACGGTGAATGGATGCGCGAGAAGGCGTGTGAACGCATCGGGCATATCTATCCGCAGGTAGCTCTGCCGAAGGAGTACGGCGGCGGCAAGGCGACTGTGATCGCATGGATCTGGGCACGGACGGTGCCTAGCCCCGACCCTGCCTTCTCAAATGTTCAGGTGCCAATCGCGTCGAACTTCCTGCTCAGCAGCAAGACAGGAAAGGAGGCCTGGGTTGAGCCACTCATCGATAAGCAGGCGAAGACAATCTCCTATCGGATTAGGCATGGCGGAACCAAGGCCGAAATCGCTGCGGCGAAGGAAGGCACCAAGGCAGGCCGTGGCGCGAATTTCCGCTGCCTCATGTCGGATACGGCGATCACGCCAGACTACGTGAAAAGCATGGGTAAGGCAGGAGAAATGGGGCAATCCCTTCTCGCTATCGTCGCGGAAGGTAATCGCAACCGAGTCTATCTTGCACCCACTGAAGAGCATGAAAATCTCGCTCTTTTGGCAAAACCTGATTGGAAACCGGAATCTAAGTTGCCTAACGATCCGCGGAATTTCTGGACCGTGGATTACGGACTTACAACCTTTGGTGATCTGTTTACCGCTCGCCAATTGGTAGCCTTGAATGCTTTCTGCGATATCGCGCTTGAGGCCCGTCGTGACCTTGTCACTGCAGCTTCCGAGGCGAGTCTTCCTGATGACTCCGCGCCACTTAATTCAGGGGGCACTGGGGCGCAGGCTTATGCGGATGCAATCAGTCTGTACTTAGCATTTTCTATTAGCAAAGCTCTTACAAGAAATTGCAGTCTCGCGATTTGGGAAGCTGGTATGGGGCGCCTAGCGGGCGCTCTTGGCCGCCAGACGCTTCCAATGCAATGGACTTTTGCTGAGACGAATCCATTGGCGGGCGCAGGCGGTGATATCGCAGGCACCGCAAAATCGGTATCCGAAGTTCTGGATCAGTTGGTTCTACCCACGCCCGGGTCTCTAGTTCAGATGAGTGCTGCTGAAATTGAGGTGAGTGAGAAGAGGGTGTTCTGCACAGATCCTCCGTATTACGACAATATTGGATATGCCGACCTTTCAGATTTTTTCTTCGTTTGGTTGAAGCGATCTGCGAGCGAGATATTTCCGAATTTGCTTAGCACGCTGGCTACGCCAAAAGCTGAAGAAATGATCGTAGCTCCTCATCGCCACGCCACCAAAAGTGATGCAAACGATTTTTTTATGAAGGAAATAGAAAAGGCGTTTGTGAAAATTAGTAGCCACTCTCGTGACGATTTTCCGTCCACGATATTTTATGCCTTCAAGCAATCAGATATTGATGATGGTGGAGTATCTTCGGCAGGATGGGCCAGTTTTCTTGAAGGTGTTTTGCGGTCTGGTCTGTCTGTAGTTGCAACTTGGCCCATCCGTACCGAAGCAACTAACGCACTCAAGAAGGGCATCAATGCCCTCGCCAATTCTGTCGTTCTAGTTTGCCGCAAGAAAGAGGTTGGGGCAGAAGTCGTCACTCGGGCTGAGTTTGTCCGCGCACTGAAGCGTGAGTTGCCGCCAGCGATTTCAGAGCTTCAGGCGGTCAACATCGCCCCAGCCGACATGCCGCAATCGGCCATCGGTCCTGGGATGGGTGTATTCTCACGTTACAAAGCTGTGCTGGAATCTGACGACAGTCCGATGAGCGTAAAGACTGCATTGCAGCTCATCAACCGGGAGCTGGATGAATATCTCGGTGGCATTCAAGGCGAATTTGACGCGGACACTCGGTTCGCTATCACCTGGTTCGAGCAGAACGGGATCGGTAAGGGCGACTATGGCGTTGCCGACAGCCTTGCCCGCGCGCGCGGAATCTCGGTCGAAAGCGCCAAGCATGCAGGCATCGTCGAAAGTGCAGCCGGCAAGGTCCGCATCCTGACCCGCGATGAACTCGACGAAGATTGGAAACCGGAAAGCGATGAGCACCTCACAGTGTGGGAGTGCCTTCAACATCTGGTCCGGCTGCACGAGAAGGATGGCATCTCTCACGACACCGCCGTCCTGATGAAGAAGATTAACTCCCAAGCCGAGGCCGTGAAGGATCTTGCTTACTGTCTTTACGATATCAGTGCCAACAAGCGGAAGGATGCGAAAGAGGCCACCGCTTATAACGCCTTGATTGCCGACTGGAACGAGTTGACGAAGGCTGCGGCGGCCATCTACGACACAAGCGGGAATCGTCAGACCCGACTGGATATTTGAGAGGGAACAGGACGTGGCAAAAAGTACTCGCCAATATGTGTTTGAAGGGATGGAACTGCTGCCAGCGGCGCTGATTCCGTTCGTCGAAAAAAGGCTCGAAACCTCTCTCAAAGGGCACTGGCAGGTCCAGGCTTTGGAGAAGCTATCAAGCCTGCGGCCGAACAACGCGGGCGAAGTCAATTGGGATCAAGCCGCACTGTTCAATGCGATGGATCGCTTCTGGAGTGAGGCCTTCAAAGCTGTCCTCGGTCGTGCCGAACGATCGCTGGTAAACGAACTGGGCGATGTCCGCAATAAACTCTCGCACAACGAAACATTCACCTATGACGATGCCGAGCGTGCGCTCGATTCGATGCGTCGGCTCATGGAGGCGATCAGCGCCGGCGAAACAGCTGAGCAACTCGGAAAGATGCGTGACACGATCCTGCGCACGAAATTCAGCGAGCTGGCGCGTAATGAAGAGCGACGGAAAAACCAGCGCCTCGAAATCTCGGTAGAGACGGTGGCGGGCCTGCTGCCGTGGCGCGATGTAGTTGAGCCACATCAGGATGTCGCCACTGGCGAGTTCCAGCAGGCGGAGTTCGCGGCTGATCTCGCCAAGGTACATTCAGGCAGCGCGCCGCCTGAATATCGCGATCCGCGCCAGTTCTTCAGTCGAACCTATCTGACCGAAGGTTTAAGCACGCTGCTGATCGGTGCCGCGAAAAGGTTGTCCGGCAGCGGAGGTGATCCGGTCGTCGAATTGCAAACCAACTTCGGTGGCGGCAAAACGCACTCTATGCTGGCGCTTTATCATATGGCAGGTCCGACGCCTGTGAATGATCTTTCTGGCCTGGATCAATTGTTCGACACGATCGGACTGACGGTGCCGGAGAGTATCAGGCGGGCGGTTCTTGTCGGTACGTCACGTGGACCGCAGGACGTGTTACATGCTGAAGGCGGCCAAAAGATTCGTACCACCTGGGGTGAACTTGCTTGGCAGCTCGGGGGGGCTGAAGCCTTTGCTATGGTGGCGGAGAATGACGCAAGCGGTATTGCGCCGGGCTCGAACCTGCTTGAAACACTTTTTAAGAAATTTTCACCATGCTTGATTCTGATCGATGAATGGGTCGCTTATCTGCGACAGGTTTACAAGGTCGAGGGGCTTCCTTCCGGTTCATTTGATGCGAACCTTTCTTTTGTCCAGTCGCTAACCGAAGCGGTCAAAGCCAGCCCAGGCACCCTGTTGGTTGCTTCTCTGCCGGCCTCGCAGATTGAAGTCGGTGGTGAGGGCGGTCAGGAGGCATTGATTCGACTAAAGCAGACGTTTAGTCGCGTGGAGTCCTCATGGCGACCGGCAAGCCAGGAGGAGAGCTATGAGATAGTCCGTCGGAGGTTATTTAAGGAAATCCCCGGAGACAAGTTCCATCACCGCGACAACACGTTGAAACAGTTCGCCAAGCTGTATCGAGAGAACGCCAACGATTTCCCGCCGGGCTGCGCGGATGAGGATTACCGGCGCAAGCTGGAGAAGGCTTATCCGATACATCCCGAGCTGTTCGACCAGCTCTATACAAGTTGGGGTTCGCTCGAGAAATTTCAGCGCACGCGTGGTGTTCTGCGCCTAATGGCACAGGCCATACACGAGCTTTGGATGAATGCAGATCCGTCGGTTATGATCATGCCGGGCAGTGTGGCTGTGAGTTCGCCGCGCGTGGAGCCGGAGTTGCTCCATTATCTCGATGTGAGTTGGCAATCGATCATCGCTGGCGATGTCGATGGCACGGCGTCTATCCCATACAAGGTTGATCAATCGGCGCCTAATCTTAATCGCTACTCGGCGACCCGCCGCGTTGCACGCGCTATCTTCATGGGGACGGCTCCAACCCATCAGCAACTGAACACCGGCCTAGACGACAAGCAAATAAACCTCGGCGTCGTACAACCCGGGGAGCGGCCGTCGATCTTCGGGGATGCGCTACGCCGGTTGACAAACCAGGCCAAATTCATGCACGCCGACCTTGGCCGCTATTGGTACTCTATGTCGGCTAGCCTCAACCGCATCGCTGCAGACAAGGCTGCACAGATCGAGACCGCGCTGGTTGATGTAACGATTGATGTCGAACTCGGAAAATATATAAGCAGCCTCGCAGATCGTGGGCATTTCGACGCCGTACAAGTCGCGCCAGCATCGTCGGCTGAAGTTCCAGATGAGGCTGGCGGCGTGCGTGCCGTGGTATTGGGTGTCAAACATTCACATAACGGGCGCGACGGCTCGGATGCGTTGGTCGAGGCGAAAGACATTCTCACGCAACGCGGCGGCACGCCTCGCGTCTATCGCAACATGCTGGTATTCATCGCCGCGGAAACGCGCCAGCTTGATCATCTGAAAGAAGCCGTGCGTGCCTCCTTGGCCTGGGGTGAGATCGTCCGCGACACGGATCGGTTGAACCTAACCCAGAGCGACAGCTCCCAGGCGAAGGTCAAGTTGAACGAAGCGAACGGGACGATGAAGACTCGCCTGAAAGAGGCGTGGTGCTACTTGCATTATCCAGTTCAAGAGAGCGCTCAGGCCGATTGGGTGTGGGTATCGGGCAAGATCCCGGCTCAGGACGGGCTGCTGGCTAGGGCCAGCAAGAAGCTAGTGGCGGAAGAAGGTTTGCTCGTCGAGCTGGGGCCTTCGCGGCTAGACCGCGATCTCCAGAAATACATCTGGAACGACAAGTCACGATTGTTGCTTAAAGATCTGCGGGACTATCTCAACCGCTACATCTATTTGCCGCGCGTGAAAGGACAGGATGTTCTAGTCAAGGCCGTGCAAGCAGCCGTGGGGGGCATGTTGCCTGGCCCCTTCGCCTATGCCGAGCGGTGGGACGAGAAGTCGGACATCTATCTGGGGCTGGCGATTGAGCGCGCGGTAAGTGCGGTAATCGTAGTTGACAGCGACAGTGTCATTGTCAAACCTGAGGTGGCCGAAGCACACCGCCCGATGCCGGAGCGGTCTGGGCCAGGTGGGAAGTCTGCGGAACATGATGACAGCATACCGACGTCCGGCGGGCAGGTCGTTGACGATGGGGGCGCCATGCCTCCTGCGGAAAAGAAGCCAACACGATTCACAGGTGCCGTAATGATCTCACCCGAGCGTCCGGCCCGAGACATTCATCAAATTGTCGAAGCGATAGTTGAGCAACTTACCACTCTGCCGGGCAGTCAGGTAAAGCTCAGGTTCGAGATCGAGGCGGAGGTCCCGTCGGGCCTGGACCGGGGTAAGGTGAGGACACTAGTAGAGAACGCCAACACTCTCGGATTCATTGAAAAATCGATCGAATAAGCAACGGACGTTTCTCGATGATGATCGCAAAAAAGATCACAACGTCATTCATGGCATTTTTCATGGTGCTATGAAGGATGATGCAGGATTTAGATATGATTTAAATGGTTTTTTTTACTCTGTTAATAATAGAGTGGGAATGATCCCGCGCCAGCCTTGATGTTCTGAAGGCTGGAACACAAAAACCGTGTGAAATCCGATTTCACACGGTTTAATGAGATGGTCAGCCTGACCGAGAAGCCCTGCAGGTTTACGCTTGCAGGGCTTTTCTCGTTTTCGGCCGGAGGATCTCTCATGAACACGATGACGCTTCTCGGTATCGACATCGGC